>JADMIO010607010.1_pt1 | contig 53347 bp, 43 predicted proteins | sample 8958161 | NCBI WGS metagenome assembly JADMIO01 (sample SAMN16585339, study PRJNA669376) | soil metagenome | isolation source: Crop rotation soil | place: USA: Cullars Rotation, Alabama | collected 2011 | reverse complement strand
GCCGCGACTTCAAGTCACGTGAATTCCAAGCTTCGGATCCCACTGTGCTGGAAAGGTTTTCGCGGACCTCGAAATGCAGGTGCGGCCCGGTCGATTTTCCAGTCGAACCGGACAGTGCAATTGCCTGGCCGGCGGCGACCTGCTGGTTTTCCGTAACGAGCACTTTACTTAGGTGGCCATACCGGGTTTCCGTCCCGTCCCGATGCCGAACAACTACGAGAATTCCATAATCGCCATCCGCCCCGGCAAACGTAACTACGCCTTCTGCTGCCGAGTCGACCTGCGTGCCGCTAGGGACAGCGAGGTCGAGGCCGGCGTGAAATTTGACCCTTCGATCGATCGGATGAAAGCGGTTGCCAAACCCGGACGAGATACGTCCCTGGACAGGCAGCTGAAACTCGACGGGCTCTGAGGCGTTATTAGGGCGAATCGACGAAGTGTTATCGGAAAGCGGCGTTATATTATTGACCGCCGCATTAGGTGCGATTCTTGGCCGGGTTGTATTTACGACGCGGCCGTCAAGGACCAGATTTTTTAGAGAGTCGTCAATTCCCGTTGCTTTAAGGTCGTCTTCGAATGTCGAGATTACCTCGGCGTCGTTCGGATTCCCGAGCGTCATCGGCCGACGAGCAGCAGCAGCGCCGGTTGTGTCCGGTGCCTGAAAAAGCTCGGCATTCAGGTCGCGATAACGGATATTCCGCGACGCGGAAATTGCACCCGAAAGGCCGCGGGCACTGCCCTCAGTATTTCCCGGCGAAGCGTTGACTCCGAACTGCCGAAGGATCATGTCGGACAGGCCGACACCACCGTTTTTCGCCATCGTCGTCGCCATTTGCTCGGCGAACATTTGTTTTGCCAGGCTCGTACCGCCATCGCTTCCAAATAAGGAATTTTCCTCATCGTCGCCCCCGGTTGAATTAAGAGCCGACGTCAGTTGATTCAATAAAATCGCCTCAAATTGTGTAGCGACTTCGCGCAATTGATCCGCCGACGGGGCCTTTCGGTCCGGCGGCTGAAAACCCGGTTGATCAATTGCTGTTATTGCCATTTTATTGCAGCTCCAGGTCGGCGTTCATTGCCCCGGCCGATTTGATAGCCTGCAGAATACTGATAATGTCGCGGGCCGAGACGCCCAGGGTGCGGAGGCCGCGGACGACCTCGTCGACCGTCGCACCGTTCGGAAGAACAACCGACTCGACTTTTTTATCTTTAACGTCGACCGTCGTATTCGGCACCACCGCCGTCACGCCGCCATTGGAAAATCCGTTTGGTTGGGCGACATCGTATTGGGTGCCTACGCTGACCGTTACGCCGCCCTGCGAGATGGCGACCGACGCGATCTTTACCTCGCTGCCCATTACGATAGTGCCCGTGCGTTCGTTTATGATAATTTTCGCGATTTTTTCCGGCGTCAGGCTGAGATTTTCGAGTGCGGCGATAAATCCAACCCGATCGACTGCGTATTTCGGCGGCAGGATCACCTCGATGTTTCTCGCGTCCATTGCACGCGAAGTGCCTTCGCCAAATTCGCGGTTAATAGCCTGGTTTAGTTTCGAGGCTGTCGAAAAATCGTCGTTTCTTAGGACGAGCGTCAACTGATTGCCGGCCGCGAGTTCGGTTGGGACGATTCTCTCGATATTTGCACCGTTGGGAACCCGCCCTACTGTCGGATGATTAATTTCTACCGAATTTCCGGTTGTGCCGGCCGATATGCCGCCGATCGAAACCGAGCCCTGGGCGACGGCGTAGGTCTGTCCGTCAATTCCTTTTAGAGAAGTCAAAATGAGCGTTCCGCCCTGCAAACTGCGGGCATCACCGATCGACGAGACCGTCGCATCGATTTTCGAGCCCTGCCGGGCAAAGGGCGGCAGCGTCGCTGTTACAAGCACCGTGGCGATATTTTCGGGTTTTAAATTATTGACCGAGGTCGTAATGCCCATTCGCTCCAGCAGGTTTTGAAGCGTCTGCCGTGCGTAAAGATTCTGCTGAACGCGGTCGCCGGTTCGATTCAGGCCAACTACGATGCCGTATCCGATCAGTTGGTTTGAGCGCACACCTTCGATGTCCGCCAAATCTTTGACGCGGACGCCCGTGCCGGCGTCCGGTTTCTGACAGAAAATAACCGCCGGCAGCACGAGAAGCAACAGGCCGACCCAGCCGATCGCCAGCTTCGTCAAGTGCACATTACGGCAGTTATTTGCGGTTTTTCGCACGATTTTTAGCATTAGGAAAGAAAACAAATCAGATTAAAAGGGCGAAATTTTGTCGAATAATCGGAACAGCCAACCGGGGGCATTATCGGCTGATGCAATTCCCTTGCCATTGAATTCGATCCGCAAATCGCCGACGGCCGCGGTGTAAACCGAATTGTCGCTTCGCAGGTCGTTTGTACGAATAATTCCCGTCAAAGCGACCTGTTCGGTTTCTTTATTGATTTTGACTACCTTGATCGCCTGGATTCGCAGATCGCCGTTTGGCAAAACCTCGACAACGCGGGCAGCCACGCGGGCCGTGAATTCACTGGTTCGCGTCGTCTCGCCGGCCCCTTCGAATTTACGCTGGCCCAATTCCCCGAGCACCGATCCGGCGACCGCCGCACCGCCGATCGGAAGGTTGCTGACGAGCGGAACGATCCCGGCGCCGGTACCGGAATCGCGTTTCCGGTTTGCTCCGGACGAAACGGTCGCGGTGCTGGATTCGTCGATGTTGATAAAGACCAGATCGCCAAGCTGGCGGGCTTTAAAATCACGCAGCAAGTCGCCGTTAGTCGCTCCCTCCGAAAAAAGCGAACCATTTGCCTTTCGCGGCACCACGGCGATCGGGGCCGCGGGCGGCCGTTCGTCGATGTCAACGACCGTCAGCTTCGGCTGGTCCTTTTTGTTCTTTTTATTTTTCTGCGCCATCGTGGTCGAAACGGCGAGCAGCAAAATTAGGAAGATAAATATTGCGATTTTTTTCATTGCATTGAAATAGGACTCATAGATGTTCTCTAATCATCGGCTAACGCCGACGCTACCGACTCATTGAAATAGGATTCATAGAAGTTCTTTCGTCATCGGCTAACGCCGACGCTACCGACTCTTTGAAATAAGACTTATAGTTGTTCTTTCGTCATTGGCTAACGCCGACGGTACCGACTCATTGAAATAGAACTTATAGTTGTTCTCTCATCATCGGCTAACGCCGGCGCTACCGACATGGCTAACGCCGACGCTACCGACTCATTTAAAAAATAACGCGAACCTGGCCTTCGTCGGTGATGACCGCCTGCAGCATTTGGCCGGATTGGATGTTTTTGACGGCGATACGGTCGCCGATTTTGCCGGAGCTGCGTGCTTCGGCCATGAGAACGATTTTTATTGCGCCGGACCGGGCTTCGACGCGGACCGGGTCGCCTGCGCTTACAATATTTCGGGGTATACAAGCGTCGGAGGTCAATTCGGTGCCAACCGGGATATTTCTTGTGAGTTTCAGACCCCGCAGTTTTTCGGGCTCGCGATAATACGTCGTGATCGGCTTCAAAAGCCTGCGCCGCTCGATTGTCAAGTCACTTAATTGGACGTTCGCATTGGCCGAGAGATCCTTATTTGCTACGTAGACATCGGCCGAAGCTTCGATTTCCACAGTTGCGGCGAAGCTCCGGATTTTTTTCTGATCGACCAGGATTTCTGTTGGAACAAGAAATTCCGACGCCCAGTCGCGTACCGGATTCGGCATTGCCCTGATTTGCAACGCGCCTAAAGGAGCGATTAGATTTTCGGGGACATTTAATCTAACGATGCGGGCCGAGATCTTTTGTGCTGCCAGCGGCCCAATTAACGCCTTTTCTATTGCTTCGCGTATTTGGTTAGCCGAGATTTGCTGGCTGGCGCGTTTCACCGAAACTTTAAGAGGTGAATCGAGCGTGATTTCGTTTTCCGCAAATCCGGCGGCGGCAATTGTCAAAGCTATCTGCTCGCGGCTGATATCTCGCGTCATTCCAACGGACGGCGTGGTTCCAAGGGAAATTTCCTTTAGCCTCAGCGTTTTTACGGCATCCCCGGTGAATCGCGCAATATCGCCAAGTTGGATCGTATCGCCATTTAAAACGGTTTCCGGTAGTACTCTTACTGTTGTCCGAACTTGCCCATGAGCAAACGGCACCGCGAAAAATAATAATCCGAGAATGAGCGTGCCTTGTATTCGCATTATTGATGGGGCGATGCCTGAAAAGTCTCTGAAAGAGACAATGATAATGGCGCCGGGAGCATCCCGGCGAGCTTTTACATATCCTCGGAAGGTAACGCCAACTGAACGGCCGTAAAAACTTAACCAACCGCCTGATTTATCGTGCCGAGCATCCGGTCTGCGGTACTGATCACCTTTGAATTCGTCTCGTAAATCCGCTGGGCCGAAATCATGTTGACGAGCTCTTCCACGACGTTTACATTCGATCCTTCATAATAGCCGGACGTAATTTTACCGATGCCGTTGGAGTCGGGCGTGCCAACGGTCGCCTGGCCGGACGCGCCGGTTTCTTTGAAAAGATTCGCTCCGACGGCTTCGAGTCCTGCGGGGTTGATAAACGTCGCAAGTTGTATTTGCCCGACGCTCTGGGAATTCGTTTGCCCGGCCGAGGTCACGGAAACCGTTCCATCCGTACCTACATTTATAGAAGTTGCATTTGCGGGAATGGTAACAGCGGGCTCCAGGGATTCTCCGGAGGCCGTGACGACCTGACCCTGATTATTTAAATGAAATACTCCGGACCGCGTGTAGGCCAACTCGCCGCTGGAAAGTCGTACCTGGAAAAATCCGCTCCCGTCAATGGCCATATCGAGCGGGTTATCCGTCTGTTTCACTTCGCCCTGCATAAATATCTTTTCGCTCGCGATCGAGCGGGCACCTAGGCCGATCTGCAGGCCGACCGGCAGCGGCGTCGACGCCGTTCCAGCGGCGCCGGCGGCGCGCATGTTTTGGTACATAAGGTCCTGGAATTCCAGCCGGGTTCGCTTATAGCCGGCGGTCGAAGCATTCGCCAGGTTGTTGGCGATATTGTCGACGTTCATCTGCTGGACCTGCATGCCGGTGGCAGCGGTTAGTAGTGCTCTGTTTGGCATATTTTCTCCGTTAAATCTTTCCAATCTCGCCCGATATTTTCCGCCCGATGTCGTTCATTAGTAATGTTGCGGATTTTTGCAGCGAATCGAATTCTCGGTTATTGTTGATCATCGCAACAAGCTCATTCATCGTGTTTACGTTCGAGCTTTCGAGCGCTCCCTGGACGACTTTCGAATCGGTCGCCGGTTGCGGGGCTTCGGTGCCCGAGGCCTTGAACAACGTATCCCCGTCCTTCACCAAGGCGGTGGCGGGGTTAGTGAATTTGACCAGCTTGAGAGCTCCGGATGGTTTCCCGGCAACCGACAAACTCCCGTCCTTTCCGATCGACAGTTCGCCTTTCGTTGACACTGTCAGCGGCCCGTTTTCACCAACGACGAGATCGCCATTTTTTGTTGATATCTGGCCGAGCGTGTTTACCGTAAAATTACCCGCCCGCGTGTATCGCAAGCCTCGGGGCGTCTGAATCTGGATAAATCCATCGCCGTCGATAGCTATATCCATGCTGCGGCCGGTTTGCTGGATCGTTCCTCGCGAAAAATCGGTCGAGCTCGAAGTCGTGACGCCCTCGACCAGCCTTTGAGTGTCGGAATCCGCCCGGTTTTCCGCTTCTATCGAGCTGTAAATCAGCCGCTCCGCGCGAAATCCGGCTGTCGATGCATTCGCGAGATTATTCGCCTGGACTTCGAGCGTGTTCTGCCGTGAACGCATGCCGAGAAAAATTGTGTATAGCCCGTAGTTCATATTATCGTCGGTGCGCCGCCTGGTTCAGGCTGACGATCAGTTCGACTTCGCCGGGCAGCATGCCGAGAGCCGAGGCGATCGATTCGGCGCTTTGCCCGCGTGAAGCGAGAGCCATAACGCGGTGGCGTCGTTCGGTGATATTTAATTTCGGCGGCTCGGTAAGGGTGCTTTCATCGAGGATATCGTCCTGAATTTGCTTCGCCGCCGGACGGCGAGCTTCGAGCCACGCGAGGCGGCGAGACTGTTCCGCCAGCTTTTGCTGATGCGCATTTAACTGTTTACCGCGATCGTCGAGAATTTCCTCAAGCTCGTCCATACGCATTGTAGCGGCCGTTAACAGGTGCCGCTGACGGCGATGCCGAAGGTGCGAAATCAGCGATAGGAGGACTCCAAGGATTGCAATGCCTCCAGCGATAAACGGAATCTGCTGTTCAATATTTATCTGCATATTTTTTACCTATTGCCCGTCCGAATTGAGCAATGTCCGTGAACGCTCCTCGGCCGATCCTATTTCGGTTAAACGAACCCCATAGTAACCGTCAATAACAACCACCTCTCCGCGTGCGAGCGGAAAATTGTTAACAAGCAATTCGACCGGCTCATCCACCGTGCGATTCAGCTCGATCATCGAACCGACCCCGAACCGGACGACATCGCGAAGCGGGACTTCGGTTTTGCCAAATCGAACGGTTACATCGACTTCGACATCGCGAAGGCGTTCATAATTTTTTTCGTTTGCGATATTTTCCATAATCTAAAATCTGCTTTCCTGTAAACCAGTCAGAAGAGGCCGGCAGGGTGCCGGCGTTCCAGTTACGCCGCCGCCCGGGCAGCCATGCGTTGATTCGCCTTTATTATGCTTACGACCTTTTTACCGTCGGCCGATGCGAGTTTTCCTATAAATTTGATCTTGTCGGCAATACAGATATTTATAGGTTTTTCGAGGCTGTGATGGGTCCGTAGCACATCTCCAATCGCGAGGTCCATTAAATCCGCGACCGCGATAGGCACTTTCTCGAGTTCCGCCGAAACATCGAAACAAACCGCCGAAATCGTTTTCAAAAGGGCGTGGGTGTTTTCGGGGGCCGTATCATCCTGCGTCGCGTAAGTCGTCTTTCCAAAGTCTTTTATAACTGTTTCGAGCATTGCCACCGGCAGGCAGAAGCTCATCAAGCCCCTGGCATCGCCGATCTGAACCTGGTACGCGATTGTCACTACTATCTCGTTCGGCGCTACAATCTGCAGCAATTGGGGCCGGGTTTCGCGGCCGATAATCTCGACCTCGAATTCGATCAGCGATTTCCAGGCGTCGCGATAATTCTCGGCAATTACGGCCAGGAAACCTTCGAGCACGCGTAATTCTAATTCGGTTGCTGCCCGCGGCTCGTCCAGATCGTTACCTTCGCCGCCAAGCATCCGATCTATTACGGGAAACGCGATTGTCGAGCTCATCTCTACCGCAAAGACGCTTCGAAGCGTGTTCGCAGCGACGGTGAAAATAGTTGTCGGGTCGGAAAGCCCCTTCTGATAGTCGCCGTAAGACTGCTGTTCGACCGAAATCAGGCTTACTTCCGATGCGGCCCGCAGAAATAATGGCAGGCTCGACGACAAGCTGTGGGCGAAAAGATCGTGCAGCAGGTACAGCGAGCGTACCTGCTCTTTAGAGAGCCGATCGGGCCGGCGGAAATTGTAGGGCACCACGCGACGCTTCCGCTCGCGCTCCTTTACCGCCTCGTCGACCGGGAGCTCCGGAACAAGGGCTGATAATTCTTCGGGCGTGAGAAGATCTTCCTTTTGACTCATCTTTTGTTAGCCATGTAATTTCGCAGGCGGACGATCGCCTGCGTTCGAAGCTGCGAAACTCGTGATTCGGTCACGCCGAGAACTTCGCCGATTTCCTTCATCGTTAGCTCCTCAACATAGTAGAGAGCGACGACCTGGCGTTCGCGTTCCGGCAGTTTTTCGACTGAAAGGGCGATCGTTTGCCGCATCTGCTTTTTTTCCAGCTCATCCAGTTGCGAAAAAGAGTTATCGGCAACGAAATCGGCTGGGCTAAGGCCGGTTTCCTCGTCGCGGTCATCCAGGTTTGTTACTTTCAAACCGTTGATTTCCTGCAGCGTCTCGCGAAATTCAGCCAGCGGGATATTCATATGCTCCGCCACCTCCGCTTCCGAAGCCGGCCGTCCGAGATTGTTTTCGACCACGGAATATGCGGCCTGCACCTCTCTCGCACGGCGGCGTGTTGACCGCGATGCCCAATCGAGCGAACGCAGATTATCGAGGATTGCGCCGCGGACTCGCATCTCCGCAAACGTCGTAAATGCTATTCCCCGCGATGCATCGAAGCGGTCGACCGCATCTATCAACCCGACAACGCCGGCTCCGTAGAGGTCGTCGCGCTCGACCGACGGCGGCAATTTGGCCGCGATTCGGTCGGCGATGTACTTGACCTTGGGAAGGTGCGTTACGATCAGAGTGTTTCGCGTGTCCTGCGACTGCGACTCATAAGGCAATGCACTTACCTTTTTGTATGCGGTCTGGCCGCTGTACGAAAGCATTTATTTTGGACTGCTAAAAAAATTAATTACGGGACAGCAGGTCCCAGAAAAACTGTATTTGCGCTCCCCCAATACCCGCCGAACCCTGCCCGTTCAGCTCTTTTGCGATTAATCGTATCGCCCGGCTCGCGGGTGTATCCGGGGCAAATTTGACGACAGGTATTTGCTCGCGAATTGCTTCCTGAACCCGCGTGTCGCGCGGTATCATCCCGAGAAATTCGATCTGTTTGTTAAGAAAGCCGCGAACAGCTCCGTTGATCGATTGAAATACCTGTTGCGCATCGCTTAATCCGACCGTGTTGTTAATAACAACCGATATTTTCTTATCGGGCGACCGCCTAAGCATAAGTTTAATCGTCGCGTATGCGTCCACGATCGACGTCGGCTCGGGCGTTACGACTATAATTGCCTCGGACGCGGCGGCGAGAACACCGGAAACGTTTTCGGCTATTCCCGCCGCCGTATCGATGAGCATGAAATCAAGGTTTTTCTCGATTTTACCCATCTCGTCGAAAACGTGAGGCTGTGATGACGGAGAAAAATTCGCCAATTCCTCGATACCGCTGCCTCCCGGAAGCAGCGTAACGCCGTCGGCCAGCTCGATAGCTATTTCGCTCAATGCTTTTTCTTTTGTTATGAAGTGTCCGAAATGGAATTTGGGTGTTACTCCGCAAAGGAGGTCCAAATTTGCAAGGCCGAAGTCGGCGTCGATCAAAGCTACACGGTTCCGCATCAGACCAAGCTCAAGAGCGACATTGAGCGAAAACGTGGATTTTCCGACTCCGCCCTTTCCGCCGGTTATTGCAATATTTCGCTGTTTCGCACTCGCTTTTTCAGTGAAAATAGGCATTCTGGCGGATGATTCGCTCATCGCCATCTGCCGCAAAGTTGTCGCCTGATCGTTCATCATAGTTAAGAAAAATTAGTTTCGAGCGTCGGACGTTAATTCGTCCTTAAATTTTGCGGCCCAGGATCCGGCTCGTCAGTGTAGCCGTATTTGCCAATTGAAGGTCTTCCGGCACACGCTGTCCGGCGCAAATGTATGCGAGTGGCAGCTTACTGTCTGCGATGGTTTCAATGACGGCACCGGGACGGGTCGTTTCGTCCATTTTTGTCATTACGAGACAGTCGGCCCCATACATTTCAAATTTTGCGACCGCAACACGAGCGTCAACCGGGTGTGTCGTTGCCTGAAGTGCTAAACACTTACGGATCTCCGGCCGCTGCCGCAGATACTCCGAAACTTCATATTGATCCGCCAGGTCGTGCGGGCTCCGTCCTGTCGTATCGATTAAAACCGTTGCTTCGATCGGCAGCCGGTGCAGCACGGCGTCAAGTTCGAAGACCGATCGAACGACATGGCATCCGGCACCGATTATTTCGGCGTATGTTTTTAATTGTTCTACGGCCGCGATGCGGTAGGTATCTAGGGTGACCATCTCAACCCGCCGGTGCTCGTATAGCGCGACGTGGGCAGCTAGTTTGGCGACGGTCGTCGTTTTACCCACCCCCGTCGCTCCAATGATCGCGAGCGTGGCGCCTTTTTCGGTTTTCAGCGGATCGGGTGTAAATTTGACCATCGATCCTACGGCCCGATTCAAAGCGGCGACACAAAGGGTTTCGGCACTCCCTGATCCAAGCGATTTAAATTGTGGAATTATATCCGCTACCATCTTCCGGGCCAGGTCGGGGCTGACGCCTGTTCCCAGGATCTCGGCATAAACATCCGCGTAGGGGCGGTCGTATACCTCGCTGAATAGATCGATGTCCACTCCGTTCTGCCATGCCTGAGGGGTATTGCGATTGGCGAACGCGCCGAGCGAAAATTTGACCTCCCGCAGCTCCGCTCGCAGCAATTCGAGTTCGCGGGCCGCGGGCATCGGGGATTCCGCTGCAGCCGGAACCTCGCGTTTCTGTTCCACTGGCTGCGTCCTGACCGGGGCGGGTTTAGGATGAACAATTCGCGGAGCACTTGTGCTTATTTCAACAGTTTCGATTCGTCGTTCTTCGCGGCTTGGAAGGTCGAGCAGATTGTCGTCGTCTGCGTACATTGACGAGTTTGCCCTTGCCGATAGAGCGTCATCCGTTTTTTTACTCTTAAAAGTCGAAGGCCGCACGGAGAGCGTCGGCATCGCCGGTTCGTCGTCGGTGAGGTTCAGAACGCGGTTCGAATGTACCTTTGACGCCGGCTTTATCTTGCCCGCGGCCTTTTCCGTCGGCATTGCGGCCGAAGCGGCGCTCATCTCGATCTGCTCTGTTTTTCGAAATCCCAGAAAGCCGCCGGTTTTGACGCGTTTTGTATCCAGAACAAATGCATCTTCGCCCAGGTCTTTCTTTATCATTTCAAGAGCTTCGCGCGTTGTTGACGCTCTGTACTTTTTCACGTTGAGCATAGGAAAATGTGTGACTACTTGTACTTTTGGCGGGTTATCCAACGATACCCATCGAGACCAATCGGACGTTTGCGGCGACTTCGCCGTGGGCAATTACGACCAGATCAGGCAAAAATCGTTCCGTAAGTTTTCTCAGGTGCGGCCGTACCATCGACGAACATAAAACTATCGGTACCGACATGACCGCGGCGCGGCTTGCGGTTTCGATTTTTTCGAGTAATTGTTTGCCGAATTCCGGGTCGATTGCCTGCTGGGTAACGCCTCCGAGCAGCCCAAGCCGTTCCGCCAGCTGAGTTTCAAGATGCGGATCGAGGGTCAATACCGCCAACTCGCCGTTTTCATTTACGAGGCTGCCGGAAATGGTCCGGGCCAGCGCGACACGTGCGGCTTCTGTCAACGAGTTGACATCTCGCGTCACGACTCCGACATCCGTAATCGCTTCGAGTACGGTCGCAAGGTCGCGGATAGGCACTCGTTCGCGAAGCAGATTCTGGAGCACGCGTTGGACCTCGCCTAGGCTCAAAACTTTCGGAGTCGCCTCTTCAACGGTTTTCGGATGAGTCTCGGCCAGGTTGTCGAGCAATACACGCGTTTCCTGCCTGCCCAGCAATTCGTGCGAAAATCCTTTAATAATTTCCGACAGATGCGTACACACAACCGTCGTCGCATCGACCACCGTGTATCCGGCCGCGACCGCTCGATCGCGGTCTTCGTTTCTGCGAAGCCAAACAGCCGGCATGCCGAAGGCCGGATCGGTCGTTTCGATTCCCTGTATTTGCTCTCGTACAGTGCCCGGATTTATTGCCAGGTACCCGTCAGGATGGATCTCTCCGGTAGCAACTCTTTCACCTTTCAGCAGAATTGCATATTCGCGCGGAGTTAACTGCAGATTGTCCGTAACGTGGACCGACGGCACGATTATTCCCAGCTCTCCCGCCAGCTGCCGGCGTATCTCGCGTATCCGGCTAAGGAAGGAATCGCCGGAGCTGACCATCCCGATCAGGCCGTAACCAACCTCCAACGCAAGGGCATCGACCTTTAACAGGCTCTCCAGTTTTTCCGGCTGGTTAGCGGCTGCGGCATGTTTCGCATCCGCGGACCTGCCTTCGCTCTGGGCGGCCGTCTGTTTGGCTTGCTGTATAGATAAATAGCCGACACCTCCGACACCCAGGGCAAGCGAAATGAACGCGAAATGAGGCATTCCGGGCATAATACCCAAAAAAATCAGCACGCCGGCGGCGATTAACAGCGGGCGCGGATTGGTAAGCAATTGACCGCTCATTTCCGCACCCATGCTCGAATCCGTTGCCGACCTGGTCGTAATAATCGCGGCGGCAACCGAGATGAACAACGACGGTACAGCCGCCGCGACGCCATCGCCGACCGTTAGGATCGTGTAATTTTTCAGAGCGTCGGCAAGCGTCAGCCCGTGCTGAAGTACGCCGACCGCAAAGCCTGCGCATATATTCACGGCTACAATTATTATCGAAGCAATGGCATCGCGTTGCGTGAAGCGAATCGCACCATCCATGGCCCCGTGAAATTCTGCCGCCTGGCTAATGTCTTTTCTGCGGTTTTGCGCCTCATTTTCATCGATCATCCCGGCCGCCAAGTCGGCATCGACGGCCATCTGCTTGCCGGGCATCGCGTCCAGAGTAAAGCGAGCCGTGACTTCGGACGTGCGGACGGCGCCGTGGTTGACGACGAGAAACTGAATGACTAACAGGATTAAAAAGATTACGACGCCGACCACGTAATTTCCGCCGATTACGAACTCGCCGAAAGCCCTGATCACCGCACCGGCGGCGGTCGGGCCGGTATTACCATCCGTCAAAATAAGTCGTGACGTCGCAAGGTTTAACGCTAATCGAAACAGCGTAGTCAGCAGCAGGATATTCGGAAACGAGGTGAACTTGACCGGCTCCAGCGAATACATCGAAACCAGCAGCACGACCACCGACATCATCAGGTTGATGCTGATCAACGCGTCGAGCAAATATGACGGGAGCGGAATCAGCAAAACCAGCAGAATGACGACACCGGCGATCGGTACGGTCAAATGAGAATAACTGCTGGCGCGCGACAGGATTTGCTCGATCGAAGGATTTTTCATTTATAGAAAATTGAAAGGGGAAAGAGACTCTTCGACGGAGTTTATGCAATTTTAGTGCCGTAAAAACACAGCGTCTTTAAGTTTTCGTTCACGAAACCCGATAAGCACGATTGGCGTGCCATCCGCCGATGGGATGTGCGCCGCTCGAAAATAGTAATTTAATGCTCCTTTCCAGGTAATAAAACGGTATGAAAACGCGGGTATTTCAAATCGGAGTCGGGATCTTACTGGCGGCCCTTATGACGTTTCTTTTTATCGAAACAAACGTCATCGAGTCGCACTCTCACAATTTTTTCCGGCAGCGGCTGCAGCGGCTGGTCGAGCTGGATGCAACACTCGACCGCGACGTGCTCGCATCGCGGTACGGCATTCTCAAAAATTCCGATCAATTTGGCCCAGTGATGACGGAGCTGAAATTTCTGAAGGACCAGCTTAAAGCCGCGCCGCTGTTTCTGGAAGCGGACAAACGAGCTGTTCTAAACGAAAACCTGCGTGCTCTCGGTGAACTGCAAAATCAGAAGGAGACGCTAATTGAAAGGTTCAACTCGTTAAAGGTGTCGGATGTAAAAACAAATCCGGAAGCCGCGGCACCGGAGGCGGACGCGCTCGTCGACCAAATAATTTCCGTTCCTACAATTACGCGGGCAGAAGAAATTATTAAATCCTACGATTTTTCATACGAGGAATTAATGCAGCGGGCGGATACATACCGGCTTCTGCTATACGTTTTCTCAGTAGTTTTGCTCGCATATATTGCATTCATTTTTGTACGCCTCAGAAAAGCTACTACTGCGTTGAAGTCCGTCAACGAGAACCTCGAGCAAATCGTAATGGACCGCACATTTGAATTAACATGGAGCCACGACGAGCTTCAAAAGAGCGAAAATAATATAAAAGCTTTGCTTCATGCGATGCCTGACTCGATCTGGCGAATAAACAAAAGCGGCAAATTTCTAAACTGGAAACCGGCCAAGGGAGAGGAAACTGCCGTCGATAACGAAGAATGGGAAAATAAAACAATACACGATGTATTGCCGATCGCCGTCGCCCAGCAAATTATTTACCGTGCGGATCAGGCCCTAAATACTGGTGAAACCGAAGTTTTCGAATTTCAACGCAACGCAAATAATAAAATGCACCACTACGAGGCACGGGTCGACGTTTGCGGTGAGGACGAAATTTTAACAATTGTTCGCGACATAACTACTCTTAAAGAAGCCCAGACCGAGTCGCAATTGATATTGGAAATAATTAAAGGAATCAGCACAACATCAAATCTAAAGGAGCTGTTTCAACACGTACACAAATCGCTTTGCGGTTTTCTCTACGCTGAAAACTGCTACGTCGCTATCTACGATTCCAAAACCCAAAGGCTGGACATGCAGTTTTACATAGACAAAAATGACGACGTACCGCCGCCGATTCGGCTGGGCCGAGGGCTGACATCGTACATTTTTGAGAATGCTCAGCCTATGCTTTTGTCGAACGAACGCATAAGCGAGCTTGTCGACTCGGGTGACGTAGAAATGTTCGGCACGCCGCCCGCTATCTGGCTCGGAGTGCCATTGCGAACGCCTAAAGGGGTGATCGGGGTATTGGTCGTTCAGCATTACGAAGACAGCAACGCCTACAACACTCGTGACCTGAAGTTTCTTGCTTCTGTGGGCGACCAGCTTGCCGTCGCGATCGAGCGAAAACGCGCCGAACTGGCATTAAGTGAAAACGAGGCAAAATTCCGTGACCTCTTTGACAATGCTCCTGTCGCCTATCACGAGCTTGATGTAAACGGTTGTTTCACGCGAGTCAATAATACGGAAGAAATTCTGCTGGGATATTCCGAATACGAGTTAAAGGGCCGTCATGCTTCTGAAATTATTAAAGAATCGACCGCGAAAAACCTAAATGCCGCGAACCTCGCTGAAATACCATCGCTCAAAGCGGTAGAGCGCACTTTTATTCGAAAAGATGGAAGCGAAGTCTCGGTTTTAAGTGAAGACCGGCTTATCTACGATTCAAACGGAAACATCACCGGCATTCGCTCGACACTTCAGGACATTACCGAACGAAAGTTATTGGAAGGTAAGCTCCAACGCGCCCAGAAGCTCGAATCTATAGGCCAGCTCGCCGCCGGAATCGCCCACGAGATCAACACCCCGACACAGTACGTAGGCGATAACGTTCGATTTTTAAGGGACAGTTTCGACGATTTTAATTCGGTTTTTTCGAAAACAGCCGAAATCGTATCCCTGGCCCGTAAAGGCCAGCTCGAATTGAAGGCTGTGTCAGAGCTCGAGACTGCCATGGAAAAAGCGGACCTGGAATATCTCATAGAGGAGGTGCCGAAGTCAGTCCGGCAGGCGCTCGACGGTGTCGAGCGTATAAGTACGATCGTAAAATCGATGAAAGATTTTGCTCATCCGGGCTCGTCGGAAATGAAGTGTGCCGATATAAATAAAGCGATCGAAAGCACGATAACAGTCGCGAGCAACGAATGGAAATATGTAGCAAACGTATTCACTGACTATGACAAGAGCCTCCCGCCGGTACCGTGCCTGGTTGGCGAATTCAACCAGGTGATTCTGAATATGATCGTGAATGCCGCCCACGCGATAACGGACGCGTTGGGTGAAAACAGTGCAGAAAAAGGCACGATCGCAATAAGCACCAAGCAAAAAGGAAACTCCGTCGAAATTAGCATTACGGATACGGGCGTCGGCATTCCCGAAGAAATCCGCGGCAAGATATTCGACCCGTTTTTTACAACGAAGGAGGTAGGAAAAGGTACAGGCCAGGGCCTGGCTATCTCGCACACCGTGATCGTAGAAAAACATCACGGGACAATAGATGTAATGAGCGAAGTCGGGAAAGGATCAAAGTTTACGATTAGCCTGCCGCTGGGCAACGGATCCGAAGCTCCGACGGCGGCTATCTAGACTTCCCAAGCTAATTTTTATCAGGAACATTACCCGCCAATTTGCTATAATCTCTCAGATTATCCGGAAACCGATCTGTAAACCGGATTCCACCATTTCTCTGACCGTTCCGCCGTTTATAACGGGATTTTACCTCGAACAGGATGTTGAGTATTTCCCAACTATTCGTTATTCGTTTTGTATCTACGCTGATTTCCGTCAGCCTATCTGAGCCTACCCTTATCGCCGCTTTGGTCGGACTTGTCGCATTGGCCATATTTCTAATTATTGGCGTTATGCGTCGGCGGGCTTTAAACGACTACGCGGACAAGCGGTATAACGCCTTCTTCAACTCAAACCCGCTGCCGGCTTGGATCGTCGACCCATCGACGGGAAAAATAGAAGCTGCAAACGATTCGGCCCTCGTAAAATACGGTTTCAGCCGCGAAGATTTCTTAAAAAAGACGTTATCCGATTTGAATGCGGCGCCGGCGGTAAAGGGAGAAAAACGTCTTGGCGAATATGAATCCCCGGTCGAATTTACACATTTAACCCGAAATGGCGATGAGATTCTGGTCACACTTCATTCTGAAGACCTCATTCTGAATGGCAAACCCGCGCGGCTCGTATACGCGCTCGACACGACCGAGAAATCGCGTGCGGCAGAGGCACTTCGCCGGAGCGAAGAGCGAATTCTACGACTTTTTGATACCAGCCCCGTGGCGGTTTTGTTAATTCGACTTGAAGGCCAAAAGATCGTCGATGTAAATAAGGCATTTACGGAACTCACTGGCTGGCCGGCGGATAGGGTCCGGGGACGTACTGCCGCCGATTGCGGTTTGTATTCGGACGACGTGTCTCATTTCTTCGTCGATCAACTAAAAGCTCAGGGTTCGCTGGCCGATGTGGAAATCGAAATTCACGGCTTGGACGGCGATTTACGCAATGTTATTGCCGGTGCCTCTCCCTTTGAGATACAGGGCGAACCACATTGCATACTTACCCTTTTTGATATCACAGAACGGCGTCGTGCCCACGACCTCAGCCGGGAAAGCGACGAGCGTCTGCGGATAGTTACCGAAAACGCCCGAGTGGGGCTGGTAATCATCGATAGGGAGCTCAAATACACTTTTGTCAACGCGGCCTATGCCGAGATATTTGATTCCTATCCCGAAGAAATCCTCGGACACGCTGTTGAAAAGATTCACGGGCGAAATTATAACGAACAGATCCAGCATCGTTTAGAACGGGCGTTCGCCGGCGAGCGTGTGTCCTTTGAGCTTCATCGGCGAACGCCGCTGCGAGAGCGTTATTACGCTGTCCGGTTTGAGCCGACGTTTACGGGCAATGACGTTTCCTTTGTTGTAGAGGTCACTACGGAAATTACTGAAAAATACGAGTCCGAGCTTGCCCGGCAGGCCAGCGAAGAGCGGTACCATACGCTTTTCGAATACGCCCCGGACGGGATTCTGATTGCCGATCCGGAAAGTAATTATGTAGACGCCAACCAGACGATGTGCCGCATGCTCGGTTACGACCGAAGCGAGCTGGTTGGCATGCATGCTACCGACATCCTCGTGCCCCGCGAAATTCCGCACATCGGTGAAGAGCTGGGAGGGTTGAATGTCGATCTCGACTTTTACCGCGATTGGCAGTTTCGAAGAAAAGACGGCTCGGTCTTTCCCGGCGAGGTGATCGCGAACCGCATGCCCGATGGAAATACATTGACCGTGGTCCGCGACGTTTCGGACAGAAAACATCTCGAAGGCCAGTTGCTGCAGGCCCAGAAGATGGAAGCGATCGGTGTTTTGGCGGGCGGTATCGCGCATGATTTCAACAACGTGCTCAACGCTATAATCGGATTTTCCGACCTGTCGCTCGAAAAAACCGCGCCGGAGGACCCTCGTTATCAATACCTGGAACAAATAAAATTTGCGGGCGAGCGAGCAACGGCGTTAACGCGCAAAATCCTCGCATTTGGCCGGAAGCAAATTTTAACGCCGCAAATACACAATCTAAACAATTCGATCGGCGGTATGGAGCCGCTGTTGAAGCACCTGATAAAAGAAAATGTCGAGTTCAGCCTCGACCTCGATCCCAAACTCGGCAACATTAAATCGGATCCCGGACAGATTGAACAAGTCATAATGAATCTGGTCGTAAACGCCCATGACGCCATGCCAAATGGCGGCAAGGTCAAGATTGCGACCCGAAATATCGATCTTCCCCGCGACGCCGAAGGCGACGAAATCGGAATCACTCCCGGAAGATATGTCAAAATGTCGGTGTCCGACACCGGAACCGGGATGGACCAGGAAACACGCAGGCGGCTGTTCGAGCCATTCTTCACTACAAAAGCTATCGGTAAAGGAACAGGACTCGGCCTGTCGATCGCCTACGGGATCGTGAAACAATCGGACGGCGATATCCGCGTCGCGAGCGAGCCCGGAAAGGGCAGCGTATTTTCGATTTATTTGCCGATAGTCGAACGCGACGTTAGTTTAACTCCAGTAAAATTGGGTGAAAAAAGGGAGCCGCGCAGTTTCCGCGAAACGATATTGCTGGTCGAAGACGATAATGCGGTGCGTAATTTTGTTTTTCAGGTTCTGGTCGAAAAAGGCTGCAAAGTTCTGGAAGCCGAAAGCGGGGCCGCCGCTCTGGCTATTGCACGGGTTCACTCCGGCCCTATACATCTTCTGTTGACGGACGTAATAATGCCGCAGATGGATGGTTTGGAGCTTCGAAACCGCCTTGTCGAATTCCGTCCGGAGGTGCCGGTCCTGTTTATGTCGGGCTACACGGATGAGACTATTCCGCTCGATGAATTTTCCAGGATTGACGCGGCGTTTATCGAGAAACCTTTCACGGCCGAAGCGCTGATGGCAAAAATCGGCGAGGTGTTTTCGAAATCGCGCGATTTGCTTGAATTGTCCGAAACAAAAAACGTTCGTGAGATCATCTCCACCGCCGCCAGTGGAAAGTCGAATTGAAATCTAAATGCTCGATTTTTAATCGTCGCCAAATTTCGCCCGCCAAATAGGTGCTATCTGCTCCAGCACCTTGCAGTCGCAATAGCCGCCGTTTTCGTTGAGCCACGATGTTATTTTCGGGAAATTCAGGTGGTTTTCCATCATGAATTTCATCGAATGCTGCAGGCTGTGGTTGCATTCGGATTCGTAAAGTTCGTCCTCGACGGAATCGATCAACAGGCTGATCGTGTCGGCGCCGGCGGGCAGGTTGTCGATAAACGCCTGCAGCTCTTCGCCGCTCAATTGCTCGAGGTTTTCGATCTCACGTTTTCTGACAATTGGCATAATCGTTTAAGTTTCGGCTTCGGAAAGACGCGTCATTTCCGCCCGCGTAGCTTCTTCTAGTTCCCGCTGTTTTACGCCGTCGCGGCCGTCGTATTTTGCAAATTTCGGCAGAAACAGTGCCGTTAATGCTACCGCGGCGATACATGTTATTCCTCCGCTGACAAGGGCGAATTTCACTCCCCAATATTCCGCGACGATTCCCATTTTTGCACTGCCTAAATAGGGGCCTGTCAGATAGCTTATCATCTCGATCCCAGCGAGGCGTCCACGCAAATAATTTGGAATCGTTTGGTTCCAGATCGACCCGCGAAAAATACCAGAGATCATATCGAAAAATCCTGCCGAACCTAAAAAGAACAGTGCCGGCACCAGGCTGTTCGACATCCCGAAAAACAATATGCCGAATCCCCACAAAACAGCCGACAAAATTACCATTACTCCATGCCGGTGCACGTTCTTTGTCCACCCCGACGTAACGCTGGCAAGCAAAGCCCCAACCGCGATCGCGGCCGGGAAAAATCCGACATATTCATTACCGTAAATTGCCGCAAGTGCCGGATAGAGAGCCTGCGGAAACGCAAAAAACATCGCCGCAATGTCGATAAAATACGTGCCGAGGAGTTCCTGCCGCGAAAATGCATACTTGACGCCGCGAATCACCCCGCCGACGCTCGGCCGCTCGGCGTTCTCGGGCGGCTCGACAAATCGAAGCATAAATACGGCCGCGAGCGATGCCGCAAAGGTTACCAGGTCAATAGTATACGCAAGCGTGGGGCTAAACTGCGTTGCGATCACACCCGCAACCGACGGTCCGACGATCATGCCGATCGTAAACCGGATCGAGTTCAGAGCCATCACTGCCGACATCATTTCGGCGGGGACAACTTTTTGAATCGTCGACTCGAACGCCGGGCGCTGAAGTGCGGCCAGACCCGCGTGAATACCTACGACGACAAAAAGGACCGAGATATATGGCCGCGGAAGAAGTGAGTTTCCAATCAGTACCGCTGTTAGTAACGTCTGCCCTATTTCGGTAAGCCGCAGCAGCCGACGTTTATCGACATAATCGGCGAGTGCTCCGCCGACAAACGCCAGGCAGAACATGGGAACGAATTCCGCCAGCGCGATGTACCCGACCATCGCGTTGGAATGCGTCAATTGGTACATTTGCCAAGGCACGACGATGAACGTCATCATCGAACCGAAAAATGAGACCAATTGCCCGAAAAACAACAGCCGGTATTCGCGGGAAGCTTTGAGCGGAGAGATATCGAGCAGCATAATGAATAAAACTCTAAATCAATTCCTTATCACATTCACTTGCCCGTATATGTAATTCTCCACACCGTATTTGATCCGTCGTCGGTTACATATAGTGAACCGTCTTTTGCGACCGTCACACCCACAGGCCGCCCCCATACGTTTCCGTCTGAGGTGACGAAGCCGGTCATAAAATCTTCATATTCGCCGGTGGGTATGCCATTTTTCTGCGGCACGCGTATCAATTTATAACCGGTCCGCTTCGCCCGGTTCCATGAACCATGCTGGGCGGCAAACCCGTCGTTCTTATATTCTTTCGGAAACATTTTTCCGGTATAAAACTCGATCTGAAGCGATGCTGAATGGGATTGAAGCAGGACGTCGGGGACTATCACTTTATCTTTTAGTTCCGGAAATTTTCCGGCGTGTCGCGGGTCTTGATTGCCGCCGATGTAGTACCACGGCCAGCCGTAGAAACCATCAGGCTTAATTCTGGTTATGTAATCCGGCACCAGATCGTCGCCCAATAAATCACGTTCATTGACCGAACCCCACAGGTCGCCGGTCTGCGGGTGGATTGCGATTCCTACCGCGTTGCGAATCCCCGATGCGAAAACGCGGCGGCCCGAGCCGTCCGGATTGAATTCCAGAACGTCGGCCCGGTCTTTTTCGTTAAAATCCGGCCTTTCATACACATTCGAAAAAGAGCCGACCGATACGAGCATTTTCTTGCCGTCGCGCGTAAAAACGACGTCGCGGGTCCAGTGGCCTCCGCCTCGCAGCTCGCCGAATCCTGGAATGTCCGGCACGACCACTTCCGGCTTAGCCGAGGCTTTGATATCCCCGTTTTTGTACGGTATTCGAACGATCGAATTTGTATTGCCGACGTAGATATATTGCGGATTTGGCCCAAGCGGATAAAACGCTATGCCGAAAGGAAGCGTCAGATCGGCGCAAAACACGTCGTTTATCTCTGGCTTCGCCGAATCTTTACCCGGCCGTAGGATTCGGATTGTATTGGCCCGGCTGTCGGCGATAAAAAGGTCGCCATTTGGAGCGGTACGGATAAGCCTCGGGTTGCGAAAACCTGACGCAACTTCCTCGACCTTAAAACCCGCTGGAACCTGCGGCATCGCTCCTTCCGGACGTTTGACAAGGCGGGGACCATTATTTACCGATTGGGTTTCAAACGGCTTTGCCAGATCCGCGGTTGTAATTTTTCGTCGAACGCCCGGCGCGTCGGTGCTCCAATCGCCAAATGCTCCTTGCCCGGTCAGCACCTTTTTTTGTTGCGCGGCACAGCCCGAGACGAGCGGCAGGGCAACGGCAAATAGCGAGATAGTTCCTAAAAGAGTTTTATAGAGGCTTTTCATCATAGAACACTTTCCAAATAAATATGTTTATCCGTATATTTAATTTTTTGTATTGTAAATCAATTGATTTTTGTCCGTCGGCGACGACGCGGGAACCTTTGCCATCATCGAGCCAAATTTTGCATCGGCGTATTTCGCCGATGCCCTTCGCATCAGCGGAAAAAGAATCTGCGAGGGCCATTCGCCGATTTGCTGGTATTTCCATTTTTCCCCCGTAGCATATGGAAACAGAAAATCGAACGCCTTGCGTATGCTGCGTCCGTCTTTGGTTTGAAAGTTCCACAGGTCGACGTTTACATGCTCGGCCAGTTCCGCCAGCGCGACTAGGCCTTCCAGGTTCATGACGCTGTAGCTCCATCCTTTTGTCCTGGCCAATTCGAGCGGCTGACTGCCGTCGGGTTCGATCTGCCGGGCGATTCTCTTTTGCTTTGCGGTTTCCACGGTATTTTTCGCCAGATCATTTTTACCGACAAATAATGCGAACGACACGATCTGTACGTCGTAGTAAGACCCGTGATTATTTTGGGAATTCGATTCGTCACGCCCATTTTTGCTGGTCTGCATCCAGGTCAGAAATTTTCCGAACCAGTCTTCTAACCCCTTTTTGTCTCCGGCGGTCAACGACTTCGAGCTTTCGAGAAGCCCTACGGCATCGACTACACGAGTCAACCCGCGGGTTTCGATCAAGCCAATTCCGCGGCCCGTATTTACGCCGGGGACATACTGGCCATATTCGAGATTCGGATTCATCCGCGTTGCCGGATCCAGAAAGAAAGCCCGCAATAGTGTCACTGCTTTTGACGCATACGCCTCGTCGCCCCGGAAATAGTATGCAAGAACAAGATTTTCGACCGCGCCTTCCATATCGTCCATCACCTCGTGGTCGGTGATTTTCAGGATCTCCGGATTGCGCTCGCCATCCTTTCGAATATATGGCAAGCCGTCTTTCTTCGTTGGGTCCGGCCAAAAATACGGCGCCTGGCTCATGTAATCGTGCTTATCGCCGCTGGGCGGCGTCACGCCTTTTGAAGTAACGGAAAACGGCCCTGCCTTCAACGCTTTTTTTGCGTCCACCTCAATCTTTGCCGCGGCCGCTGCGTATGTTTTCTCCCCTTTGGCCAGGCTATGTTTTACGTCGCTGAGATGGCGGGCGTCCATCAAAAAGACTTTTGGGACAGGTTCATTTTTACCTTGCGAAAATGTCGCGGCCGCAGAAACGGCGATCACAAAAATGGTATTAATTATTGAAGAAAACCTAAACATAAATCACTAGCCTCAAAATGCAAAAATCGAAAATAATTAAATTTTCATTATGATAACCAGTTTCAATTAATAATGATAACCACGCATATAAATTCGTTTATACGTATATTTCGCATGAAGTGACGTTTTATCGGATCGCGGCTAAATGACGTTTTATCCGATCTCGGCTGGGACGTAAATTTGTGCCGCTTCATTCGCGGTTGAAAAGACGATAAAAAATTGTACTTACAGCTTGGCTTCACCACTTTCGTCGTGGGATTTTACCGCTAAACTCGCCGAACAGATTGGAACGTACGGGCACCGAGTGCATTTTTTGACAGACGGGTCGGGGCGATAATCGGCGTTGCGAATTCCGGTGAGCAGCCTGTCGGCATCGGAGCCGATCTCCTGAAGGTCGGCGGAATCGAACCAATGAAGCGCATTGTGGCGAAGGTATGCGATGGCCGCCTTTTTCTTTTCGAAACCTTGAGCGTACGCCCAAAGCTGAAACCGATGTTCGGCCGGCTCAATCTCGCTATCGGTCTTGTAATCGAGAACAAAATCATCGGCCACAAAATCGGCAACACCAGTTACGCGGACCTTGTCGGTATTTAATAAAAATCCTACTTCCGGCCGAAATGGGACTCGTCGCACTTCGGCAAATGCGGTGTCGCTGCCGAACCGACATGCAAGAGAGATCGCCTCTCGGATCTGTTCGTCCGCATATTCCCAGGCCATTTTCTTCAGCGATTCCTCTTCGGTGATGCCATATTGCAGCGCTCGATGCGTCAGGATCCCGATCGCACGGGCCGACGCCGCCCCTTCGCTCAGCCCCGGATGGCCGTCGACGAACATGTATTTGAACTGGAGCGGGCACCGTGCATAGCTCGAAAGCGACGTGGCAGTAACCTCGCCTGGCCCGATCCGGACCGGCTCAACATTTATGGAAACCGGCACGTCGAACGCGGCCCGCTCGCCCGGGGGCGGGGGAATCGAAAGTTTTTCGTTGAAAGGAATGATTTCCTCCAAAACGCCGGCGGATTCGAGACCGGGCCGAAGCAGGTCCAGCAAGCATCCCGTCGAGCTGGTTGCGGTCAAAAACAGCATATCCTCCGCGCGTGTCAGGGCCACATACAACACCCGGCGAAATTCAGCCGTTTCACGTTCAGAGGTTTTCATTCGAATTAACTGAAAAATCGAGGGTTTCAACTTCTCGTAATTGTCATCCTCATCGCTGAATGAAACGCCGATCTCCGGGTCAACCATTACGCTGTCCGAGTTCGATTTACGCTGTCGGGCGAGGTCGGGCACGAAAACAACCGGCCATTCCAGGCCCTTCGCCTTATGAATGGTCATCAGCGAAACGGCATCGCCGGCATCGAGCAGCGGCCGGGAAATGTCTGTTTTAGATTCGATAAGCTCGTAAAAATACCTCGCCGTTCCAAACACATCACCCCGGCCGCGGCGTGCCAGCTTTCGCAGCAATTCCTCGACGCCGCGAAAATCCGCTTCCCGCCGCTCGCCGTATGGCAGGTTTGCAATAGCGGCCTTGTAACCCGTCAGCGCGTCGGCGATTGCCAGGATTTCTTCTGCCGTTTTTGAGTTTTTTAGCCGTAGCAGATGGTTCAGTATTTCGGCCTGGCGTGAAAATTCGGGCCTCGATTGAATCAACTGCCACCATCTAATGCCGCGTTCGAGTGACTGCGACGCTTCAAACAATACGCGGTCGCTGATCCCGAAAAACGGGCTTCGCAGCAGTGCGACGAGCGGAACATCGTCCAAAGGCTCGACCAAAAAACTGAACAAAGCAAAAACGTCCCAGGCTTCGCGGGTGTTGAGCAGGCTGCCGCCGCCCGCATGAACGGCGGGAATTCCCGCTGCCGACAGCACGTCGAGGTAAACCTCCAGCGGTTCCCACGTGCGTGAAATAATCGCGAAATCGCTAAACGGCGTTCCCTTTTCGTTTAGCTCCCTGATTTTTTCGGCGATATATCGCCCTTCCAGAACGAAAAGCCGCGATTTACCCGCGCCTTTTACGTCTTCGACGGTGGCCAGTCGAATGAACGGACCCGAAAAGACCGCCTTCTTTTCCTCCTCGGCCTCAAGCGGCTGGTGTAGGCCGCCTAGAAGCATTTCGAAAACCGAATTCATTGACGACACGAGTCTTTCATGCGTTCTGTACGTTTTTTTCAGAACAATCTCTTCGCCGCCTTTTTCCGAAACCAAGGCTTCGCGTACACGCCCAAATATTTCCGGGTCGGCTCCGCGAAAACCGTATATCGATTGCTTTTCGTCCCCGACGACTGTCAATCGAGCGTTTTCGGTCAGGCGCAGAATGATTTCCGCCTGGATCGGGTTTGTGTCCTGAAACTCGTCGACCAGGAACGCCTGCCATCTCTCGCGGTAATGCTCGACTGCCTCGGCCGACTGAAGAGCGATAAGCGCATAATGTTCGAGATCGTTGAAATCGAGGACCTTGTATCGAAGCTTTTCGGCTTTCAGGAAAGCGAGAACAGTAGAAAAAGCCTCGGTCAATGGCCGGATCTGGCGTGCGACTTTTTCATCTTCGTCGGTAAAATCCAGCGTCGCCCGGTCGAATACTGCTTTTGCCTTTTCCTTGAGCGGTTTTAGGATTCCGGCGACTCTTTCCTTTTCGCCGGCCCACGCTTTGGCATTGCCGAGATGGGCCTGGATTTTTGTCAGGGAAAGTAACGCCGCGGCTATGTTTTCACCGGTTTTTATTTCGCTGATCGCCAGAACAGACACCCGGCGGGCTTCTTCGAGTTTGTCTCCTGCCGGCCCCTGGATATGGGAGAGCGTCGCGGCGGCTTCGATCCAGGCGGGCGAATTCGTCAGTTCTACAATCGCATCTTCGCGAATTTGCGCAAGCAGGTCCCGCCAATTACGCGAACCCGAGCGCAGAGCTTTTTCCGAAATGTATGGATCATCCAGAAGCCGCCGTATGATATTTGTCAGTCGGGTGTAACCGAACTCACGAATCAATCCGCCGTCGATCTGCCGGACCGCTTCCTCAAACTTTTCAGCGACCCATATTGGCGATTCCGTTTCGTCCAATATTTCGAAATCGGCCGGAATGCCGGCAGTCGAATAGAAATCACGGCAAATACGTGCGGCCAGCGCGTGTATAGTGCTGATCTGGGCCGCTTCGACCTCGGCGATCGCTTTTTCGTCCGCCGACTGTTCGGCCAATGTTTTCCGGATCCGCGAACGCAGCTCCGCCGCGGCTTTTTCGGTAAAGGTAACTGCCGCTATCGAAAGCGGCGATAGGCCATCGACGCTGACGTGATGCAGGTAACGCCGCGCGAGCATGTGCGTTTTGCCCGTACCTGCCCCGGCCGCCACGGCGACGCTGCCGGTCGCGGTGACGGCTCTGTCCTGTTCGGGATTAGGTTTCATTCGCCGCTCTTTTTCCGGCTCAACCGCGGCCCCCGCCGGCAAACTATCGTGTATTCGCAGTATTTGCACGCCTCCATATCAATGTCGGGTTCGACGGGAAACCGCCCGCTTTCCAGTGTCTTTTTTATCCTGGCCAAAAACGTATCGAGCTCCGGCGGATATTCATTCTCTACTTTTTTGAGCGTTTTACCTTTGGTCAACGAGTAATAGGAACTCGTACCCAGCCGTCCCTCGGGATAAAGGTGCCGCAAGGCGATCTGGGAATAAATAGGAAGCTGTAGGTCGATCGCCAATTTTCCCAAGTCGTTTTGGGCGCCCTTGGGCGCCACGGAACTGGTCTTATAGTCGATAGCAGCAAGACCCTCGGGCGTGTCGTCGACACGGTCGATCGAGCCCTTCATTCTAAAACCGTTCCATTCGACATCGAACTCCTGCTCGAGTCCCAGAACCCGAGCTCCGGGCGCAATAAACTGGTCCGCCGCAATTGCCTTTCGCAGTGCTCTAAGGTGCTCGTCGCGGCGCAGATCCCAATTGTTTATTGCCGTAAGTCCGCTTGTATCGGCAGCCTCGGCTTCGGCAAACGATTCTTCGAGGAACTGCAAAGTCGCCGTGCGAATGTCGTCTTCGTGCATTGCTTTTCCGACCGCGATTTCGAGAACTTTATGATAAAACGTGCCGCGAACGGCGGGGTCGAGTCCCGTTTCAAACTCCTCGGCCGGATCGAGCCTTAAAACTTTCTGCGAAAACCACCGGAAAGAACATTGTCCGAGCGTCGTGAGCTGCGAAACGCTCCACCGCCGGCTTGCGGGGTCGATGGCTATTCCGGTTAAACCGTCGTGCTGGCAATATGCCGCATTCATTTCTCGTGACAGCTCTACCGCAAAATTACGCCGGGATTCTGCGACCACCGGATTGCCTTCGGCCAAACCGTGATGACGTAAAACGACTTTTTGAAATTCCCCGGTGCTCGAAACCGATGAAATCGTATCGGGAATTTCCACGGGATCAATTTTCAGCTTGTCAAAAAATGAGCTTTTTAGCGTTTCGGAATTTTCGATGGTTTTCGGAAAGCTCAGGTGAACGCTCGACCTGGCGGATTGCAGCGTAAAGAAAAACGACAGTTCTTCCCACCGGGCGACCTCGTCCGCTTCTTCGAATTCGATCCCGTATTTGATCAGCTTTTTTCGTTCGTAAAAATCGATGACTGGATTGTCCGTTGCCGGAGCGGGAAAAACGCCCTCGGCAAGGCCAAGAACGAAGAGATGTTCGAATGACGCACCCAGGATCGTGTTGGGCTCGAATAGCGGAATCCCGACGTTCGACGTGTCGAACGGCACGCACTCGTTTGAAAGGATTTCCCGGACGAGCGCGGCAAAATGTTCAAAAGCCGCGGGCCGCGGGCTCTCGCGTTTGATTGTTACGCGAAGCGATTCTGTAAATTGAGCTAAGGCGGTAATTTCCCGTGCTCGTTCCGCAGTTTTCCGGCGGATATCAAATGTTTTGAAAACCGTATCGAGCGAATTAGCCCACTCGGCCAGCGGGCGGCTTTCTTCCCATTCGAAATTAAACCCGGCGTTCAATAGTCTGGACCAATCGGATTTACCGCTTGTATGCCTGGCCCGCGCTTCAGCCCACTTGCCGTCAGAAAGGCCAGGGCCGTACGGGTGCATCAGCAGTCGAGATGTATCGTCGAACGCGAAATCGGATTCGACGGCCTCGAGAAGCAAGCGGACAAAGCTGCCGAATATCGTTTCAGCGAGATTTACGTCGTAACGGATACGCAGCGGCAGGCCGTATTCGCCCCCAATCGTTTTCAAGACCGGCCCGTACGTGTGTTGGTCGCGGCATACCAGGGCAAAAGAATAAGGATCGGCACCGGCGGCCGTGAGGCGTTTTATCTCCGCCAGCGTTCCCCGTACTTCCGACTCAATATTTGAATACGCACTCGCGAAAACCTCGGGAGGAGCTTCGCCCATGCCGATATAAGCAGCGGCAAGCGAACGGCCGGTTAGGCCGCCGGAATCGGATTGTAATTCCGGATCCAATTCCCATCCCCGGCCTTTTAGCCATTCAGCCCATGTTCTATTCACGCCGAAAATAGGGTGATCGTCCACGGGCAGGAAATATATGCTCCCCTCGGCCGCGATCGAATTGATAAAAACGATTTCTTCTTTTCGGGCGCGGAAATGGCCCCAAACGGCCAATCGCTGTTTGTCCCCTTCGATTTGCGAGGCTTGCCACAGCAGCTCTTCGCGGTCGATATATTTTTCGCGTCGAAGCGCGTCAACATAGGCCAGGGTAATAATTCCAAGCTGCCGCACGCGGGGAGAACCGTTTTCGATCAACAATTCCGGTTCCAGCCCGGTCCTAAGGACCGTTCGGAGGATCTCGCCGATTCGCGACGCGAGCTGGGTCGGCTCGAAATCCGGCGCGACACGTGCGATCGAGTCGGTCAGGATCTGACGGGCGACAATGGCGGGCGCGCCCATCAATTCCTTGTTTTTTAACCGGTCGCCGGCCAATTTTCGAAGACTTATGAATGGGGCCTGTAACTCGTTGGCCGCCGAGCGGTGCGGCGTAATGACCCGGGAATCTGCAATTAATTCGCGCGTTAGGGCGGGAGTGACGTGGGTTTTAAGAGTGCGCATCGTTATATTGATTATAACTTGCCGAAATTGATTTTCGGAACCGCGGTAAAAATCAAAACATTTACTTTTCAACGCTTAGATGTTTCAATAATACCTGTTTGATTTTTGAAACCAGCGATACCTGACGGCAGGCATCCGGGCGGAAAAGGCGTGGCCGTCCAGACATAAATCTCACGCTCAAACCGAATGCCGAGAAGAAGATTCCGTCATAGTCCTCGTTTTGAGTCCGCCGGCGACAGTTCCTTTCACGAATATTTAGTTAATTCTCCCGGGCCGACAACTACCCGGACGGAGCTGCTGCGCCTGATCCGCGGGGGCGAAGATACATACCTCGAATTAAAGGTTAAGCTTTCGAACGTTGAAAAAATCACGCAGGGGATAGTGGCACTGGCCAATACGGATGGCGGAACGATCATTTTCGGCGTCAACGACCAGCTTCGGATCGAAGGCGTCAACAACCCCGAATGGGTATTATCCGAACTCGCCCGAATCTGCCGCGAAGAGATCGTGCCGCCCCTGATCCCGCTGATCGACACAATTGCATTCGACAGCGGCAAACGCGTTGTCGCACTGGATATCGACGGCCGCCGCCGGCCGTACCGGACGCGCGACGGCCGTTTTTACCTGCGTTTTGGCGATGAAAAACGCGAAGTGTCGCGTGGCGAGTTGTCGACGTGGCTGGACGAGATTCGGCCGCTCGGGTTTGAAAATATTCCGTTGTATGACGTTGTCGAAGAGGATTTTGACGACGCGCTGCTATGGAGCTTTGCAAACGGGTTCGCGGACAATGCTCCGAATCCCTATCTTTATCACACCAGCGATTTCCTGCGAAAGGATCTGATACTCGCGATCGGATCGGGCGATGATTTTATGCCAACGATAGCCGCACTTTTGCTTTTCGGCCGAAGCGAGCGTGTCGCCGAGATTTTTCCGCGGTCGAAAATCACGGTCGTTAGGTTCTCTGGCGAAAACGGGAATGCCCAGGAAACGGAACGCGTCGAAGCAACCGGCAACATGCTCGCGCAGTATGAAACGATACTTGCTTTTGTAAAGAGATACGTCGATGTCGGGAAAGAGCGTCCTAAGAAAAAGCTGAAGTTGGTAACGGATGCCCCGATTGCCGCCCGGGGCAACTATCATTTTTACTCGGTCTCCGAGGCGATCATCAATACGATGATCCACCGCGATTTCGGCATCCGCGATATCCCGACGCGAATTCACATTTACGACAACGCGATAGAATTTATAAATCCACGCCGAACCAACGGTTTTTCGCCGCCCGCCGCCCGCGCAATCCGATACGGGATAACACAGCGGCTAAACCCGCAGATCGCATCGATTTTTACCCGCCGCGAATACGGCATTAACGCTCCCCACGGCGGCCTACCGATGATCATTCGCCAATCCACGCAGTTTTCCGGACGAAAACCGGAAATCTATATTTCGAATGATGAATTCAAATTGAAGATTTTTACGGCTTAACTAAATTTATAATCTAGCGCGAAGTTGAAGCACCAAAGGTGTCGAATTAGATATCTTTCGTGATACGATACATCTATGAATCTACAGCGCGATATACATACGGTTACCGAATTCAAAAAAAATGCTTCGGCATTGCTCAAACAGCTAAAAAAAACAAAAAGACCGTTGGTTTTGACGGTTAATGGCAAGGCAGCGGTCGTCTTACAGGACGTGGAATCGTATCAGAAAATGACAGACGACGCGGAATATCATGAGACGGTAGCGGCTTTGAAAGAAGCGGTTTCGGACATAGATAATTCGGACAATTGGCAAACCCACGACGAAGTTTTTAAGAAATTGCGGTCGAAACGCAAACGAGTAGAATTAGAAATCGATGGGGCAATTTAGGGTGAGATATTCCCCACAGACAATATCTGACCTCAACGGCTCGTACGAGTGGGCAATCGGAAAATGGGGTCTCGAGCGTGCACAAAAATGGCTGGACGAAGTCGAATTTAGCGTCGGCCGAAGCTTATCGTTGTTTCCGACAGCTCATCCGATCGCGCCCGAAAGTAAAGAATTTGATATCGAAATTCGACAGATGATTTTTGGCCGCTACAGGGTTTTGTTTACCATCGACGGAATGACCGTGAAAGTTCTTAGAATTAGAGGCCCGTTTACCGGCGCCAACCCCGAGATATCAGATGACGAAGATTAAATCGCAGGAAGACGCTTCAACCACGGTATTTCCCAACTCCGTTTTGTTTGCGATTTCGGCGCTGGTTTCTTTCATTTATTATTTCTCCAACTCCAAACCCCAGAACCATTACGATTACACTTTTCGCGTCGCCGGCAACATGCTCGGCGGGGCGATAGGGTTTGTTGAAAAACCGCCGTCCTGGCTGAATGAGTTTGTACCGTTTGAAGGATACTGGTATTCGGTTTTTCCGCTTGGAGCGGTGCTTTCGATGCTTCCGGTGTCGGTGTTGAAGGCGGTCGGTGTGGTAAACGCCATGCCCGGCGGTTTGATTGCCGCATTGCTTGCGGGCGGGTGCATGTTTTTTCTTTTGAAAATCGCCGCCAGGTACGATCTAAGCCGCGAGAAACAAATTCTTCTTTCGGCCGCGATACTTTTTGGGACTTTTGCCTGGGCCAATCTAACATTTGCCGGAGCGTGGCAGATTGCTTTGGGATTTGCGATGCTGGGCGAATTGGGGGCCATTTATTTCACCGTTTTCGACCGCCGGCCGCTGCTCGCCGGGTTTTTCTTCGCATTAGCTTTTGGAAACCGGACGGAAAATCTTTTGACCGCGCCTGTTTTTCTATTTTTACTGATTAGTCGGAAATATAAATCGGCCGACAATGATCCCCCGCAAATAGAAGCCAAAACCAAACCTAAAAAAGAAGCCAAAAAAACCGTCTTTGACGAAACTCTAATGTCGCGTATTCGCAGCGAGTGGAAGGCGATGGCTTTATTTTGCGTGGTGCCGTTTCTTCTGGGATTGGCTACTTTGAGTTACAACTATATCCGGTTTCATTCATTTACCGATTTTGGTTACGCACGCATTCCCGGGGTTTTGCAGGAACCGTGGTACGATCACGGGATATTTTCGACGGCGTATATTCCGCGACAGGCATGGGAGATGCTGTTTAAGCTTTGGAATTCGAAGCCGTTTTTTCCATATCTGATTCCGGACGGTTTCAGCTCGTCGATATTGTTGAGCAGCCCGTTTTTGCTCTTCGTTTTCAGGCTTAATCCTCGGGATAAAGTGTTGAAGTTTGCGGCGTGGACCGCGATTGCTATTTTGACGTTTTTGCTGTGGATTCATGGAAATTCGGGCGGGTGGCAGTTTGGGTACCGCTACGCAATGATACTGCTGCCCTGGATTTTCGTAATCCTGCTGGAAACGTCGCCAAAGAAAATCACGCCGGTCGAATGGGCCATTTACGGATTTTCATTCCTTGCCAATTTGTATTCAGTCTGGATCTTTCATTGGACGGAATACATGAGGATGTAAAAAAGGTTTTAGTTTTTGGGCCTTAGGATTTGGCCTTAGGCTTTCGTTTTAGAATTGCAGCGAGAGTCGGGCCTGCTTAATAGGTTTTCGCGATATACTCGATTTATGGCCACGGTTCCAAAACATTCTGAGAGACTATTCGGCGAGGGTTCTGCGGACGCGGATCTTTCGCGCGAAGATCTGCGGCAAATCGTCGAAGAATCGTTGGCAGAAATCGGCGAAGGGGCGAAAGTTCTTGCGGTTCTCCCTGATAAAACGCGCGACGATTCGACAGATGTTCTGGTCCCTTTTGCAGTTGAGTATTTGCGATCGAAGAACATCGCAAAATTTGACGTTTTGATCGCCCAGGGCACGCATTCGCGGATGTCCCCGGAGGAAAAGCGTGTCAAAATCGGAATAGGAAACGGCGTCGAAATTCCGGGCCTCGGCAGGGTTTTCGACCACGAATGGAACGATCCCGCGGAACTTGCCGCGGTTGGCGTGCTGAGTGAGGAAAAGGTTGCGGAATTGACCGGCGGCCTTTATACGCAGCGAATCCCTTTAAAAATCAATCGTCTCCTTGCCGCCGGCAATTACGATTACGTCCTAATTTTCGGAGCTACGGTTCCTCACGAAGTCGCAGGTTTTGCGGGCGGAGCCAAGTACTTTTTCCCCGGAGTTGCAGGGCCGGAGCTTACGCATGCAACTCATTGGCTCGGGGCACTCGCGGGGATTGAAAATACGATTGGGAGAATCGAAACGCCGACCCGCCGTTTGATCGAGGCCGCCGGTGATTTCGTCCCCGCCAGGGTCATTTGTTTTACAAGCGTCGTTTCACGAACACAGGAAAATCACCTGCAAAATCACGCGCTTTTTGCCGGCAATTTCCGCGACAGCCTGCGGGCCGGCGCCGAGATCAGCCGTCAGGTTCATATCAAATACACAGGCCGAAAGTACCGCCGCGTCGTAGCACTTCTGGACGAACATTATGACGAACTCTGGGTCGGCGGAAAAGCAAGCTACAAACTCGGGCCGGTAATCGAAGACGGCGGCGAGCTTATAATTTTCGCACCCGGCCTGCGATGCCTTTCGGACACGCACGGCGAAACGATCGAAAAATTTGGTTACGCCCCAATTGAAAAAATCCGCGAGTTAGTAGCGGCGTCGGGCGAACTGGGAGCAAATCTCTGTGTGGCCGCGCATCTGGCTCACGTGGCGTTTGCCGGCAGAATTGATGAAAAGGGCGAAGCTGTTCCGCGGTACCGCATTACGCTTTGCTCTCAGGTCGATGAACAAACTTGCCGGCGGGTTAATCTTAGATTTATGGCCCTGAATGAATTCGATCTAAATAATTTTACGGGTAATCCCGACACGCTGATTGTCGAACGCGCCGGGCGGGATTTATATCTTGTTGAACCTCTCGACGCTTTCTAAAGCTTCAATTGCTTTAATTCATTACAGCCTCCGATTTTTGCTGTGTAACATCAATGTCGCGGCGCCTAAAAACGCGATGCCAGCCGCGGCAGCCACGCTGTAAAAAGCGACAGTATAATCACCGCCGGATTTGTCCGCGAGAAATGCAACCGTACGCCCGCCGATAGCGGCTCCGACGATCTCGATTAAAGTGATAGTACCCAGAATCTTCCCGTAGTCGCGTCGGCCAAAAAAATCGGACACCGTCCGCTGGATTAGAACGAAAATTCCGCCATAGCCTAGCCCGAACAAACTCACAAAATAAAGGGATGTATCCGCGGTCAAATAAAAAAGTATAAACGTCGCTGCGAACATTAAGGCTCCAAACGCCGCCATTACGCGTGAAGGCGAGAATTTATCGCTCAAAAACCCTGCAAGAAATTTCCCCCCGATACTGACCGCAAAAAGCAGCGATTGAGCGACTCCCGCCATTTGAAGCGAAAGTCCTATTTTCGGCGACTGCAGGTAAAGCAAAAATTGCTGCGTAGTCGCGAAAATAGGATAAAAAACTGCAGCCGCACAAAGCCCTAAAAGCCAGAATTGCGGTGTTTTTAACGCTTCGGTTAGCGTCAGGCCTTTTTCACTGCTGCCTTCGGAATCACTGACGACAGCTCTATTTTCTCGCGCAAACAACACGACCCCAGGAAGCAACAGCAGCCAAACCAAAAGGCTCACCGTTGCCATTGCCGTTCGCCAGCCGTAACCCGCGATCAGCGGAGTCGCTAGCTGAGGAATCAATACGCCCCCAAAACTCGTGCCCGTTAATATAAGGCCGATCGCGGTTCCCCGTCTCTCGCGAAACCAGCTTGAAACAAGTACGACATTCGGAGCCACGCCGACGAAGCCGAGAGACATTCCCAAAAGAAATCTTGCCGCATACGAGGCTTCGGCCGACGCCGCCCATGATTGCAATATCAGGCCCGATCCTAATAACAAGCAGCCGCTGATCATCAATAAACGCAATCCAAATCTCGCGATCAGCCATCCGCCTATCATCGAAAAAACGCCCGACATCAAAAAAGTAATATTCGAACAATTTCCGATAAACGTCTCGGCGCTCTCGCGGGAAACGGAGCCTATTTCGACAAATTCTTCGCGTATCACCTTTGAAAAAATCGGCATCCCGCCGATAGCCAGGCCGTTACTCACGGTCAACGCAAGTAACGCGAGGCCGACAATAACCCACCGGTAATTCGACGATTCATTTGGTTTATCGTTCATTTTACGAAGCTTTCAGAATGTAATTAATGATTTCGGCAATAGAAGCAACAACTTATTTTTCAACAACCTAACGTAGAAAAATTAATTTACAACTTTAGAAAAATTGTGTATGATGCCCTTTGTTCTCGGATGCCAAGCGCATTAACCTTGCAACTAATCGCATCATTTTAACATCAATCCTGCGTCGGGGTTGACTCTCCGGTTCTCTTCAAAATTAACCTCAAACGTAAAACACGTTGTATTTGGAGGAAATATGGTTTCAAAATCCAATTTGGTCCGCGGCTTTTTTTCATTTCTTTTGGTCCTGGCGGTTTCGTTATCGGCTTTTGCCGATACTATCAGGCTGAAAGACGGCAGTATCATCAAAGGTAAGATCGTAAGTTTTGCCGATGGAAAATTTGTAATTGCGATGGGCGACGGCTCTCGCAGGCGTGAACTTACATTTCTTGCGGCCGAGATCGAGTCGATACAGTTCGATTTGCCTACGGGGCAGCCGCAAACTCAGTCCGGCAACGCTTCAAATCAGAACGCTACTTATAAAGAGCCTCCGCCGAGAACTGCCCCCGTGGTCGAAATAACTGACGAAAACGGGAAAAAAACCACGACGTCAAAGCCGGATCCGGCGTCGCCCGTGAAACCGATTTCCTGGCAGGTTAAGGTTTTGGCCGACAATACGGCGAACGGCTGGACCAATTCCGGCTGGGTCGTAAAAAAAGGCCAACGTATCCGCATCAGCGGCGAAGGTCGCATTAATCTGGGCAAAGGACAGAGCTCACCGCCGTCGGGCCTGGCTTCTCTAAACGACGAGCAGAAGCTTTTGAAAAATGTCGCGACGGGCGCTTTGATTGCAGTTGTCGGCGATGACAATAACGATTTCATCTATGTCGGCGCCGAACGCGAATTTACGGCCACTCGCGACGGGGCTCTATTTCTCGGAATAAACGAAGGATACCTTGACGATAATTCGGGAGCTTTTACCGTAAAAATTGAAATTCTATCGGATAGCGATAAATAATTTTTTTCGATTGCCAGAAACGGTATTAGGGATATTCCCTAGCAAAATTACGGATATTCCTTATATCGCGGAGGGCAGCGTGAACCGATAATAGATTCTAACAAGGGTATAGAGCGGCTTTTATCAGTCGTTAAGAACAAGGGGGAATAGAAATCGGCACCGTAAGGTGCCTTTTTCTTTTGTTTTTTTCCGTAACACGATTAGGGAATTCCCTTAGAAAAATTTCCGACACTCCCTATATTCGAGAAATGTTTCCTGTACGATAATTATCTTTAACAAGGGTAGAAAGCGGCTTTCAGTTTAGTCGTTAGAACAAGGGGGAATAGAAATCGGCACCGAAAGGTGCCTTTTTCTTTTGCAATTTTTCCGGGAATGCCATTAGGGGATTCCCTTAGAAAGATTTCCTTTGTTCCCTATATTCTCAGAACGCCTGCTAACCGATAATTGATTTCAACAAGGGTGAAAAGCGGCTTTTAATTCAGTCGTTAAGAACAAGGGGTATAGAAAAAGGCATCCAAAAGATGCCTTTTTCTTTCTGCATTTTTTGTTCTGCATTAGGGAATGTCCTTAGAGATGTTACTCATTTTCCCGATATTCCGAATATTACCGGACGTAGGATAATACCGCAAATAAAGGTAAAAGGGGCGGCTTTTTAAGACAGTCGTAAGGAACTTAGGGGGGCTAAAGAGGAGAACCTGACGGGTACTCCTCTTTTTGTTTTTGGAGGACTGCTTTTGCTAACTTATTCCTCGCCCGGCCCTTTTGACCGGCCACAGGGATTAACCTTGATTTAGACCAACCAAAAGAGCACAATTTGTATCTAAAGTTTTGAGCCGAATTTTCGGGAATAAAAATATGTTACTTGCTCGAAGTCAGAAGTTGGCGGCCGCTTTGTGCGCGTCCGTTTTTTGTACTCTGTTTATTTGCGGCAGCACGACTTTGGCACAGTCAAAACCGCAAAAGCCCGCCCCGCCGACGGGAAACGAAAAAAAGAATACGCGTCCTACGCCGCTTTCGCCCGAAGAGCAGAAAAAGCTTGAGGAAGAAAAGCGTCTCGCCGAAGAAGCGAAAAACGCCGTCTTCGATCCGAATGTCGAAAAAATTTCTACCGAGGTCGTAAATGTAGACGCGGTTGTCTTTAATAAAAAAACGGGCCAGATCGTTACCGGCTTAAAAAAGGAAAACTTTGGGCTGTTTGAAAATGGAACGAAACAGGTAATTTCCGGTTTTGCCACGCCGGAATCGCCGATCACGGTCACCCTACTTTTGGAATACAGCAAGTGGTCGGAAATTTTTGGGTCTGCCGCGGGTGGGTACTTCGATAACGGAATGAACGAGGTGATTCGGCCGGTGGCCCAATTTTTGACGGGCTTTATCAAGCCGCCAAACGATTTTGCATCGGTGGTCGCCTTTGATATGCGTCCGGCGGTTATCACCGATTTCACAAACGATCCCGCACGTATTAACGGTACTATTCGCCTGCTGATTGCAAACAGGCCTGCATTTCGTGAAAACAATTTATATGACGGTATAAAATTTGCCATGCTGGGCGGCCGCAGCGAATCGGAATTTCTGGACGGAAAACCGGGAATGGTAGATTACGGCGGCATGATGGATGTCAAAGCAAAGCGTCGGGCGGTAATTCTGGTCGCGTCCGGCATCGATACCTTCAGCAAAATTAATTACAGCGAAGTTCGCAAAATTATCCAGGAAGCCGGCGTTCCGATTTATATTATCAGCACGGCCAATCTTTTCTGTAAGAAATACTGCGACCAGCTAGACCCGTCCCGCGTAATGCCGGGAACGCCGGACCGTATGACGTTTCTACAGGCTCAAAATGTCATGAATACATTTGCGGCCGAATCGGGCGGGCGTCATTTTCCGATGACCTTTGAAGGCGAAATTCCCGATTACCTGAATTCAATAAACGCCATGCTCCGCAGCCAGTACAGCTTGTCCTACGACCTGGCGGAGAAACGTAAGCCGGGCTCGAAAAATAAACTCGAAGTCAAGGTCGATGTGGACGGCGACGGAAACTACGACGATAAAACATTCGTCGTTCAGCACAAACCGTTTTACATAGCGCCGTCCGACGAGAAAAAGGACGAGAAGAAAAAATAACAAAAAAAACAACGCGCTATCAGTAAGCGTAATTAGACGTCGATGGACTGTCTGATTACGCTTTTTCCTAAGACCATTCCCTGCGTTTTAGAGCCTCGGGGGCCGAACCTTTAAGAATTATCTAAATCTGTGGCCGTTTTCTGCTATTCTATTAGTTTGCTTTTACATGAGAAATCGAATTATCGACAGTTATAAACTTAAGATCGCAGCCGAAGACGGATATGTCATCCCTTCGTCCCGCGGGCTTCGTATTGCGCTCTGCTATCCCAATACGTACAAGATCGGGATGGCGAACCTCGGGCTGCATACAATGTACGAGCTGTTCAATTCGATTCCGGACGTTTCGTGCGAACGGGTTTTTCTCCCCGATCCCGCAGAGATGGCCGAATACGAGCGGACCAACCTGCCGCTGATGTCGCTCGAAACACAGTCCCGAATTAAGGATTTCGACATTGTCGCTTTCACCATTTCGTTCGAAACCGATTATCTGAACATGGCGCGCATGCTGCAGATCGCGGGAATTCCCGTCTGGTCCAAAGAGCGAAACGACTCGCATCCGCTGGTCATTATGGGCGGTGCGGCGTCCTTCCTAAATCCCGAACCGATAGCAGATTTTACCGATGTGATAGCCGTGGGAGAAGGCGAAATTTTAGCGTTTCAATTGATTGACGCGTATACGGAAAACGAATCGAAGGAAGAAATTCTGCTTGCACTCGCTCGAATCGGCCGCGGGTTTTATGTGCCGTCGTTTTACGACGTTGTCTATAACGACGACGGAACGGTTTTCGATTATTTGCCCCGGGCCGAAGGCATTCCTCGCCGCGTCGGCCGTGCGCTCGCCGCGGTAAACCCGAAGGAAGGCACGCTGCGGCGTGCGTTAAAACGGGGCGACACCGCACTCGCCGATTTTCTGGTAAATCAGGACATTTTTTGCCCGTCGACATCTGTTTGGGCACCGGAAGCTGAAATGGGCGACAGGCTTCTGGTCGAAATCTCGCGCGGCTGTTCGCAGGGCTGCCGGTTCTGCTGGGCAGGATATAACTACTATCCGCCGCGGGTTGTCCCGGCCCGCGATATTTTGGAAAAAGCGAGAGAGTGGCGCTCTAAAACGAATAAGATCGGGCTTGTTTCGACAGCTGTATGCGATCACCCGGAAATATCGACTATTTTGCGCGAGCTTCGGGCGATGGACTATCGCATTTCAGTTTCGTCGCTCCGCCTTGACCAAATATCCGACGAGCTGCTCGACGCACTGGTCGAATCCCGTGACCAGCAAATCGCCGTGGCTCCCGAAACCGGTTCCGACCGGCTGCGGCGGGTTATCAATAAAAACCTGACAAACGACGAGATCGTCGATATTTGCGGAGCGGTTTTTGACCGCGGAATGCTTACGATCAAGCTTTACATCATGGTCGGCCTTCCGACCGAAACCGACCAGGACCTGGACGAAATCTTCGTACTTGTCGAACGCATCCGCGACAGAATGCTCCAGGCGGGTAAAACTTTCGGGCGGGCCGGGAAGATAATTCCGTCTATCAACGGTTTTGTACCGAAACCGAACACGCCGCTGCAATGGGACGCAATTTGTAATGAAAAAGAGTTGAAACGGCGGCTTAAATACGTTTGCAAGGGACTCTCGCGTATCTCAAATGTCGAGGTCCGGTACATGTCTTCCCGTATTGCACACGAACAGGCGTTGTATTCGTCGGGCGACAGGACGGTCGCCCGTGCGATCAATCTCGCCGCCCGGTATCGCGGCGACATTAATCGTGCTCTTCGCGAAACCGGCATCGATTCATCATTTCATATCTCCCGCGACCGCTCTTATGACGAGTTCCTTCCATGGTCGATCGTCGATTCGGGCCTGTCGCACGATTTTTTAATGACCGAACACCAAAAAGCACAGGAAGCTCTTTCGAGCCTCCCATGCCCCGCGGTCGAAAAATGTACAACGTGCGGCGTTTGCCCCGATACGTGGCTTGCCGATGCTCCCGAAAGCCTTATACAGATTCAGCCTATAAAAGTCCGCCAGGCGCTTGCCGCGTCATTCGCCGGTTGAAGTCCGTTATATTGACCAAACCTTATTGTTTTAATAAAAATCCGCTGGGCGTCGCCGTGTGGTCAAAAACGTAATTGTATTTGTAGATACCGAACGGAAGAATATTGACCTGTTTTGTATACGAAACGTGTGCGGTTACCGCATTTCCGCTCTGCTTTACGTCAATTATCGCGTCGGCGGGGATTTCGTTGGCGACGGCTGCGCGTGCGACACGCGTTTTAACATTTTCCACCGGGTTAACCTTGCCCGGCAGCGCCATTCCCTGTAGTACGGCGGTCCCGATTTCGGATTTGAAGCTCTCGGCCTCGTACGCGACAGGCACGTAATTGACCGCCGCATTTCCCGCAAGAACGATAATCGACAGGATTATCAGAAATTTAATTCCGGCGCTGCCGCGTTCGGACGATCGGTCCAATCTGACTTTTTTCATTTTTCTAACTCCTAACAGGCATTTAGCTAAAATAAACAAGCTAATTTTGCAGAAGTTTTGTGAGGGCTTTTTGGAAGGTAGTATGAGGGATCTGGTCGCTCGTAATAATAACCGGATCGCCGATGTCCTTTAGCAGCACCATTTGCAGCGAGCCGGAAACGAACTTTTTATCGAATCGAAATGCCTCAAAAACTGTCCGCGAATCGATATTGTCAAGCGGCGGTAAAACTCCGGCCCGATGAACAACATCGTTCAACAATTTTACACGAGTTTTGTCCATCAGCGCAAGCATTTTCGATACTTCTGCAGCAAAAAGAATTCCATACCCGACCGCCTCGCCGTGTTTGAAATAACGGTAATCGGTTACTTTCTCAAGCGCGTGGGCAAGTGTATGTCCGAAATTCAGAATTTTTCGCGACCGGCCGTCGGTCCGCGACGGATCTTCCATTTCATCCTGTTTAACTATCGAGGCCTTAAAAGAAATCTGTTCATGCAGTAGATCGCATAACAAATCGAGAGACTGCTCGTCTTGGAAAAACGCTTTTTTCGACGCGGGGCGAAAGGAATCGAGGAATGCCGCCGTCTGGCTCAATAGATTATCTCCGGAAATGGCACCGTGTTTCACAGCTTCGCAAAAGCCGGCCGTTAATTCCCTGTCGGCCAGCGTTTTGAGCGTCAAGCAATCGACCAGTACCCCCCGGGGCTGGTAGAAGGAACCAATTAGGTTTTTCCCAAAGGCCGAATTAACACCGGTCTTCCCTCCGACCGACGAATCGATCATCGAAAGAAACGTCGTAGGGACCTGCAGAAACGCGATGCCGCGAAGATAAATGGCGGAAACAAACCCGGCCAGGTCGCCCACCACACCGCCGCCGAGAGCAACAATCGCGTCGGTACGGGTAAATTTATTTTCGCTAAGAAACTTTAAAGCCTTTTCCGCCGACCGAAGGCTTTTGTACCGCTCGCCATCTTTCATCACCCATACGAACGTCTCAAAACCCGCCGTTTTAAGCGATTCTTGAACTTTTTTCCCGTATAATCTGAAAACCGTTGAATTCGAAACTATTCCGATTTTTGTTTTCGGCTCATGTAATACCTTCCGCGACCACTCGCCAATTTCCGCAAGCCCGCCATAACCGATATCGATAGGATATGAGGCTTTCTGATTTTCGAATGAAACTTTTAACCGGCGTTTATTCATCCTTGACAGGTCGTTTCATAATTCTTGAAAGTAAGTCCGGAGTCTAATTATTGAAGTAAGTCAATTAATCAAAATGATCGCATAAAATTCCGCGAGGATGATAATACGATGTTGTTATATAATTAAATCGATATGACAAGAAAACATATTTCGCTACAATTCGATTCCCGTGGAACAAAGGAGAACTCCGGAAAAGAAAATGGAGTTTCTAAAAGGAATTCTCCTACGTCCCGAATTTATAAAAATTTGAAAATCGGTACTCCAGCCGGCTCCCCATCTGTTTCGCGGCTGAAAATTGTAGAAGCCGTTCGAGCTGTCATGCGTGAAGATGGAATGATTAGGTAACTCTGGCGAATGGGGTTCTCTAAAACGTCAAAATTTGGTCAAAATGTATTTATAAACTGTCCCTTTGACGAGGACTATGTTCCGTTATTTCAAACTATCGTTTTTACACTTCTTTTCTTAAATTTTACGCCCAGCTCGGCCCTAGAGCTTGATGACGGAGGTGTTAGATTTTCAAAGATCGTCAAATTAATTGAGGAATGTAAATTTGGGATACACGATATTTCCAGAACTGAATTGGATGAAGTCAACCAATTACCGCGGTTCAACATGCCGTTTGAATTAGGACTTGATCTTGGTTGTAAATTCACGAGCCCGTCGCAATCGAAATATCGCCAAAAAGTTCATCTAATTCTGGACAAAGAAAAGCATCGTTTTCGAATTTACCTTTCGGATATCTCGGGCCAGGATATTAAAGGCACGAAAACAATCCCTCTTAAAATATCGAGATTGTGAGAAACTGGCTGCGACAAGCCGTCGATCACCTGCCTTCCGCATCAGTCGTGGAACGTGAATTTGAATTGTTCCAACTCCAAATTAAGCGCATTTGTGCGAGATTAAAACTGGATCACGAAGAGCATATGTTCGTGGACTATTGCCATATTGTAAATACATGGCTTTTAGAACGAAAAGCCTCGGTGGTAAAGAGCGATTAACATTCTACCCTAATATGTCCCGAATTACCCCCGCTAAACGATGAGCTTTTTCGTCTGTTTCTACCTGGTCTTTGCCTTCGATCATCACACGTGCCAGGTTCTCGGTGCCGGAATAACGCAGCAAAAGCCGGCCTTCGCCATTGAGCTCGGATTCGATTTGTTTGGCCGCCTCTGCAATAGCCGGGACATCGGCAAAGGGGCGTTTTTCGCTCACTTTTACGTTTACCAGGATCTGAGGATAGCGGACAAACCCCTGTGAAGCTTCGGAAAACCGTGTTCCCTTTTCAATTACGGCACGCAGCAGAATCAACGCCGTCATCATCCCGTCGCCCACAAGGCTTATATGCGGCAGAATAATGTGCCCGGACTGTTCGCCGCCGATTTCCGACCCGGTTTTTAATAATTCTTCGAGAACGTATTTGTCGCCTACGTCTGTGCGCCGCAGCTTTATACCTTTAGAATTTAGGGCCAATTCGAGGCCGATGTTGCTCATTACCGTAGCAACGACAGTAGAATTTTCAAGTTTGTCGTGCGATTGGAGATACTGCGCGACGATCCAGAGCGTGGCATCGCCGTCGACCAGGTGCCCGTTTTCATCGACAAAAAGTGCACGGTCGGCATCTCCGTCAAATGCGACGCCGAAGTCTGCTTTTTCGTCGACTACGCGCTCCTGTAGCCGGTCCATATGGAGCGATCCGCAGTCGGCATTAATATTCTGGCCGTTAGGATCGCAGTTGATCGCGATGACGTCGGCACCGAGGGCAGCAAATAGTTTTGGAGCAAATTCGGACGAGGCGCCGTTGGCGCAATCGATTACTATTTTAAAACCGGCGGCGGAAAACCCGTTTCCTTTTTTGCGTAGATGGCTGATGTACGAAATCGCGAAAACCGACGCGCGGGAAGTATTAAGGCCGCCGATTTCGAACGGCTCTTCGGCCGTACTGGCATCGAATATGTCCTTTTCAATCTGGCGTTCAACGTCCTCGCCAACTTTTTTCCCCGAGGGCGAGAAGATTTTGATCCCGTTGTCCTGATAAGGATTGTGCGATGCACTGATTACAATTCCCGCATCGAAATCGAATTCGCCGGTTAAAAAAGCGACTCCCGGCGTGGTGATTACCGCAGCCGACTCGCAAATTGCACCGGCAGACGCCGCTCCGGCGTGAAATGCCTTTTCGATCCATTCACCTGATTCGCGCGTATCCCGGCCGGTCAGGAACCGCGGGCTGCGTCCTAGTTTTTCGGTGTACTGGCGTGCTAGTGAGGAGCCGGCGGCGTAAATGGTTTTTTGGTCGAGCGGAAATTCACCCGCAAGGCCGCGCATACCATCTGTGCCGAAAAGTTTTTTCATAAATGCCGCGGGATTATTCAATTTTGGAGCCATAAAATTCGGAGAAATTATTTTATACCTTACGAATCAAATGGTTACAAATGCGGAATTCTATAAAACTTCCTTGTATATGTCATAAAATAATCAAAAAAGGTTGACAACGGCGTGAAGTTTGAGAGAATCTTATTGTCGCGGAAATAGAGAGCCTCAGAGATTGCCCGCCCGACGCTATCCGCAGCTCCGTAACAAAAAAGATATGAAATCCAGCCTTTGCGCAGCGCTCGTTGTAATTTTTTCCTGCATTTTGGTACAGGCGCAAACAAATCAGGCCGTCCCTTCGCCAACCGCTTCGCCCGTTAAACCGGTGCCTATAGCAACGCCTTTGATGCAGCCAATTGCTACGCCGCTTCCCACGCCCAAACCGACGCCGTTTACCGATGCGCTGCAGTATCCACCCGAATATCGTCAGCTAAGTTTTGCGCAAATAAAAAGCAAGATTGCCGAAGCCAAAAGGCAAATGCTCGTCCAGCCGCTAACTACGTCAATGCAGGATGCATCGCAAATAACCAACTATGTTCGCATTGCATACTACGAGTGGAAATCGCAGCAGATCGATTACATAGTTATTTCAAAAGATGCGTTCCTCACGCCGGACGTCGGCACGACCGCTATTTCGACCCGCGGAAAAGTAATGACATCGCGGACGGTCCGGGCAAACGGAGTGAATACGCCCGTTGTTGTTTTTGACGACCAGGGCAAAGCGCAGCTTCCACTGCTGGTCCAGTACCCTGTCGAAAGAGACGGAAAATTTTATGAAACGGCATATTATATGTCGACCCATCCGGGCCTCGTCACCACGGAAGTAGTAAATGCCGGGCGGTTTTATATTCATAACGTTATCGAGATTGCTCGGGACAAACTGCAAAAAAGCGGAACATTCATCCAGCCGCGGGTTGCGGACATCGCCGAGCGGTTGTCAACTGTCGAACACGTCGATCACCTGCGTTTTCGCACAGAACCGCCTCTGCAAATTTTTAACGATATTTTTACACTTTACGCTTTGAACGAAGGCCAGACATATCGCTATTCGGTGAGTTCGGCGGGTGCGGGCGGGATGGTGCAAATGATTCCGGCTACGTATCGTATGATCCGCTCGCGGTATCCAAATGTCGTTTTGATCCCGGACTTTGTCGAGGGTATGCGTAACCACGTAAACGCGGCCCAGGCGATGCTGCTATACATGCAGATGACCTGGAACGATCTGATCGGCAACCCAACTATTTTCAACGCCGTCCAGACCGGGATCGCCACTCAGGAACAGTTGATGTCGGCCGGATACAACTCGAATCCGGCGCGGCTGGCGGGATATATAGATCGCGGCGGTGCGGGCTGGACCGCATTAATTCCGCGGGAGACTAAAATTTATCTGCAGATCTTCGACGCGCTTCACCACACGATCCAAATGCCGCCGCGAACGAAATAACTACAATTTTACTCGTCGGGAAGCTCGCGGTTCGGCATGCGGGCCGCGAGTTTGGCTACTTCTGCCTGTATATCTTCAAATTTCCTATCCACCAGGCTCCAGCCGGAAAAAAAGTTATCGCCCGTAATTTCGTAGACCGCGAATGGCGGCGGCTCAAATTCGCTTATTTCCGCGATATCCTGAAGGATAACTTTCGCCGCACACAGCCCCCATAGCGGCCCGAGATATATATCGAATTCGAACATTCGCCCGTCGAATTCATGAAAATAGCGATTTTTCCGAATTTCGCGGCCCTCGAAACGTTCGAATACTGCATATTCCTCCTCATTAAGATAGATTTCCGCAAGTTTGGTGATTGCCGGATCGCTGTCGGCCGGGGTAAATCGCTGCTGAAGAATTTTTGTCCATGATTTCGTGTAAGGATCACGTATCGAACGCAATCGAATACGAGTGTTTTCGATGTAATTGTCGAAAAGCTGCAGGTGGCTGCTAGCCGGTGTAAGCGGTTCGGGCAGGCGTTCGATCAGAAAGGTTCGATGGATTTCGGTTTGTGCAGTTTTGTTCATTTTCGGCACTTTTATTATACTCTTGACTTTAATTTACCCGTAAAAACGGAGTCACCAGTATGAAATCATTTTTAATATCAGGATTATTTATTTTTGCGAATCTTTTCGTTCTAAACGGCTGCGGCGGCGGAACTGTGCCCGAGAATAAACCGGCCAATACAGCAAACACGACAAAACCGTCTAACGCAAACGCTAACAGCGCCGTAGCGGTCATAACGCCAACTCCCTCCCAAACCACCAATAACGCTCCGACGCTCACCCCGATTTTCAAACAGTGGTGCACCGCCAAGATAAAGCATGACGACGCGGCGCTTCGAAAAGTTTATTCGTCGGACACGATAAAATCGCTCGAGAGCCAGATGAAGGAGCAAAAAATAAAGTCGATCGCCGAATTTCTCGAAGACGATAAAGTCTCGGAAAAGCTTTGTGAAGTCAGGAACGAGCAGATAAACGGCGACACCGCCATTGCCGAAATTCGCTATGACAGTGCGCCGAACGGGATCCCGGTTGTTTTTGTAAAAGAAAACGGCGAGTGGAAAATCACCACCCGAAGCCCAACAATCGATTCGCTGCAAAAATCCGGAAATGCACCGACGTCGAACTCGGCAAAATAAAAGGCTTTCTTGATCGTAATCGCAGATTCCGGAATAAATAAAAACTGATAACTACCGAAGGGCAGTTATCAGTTTTTATTTATCAGCTATTCCAGCCAAATTCCCGGCTTATTCGTTATGGCAAATTTAGGCGGATGCAGCCCGATACGCCGGGAGCGTGACCCGAGCCGGCTTTTCTTTTTTCAGCCCAAGAGCCCAATCCGCCTGCATAAGCGTATGGATATCGCGGGTGCCTTCGTAAATTACGGCGGCTTTACAATTTCTCAAATAACGCTCGACGGGATAATCGTTCGTATACCCATTTGCCCCGTGCACCTCGATCGCCATCGAAGCGGCCGTTTCGCTTCTGACGGTCGCCTGCCATTTTGCCAGGCTGGCGGCACGGGCGGACGGTTTTCCGTTATTTTTTAAATATCCAGCATGCAGCCACAGGAGCCGGCACATTTGATAGTCTGCTTCCATGTTGGCGATTTTTTGTTTTACAAGTTGAAAATTGGCGATCTTTTGGTTTTGCACCTCGCGGGTATTCGCATAAGCGACCGAGGCGTCACGGGATGCGCGGATCACGCCCGTCGCACCCGATGCGACCGTGTATCGGCCGTTTTCCAGCGAAAACATGGCTATCTTAAATCCTTCGCCTTCCTGCCCGAGCATGTTCTCCTTTGGAACCCGCACGTCCTGGAGCGAAAAATATCCCGTATTGCCCGCCCGGATGCCTAGCTTGCCGTGAATGGTTCCGCTCGAAAAACCTGGCATTGTCCGCTCGATAATAAAACAGGACAAACCGCTGTGGTCTCGCGCCTTTTGTTTTTCCGGGTCGGTCCAGCAGAAAAAGAGAAAATGATCGGCAACGTCGGCGAGGCTGATCCACATTTTTTCGCCGTTCAGGATCCAGTCGTCGCCATCGCGACGCGCGTACGAACGCATTCCTATCACGTCGCTGCCGGCGTTTGGCTCGGTCAAACCAAAAGTCGCGAGCTTTTCGCCTTTTGCCTGGGGGACCAGATATTTTTGTTTTTGTTCCTCGGTGCCCCAGGTATAGAGGCTAAGGCTGTTCAGGCCGACGTGCACCGACATTGCGACGCGAAGAAATGTGTCGCACGCTTCCAGTTCTTCGCAAACCAAACCAAGCGACACATAATCGAAACCCGCGCCGCCATACTGTTCCGGTATGCAAACGCCCAGCAAACCGAGCTCGGCCATTTTGTCGAAAACGGAGCGTTCGAAATAAGATTTTTCGTCCCATTCCTTGATATGCGGTGCTACTTCGCCCGCGACAAACTCGCGAACGGTCTGTTCCAACGCGCGATGGTCTTCTGATAATTCAAAATCAATCACTATTAAATTTACCCTCTCTAATTTTCGTGTGTGTTAAGATTTTTCTTTTGAATGCAAAAATGAATTCTATCATTATAACCGGCCGCAAGCTAAAACCGGTGCAAACCAGCCGCGCATGATTTCCATTACCGAAGCTCTAGAAATTATCCATCAAAAAGTAACGCCGCTGGGCAGCGAAGCAGTGAAAATTGAATGCGTAATCGGCCGCGTGCTTGCCAAAGACATTGTTGCGGATACCGATCTACCGCCATTCGACCGGTCGCAGATGGATGGATTTGCCGTGATTGCCGCCGATCTCGCGCAGACGCCCGTGAAATTGAAACTCGTCGGAGAATCGGCAGCCGGCCGCGGCTGGCATAAAACGATGAAATCCGGCGAAGCGGTCGCTATCATGACCGGAGCCCCGGTACCGGCGGGTGCGGATGCGGTCCAGAAAATCGAATTAACGCGATCTCGCGATTGGGGCGAAGGCGGCGAGGTAGAAATTTTGGAACCCGTTAAAATAGGCGCCCATATCGTATCGAAAGCCAGCGAAATAAAAAAAGGCCAGGTTATTTTTAACAGCGGCGAAATTATAACGGAAAACATGATTGCCGCTATGGCTGCATTTGGATATACAAAAGTAAATGTGGGCCGCTGTCCGCGAGTTGCGATTCTCGGCACCGGCAGCGAGATCGTTGAAATCAACAAGCTCCCCGGCCGCGATCAGATTCGCAATTCAAATTCGATAATGCTCGAAGCCTTCAGCCGGCGGTTTTGTGCAGAAACGTCCGTTTTTCCGATTGCCAAAGACGATATTTCAAATTTGAAATCTCAAATTTCAGATGCGATCGGAATGGTAAAATCTAAGAAGGGCGCGCAAAAAACAAATATTTTGATAATCACGGGCGGCGTGTCCGTAGGAAAATACGATCATACTAAGCTTGCTTTGAAAGAGCTCGGCGCCGAAATATTTTTCGAAAAAGTTCGTTTGAAACCGGGCAAGCCGACTGTTTTTGCGCGTTTGGGAAATACATTCGTATTTGGCCTGCCCGGAAATCCGGTTTCGGCGGCGGTCACTTTTCACTTGTTCGTAAGGGCCGCCATCTTAAAAATGCAGGGCGCCGCCGTAACCGATATGAAAAAGGGCCATGCGGCCGCGGCGATGGACGCAAAAGCCGCAAAAGAGCGCGACACCTATATTCCGTCGAGCATAGCGGCCACCGAATTAGGACAACTCGCCGCACATCCGTTAAGATGGCTCGGTTCGTCCGATTTTGTCGGTTTTGCTCGTGCCGATTCGTTGATTTTCATTCCGAAAGGCGGCGTAATTAAGGCCGGCGAAGTCGCCGAGATCGTCTATCTCTAACCTATGGCCGAACCCGCCGCCCTCGCACACGAGGCAATACATGAAACGGTTGTAAACTTGCTTCGCGATGCTCCACGCGGACGCCTTTTGGACGTACCCGCCGGAGAAGGGGCGTTGGCGGTCCGGCTCAAATCATTGGGTTATGATGTGTCGTGCTGCGATCTGTATCCCGAAATTTTCCAGCTCCTCGATATCGAGATCCGGTCGGGAAATCTCGATACGCGGCTTCCGTACAGCAAAGACGATTTTGATGTGATCGTCTGCGTCGAAGGCCTGGAGCACATCGAAAATCCTTCTAATGCTTTAAGCGAGTTTTCCCGAATGTTAAAACCGGGCGGCACGCTTATAGTTTCGGTGCCGAATATTATGAATATAGAGGAGCGTTTGAAATGGCTGATCAGCGGGTACACATCGCATTTCAAGCCTTTATCGGCCGAAGCTCTTGCGGCCGTCCGCAAGGACTTTCCGGATATGGAGGAAATCGCCCTTCACGTCAATCCGATCGGCTATTCGGAAATTCGTTACTTGCTCGAAAAATACGGTTTCGAAGTCAACGGTACATACCGCGACAAACCGAAAGCAAATTCATGGGCGTTTTGGCCAATCGTTGCCGCGATACGCGGTATCAACCGCTTTTCGTCCGCAAAAAAACGTCAGGCCCGCTGGTCGAATGAATTAAATTCGGACGAAGTCCTTTTGGGAGGCAATACGCTGATTTTCAAAGCCACAAAGTTATGAGTAATTTGTCGCATTACGACGATAGCGGCAGCGTGAAAATGGTCGATGTTTCGGCCAAAAGCGCGTCAAAACGCCGCGCAGTCGCCTCGGCCCGCGTGCTGCTGTCCGCCGCAACGATCGAGGCTCTAAAAACAAACGCGACTCCTAAAGGCGACCCGCTGGAAATTGCTCGAATTGCGGGCATTATGGCGGCAAAACAAACTTCGAACCTGATCCCGCTCTGTCACCAGATCAATCTCTCGAAAGTAAATGTCACCGCCGAAATACACGAAGACGGAATCTATATTGAGGCCGAAGCTGTAACAACCGCGCAAACGGGCGTAGAAATGGAAGCTTTGACAGCCGTTTCAGTCGCGGCGCTTACGATTTACGACATGTGTAAAGCGGTCCAAAAAGATATTGTAATTTCCGACATTCGCCTCGAGTCTAAAACCGGCGGTAAAAGCGATTACAATCGTACGACGGGCTGTTAGCCGGTCGCCGTCGAGTGAAACAGGCCGACAGCCTGTTATACGAAAAAACCGGTTTCCGAAAATCGAACTTTCGGCTACACTAATCGTATATCGGTAGTGAGATTTTTAAGGGAGATGAAACGATGAGATATAAATTAGCCGACGAAGCCAAGCCGCAGGTTGTACTTCTGATCGCCGCAACCATAGTTAGCGTATTGTTGTGGGTATTTTCCTGGTATCTGCCGGTTGTGGGCTGGGCCACATATCCACTACAGCTGTTTGCGACGTTTATCCACGAAGGCAGCCATGCTCTGGTCACGCTGCTTACAGGTAACACGATTCAAAGCCTGACCGTTTCACCGGACACCAGCGGAGTCGTTTGGTCTCAGGCCCCATGGTTTTCGTCAATGCTCATCTCCAGTGCCGGTTACCTGGGAGCGACCGCTTTTGGTGCCGCACTTCTCGCCTGGATTAGATTTGGTTATTCGTCGAGGATCGCCCTTTATATTTCAGCCGGGTTTGTAGCCGTTATGACCCTTATGTTCGGGTTGCTGCTGCCGTTCTGGAATCTGCTCGCGACCGTTACGTTTACCAGCGTTATTTTTACCGTATTTGCCGGGTCGGTCCTTGCGATCGGGTTGGCCGCGATAGCCCGGTACGCGCCGATCAAATGGGCAAATTTCGCACTGGCGTTTCTGACGGTCCAGTGTTTGCTAAATGCCTTTTTCAGCCTTAAGGACTTATTCATTATTTCTACTCTGACGAACCAACACTCAGACGCAGCAAATATGGCGGCCGCGACGGGAATTCCAGGATTTGTCTGGGTATTCGTGTGGATCGTCGTTTCATTGATAATGATCTCGGTCGGCATGCGGCTGTATGCAGTCGCCAAAGGGCCGGGCACGCGGATCGATAATGTTTTCGAGGACCAATAATGAAAATTTCCCTTGGAGTTGTTCTTACCTTTGTTCTTACTATTGCGGCGATGGCACAGGTAAAAAAACCGGAGCCTCCAAAGGCCGAGCCGCCTTTCGAAAAGTCACTGCAGGCCGTTGTAGTTACGACCAAGGATTGGAACGCAATTAACGGCACGGCCCGCCTTTTTCAGCGCACGGACGTTAAATCGGATTGGAAACCCGTGGGTGCGGCCTTTTCGGTCGTCGTCGGAGCCAAAGGCCTGGCATGGGACCCGTCTGATGCTCCGGGCGGTACCGACATCATCAAACGCGAAGGCGACGGAAAATCGCCCGCGGGCTACTTCCCTCTTACCTCGGCCTTTGGAACAGCATCAAAACCCGCGGGAGTCGAGCTGCCCTACACCAAGCTCGATCAATACACGGAATGTGTCGACGACACTAAATCACATTTTTATAACCAGATCGTAAATCGGATGCAGGTTGGCAATTTTGACTGGAAAAGCTCGGAGAAAATGCTTGCCGTCGGCGAACAGTACGGCCTTGGGGTTTTCGTCGGATATAATTCCTACCCTGTCGAACGCGGCAATGGGTCCTGCATTTTCCTGCACGTCTGGAAAAACGCTAATTCGGGAACCGCGGGCTGTACGGCGATGGACCGCAAAAACCTTGAACGAATAGTTTCCTGGATTTCAAATTCAAAGAACCCCTATCTCGTCCAGCTTACCGAAGCCGAATATAAATCAGCACGAAAGTTAATGCGGCTGCCAAAAATCTAATGACACTCGACCAGCTCCCAACCGGCTCCCGCCTGCTCGTCCGCTCGAAAACGACTTGGCGCTTTGCGGCGGTATCGTGTGTTGTCGAAGAAACCGTGGTGTTAACAGTCAGCTCGCCAAAGGGCCGCAACTACCGCCTTCGCCGCGGCAAGGATTTAGAAATAAATACCGAAGGAACCATTCCCGTCCTCGCCCCCTCGGAAAACGAAGATTGGCGAACAAATTTCATGGAGTTCGACCGGCGATGGTAATGCGTTTCTCGATCTTATCCAATTCATACGAATAAAATTCGCAAACAGCTCCAGAGGGGTGAAATTATTAGCACGGGGTGCAGCCCTGTGAATAAATCCCTATTTTTGCGAAGCCCAAACGGGGCGAAATCAAATGCGGGCATCGAAGGGCGAAAAAATAATTTTCCGGATACAACATTCGCATATGTCGGTCATTGATTTTCGCCCGTTTGGGGTTTGTCAATTTTACACTCGTTCACAGGCCTTTAGCCTGTGCTAGTGATTGTTGCCCCGATAAGGCTTAAAAATAAATTTACGCAATTGCTAACCCAGAAAATTCACGAACTCCCACGCTTGTCAGACGGTTAGGCCGCGATCGCCGTGTTTCGAACTTCCGTCTCCGTCTGATAGAATGAACTTTTGTCTTTTGAGACAAATTCTTATCTATGCAAGCTTTCCAGCACATTGGGATCCTAAGCTTAGAATTCCACGTGGACAAGTTGTCGCG
>JADMIO011417973.1_pt1 | contig 53354 bp, 47 predicted proteins | sample 8958161 | NCBI WGS metagenome assembly JADMIO01 (sample SAMN16585339, study PRJNA669376) | soil metagenome | isolation source: Crop rotation soil | place: USA: Cullars Rotation, Alabama | collected 2011 | reverse complement strand
CGCGACAACTTGTCCACGTGGAATTCTAAGCTTAGGATCCCAATGTGCTGGAAACTCCTTCTCGGGCTTGGGCCTGGTCGCCAGGCTCACCAGAACGCTGACCACGATGTCGACCACGAACGCCGCGCCCGCAGCGGTGAAGCTCGCGCCCTGCCCCTTGAGTCCACCGATGGCACCGGTGGACATCGGCCCGAGTGCGTCCTCGCTCAGCACGCCGACCAGGACCGCTGCCAAGGTGCCACTCACCAGCCCGGCCCAGCCGGCGGTCGGCGTCATCTTCTTCCAGAACATGCCGAGGATGAAGGTGGCGAACAGCGGCGCGTTGAAGAACCCGAACAGCGTCTGGAGGTAGTCCATGATGTTCTGGTAGTTGCGCGCGAACAGAGCCGTGCCGATCGCCACCACCGTGGCTCCCACGGTCGCGATCCGACCGATCCGCAGGTAGTAGTGGTCGTCGCGGTCCTTGATGACGTAGGTCTGCCAGAGGTCGTAGGAGAAGACGGTGTTGAAGGCAGACACGTTCGCCGCCATGCCGGCCATGAACGAGGCCAGCAGACCCGCGATCGCGAGCCCGAGCATGCCGTTGGGCAGCAGGTCGCGGATCAGGTACAGCAGTGAGTTGTTGTAGTCGAAGCTCGTGCTGCCCGACGCCTTCGCCTTGGCCACCTCGTTGGCCGCGACGGCCGCGATCATGCCGGGGAAGATCACGATGAACGGCACGAACATCTTCGGGAACGAGCCGATGATCGGTGAGCGCTGAGCCGCGGAGATCGAGCTCGACGCCATCGCTCGCTGCACCTCGACGAAGTTCGTCGTCCAGTAGCCGAACGACAGCACGAAGCCGAGACCGAAGACCAGTCCGACGACCGACAGCGCCTCGTTGGTGATGCCGGTGAGGTTGGTGCCCGGCCAGGAGTTGAGCTGCGCGGCACCGTCGCCGGCGGCAAGGATCTTGTCCTTCAGACCGCCGTACCCACCGACCTTGTGCAGCCCCACGAGCGTGAGCGGGAGCAGCGCCGCCACGATGATGAAGAACTGCAGGACCTCGTTGTAGATGGCCGCGGAAAGTCCCCCGAGGAGGATGTAGGACAGCACGATCGCCGCTGCGACGAGCAGGGAGAGGTAAAGGTTCCAGCCGAGAAGGATGTTGACGATCTTGGCCAGCAGGAAAAGGTTGATGCCGGCGATCAGCAACTGGGCGAGCGCGAAGCTCAATGCGTTGACGAGGTGCGCCCCCGTGCCGAACCGGCGGCGCATGAACTCCGGGACCGAGCGCACCTTCGAGCCGTAGTAGAACGGCATCATCACCACGCCGAGGAACAGCATGGCGGGGACGGCGCCGATCCAGAAGTAGTGCACTGTGGGGATGCCGAATTGCGCGCCGTTCGCCGACATGCCCATGATCTCGACGGCACCGAGGTTCGCGGAGATGAAGGCGAGCCCGGTCACCCAGGCGGGCAGGGAGCGTCCCGACAGGAAGAAGTCCAGGCTGCTCGAGACCGCGCGCTTCGCGGCGATCCCGATGCCGAGAACGAACGCGAAGTAGATCGCGATCAGCGTGTAGTCGACCCAATTGGCGTCGAGACGGAGTGTGGCTGCCTCTGGAGTGAACAGGGGGTCCTCCTCGGTCGACATACCCGTGATGTGACGGACGGCACACTACTCCCCCTCGTGGACGGCACGGCGACCCCGGGACGGCTCGCGGGCCGGTCCTCCGCGGATAGGGTCGAGGTCGTGAAGGTTCTCGTCACCGGCGGCGCCGGCTACATCGGATCCACCACGGCGAAGGCGCTCGAGGACGCCGGCCACACGCCGGTGATCCTGGACTCCCTGCTGTCCGGCCCGCGCGTCTTCGTCCGGGACCGGATCTTCTACGAGGGCGACATCGCGGACCGTGGGCTGGTCACCCGGATCATGGAGGAGCACCCGGACATCGCGTGCACGATCCACATGGCCGCCCGGATCGTCGTGCCGGAGTCGGTGGAGCAGCCGTACGAGTACTACCGGGACAACGTCACCAAGTCCCTCGAGCTCTTCGACCATCTGGTGGCGCTCGGCAAGCCCCGGGTGTTGTTCTCCTCCAGCGCGTCCCTCTACGCGATGGTCGAGGACTTCGAGGTCACCGAGGAGTCGCCGCTCGCCCCCACGTCGCCGTACGCCCGGACCAAGCTGGTCATGGAGATGGCGCTGACCGACATGGCGGCGGCGACGGACCTGCGGGCGGTGATCCTGCGCTACTTCAACCCGATCGGTTCCGACCCGGACCTGGAGTCGGGGATCTACGTCCGGGAGCCGTCGCACGTGCTCGGGCAGCTGGTCATGGCGGCCCAGGGCCAGAAGGACGCCTTCACCATCACCGGGACCGAGCACCCGACCCGCGACGGCACCGGCATCCGTGACTATGTCCACGTGTGGGACCTCGCGCAGGCGCACGTCGTCGCGGTCGAACGCTTCGACGACGTACTCACGACCGTCGACGCACCCAGCACGATCGTCAACGTGGGGACCGGGCACGGAGTCACCGTCCGCGAGCTGGTGACCGCCTTCGAGAAGGTCTTCGGCAGCGAGGTGCCCGTGCGCGAGGCACCTCCGCGCCCGGGGGACGCGGTCGGCGCCTTCGCCAACGTCGACAAGGCCCGCGACGTCCTCGGCTGGACGTCGTCGCTGACCATCGAGGACGCGATCGACTCGGCGCTGCAGTGGGCGAAGAGGCGCAAGGCGGTCCTCGGCTACGAGTGAGCCCGCGTTACATTGCGGACCATGACTGTCTTGGAGATGTTCCGGCTCGACGGACGGGTGGCCATCGTCACCGGCGCCTCCTCGGGGCTGGGAGTGGCGTTCGCGCAGGGGCTCGCGGAGGCCGGGGCCGACGTCGTCCTCGGAGCGCGCCGCGTCGACCGGCTCAAGGAGACCAAGGCGCTCGTCGAGAAGACCGGCCGTCAGGCCCTGGCGGTGGCGACCGACGTCGCCCGCCCCGAGGACTGCCAGGCACTGGTCCAGGCGGCGATGGACGAGTTCGGCAGGGTCGACGTCCTGGTCAACAACGCGGGCGTCGGCACGGCAGTCCCGGCCACGCGCGAGTCGCCGGAGCAGTTCCGGTCGGTGATCGACGTGAACCTCAACGGCTGCTACTGGATGGCCCAGGCGTGCGGCCGGGTCATGCAGCCGGGCAGCAGCATCATCAACATCTCCTCCGTCCTCGGGCTCACCACGGGTGGTCTGCCGCAGGCGGCGTACTCCGCGTCGAAAGCGGGTCTGATCGGGCTGACCCGCGACCTCGCGCAGCAGTGGACCGGCCGTAAGGGCATCCGGGTGAACGCGATCGCACCGGGGTTCTTCGAGAGCGAGATGACGGACCAGTACCCCGACGGGTACCTCGAGGCGATGCAGTTCCGCATCCCGAGCGGCCGCAAGGGCTACACGCCGGAGCTCGCGGCCACCGTCGTGTTCCTGGCCAGCACCGCCAGCGGCTACGTCACGGGGCAGACCCTGCCGGTCGACGGCGGCATGACGATCACATGATGCGTGTCTTCTCGCGTGTCCGCGCACGTGCCCGCTGAGGAGCCGGCCCACCGCGACACCCGGTTCCAGCGGGCGCTGGTCGTGTGCGGCGTGCTGGTGCTCGCCTTCAACCTGCGTCCGGCCGCGGTGAGCGTCGGCCCGGTGCTCGCCGAGGTGACCGACGGCCTGCAGATGAACCAGGTCGAGGCGGGCGTCCTCACCGCTCTCCCGGTCCTCGCGTTCGGTGGTTTCGGTGCCCTGGCGCCCGCAGCTGCCCGGCTCGCCGGCGTCCACCGGGTCACGCTCCTGTCCCTCGTCGGACTGGTCGGCGGCCTCGTGGTCCGAGCCACCACCGCATCGGTGCCGCTCTTCCTCGTCATGTCGGTGGTGGCGCTGGCCGGGATGGCGACCGCGAACGTTCTCCTGCCATCGCTGGTCAAGCTGCACTTCCCCGACCGGGTCGGGTTCTTCACCGCGCTGTACACGACCTCGCTGGCGATCGGGCTGACCTCGGCCTCGGTGCTCACCGTGCCGCTCGCGCACGGCTTCGGCTCCTGGCGGTGGGGGCTCGGGTCCTGGGCGCTGGTGGCCCTCGTCGCCGCGGTTCCCTGGCTCTTCCTGGTGCGCCACGACTCGGCGCCCAGCACCGGCCGTCGCGGCATCGCACTGCGCCAGATCGCCCGGACGCGGCTCGGGTGGGGGATGGCGCTGCTCTTCGGGCTGCAGTCGGCGCAGGCGTACACGGTCTTCGGGTGGTTCGCGCAGGTCTACCGCGATGCCGGCTTCTCCGCCACAACGGCAGGGCTGCTGCTCGGGGTGATCACCGGCGTCAGCATCCCGTTGTCGTTCTGGGTCCCGGTCGCCGCCGGCCGCACCCACGACCAGACCCGGCTGATGCTGCTGCTCATCGGCTGCTACCCCGTCGGTTACCTGGGCCTGGCCGTGCTGCCCGGTCCGGGTGCGTGGTTGTGGGCGCTGCTCGTCGGCATCGGGGCGAGCGTCTTCCCCGTCGTCCTCACCCTGATCGGCCTGCGCACCCGCACCCCGGACGGCACCGCGGCGCTGTCCGGGTTCACCCAGAGCGTGGGCTACGTGATCGCGGCCGTCGGCCCGTTCGGCATCGGCGTGCTGTACGACGCGACCGACGGCTGGACCTGGCCGCTGCTGGTCCTCACTGTCATCGCGGTGATCACCGGCTGGCTGGCGACCATCGTGGGCCGGCCGCTGTTTGTGGAGGACGAGCTCGCGCCGGCGTCCGCCTCGCCGGCCTGAGGCCAGGCCAGGTCAGGTCAGGTCAGGTCAGGTCAGCAGGGCAGCTTCTCGAAGCCGACGAACGACAGCCGGCCCGCGCCGTACCCGGAGATCCGCACCACGAGGTCGAGCCGCCGCCCCACCACGGCCCCGAGTCGTGCAACCCAGTCGGGGCGGTTCTCACCGGCGTGGTGCACCCGGTAGAGCGTGGTGCGCGGGATGCTGCCGCCGTTCTGGGGCGCCGCGCAGATGTCCAGCACCTCGTCGAGGTTCTCCCGCAGCTCGTCGGTCAGCTGGCGGCCGGTGATCGCCCGCCGTGCGTGGTGGACGGGCCGGAGGGCGATGGAGGACCCGAGGTACGCCGACAGAGCGAGGTCGGCCATCACGGTGGAGCGCACCCGCAGGGAGACGTCGGCGTACACGGCGAACGTCGCCTCCTCGTCGGGGTCCGGCGTCCAGGGCGTCGCCACATAGACCTCCACCGGTCGGGCGAGCAGGTCCTCGAGGAGCACGCGCACCTCAAGGGGGGCTGGGGTGCGGATCACGGAACGCTCAGCCGAGCACCGGGAGCAGCGCTTCGCGGAGCGTGTCCGCAGTGAACGGCTTGGGGACCACGCCGAGCGCACCGGCGGCCTCCGCGCGCGACAGCACGTCCGGGGAGCGCTCCCAGGTCACGAACAGGAAGGGGACGTCCTCGCCGCGGGAACGCAGGGCGGTGAGCATCGCCAGCCCGCTCATCTCCGGCATCGCCCAGTCCGACAGCACGAGGTCCGGGTCGTGCAGCACGTAGGCACGCAGCCCTTCGGCCCCGTCCCTGGCCTCGACGAGGTCGTGGCCGGTGAAGCCGGCCTGCCGCAGGGAGCGCGTGACGATCTGCCGCATGACACGGCTGTCGTCGACGATGAGGATCTTCATGGCTCCCTCGGGGCACAGCGCACCGATTGGTCGCGCCGATCGCCCATCGGCGGCGCCCGACCCGACCTGAGCCGAAGCGAGCGGACGGAGACCGTCCGTCAGGTGCTGCGCAGGTGTCGCGCCCACGCGAAGCAGAAGAGCCCGAAACACGCCAGGGCCACGGCGACCGCCCCGACGATCACGCCGCCGAAAGGCTGTCCCAGGAGCCGGTGCAGCGCCGCGTCGAGTCCGCCGGACTCACCCGGCTGGTGCTGCACGGCCGCGACCACGAAGAGCACGCCGACCGCGGCCAGGGAGAGGCCCTTTCCGACGTACCCCACGGTGCCGAACGTGACGATCGGCGCACGCCGGTCGCCGCTGCGGCCCTTGACGTCGAGCTGCTTCTCGAACTTGGCGCTGATCCCGCGGTAGCCGAGGACGGCGCCGACGGCGACGATGCCGAGACCGACCGCGCCCACCAGGAGCTGCCCACCGGGAGCGGACATGACCTGCGCGGTCCGGCTGTCCGTGGAACCGCCGCTCCGTGCGCCGAGGGCCGTGGTCAGGGCGTCCAGCCCGAGCACGGCGTACACCACCGCTCTGCCGGCCGAGGACAGCCGCTTCACCGTGCGAGCGGCGCCGTCGGTGCTGCGATCACCGAACACCGCATCCAGCACCTGCCACACCACGAGGGCGGCGAAGCCGGCGGCGACGAAGAACAGCGCCACCTCTCCGAGCGGCTGCCGGGCCAGCTGGGCGAACGCGCCCTGCTGCGAGGCGTTCTTCCCACCGCCGCCGAGGACCAGCTGCAGAGCCAGCCAGGCGACGACGAGGTGCACGAGTCCGTACGCCACGAGCCCCACCCGTACGCCCTTGTCGAGGACCTCGCTGTCCTCGAGGTCCCTGGCCTCGACACTCACTCCCACAACCCGATCCCTACCCAGCGGTGGTCGCGGTGGAACGCCGGTCCTGACACCCCGCACGGAGGTGGCAGGATCGACGCATGACGAACCAGGGCAACGTCGGCCGCGCGCGGACCGGGATGACGCTCGCCTTCCCGCAGTCGCTGGGGGTGTACGACGACTACGCCGGCGCCCAGAAGACGGTGGACTTCTTGTCCGACAACGGGTTCCCGGTCGAGAACTGCCTCATCGTCGGCACCGACCTCAAGCAGATGGAACGCGTGACGGGCCGGTTGACCACCGGACGGGTGGCGCTCGGCGGTCTGCTCTCCGGGGCCTGGATGGGCCTCTTCGTCGGCCTGATCCTGTCGTTCTTCGGCACGTCCAAGGTCGTGCCGCTCATCCTCACCACGGCCCTGTTCGGGGCGCTCTTCGGCGTCATCTGGGCCCTGATCGGTTACGCGGCGACGCGCGGTCAGCGCGACTTCAGCTCGGTGAGCACCATCGTGGCCACGCGCTATGAGGTGCTGGTCGAGCACAAGCACGCCATCCAGGCCCGGGAGCTGCTCGCGAACCTGCCCGGAGCCAAGCCCTCCCCGTTCGACGCCTGACCTCATGGCGAGCGACCAGTCCCCCGCCCCCGGCGTCCTCGGGGTCGCCTTCCCCGAGGCGGCGAACGGCAGGCGGAGCACGACGGCGGTCGGTCGGGCCGTCGCAGCCGATGCGTTGCGCACGGCCGACCCGGTCGGGGCGGCGCATGCCGCTCGGGAGACGAGCTGGCGATCGGGCTACCTGTTGCACTTCCGCAGGCTGGTCGAGTCGGGGCTGGTGTCGAGCGAGTCAGCACTCACCATCGCCGCCGACGGCATCTCTGCCCTGCGCGGCCGGATGACGGTCGTCGACGAGGAGGGCGAGCAGCCCCTGGAGAGCTGGTCCACCGCGCCCGCGTCGCGCACGTGGGACCTCGCCGAGATCACGGGTGGCGCCGACCCGGAGACCGAGCTCACGCTGCCGTACCGCGGCCGCCGCTTGACCGGTGCCGACATCGACGTCCGGCTCGACGCGTGGATGGCGGCCGGGGTGCTCGAACCGTCGGCGGCAGAGGCGGTCCGCACGGTGCGCGACCACCCGGAGTGGCTGCGGCTTGCCGACCGCACCGTCGTCGTTCTCGGGGCCGCGGCCGAGATGGGCCCGCTTCCGGCGCTGCTCCGGTGGGGCGCGAGGGTCGCCGCGGTGGACCTCCCGCGCGCGGCGCTGTGGCAGCGGATCACCGCCACCGCCGGCTCCTGCGCGGGCACCGTGCTGCTGCCCGTCCGGCCGGGTGACGAGGCGACCGAGCAGCGTGCCGGAGTCGACCTCCTGCGCGAGGTGCCCTCGCTGGCGGAGTGGATCGGTGCCCTGCCCGGCGAGCTCGTGCTCGGGAACTACGTCTACGCGGACGGCGCCGACAACGTCCGGGTGTCGGTCGCAGTGGATGCTCTGACCACGCGACTCCTCGCCGCACGGCCGGGTCTCGCTCTCGCGTTCCTCGCCACCCCCACGGACGTCTTCGCCGTGCCGAGGGAAGCGGTGGAGCACGCCACCCGGCACTACGAGGAGCGGTCGACGACCGGCAAGCTGCTCGGGCGTCCGCTCCGGACGGTCTCCGGTGGACGCCTGCTCACCCGCAACTACAACCCGGACGCCCACCCCGGGATCAACGACAGCCTGGTGCCCCAGCAGGGCCCGAACTACGCACTCGCGAAGCGGCTCCAGCGGTGGCGCGCCTCGGTCGCCCGCGCCGAGGGGGTGACCGTCTCCATGAACGTCGCTCCCCCGACCCGCACCAGGTCGGTCTTGAAGAACCGGGCGCTGGCCGCGGCGTACGCCGGTGCCCACCGCTTCGGCGTCGAGGTGTTCGAGCCCGAGACGGCCAACGTGCTCATGGCCGCCCTCCTGGTGCACGACCTGCACACCGGCGGCGCGCCGACGCACGACCATCCGTGGGAGGACGAGGCCCACGCGGCAGTTCACGGCGGCCTGTGGCGCGCGGCGTACGCGCCGCGGAGCGCCCTCGGCCTGGCCGCGCTGCTCGGCTACGGTGCGGCGCGGGGCTGAGTTCCAGGGGGGCCCGCGGTTGACCTTCCGTCTCGTGGGGAGGAAGGGAACCGATCGTTTCTCGGGGCGTGAGGAGCTGGCGTGCGCAGGGTGGGTGTCGAGGAGGAGCTCCTGCTCGTCGACCCCGCGACCCACCGGCTGACCGCGGTGGCGACCCGCGCCCTCCGTGAGCACGGCTCGCCCGAGCCGGGAAACCCGACGCTCGATCCGGAGCTCTACCAGGAGCAGCTCGAGCTGGCGACCCCACCGTGCTCCACCATGACCGAGGTGCGCGAGGCCCTGGTCACCGCCCGACGGGCCGCCGGCGAGGCGGCGCGGGCGGCGGGTGCGGTGGCGGTCGCAATGCCCACGCCGGTGGTTCCCGGACGTCCGGAACGGCTCACCCGGAAGACGCGGTACGAGCAGATCGTGGCCGAGCACGGCGCGCTCGCCTCGGACGCCGTCGTGTGCGGCATGCACGTGCACGTGGAGGTGCCGGACGACGCCGAGGCGATGGCGGCCGTCGACGGCGTCCGGCCCTGGCTTCCGGTCCTGCTGGCGCTCAGCGCGAACTCGCCGTTCATGCGCGGTGAGGACACCGGCTACGCCAGCTGGCGTGCACAGGTGTGGTCCCGCTGGCCGACGGCCGGCCCCCGCGAGCCTTTCGGCGGTGCCGAGTCCTACGCCGAGACGGGACGACTGCTGCAGGACTGGGGCGCGGCCATCGACGAGGGGATGCTCTACTTCGACGTACGCCGCGCCGTCGAGCTGCCGACCGTGGAGCTGCGGGTCGCCGACGTGTGCACCGAGGTCGACGACGCGGTGCTCGTCGCGACACTGTGCCGGGCCCTGGTGACGACCGTCGTCGAGGACTTCCAGCACGGCCGCACACTGGCGGAGGGGCGGTGGCGCTCGGACTTGTTGCGAGCCGCCCAGTGGCGGGCCTCGCGGCACGGGATCTCGACCACCCTGGTCGACCCGGTGCACCGCCGCCTCGCGCCGGCCAAGGACGTCGTCGCCGCGCTGGTGCAGCGGTGCGCGGATGCCCTCGAGGCGACCGGCGACCGCGCCGTGGTCGACGAGCTCACGGAACGGCTGTGGGCCAGGGGGGCCGGGGCCGCCCGCCAACGGGCGGTGTTCGAGGCGACCGGGGACCTGGAGGCCGTCGTGGGGGATCTCGTGCGCCGCACCCACGCCGAGGGTGGGTCGGCCGTTCAGCGAGAGAGGTAGAGAGCCCCGGGCGGCAGCTGGACGTTCTTGCTGACCGTGTAGAGGGACGTGAAGGCCGAAGGGTTGCCGTTGAAGCTCAGGTCTCCCACGACGATGAGCGAGTCCATTGCCAGGCCCGCACCGTTGCCGCGGTAGTTGAGCGTGCCGCTCTTGAGGTAGATGGTGCCAGCCGTCTGCAGCGAGCCGTTGCCTCGCCAGTTGAAGCGCGCCGTGTTGTTGCGGTCGGCCACGACGGCCAAGCCTGCCGTGGTACCCGTGAGCGGAGCACTGATGTTGAAGGCGCTCTGACCGGTCATGACGAGGTCACCACCGGACTCACCCACGGTGCAGGCACGGGGCGAAGGCACGCTGGTGCCGGACTGCTGGCAGGTGAAGTACAGGGTGACGCCCGGCGCATTGAGCACCTCTTGGCCCGAGAGGTGGTTCTGCCCGGTGACCACGTAGACGCCTGGCTGGAGGGTGCACGTCCCGCTGATCCCGAGGCTGCGATAGATCCCCGGCCCCGAGGAGCTGCCAGGGCCGCAGGCGGTGCCGGTCTTCGCCGACAGGGTCGCCAAGCTCGGCGGCAGCGGGAGGAAGTCGAGCGGGTCGGCGATCGGCGCCTGGTTCTGCGCTGGCGCCGGGGACCAGACACCCTGCGGCGGCTTGGTTCCCTGGAGGCGGATCTGTCCGCCGGCCGCAGCGATCACGGATCCGTTGTTGCGCGCGTCGACCGTCCCGTTGAACACGATGTCGGCGCCGCTGACGCTGACGTCGCCGTTCTGGACGTCGTGCAGACCGGGTCCGATCACGCAGAGTCCGCACGAGGCCGCACCACCTGCCGTCAGCTTCGCCTGGGCCAGCGCGCTCACGTGCACCTTGTTCACCCCGAGGAGCCCCGCGAACGGCGTGCTGACCGCCCGGGTCGGGACGACGACGCGCAGCTCGGTCGGGGTGGGGAGCCCCGCGAAGGACACGCAATCGGTCTGACCGGGGAGGGGGGTGAATCCGCTCGGGCGGCTTCGGTCGTGACAGTCGGCCCAGTCGGCCGGTGTGGTGCCGTAGTTGCGCGCGGCGTACGCCTGGACGGCCGTGACGGCCGCACCCGTGTCCGGCACGCCGTGCACGTAGAGCACGTTGGCGGCCGCCAACGCGCCGGCGTCAGCCGTGGCCTGCGCTTGCAGGCGCGTGCTGCGGGCCAGACCCAGGTCGACGACAAGAGCGGCCGCGCTGAACAAGACGAGTGAGAGCAGGCCCACCATGACTGCGACCGCACCGGCCTCGTCACGTCGACGCGCTCTGCTCACGTCAGCACCAGCCCCAGCCGGCGCCGAACGGTGGCGCGTCGGCATACGTCAGGGCGTTCGGTGCGGAGTCGGTGACTTCGATGGACATCTCGGTCCGGGACTTGATCAAACCGTCCCCCGGCAACGGGACGAGCCCGACCGCCGTGGACTTCACCATCGCGCAGACGACGAGTGGCTGGGTCCTCGTCCAGCCGGCCGGGCTGTAGAGCTTCACGTACGACCGGCCGGAGACCGCCCCGATCTGCTTCTTGGCCTTGCACGCGAGCTGGGTCATGTCGTCCCCGGTGCAGCCCGGTGAGGCGAAGCTCTTCACCACGCCGGCGCGTGCCGCCTCCCGGACCCCGGAGCGGACGCTCAGCGAGTCGGAGAACCAGAGCCCGTACTGGACGACGCCGAACAGCAGCGGCAGGAGCACCGTGCTCACCAGCGCGAACTCCACAACGGACGCCCCGTGGGCGTCACGGGAGCGGCGGGTGAACAGGGCGGGCATGACTGCCTCCCAACGCGGATCGAAGGGGACTTAGGTCCCTGCTCTCACTCTTCGTGCCATCATCGGCCTTTTCAAGCATTTCGAGCCAGAATGCCCCGAAATGACCAGAGCGCGCTGACCGGTCGTCGACGGAGCTGCGCGTCGGCGCCGAGCCCCGTGTGACACCACTCGGGGCGGGTAACTCCCTCGCGATGTCCGAGTCCGACCCCTCCCCCGCTCCCGCGCAGGTCGAGCGACCCTGGCACGCCCTCTGGGTCACCTTGGTGGTCGGCTACATGGCGCTGCTCGACGTCACGATCGTCAACGTCGCCGTGCCGTCGATCCAGACCGGCCTCGACGCCTCGCCGCAGACCGTGCAGTGGGTGGTCTCGGGCTACGCGCTCGCGTTCGGCCTGACCTTGGTGGCCGGCGGCCGGCTCGGCGACATCCTGGGCCGGCGCCGGATGTTCCTCATCGGGCTGGCTGCGTTCACCCTCACCAGCGCCGCGGCCGGGGCGGCGTGGAGTGCCGCCGCGATCGTCACCGCCCGGTTCCTTCAGGGTGCTGCTGCCGGGCTGCTCACCCCGCAGAACACCGGACTCATCCAGCAGCTGTTCCAGGGCGAGGAGCGGGCCCGCGCCTTCGGCTGGTTCGGTACGACGGTCGGGGTCTCGGCCGCGTCCGGGCCTCTGATCGGCGGGTTGCTGATCTCGGTCTTCGGCGCGGAGGAAGGCTGGCGCTGGGTCTTCTACGTCAACGTCCCGGTGGGGCTGGTCGCCATGGTCCTCGCCGCTCGGCTGCTGCCCAAGGCGGCTCGGCGCAGCGGCTCGGTCGCCCGTCAGGTCGACATCCCGGGAGCGCTGCTGCTCGGTGCGGCCGTGGTCTCCTTGCTGTTCCCGGTGGTCGAGGCCGAGGTGCACCTGGCCAACCCGTGGTGGTGGCTGCTCCTCCTGAGCCCGGTCGCCGGCGTCCTCTTCGTCCGGCACGAGCAGCGCGTCCTCAGTCGCGGTGGCGCTCCGCTGCTCGACGTACGGCTGTTCACGCGGGCACCCGGCTACGCCAGCGGCATCCTGATCGGCACCGTGTACTTCTGTGGCTTCAGCGGCGTGTGGCTGGTGCTGGCTCTGCTCTTCCAGGACGCCCTCGGCTACACCGCGCTGCAGTCCGGGCTCGCGGTGCTTCCGTTCGCCGTGGGATCGGCCATCACCTCGGTCGTCGCGGGGCGGCTGGTGAACCGGTTCGGCCGGTGGGTCACCGTCGTGGGGCTTGCGCTGGTCGTGCTGGGCTTCCTCGTCCTGGCCGTGCTGCTGTGGCGGGTCGTCCCCGGCGCGGTGGCGGCGTGGGCGGCGGTCCCGCTCTTCGTGGCCGGCGTCGGCAGTGGGGCGACGATCTCACCGAACGTGACCCTGACCCTCGCCGACGTTCCGCCCGCGATGGGCGGGGCGGCCGGGGGAGCCCTGCAAACCGGGCAGCGGATCGGCAGCGCGGTCGGCGCAGCGGTCCTCGCAGCGGCGTATCGGCTGACGCTCGCGACACACGGACCGGAGCCGGCGATCCTCGTGGCGTTCGCGGTGTCAGCGGCGTTGACCTCGGTCGCACTGGCGATCGCCGTCCACGAGCTGCGGGGACGGCGCCGTGCCGAGGGCACCCCGGAAGGCGTGCCCGCCGAGCCCGGTCACGCCGCGTAGGTCGTGGCGCGGGCCCGGGAACGTCGGTGCGTCAGTTGATGAGCCGCACCGGATCGCTGACGATGCCGGCTGTCCAGGTGGTCGTGTCGTGGACGGCGACGCCGGAGGGGAACGTGACCGCAACGCGGTACCAGCAGCCGCCGTTGCTGGTGTAGCTGCAGTCGTAGTCGGGCGGGATCGGGATGACCATCGTCTCTGTGTGGCCGTTGTTGGTGCTGTTCGTGATGGTGGCGCTGCAGTTCGTCAGCGTGGCGCCGGCACCGGCGTAGCCGCCGGACGCCTTGCAGGACCCGGGGAACGGCGTCGTGGTGATGCTGCCGGTGGCGTCACTTGGGGGGATGACCCTGATGGAGCCAGTGCCAGTACCCGCCGCGTCACCGACGTCGAAGAAGCTGAACGCGATGCTGTAGCCCCGGGCTCCCGGGAGCACCCGGATCAGGTTGAACGTGGCACTGCTGCCGGTGCCGTTCTCGTAGATCGGCATCCGGTCCAGCGCGGAGACCGCAACGAATTTCTGGTACCCGGGAACAACGGCGCGGATCGAGAACGAGTTCGCACCCTCTCCCGTCGTGGTGTTGCCGTCGGAGGCCGCAGCAGCGGTGTTGCCGTCGTAGACCATCGGGAGCAGGCCGTTGGTGTTCGCCACGGGGGTGCCGCCCAGGGACACGTTGGTGCGGACCTGGAGGTAGTAGTCGCCCTGCCGGTTCGGCGTGAAGGTGCAGAAGTCGGTCCAGTTGTGGAAGACCTTCGACAGCTCCCGGTTGTAGGTGCTGCTCGACTTCTTCAGGTAGCTCTCGGTGGGGGCGACGGTGTAGCCCGCGTACTGCTTGATGCACTTCTGCCCCGACGAGCCGGTGGTGACCGCCGCCTTCATCGGGTTCTGGGTGTCCGTCTGGTCGCGGAGCACGAAGGACGTGGTCATCGGGTGCTTCGGGGACTGCCTCGACCCGTTCCCCGGGAAGTTGTCACCCGGACACAGGCTCGGAGTCGCGCTCGCCCCGCTCGGCGTGTACCGGGTGCTCTGGTCGGTGGCCGTGTAGTCGTTGTACGGCGCGGACGAGGTGCTCGAGGCGACGGTGGCGGGAAGGTCGTCGCACTGCTGGCCGGTGTAGACGAACGCCGGATCGAAGAGCTGGAGCTTGATCTGCTGCCCCACCGCCTCCGGACCGACCTTCACGACGAAGAAGTAGCCCTGGTAGCCCTTCGTGGTCGGGCTGTCGTACTCGGTGTTGTGCTTGTTCGTGTCGCACCCGTCGACGCCACTGGACTCGCAGCCGATGGTCTGGAAGCGGTCACCTTGCACCTTGCCGGTCTCCGGACCTTCGACGGTCGCCCAGAACTGGGGGTTGCTCGAGCAGTTGGTGAAAGGTGAGGACCCGAGCGCGCTGGTCGTCGGGGTGGCGGCGCTCGCGCCCCCTCCGGACTTCGGCTCGTTCCCGAACACGTTGCAAGGGCTGCCCATCGGGGCCGGTCCGGTGAAGTCGGCCGTCGCGCTGCGGCTGATGTTCGTGTATGACAGCCCGAACATCGATCCGAAGGTGTTGTGCACCCGACCCGTCACCGTGACGGTCAGCTGGCTGGGGCTCGCCCCCTGGGTCGCCGTCACGGTCACGCCCGGGTCGGACGTGCTGAAACCGTTGCGGGCGGCGATCTGCTTCGCCGTCGTCGTCGCGGTGTCGATGTCCTGCGGCATGTAGACGACCCCGCCAAGCGCGGCGGCGTCGGCGGCGTTCTGGATCTTCTGGGCCTGCACGTACCAGTTCGCCGTGTCGACCGCCGTAGCGCCGAGGCCGGTGAAGAGGGCTGCGGAGACGATCGCGGTCAGGAGCGCGACGTACCCCTGCTCCCGTCCGCGGCGCTGCCGGCGCTCCCACGTGCGTCCACACCAGGCCGCGACGGCACGCCCCGCGCGCCCGCGCCGGGCGCGCGGCGACCTCCCGGTCGGCCGCTGCCGCCGAGCACCACCCTCGTCTGGGCGCATGCCACCTCCTGTGTCGCCGTCTCGACGGTAGTGAGATCGGGGACCGGATGTGGCGGAATCGGGAGAAACGGACTAAACGTATTCAGTGATCGTGGTCGGGTGACGAACGCGGAACGAGCCGCCCCTCACACGAGGGGCGGCTCGAACGCGAGTGCCGGGCGGCTCGGCGTCAGGGCAGCGGGACGAAGCGGATCCCGCGGTGCAGCTTGCCGCCGAAGATCTTGCCGTCGGTGGCGAACCAGACGCCGGCGTCCGTGGCGAGGATCTGGTAGCCGCCGGCCTGCTGGGGCATCACCGGGTTCCACGGCAGGGCCTTGCCGGTGTTCGGGTCCACGGAGCCGCCGCCGAGGCGGTCGACCGCGCCGCGGCCGGCCGAGTCCTGCCCGTCCGGGTTGTCCAGCCACCGGCTGTGTCCCTGGACGTAGACCGCGGCGCCGGTGGCGGCCACCGACTTCAGGGAGTCACCGCCGGTGTAGTTGATCCAGGTCGGCTTCGTCGGCGCGAGGTCGTTGGTCTCGAAGCGGCTCACCGAGTCGCACAGCTGGTAGCCCTTGAGCGACTTCTGGAACATGTACCCGAAGGCCGCCACCGCGAAGTAGGAGCTGTCCGGCGCGAAGTCGACGTCCTGCACGTAGGCCTGCGCGTTGACCCGGGTGGAGCTGCAGTTGTAGCTGAGTGCCCAGTAGTGCCAGTCCGAGAGCGTCGCGGAGGTGTCGTCGAGGTTCAGCATGAACATCCGCGGGCGGTCCTGACCGTCGACGGTGGTGAAGTTGCCGACCGCGACCAGCCGGCTCCCGTCCGGGCTGATGTCGAACTTGAACACCTGCGCGGCGTCGCTGTTCGCCAGCTTCCCGCCGACACTCGTGGTGATGTAGTGCGTGTCGTGCCCGGTCGTCGGATCGAGCGCGAGGAGCTTGTTCCCGAAGGTACCGGCCACCACGAGTCGGCCGCGGTTGAACTCCATGTCACTGACGCGGCCCACCTTGATCGGTGGCCGGAACGCCGGGTCCAGCTGTCCGGTGGCCAGGTCCAGCTTGGCCAGCGCGGGTCGCGACACCCCGTTCACGGTCTTGAAGCTGCCACCCAGGTAGACCGAGGTGCCGTCGGAGAGCACGTACCGGACGTCCCCGTCCACCTGCGGCGCGAAGTCCGGATTGATCGCCCCCGTGGTGGCCGAGAAGGCGGCCACGTTGGTGCGGGGGATCTCGATCTTCTGGTGGCGCGCGTCGGCGATCGCCGTGAACCGGCCGCCCACGACCATCTGGTCGCCGGCGGTGGTGATCGACCACGCCACCGGGTGGGGCACCTCCGTCGACGGGACCAGGTTCGGGGTCCACGACACCGCGGTCCCCGTCAGCGCCGACGTCTGCGCCACCTCGGTGGCCTGCACCGCCCCCGCCGAGCACACCGACCCCAACGCGACCATGCCGGCCACCCCGGCCACCAGCCGCCCTCGCACCGAACCGCCCCGCAACCGCATGAGAAACCCCCAGGCATCTTCTTGGCGGCGCCCTCCGCGCCGCCACGACACCCCCCGGCGCCGCGTTGAAACCATATGCCCGATTAATCGGATATCTGCAGGGGCAAAGGTCCCGATAGTCCGATTCAGGCCGGTCCTGTGCTGGGTGCCGCAGGAACCGGGGGCAGCACCGCGGCGGGATCGGTCGGTCGGACGCGCCGATCGAGAGCGGGTGGGACTGATGGCTGATCGCTGATGACGAGCTGTGGTGGAGCTGAGGGGACTCGAACCCCTGACCCCCTCCATGCCATGGAGGTGCGCTACCAGCTGCGCTACAGCCCCGCCGCCCCGTGCGGGGCAACCCGGGAATCCTAGCGGTCGCCCGGAAGCGATGCGACATCGCCCATGCCGTACTCCCGGAGCCGGTGCGGGCCGTCGTCCGTGGTGGCCACGACGGCGGCCCAGCGGCAGTTGTCGAGCACCATCAGCGCGCGTACGGCGTCGTCGTCCCAGCCCAGCAGACCACCCAGCGCCAGCTTGAGCGCAGCACCATGGGTCACGGCGACACCGGTCTCCCCGGGGCCGAGCGCCGCGAGGCACTCCTCGACCGCGGGAACGATCCGGGCGCGCACGTCGGCGTCGCTCTCGGAGCCTGGCACCCCGGCGAGCCGCTCCCCCAGGCCGACACCCTCGGCTATCCACGGGAAGCGCTCGACCGACTCCGCCCAGGTCAGGCCGGTGCGCTCCCCCACCGAGAACTCCCGCAGCCGGGCGTCCTCCTCGACCTTCAGGCCGCACGCCTCGGCGACGTGGGCCGCCGTCTCGGCGGCTCGGGCGAGGTCGGAGGACCAGAGCCGCGCCGGCCTCAGGGCGGCGACCAGCGGAGCGACCGCCACCGCCTGCGCCCTGCCGGTCGCGTCCAGGGGCACGTCGGCGTGGCCCTGCGCCCGGCCCACGTGGTTCCACTCGGTGCGCCCGTGCCGCAGCAGCACCAGCGTCCGCGGGGCCGGCCGGGTCGCGGCCTCAGGCACCGCCGCGGCCGCTGCTCACACCCGCGGGCAGCTCGATCAGCGGGCAGTCGCGCCACAGCCGCTCCAGGGCGTAGAACGCCCGCTCCTCCTCGTGCTGCACGTGCACGACGACCTCGCCGTAGTCGAGCAGCACCCACCGGCCCTCGCGCTCCCCCTCGCGGCGTACCGGCTTCGCGCCGTGCGCGCGCAGCCGCTCCTCGACCTCGTCGACGATGGCGCGGACCTGTCGGTCGTTGGGCGCGGAGCAGAGCAGGAACGCGTCGGTGATCACCAGCTGGTCGCTGACGTCGTAGGCCTGGATGTGCTCCCCGAGCTTGTCCGAGGCCGCTTCCGCGGCGGCGCGGACCAGCTCCAGTGCGTGGTCGGTGGCGGTCACGAGACTCCCTGGGTGGTGCTGCTGCGGTAGAGCTTGTGCTTGGAGATGTACTGCACGACGCCGTCGGGCACGAGGTACCACACGGGCTCGCCGCGGGCGGTGCGCGCCCGGCAGTCGGTCGAGGAGATCGCCAGCGCCGGGATCTCCACGATCGTCACGCGGTCAGGCGGCATCTTGTCGAGGGTGGAGGCGGTCATGTCGTAGCCGGGGCGGGTGCAGCCGACGAAGTGGGCCAGCCGGAACATCTCCTGCGCCGAGCGCCAGCCGAGGATGTCGCTGAGCGCGTCGGCGCCGGTGATGAAGTACAGGTCGGCCTCCGGGCGGGCGGCGGCGATGTCGGTGAGCGTGTCGATGGTGTACGTCGGACCGGGCCGGTCGATGTCCACCCGGGACACCGTGAACCGGGGGTTCGAGGCCGTCGCCACGACGGTCATGAGGTAGCGGTGCTCCGCCGCCGCGACGTCCCGCTGTGACTTCTGGTACGGCTGACCGGTCGGCACGAACACCACCTCGTCGAGGCCGAACCAGGACTGCACCTCGCTCGCGGCCACGAGGTGGCCGTGGTGGATCGGGTCGAACGTGCCACCCATCACTCCGAGACGAGGCCGCCGCGCCGCGCCGTCCGCGGCAGACACGTCGTCGCGCACGAAGCCTCAGGTGTGGTCGCGTCCGCCACCGAAGGCGACGAGCGCGACCATGAGAAGGATGAGCAGCAGGAGGATGCCGGCGCCCACCACCCAGGGGTTCACCCCACCGGCGTCCGTGGTCGCCTCGGCCATCACGAAGAGGGGGTTCGCCATGTCCGACACCTTATCGCGGCTCCGGCCAACGGCTCACCGCGCCGGCACCGGCAGGCCGAGCCGGCCCAGCCGGACCAGGGAGACGCACTTCAGCACGAGCAGCGCGGTGGCGATGACGACACCGACCTGCCACCAGCCGGTGACGAGCAGGAGCACGGCGAACAGGGAGGAGTTCACTGCCTTGCCGGGCTTGGACCAGTTCCACAGCCACAGCGGCCGGTCCACGACGAAGAAGTAGTTCGGGCTGCGGATCGGCCACGCCAGGTAGGCCAGCGACAGGAAGCAGTCCACGACCATGAACTCGGCCAGGTAGATGAGCACCGCGGGGGCGTAGTCCGGGTGCAGCCACATCAGTCCCACGTAGAACGCCGCGGCGCAGAACCGGTCGCAGAGGATGTCCAGGGCAGCCCCGATGCGGGTCTCGCACCTGAGAAGACGGGCCACTGCCCCGTCGAGCATGTCCCCCAGCCAGTAGACGACCAGGGCGGCCACGAGCAGCTTCAGGCTGTGCTCGTGGGCCGCGGCACCGGCCAGCACCACGGCGACGACCGTCCGCACCCCGGTGACCCAGGTGGCCGGGGTGCCCACCCGCTCCGCCTCGACGTCGGTCCAGACGTCGAGGGTCCCCGGGTCAGCGAGTGTGTCCATGACCGGTCACGACGTACTTCGTCGACGTCATCTCGGGAAGCCCCATCGGGCCGCGGGCGTGCAGCTTCTGCGTGGAGATGCCGATCTCGGCACCGAACCCGAACTCACCGCCGTCGGTGAATCGAGTGCTGGCGTTGACCATCACCGCGGCGGAGTCGACGGCGGCGGTGAACCGTCGCGCCGCCTCGAGCGACTCGGTGACGATCGCCTCGGTGTGGCCAGAGGAGTGCCGGCGGATGTGCTCCACGGCCGCATCCAGGGACGGTACGACGGCCGCGGAGATGTCGAGGGAGAGGTACTCGGTGCCGTGGTCCTCGTCGGTGGCGGGCACCACGCCGTCGTACTGCTGGAAGGACTCGTCTCCGTGGACGGTCACTCCTGCTCCGTGCAGCGCCTCGACGACGCGCGGGAGGAACCGGTCCGCGACACCCTCGTGCACCAGCAACGACTCGGCGGCGTTGCAGACCGACGGGCGGTGGGTCTTCGAGTTCAGGACGATGCTGAGGGCCATGTCGAGGTCGGCGGCGGCGTCGACGTAGACGTGGCAGTTGCCGACACCGGTCTCGATCACCGGCACCGTCGACTCCTCGACGACCGACCGGATCAGGTTGGCCCCCCCGCGTGGGATGAGGACGTCGACCAGCCCCCGGGCGCGCATGAGCACCTTCGCGGCCTCGTGCCCCTCACCCGGCACCAGCTGGACCGCGTCCGGGGGCAGGCCCACGGCGGCCAGGGCGTCGCGGAGCGCGCCCACGACGGCCTCGTTGGACCGCTGGGCGCTCGACGAGCCGCGGAGCAGCGCGGCGTTGCCGGACTTCAGGCAGATGCCTGCGGCGTCCGCGGTCACGTTCGGCCGCGCCTCGTAGATGATGCCGACCACACCGAACGGCACCCGGACCTGCCGCAGCTCGAGGCCGTTGGCGAGTGTCGAGCCCCGGAGGACCTCCCCGACCGGGTCGGGCAGGCCGGCGACGTCGCGGAGCCCGTCGGCCATCGCGGCGACCCGCGGCTCGTCCAACCGCAGGCGGTCCACGAGGGACTCCGGCGTGCCGTGCGCGCGGGCGGACTCGACGTCGGCCGCGTTGGCGGCCAGGATCCGCGGCGTGTGCGCTACCAGTGCATCCGCCATGGCGTGCAGGGCGGCGTCCTTGGCAGCGCGGGTGGCGACGGCCAGGTCGTGCGCCGCGTCCCGGGCGCGGCCTGCTGCCCCGAGGACGGCGGCCTCCAGGTCGGGGGGTGCGGACATGGCCTCGATCCTAGAGGCCGGATCCCGCACACCTCGGACCGCCGCTCAGAACGGCTGCGGCACCACGAGGAGGTCGGTGAGCGTCTCGACGTGCTCGCGGCTGGTGCGGACGTCCTGCTCCACGACCTCCAGGCCGACGACCTCCCAGCTCGGGAGCCGCGCGGTGTCGCGGTGCTCGTTCCACAGCCGCAGGGCCAACGAGGCGACGTCCAGCATGGACGAGCCCTCGTCCCAGTAGCAGACCTCTGCCCTGTCGGGCCCGAAGCGCAGGCGGCTGAGGAAGGGACGCTCCTCGCTCAGTCGCTGGAGCGCCGCCCGTACGAGGAGCGGCTCCATCGGCGCGCCGGAAACAGTGACCACCACGTGCCACATCCGGACGTCGTCGGACACTGCACTCCTTCCCTCTGGCTTGAGCCCACAGTGTTGCCGCTCGCGGTGCACACGTCTCCCGAACCGTTGAGATGACTGGTCAAATGCCTGTCTCCCCGCGAAAAGCAGGGCCTTCGTCACATGCCGAGCAGGACCATGTCGTCGCGGTGGATCACCTCACGCTCGTAGGAGCTGCCCAGCTCCCGGGCCAGCTCCCGGGTCGAGCGGCCGATCAACGTCGGCAGCTCACGCGCGTCGTAGTTCACCAGTCCCCGGGCGACGGCCCGACCGTCCTCGGCCACCACGTCGACCGGGTCGCCGGCGGTGAACGTGCCGCTGACCCGGATGATCCCGGCCGGCAGCAACGACGCACGCCGGTCCACGACCGCACGGACCGCCCCGTCGTCGAGGTACAGGCTGCCCTTGCCCTGGGTGGCGTGCGCCAGCCACAGCAGCCGGGTCGAGCTGCGGGCCCCCGTGGGGTGGAACAGCGTCCCCACGGGCACGCCGTCGAGGGCGGTGGCGCACAGCTCGGCGGACGTGAGGAGCACCGGAATGCCCGCCCCTGTGGCGATCCGGGCCGCCTCCACCTTCGTCTGCATCCCTCCGGTGCCGACGCCGGCCCGGCCCGCGCGGCCGAGGTCGATGCCACGCAAGGCGTCTTCATCGTGCACGTCGGGCAGCAGCCGGCTCCCGGGATCGGAGGGGCGCCCGGTGTAGAGGCCGTCGACGTCGCTGAGCAGCACCAGCAGGTCGGCATGAACGAGATGGGCCACCAAGGCGGCCAACCGGTCGTTGTCCCCGAACCGGATCTCCGTGGTGGCGACCGTGTCGTTCTCGTTGACGATCGGCAGGACGCCCAGCTCGAGCAGCTTCGCGAACGTCCGGTAGGCGTTCTGGTGGTGGCTGCGCCGGGTCACGTCGTCCACGGTGAGCAGCACCTGACCGGCCCGGACGCCGTGCCGGGCGAGCTCCTCGGTGTACCGGTGCACCAGCAGTCCCTGACCCACCGACGCCGCCGCCTGCTGGGTGGCCAGGTCGCGCGGACGTCGTACCAGCCGGAGCGGAGCGAGCCCCGCCGCGATGGCCCCGCTGGAGACCAGCACGACCTCGGCGCCGCGTCCGCGGAGCGCGGCCAGCGCGTCGACCAGCTCCCGGACCCGGTCCGGGTCGATGCCGCCGGCGGCGGTCGTCAGCGAGCTCGACCCCACCTTGACCACGACACGCTTGGCATCCAGGACCGTCCGTGCCCGGTTCACCGCTCCCCGACCCCGTCGCGGTCCGGGTCCTGGCCGTCGTCCGTGCGGAGGCGGCGGGCCACATCGGCCCGCGCCTCGCCCTCGCCACGCTCGTCGTACGCCGCGTCGATGGCGAGCCGGCGCCGCGCGGCCGGACGCCGCTCGTCGAATCGTTCGTCCTCGCCCCGGCGCGACCCCAACGAGGCGGCTCCGGCGTCGACCATCGGGCGGAAGTCGAAGACGACGGCGTCGTCGTCCGCGCCGATCATCACCGCGTCGCCCTCCACGGCGCCGAGCTCGAGCAGGCGGTCCTCGACCCCGAGCCGGTTCAGCCGGTCGGCGAGGAACCCGACCGCCTCGTCGTTGGAGAAGTCGGTCTGCCGCACCCAGCGCTCGGGCTTGTCGCCGCGGACCCGCCACCCGCCGGTGTCCGTTCCGGTCGCGGGGGTGACGGTGAACTCCGGGCCGCCCGAGGTGGCCGTCGGCCGGATCACGATGCGCTGCGGCTCCGCGGCGGGGCGGGCGGCACGGGCTGCGGAGACCACCGCGGCCATCGCGAAGGACAGCTCGCGCAGACCCTCGTGGCTGGCCGCCGACACCGGGAACACGTCGAGCCCGCGGGCGCGGAGGTCGTCGAGCACGAGGTCGACCAGCTCACGGCCGTCCGGGACGTCGACCTTGTTGAGGGCGACCAGGCGGGGCCGGTCCTCGAGGCCGCCGTACGACGCCAGCTCGGCCTCGATCACGTCGAGGTCGGAGAGCGGGTCGCGGGCGGGCTCCATCGTCGCCATGTCGACCACGTGCACCAGGGCGGCGCAGCGCTCGACGTGCCGGAGGAACTCGTGGCCGAGGCCGCGCCCCTCGCTGGCCCCCTCGATGAGGCCGGGCACGTCGGCGACGGTGAACGTCACCTCGCCGGCGGTGACCACCCCGAGGTTCGGCACGAGGGTGGTGAACGGGTAGTCCGCGATCTTCGGACGGGCCCGGCTCAGGGCCGCGACGAGGCTGGACTTGCCGGCGCTGGGGAAGCCCACCAAGCCGATGTCGGCGACGACCTTCAGCTCGAGGGAGACCGTGGCTTCCTCACCAGGTTCACCGAGCAGAGCGAAGCCGGGGGCCTTGCGGCGGGCGCTGGCCAGGGCGGCGTTGCCCAGTCCTCCACGGCCGCCCTGGGCGACGACGACCTCGGTGCCGGGGCCGACGAGGTCGGCGAGAAGCGTCCCCTGGGCGTCGCGCACGACGGTGCCGTCGGGGACCGGCAGCACCAGGTCGGCACCGGTCGCGCCGTTGCGGTGCCCGCCCGCCCCCTGCCCGCCGTGACCGGCCTTGCGTACCGGGCTGTGGTGGTAGTCGATGAGGGTCGTCACGTCCGGGTCGACCCGCAGGATGACGCTCCCTCCGGGTCCCCCGTTCCCGCCGTCAGGGCCGCCGAGCGGCTTGAACTTCTCCCGGTGCACGCTGGCCACCCCGTTGCCGCCACGGCCTGCGGAGACGCGGAGGACGACCCGGTCGACGAAGGTCGGCACGGCCATCGGCATCTCCTCTCCGTGGGGTTCCGGGTCTGGGAAACAGACGAGGCGCCCTGCTGTCCAGCAGGGCGCCTCTCAGGTTGATCAGGGTCCGGCTGAGCTCACTCAGCCGTCGGTACGACGTTCACCACGCGGCGACCGCGCTTCGTGCCGAACTCGACGTTGCCGCCGACGAGCGCGAACAGGGTGTCGTCGCCGCCCCGGCCCACGCCGGAGCCCGGGTGGAAGTGGGTGCCGCGCTGGCGCACGATGATCTCGCCGGCGTTCACGAGCTGGCCGCCGTAGCGCTTCACGCCCAGCCGCTGGGAGTTGGAGTCGCGACCGTTCTTGGTGGACGCGGCGCCCTTCTTGTGTGCCATGGGTTCAGTCCTTCGTGGGTGCGGCTCGAGCTGGGGTCAGCTGGCGGAGATGTCGGTGACCTTGACCTGGGTGTACTTCTGACGGTGCCCCTGGCGCTTCCGGTAGCCGGTCTTGTTCTTGTATTTGAGGATCGTGATCTTCGGACCCTTGGTCGCGCCGACGACCTCAGCGGTCACCGACGCCGACTTCAGGGCGTCCGCCGCGGACGTGACGTTGTCCCCGTCGACGAGGAGGAGCACGGGCAGGGTGAGGGACTCGCCCACGCCGGTGGTCACCTTGTCGATCTCGATGACGTCACCGACGGCGACCCGCTGCTGCGTCCCGCCACTGCGCACGATCGCGTACACCGCGACTCACTCTCCTCAGGTCTTCGTTCCGGGGCCGCTGCGCACACGGCTCACCCATCACGGAGAGGGGGAGCGCATGACGCGCGCGGCTGAGGGCACGCAGTGCGCGCCAAGGGTCAAGTCTACGGAGTGCCCTCGGCACGGTCAAAACGGCCCGGCCGTCCGCCGACTTTCCGGATTGTGGGGAGGTTTCGATCCGACTGTCGGATCGAGTCCTCCCCACTTTCAGCGCTTGCGGGAGCCCTTCCTCTTCACCGGCACGTGCGCGGGCTCGACGGCGTCGGCGCTCTCGTCGGGCTGGCCGTCGTCGGTCGACGGCTCCTGACGCTGCAGTGCGGGCGGACCGGCTGCCCGACGTGCACCGACCCGTCGTACGGACGTCACGATGCGAGGTGCCGCCGGTACGGCGGGCGCGGACGGTTCCGACGCCGACTCCGGCGCGGGCGCCGTCCCGGGTTCGGTCCGGGCCGGCTGTTCCTCGGCCCCGGTCGGCTCGACGGCTGGGTCCGCCGGAGCAGGCCCCTCGGCGATCTCCGGCACCTCGGCGTCCTGCGGCAGGGTCGGCATGCTGTCCTGCGGCTGCTCGGGCTGCTCGGGCTGCTCGGGCTGCTCGGGCTGCTCGGGCTGGTCCGGGTGCGCCGACTCATCCGGGAGCACCTGCTCAGCGGGCTGCTCCCGGCTCTCCTCGGCGGACCGCTCGGCGCGCGACGCGTCGGCTCGGGCCATGGCGGCGAACTCGGCGGGCGTCGGGCGGCGTACGCCGGTGTCCGACTCCTTCTTCCCGTTGCCGCCCTGACCGTTCTGCGGCCGCGCGTCGTGGTCGTCGTCCTTGCCGCGCCCCCGGTTGCGCCGGCCCCGACGAGGCTCCTCGTCGGGCTTGCGCTTGGCCTCGACCGGCTCGTCGCGCAGGTGCAGACCACGACCCTGGCAGCACTCGCAGACCTCGCTGAACGCCTCGAGCAGCCCGGTGCCGATCCGCTTCCGCGTCATCTGCACCAGCCCGAGCGACGTCACCTCGGCGACCTGGTGCCGGGTGCGGTCCCGGCCCAGGCACTCGATGAGCCGCCGGAGAACCAGGTCCCGGTTGTTCTCCAGCACCATGTCGATGAAGTCGACGACGATGATCCCGCCGATGTCGCGCAGCCGGAGCTGCCGCACGATCTCCTCGGCCGCCTCGAGGTTGTTCTTGGTGACGGTCTCCTCGAGGTTGCCGCCCGAGCCGGTGAACTTCCCGGTGTTGACGTCGACCACCGTCATCGCCTCGGTGCGGTCGATGATCAGCGAGCCGCCCGAGGGCAGCCACACCTTGCGGTCGAGCGCCTTGGCGATCTGCTCGTCGATCCGGTACGCCGCGAACGCGTCGCCACCGTCGTCGTCGTGGCGCTCGAGGCGGTCGACGAGGTCCGGCGCCACGTGCTGGACGTAGTCCTGGACCATGTCCCAGGCGTCGTCCCCGGACACCACCAGGCGCCCGAAGTCCTCGGTGAACAGGTCACGCACGACCTTGAGGGTGAGGTCGGGTTCCCCGTACAGCAGCTGCGGCGCGGACGACGATCCGCCGCTCTCCACCTTCGCGGAGATGTCCTCCCACAGCGCCTTGAGCCGCTCGACGTCCCGGGTCAGCTCGGCCTCGCTGGCGCCTTCCGCGGCGGTCCGGACGATGACCCCGGCGGTCTCCGGAACGATCTCCTTGAGGAGGTTCTTGAGCCGGTTCCGCTCGTTCTCCGGCAGCTTGCGCGAGATGCCGCTCGTGGTGCCGTCGGGCACGTACACGAGGAACCGGCCCGGCAGGCTGATCTGGCTGGTGAGCCGGGCGCCCTTGTGTCCGATCGGGTCCTTGCTGACCTGCACGAGCACGGACTGACCCGGCTTGAGGACCTGCTCGATCTTCCGCTGGTTCCCGTCCTTGGCGCCGAGCGCGTCCCAGTTGACCTCGCCGGCGTACAGCACGGCGTTGCGGCCCTTGCCGATGTCGATGAACGCCGCCTCCATGGAGGGCAGGACGTTCTGGACCCGGCCGAGGTACACGTTGCCGATCAGCGACGTCTGCGACTCACGGGAGACGTAGTGCTCGACGAGCACCTTGTCCTCGAGCACCGCGATCTGGGTGAGGTCGTCCCGCTGCCGGATCACCATCGTGCGGTCGACGGCCTCCCGGCGCGCCAGGAACTCCGCCTCGCTGATGATCGGCGCCCGCCTGCGGCCGGCCTCGCGGCCCTCGCGGCGACGCTGCTTCTTCGCCTCGAGCCGCGTCGAGCCCGAGAAGCTGGTGATCTCGTCCTCCGCGGACCGGGTACGTCGGACCCGGGTGACGGTCTTCTCCGGATCGCCGTCTCCGTCTCCGTCTCCGTCGCCGTTGCGACGACGACGGCGCCGGCGCCGCGACGATCCACCCTCGGTCTCGCCCTCACCGGACTGCTCCTCCGGTCCCTTGCCGTCCGCGGAACCGTCGGAACCCTTGGCCGACTTCTTCGCGGGCTTCTTGCCGTCCTGCGTGTCCTGGTCGCCGCTGGTGTCGGTGGTCTCCTCGGCGGCATCGGCGTCCTGCTCGCCGTCGGCGGAGTCCCCGCCGCCGCCACCCTTGCGCCGGCGTCGGCCACCCCGGCGGCGGCGCCGTCGGCTGGCCGACTCGCCGTCCGTCGTCTCCGCCTCGGTTTCCTCGGTGTCCTCGGTGCCCTCGTCGGCGCTGTCCTGGTCCTGCGGCCTCTCGTCGGTCTCCGCCGCCGGCTCGCCGTCCGACCCCGCGGCGCTCTCGTCGGTCTCGATCGTCGGCGCGGCGGCGTCGCCGACCGGGGCTGCGGGCGGTGGCTGGAACAGCGGGAGGGTGGCCGGTCCCGTTGCCGCGGTGTCGGGCGCGGCCGCCGTCCCGGTGGCCGGCTCCCCCTGCTCGGCCTCGGCGGGGGCCGGGTCCACGGCCGGTTCGGCGGCTCGCGCTCGCGAGGTCTTCTTCGCCGTGCGCTTGGCGGTCTTCTTCGCCGGTGGGGTGGCCTCGACCGGCGCGGCGTCCGCGTCGGTCGTCGCGGGATCCGTCGCGGCGGCGTCGGCGGGCGCCGCAGCGGGCGTGACAACCGAGGCCTCGATCGTCACGGTGTCCTGCGCGTCGGCGGGTGGCGTGGCGCGCTTGCGCGGGGTACGCCGGGTCGCCGCTTTCTTCGCGGGTCGCGGCGCCTCGTCCCCACCCTCACCGTCGGACGGCTGGGGCGCGTCTGCTTCCGCGGCAGCGGCCTTCTTGGCGGCCGTCTTGCGCGGTGCCCGCTTCCGGGGCGCCGGCTTCTCGGCAGCCGCGGGGTCCGTCGGCGCGGGGTCCGTCGGCGTGGGGTCCGCCGCCGGCGCGGGGGTGTCGGTCGACGAGTCGACGGTCTGGTTCGTCTCGGCTTCCGCCGAGGTGTGCTCCTCGAGCATGGAACTCCTATGACCCGCGCGACTTGTCTCACGAGCTCACGCGGGTGCGTCAGTCGCCGTTCCGGCGTGCCGGTCGGGCGCAAGCTTTTCGAAAGCCCCGCAGGCAGCGGGACCGGCGGCGACACCCACCGTCGGTGCGTCGGCGGCTGGTCACTCGGGCCGGACCGCGGTCAGCGGCGTCTGCGATCCGGAGCTGTCACCATCCGGTTCACACCGCGTCGCGGTCGGGTCCCAAGGGGTCACCCACCGTGCCGGTCTGCTTGTCCAACGGCCCCTGCGCCTCCCGCTCGAAAAGGGCAACGGGACTGGCGCTGAGCCCGATGAACTCGCACAGACCGGCGAGGACGTCGTCGGGCCTCACGGACGGCGTGCCGTGCCGCAGGACCACCTCGAGTATCGCACACGCATCATCCGCAGCGTGGGACTCGCCACAGGTGAGCGACACGACCGCGTCCCGGCAGTCGAAGCTGCGCAGCCCACGCTTGGTCATCCGCTCCACGGTCACCGTCTCGGCCGCCAGGAACGACTGCACCGCCCGGTCGGCGTCCTCGCGCGCGAGATCGGGCAGCGTGATCCGCCACCGACTGGCCTCGAGCCGGTCCGCCAGCGCTCCGCCGGGGGACCCGGTCACCTCGAGGACGTCCAGCCCGGGAGGCAGGGACTCGTCCAGGCGACGGCGTACGTCGTCGGGCTCGCGCGGCTCGGCCAGGCCGATCTCGAGGTACTCCGCCTCGCTGGCGGATCCAGTCGGCGCGGCCCCGGCGTACGAGATCCGCGGATGCGGGTTGAAGCCCGACGAGTACGCCATCGGGATCCGGGCCCGGACCAGGGCGCGCTCGAAAGCACGGGAGAAGTCGCGGTGGCTGGTGAAGCGCATCCGTCCGCGCTTGGCGTACCGGATCCGGAGCCGCTGCACCGGGGGCGCTTGCTGCTCCGGCTGTTCACGCACGATCGATCAGCCTAACGACGCATCGGCGGAGCGTCATGCGGGGCTCGGTCTCGGGCAGGCGTGGTTTCAGGGAAGTTCACCGGTCTCGGCACGTCGAAGATCGTCCGCGTGGATGGACTTCGACCCGGGAAGGGGTTCACGAGGTCGAACTCCGTCCATGGGGACGAGATCCAACCTGCACGAGGACCTCAGACCGGGGACAGCGGGAGCAGCTGGCGGCCGGTGGGGCCGATCTGGATCTCGGTGTCCATCTGCGGGCACACGCCGCAGTCGTAGCAGGGGTTCCACCGGCAGTCCTCGACCTCCGCGCCGTCGGGGTCGAGGGCGTCCTGCCAGTCCTCCCAGAGCCAGTCGCGGTCGAGGCCGGAGTCCAGGTGGTCCCACGGGAGGACCTCGGCGTAGTCCCGTTCCCGCACCGTGTACCAGTCGAGGTCGACAGGTGTGCCCTCCAGCGCCGAGGCGCAGGCCGCTACCCACCGGTCGAAGCTGAAGTGCTCGCTCCACCCGTCGAACCGTCCGCCGTCACGCCAGACCGCCTCGATGACCCGCCCGACGCGCCGGTCACCCCGCGAGAGCAGCCCTTCGATGATCCCGGGCCGTCCGTCGTGGTAGCGGAAGCCGATCGCGCGGCCGTACCGCTTGTCGCTCCGCACCGCCTCGCGGAGCTTCCGCAGCCGCTCGTCGGTCGTCTCCCAGTCGAGCTGGCCGGCCCACTGGAACGGCGTGTGCGGCTTGGGCACGAAACCGCCGATCGAGACCGTGCACCGGATGTCGTTGCGGCCGCTGACCTCCCGGCCGGTGGCGATCACCTTCTTCGCCAGGTCGGCGATCTGCAGCACGTCGTCGTCGGTCTCGGTGGGCAGACCGCACATGAAGTAGAGCTTCACCTGCCGCCACCCGGAGGAGTACGCCGCGGAGACCGTGCAGATCAGGTCCTCCTCGGTGACCATCTTGTTGATCACCTTGCGCATCCGCTCCGACCCGCCCTCGGGGGCGAACGTCAGGCCGGACCGGCGGCCGTTGCGGGAGAACTCGTCGGCGAGCGTGATGTTGAAGGCGTCCACGCGCGTGGACGGCAGTGAGAGCGAGACGTTCGTGCCGTCGTACCGGTCGGCGAGGCCCTTGGCGACGTCGCCGATCTCGCTGTGGTCGGCGCTGGACAGCGACAGCAGGCCGACCTCCTCGAAGCCGGACTTCCGGATGCCGTTCTCCACCATGTCACCGATGGTGGTGATGGAGCGCTCCCGCACCGGGCGGGTGATCATGCCGGCCTGGCAGAACCGGCAGCCGCGGGTGCAGCCACGGAAGATCTCCACCGAGAACCGCTCGTGCACGGTCTCCGCGAGCGGCACCAGCGGCTTGCGGGGGTAGGGCCACGAGTCGAGGTCCATGAGCGTGTGCTTGTGCACCCGCCACGGCACCCCGGAGGTGTTGGGTACGACGCGCTTGATCCGTCCGTCGGGGAGGTACTCGACGTCGTAGAACTTCGGGACGTACACGCCGCCCGACACCGCAAGCCGGTAGAGCAGCTCGTCCCGGGGCGACCGACCATCTGCGCCCGGGCAGCCCTCCTGCTTCCACTCCCGGACCACCTCGGAGATCGCGAGGACGACCTCCTCGCCGTCGCCGAGCACGGCCGCGTCGACGAAGTCCGCGATCGGCTCGGGGTTGAACGCGGAGTGCCCGCCGGCCAGGACCAGCGGGTCGTCCTCGTTCCGGTCCGCGCTGTGCAGCGGGATGCCGGCCAGGTCGAGCGCGGTGAGCAGGTTCGTGTAGCCGAGCTCGGTGGCGAAGCTGACCCCGAGCACGTCGAAGTCCCGGACCGGCCGGTGCTGGTCCACGGTGAACTGCGGGATCCCGTGCTCGCGCATCAGCGCCTCGAGGTCGGGCCACACCGCGTAGGTGCGCTCGGCGAGGATCCAGTCCTGCTCGTTGAGCACCTCGTAGAGGATCTGGACGCCCTGGTTGGGCAGCCCGACCTCGTAGGCGTCCGGGTACATCAGCGCCCACCGCACCTCGACGTCGGTCCAGCCCTTGAGGCTCGAGTTCAGCTCCCCGCCGACGTACTGGATCGGCTTCTGCACCCGCGGCAGCACCGGCTCCAGCCGGGGCCACACCGAGTCGCCGGCGTCGCCGGCAGTGCCGGTCGATGCGGTCGGCAGGACGGCGGGGTCGGGCATGCGGCAACCTCGTGTTCGCGGGGAGGGGACCCTCAAGGGTACGCCGCCGCGCGGCCGGAGCCGATCGGTCACCCCTTCACGTAGGAGAGCTTCTCGGCGACCTTGCCGTCCCGGAACCGCAGCACGTCGACGCCCCGCACGTGGCCTGGGTCGCCCTGCTCGTCGGTCCAGTCGAACCGCCACTGCAGCACGCCCCGGTCATCCGCGACGAACGAGTCCTCCTCGGTGAACCGGGCTCCCGGGGTCCCTCCGAACAGGTCCTCCCAGACCCCGCGGACCGGTCCGGCGCCGGTGTGCCGGACCCCGTCCGGCGCAGGACCCGTCGCCTCGAAGACCACGTCGTCGGTCATCAAGGCCATGATCCCGTCGATGTCGCCCGAGCCGAACGCGGCCGAGAAGCGGGCGAGCACGTCCGCGTGGTCGCTCACCACGCCGGGTTCCGCCCGAATGCGGCGAGCAGGTCGTCCTGCGGGGACCCACCGGCGTCGAAGCGCGGACCGATCGCGCCGCCCTCGCGGTACATCGACTCCCGGTCGGCGAACCAGGGGCCGATCGCCCCTAGCACGTCCGGGTCGAGGTCACGGGCCTGGCCGGTGGCGGCCGCCAGGTCCCAGCCATGGACCAGATGGTCCGCGGTGAGCTGGTAGATGTACTCCTCGATCGGCACCTCGCCGAACGACAGGTGCACGAGACCGCCCTTGGGCAGCCGCTCGTCGACCGCCGCGGCAGCAGCTTGAGCAGCGCTCCGGCCGGCGTCGACCGGCCGGTCGCCGAGCACGTCACCCTCGAACCGGTCGCCGACCTCCTCGATGGTCGACCCGGTGACGAGCGGCGCGGTCCACAGCTCCTCGCCCACGACGTGGTTGACCAGGGTGCGCACGTCCCACTCCGCGCACGGCGTCGGGCTGCTCCACTGGCTCTCCTCCAAGGCGTCCACCTTGGCCTGCCAGTTCTCGACCGCCCGGCGGTGCACTTCCTCCAGTCGCACGGCTCCTCCTCAGGCTCGCGGTTCGCTGCGAACAGCGTCCTCCCGGTCGCGCCGGCCGTCGAGTGGCGCGAGTCCCGGTCCAGCCGGGCCGGCCGCCAGAGGAGCGACGATCAGTAGCGCGAGCGCTCGAGCCGCGACTGCGCGTAGCCGAGGCCCATGGAGCGCTGGGTGCGCAGGTGGATCGTCTGCAGCAGGCCGACCGCCATCAACGACGCGAACATCGACGACCCGCCGTAGGAGACGAGCGGCAGGGGTACGCCGGTCACCGGCATGATCCCCAGGCACATCCCGATGTTCTGGAACGCCTGGAACCCGAGCCAGCAGGCCACCCCGGCCGCCGCGAGCCGGCCGAAGAGGTCGTCGGCCTGCGCGGCGATCGTCAGCGCCCGCCACAGCACGGCGCCGAGCAGGAGGATCACGACCCCGGCGCCGATGAGGCCCAGCTCCTCCCCCGCCACGGTGAAGATGAAGTCGGTCTGCTGCTCCGGCACGAACCCGGACCGGGTCTGGGAGCCGTGGAACAGCCCTTGGCCGAAGACACCACCGTTGCCGATCGCGATCCGGGCCTGCTCGGTGTTGTAGCCGGCCCCGCGCGGGTCCAGCGTCGGGTCCATGAACGCCATGAACCGGTCGATCTGGTAGGTCTTCAGCACTCCCAGCTTCACCGCGACGGTGGCGACGACGACCCCGCCGGCCGCGAGTCCGGCGAGCCAGCGCCGGGGCGCGCCGGAGGCGGCGATCACCCCGAACACGGTGGCGAGCAGCACCAGCATCGTGCCGAGGTCCGGCTGCAGCAGGATCAGCGCGGCGGGCAGCGCCGCGACGGCGAGCATGCCGAGCACGTCGAGGTGCCGCACCTCGCGCTGCCGCCACGAGCTCTCGGTGCGCTCGGCGACCACGAGGGCCATCCCGATGACGACCGACAGCTTCGCGAACTCGGCCGGCTGGATCGACATGCCGGCGAGGACGATCCAGGAGCGGGAGCCGTTGATCGTCGAGCCCATCACGAGCACCAGGACCAGCCCGCCCAGCGACGCGACGTACACCGCCGGCGCGAGGATCCGCACCCACCGGTGGTCGGTCGCCGCCACCAGCACCGAGAGAACGATGCCGATCGCGATGTTCACCAAGTGCCGGCGCAGGAAGGCCTGCGGGTCGCCGCCGGTGAGGGTGTCGCGCTCCGCGGTCGCCGACCAGACGAGCAGGACGCTGAGGCCGAGCAGGGCCATCGTGGCGAGCAGCAGCACCCAGTCCAGGCGAGGCACCCGGGCCAGGCTGGACTCGGGACGGAAGGTGCGTGGCCGAGGCGTGGTGAGCGTCATGACTTCTTCCCGGTCGGCTCGGTGGCGGGCGGGAGGATCGAGCCGTCGCTGGCGAAGACCGGCAGCTTCAGCGGCGGCAGGATGCCCGGGATCAGCGACGTTGCCGGGCGGACGGACTCCCCGTGCACGCCGTACAGGCTCTCGTAGATCTTGCGCACCGCCGGCCCGGACGTGCCCGACCCGGTGCCGCCCTGGGACACCATCATCACGACGACGTAGTCCTTGGTGTACGTCGCGACCCACGAGGTGCTCTGCTTGCCGTAGACCTCGGCGGACCCGGTCTTGCCGCGGATCGGGACCTTGTTCAGCGGGAACCCGGTGAACTTCCACGCGAGCGTGCCGCTGACCGGCGTGCCCTTGAGCGCGTTGTCGATGTAGCTCAGGGTCGCGGGCGACGCGGGCACGTGAGCCTGGACCCGCGGCTTGAACGTCTTGAGGACCTTGCCGTCCGGGCTGACGATCGCCTTGGCGACCTGCGGGTGGAAGAGCGTGCCGCCGTTGGAGATCGCGGCGTACGCACGTGCCAGCTGGAGCGGGCTGACCATCGTGTCGCCCTGGCCGATCGAGAAGTTGACCGCGTCACCGGCGCGGTAGGCGTAGCCGTCGACGCAGAACTCCCGGGCGAACCGGTGCAGGAAGTCGTAGCCGGGCTGCTTGCCGACCTTGCAGTAGTAGTCCTTGCGCGCCTCGTAGTAGGCGCGCTTCCAGTGCCGGTCCGCGATCCGGCCACTCGCCTCACCAGGGAGGTCCACCCCGGTGGGCTTGCCGAACCCGAACGCCTTCGCCATCGACACGAGCGGGTCCTTGGCGTTGACGTCGGCCTCGTCGCTGCCGTACTTCTGCCAGAAGCTCAGTCCGACCCGGTAGAAGAACGTGTCGCAGGAGATCTGCAGGGCCTTGGCGAAGTCGATGAAGCCGAAGGACGCCGACTCGTAGTTGTGGAAGAGCCGGTTGCCGACCTGGACGCCGGACGAGCAGTCGAGGCGGGTCTGGGGTCCGTAGCCGTTCTCGAACGCCCCCGCGGTCATGATCGGCTTCCAGGTCGAGCCGGGAGCGAGCTGGCCCTGGGTGACCCGGGACAGCAGCGGCGTGCCGGCCGCCGAGGAGTACAGGTGCGACAGCTCACTCGGGCTGATGCCACCGACCCACACCGAGGGGTCGTACGTCGGGGAGCTGGCCATCGCGACGACCTGCCCCGTCTTCGCGTCGAGCACGACGGCCGCGCCCTGGTCGGCGACGTAGTTCTTGTGCGTGACCGGGTCGTAGGTCGCCCGCGCCACCTTGATCGTCTTGGCCAGCTGCTGCTCGACGACGGCCTGCACCCGCGCGTCGATCGAGGTGACCAGCGTGTCGCCCACGCGCCCCTCGATCTCCCCGGAGTCACCGAGGACCCGGCCCATCGAGTCGACGGTGACCTGCTTGTAGCCCGGGATCCCGCGCAGGTACTTGTCGTACTCCTTCTCCAGCCCGGCCCGCCCGACCACCGACGCCCCGTGCACCGAGGTGTCGCCCACCTTCTCCGCGTGGTCGAGCTCGGGGGCGGTGATCGGGCTGAGGTAGCCGAGCAGGTGCGCCGCGTTGACGCCGTACGGCGAGGGGTACGCGCGGACGTCCTGGGCCTCGACGAGGACGGCCGGGAAGTCCTCGTTCTGCTCCATGATCATGAGCGCCGTCTGCTGCGGGATGTCCTTGGCCACCGGCACCGGCTGGTACGGCGACCCGTTCCAGCAGACGCCCGCCTTCGACCCGGGCTCCCCGCACAGCAGGGTCCGGGCCCTGAGGGTGGCGAGCGGGACGTGCACCGCGCCCGCGATCCGCTCGAGCAGCCGGTGCTGCACCCGGTGGCCCATCCGCTGCAGCATCGTGCGGTCGACGGTGACCACCCACGAGGTCCGGTTCGCGACCAGCGGCCGGCCCATGTCGTCGACGATCAGGCCGCGGGCCGGCTGCACGACGATGTCCCGGATCGACTGGTCGGCCGCCTTCGCCTGGTAGTCGTCTCCGCTGAAGACCTGGAGGTACCACAACCGCCCGAACAGCGTGAGGAACAGGGTCATCACGAGGACCTGGATCACGCCGAGCCGGAGCCGGCCCTTGGTGGAGGTCGGCACCCGGTCACCGACCGGGCGGCTGCGGTGGTCGACGCGGAACGCCGTGAGGGTGGCCATGGGAGCTGTCGGGGCTCTCAGTAGACGACCTGCGCCGGGCGCATCCGCCGGAACAGCCGCATCACCGGGGGCAGCACGAACGGCGCCATCAGCAGGTCGTAGAGCAGCGCCTCCGGGATCACTCGCAGCGCCTCGGCGACCGGGATCGACGGGTCACGGAGCAGCATCCCGGACAGTGCATAGATCGACGTGCCGACGAACGAGCACGCCGCAACGGTGCTCAGCGCGACGACGGAGGAGCGCCCGTCGTACTGCCGGACCCGGCCGGCGAGGTAGCCCACGACCACCAGGGCCAGCGCCCAGCGACCGGCGACGTGGTCCGCGGGGGGAACGAGGTCGATCGCCAGCCCGCCGACGAAGCCCAGCGCCGCGGCGAACTCCGGTCCGCGGATCAGGCCGGCGGCGACGACGACGAGCAGCACCAGGTTCGGGACGACGCCGTCCCAGGCGAAGTAGCCGAAGAAGCTCACCTGCAGCACCACGGCCGCCAGCAGGAGGAAGAGGAAGACGGTCCCTCGCAGCACGGGCATGTCAGCGTCCCTCCTGGACGTCGGGCAGCACACCGGCTCGGATCACCGGCCGGTCCCCGTGGGTGTCGGCGCGCACGACGACGCCGACGAGGTCGAGCGAGGAGAAGTCGACGAAGGGGTCGATGACCGCGTGCTTGGCCTGTTCCCGCGGGCTGGAGAACACCGCATCGACGGTGCCGATGGGGACCCCGGCGACGTACGGCGTGCCGTTGCCGCTCCCCCAGGTGACCACCGTGTCGTCCTTGCCGGGCGTCTCGGCGTTGTCCACGAGGTCGAGGTCGAGGCGGCCGGTGCGGTTGACGTCGCCGCGGCCGCGCAGGAAGCCGACCTCGGCGTTGGAGCCGAGGCGGGCGCCGACCACGGACTCCTGGTCGATGATGAGCAGCACCGTCGCCGAGCGGCGGTTGGCGGAGATGACGCGGCCCACCAGGCCCTCGTTGTTGAGCACGGTCATGTCCGCATGGATGCCAGAGCTCGTGCCGGCGTCGATCGTCACCGTGCGGGAGAAGGACTGGGCAGGACCCATCGCGACGACGCGGGCGGGGACGAGGGCGAGCCCGGTGTGCTTGGACGCCTGGAGCAGGCCGTCGAGCTCAGCCGCCCGGTAGCGCACCTCGGACGTGGTGGCCACCTGGCCACGCAGGTTGGCGTTCTCGGCCTGCAACCGGGCGATGTCGGCGCGCAGGGACCGGTTCGAGGTGAAGAACCCGGGCACCTCGTGCAGCGGCCGTGCCACCACCGCGGCGCTCTCCTGGGCGGGCGCGAGCGCGTCGCCGAGCACGTGGCGGACCTCGTCGAAGGGGGAGCTGCGGTCACCGCGGTAGTCGACGGTGATGGCCGTGAGGCTGGCCAGGACCAGTGCGGCCAGGGCGGAACGGGACCCGCGCCCGCGCCGGCGTCCCCGTGGGCTGCGCCCTTGGCTCATCGGCGGGTCACCGCCTCGACTCGGAGACGAGGACCTGCTGGAGCGCCTCGAACTCCTCGACGCACTTGCCCGCGCCGAGCGCCACCGAGTGCAGCGGCTCCTCGGCGACGTGCACCGGCATGCCGGTCTCGTGACGCAGTCGCTCGTCGAGCCCGCGCAGCAGGGCCGATCCACCGGTGAGGACGACCCCGCGGTCCATGATGTCGCCGGCCAGCTCCGGAGGTGTCTGGTCGAGCGTGGTCCGGACCGCGTCGATGATGTCGTTGAGCGGCTCCTCGATGGCGTGCCGGATCTCGCTGCTCGACACCACGACCGTCTTCGGCAACCCGGACACCATGTCCCGTCCGCGGACCTCCGCCTCGGGCTCCCGGGTGAGCGGGAAGGCCGTGCCGAGGGTCATCTTGATCTCCTCGGCGGTGCGCTCGCCGAGCATCAGCGAGTGCTCCTTCTTCATCCACGCGATGATCGCCTGGTCGATGTCGTCACCCGCTGTGCGGACGCTCAGGCTCGTCACGATCCCGCCGAGGGAGATCACCGCGACCTCCGTGGTGCCGCCGCCGACGTCGACGACCATGTTCCCTGTCGCCTCGTGCACCGGCAGCCCGGCCCCGATGGCCGCGGCCATCGGCTCCTCGATGATGTAGACCCGCCGTGCGCCGGCCTGGTAGCCGGCCTCCTTGACCGCTCGCTGCTCCACCGCGGTGATCGCGCTCGGCACGCAGATGACGAGGCGGGGCTTGGCGAAGTACCGGCGCCGGTGGACCTGCTGGATGAAGAACCGGAGCATCTGCTCGGTCGACTCGAAGTCCGCGATCACCCCGTCCTGCAGCGGACGGATCGCGGTGATGTTGTCGGGCGTGCGCCCGAGCATCCGCTTCGCCTCGTGGCCGACGGCGAGGATCTCACCGGTGCTGGCGTTCAGTGCGACGACGCTCGGCTCGTCGAGGAGGACGCCGCGCCCCCGCACGTACACGAGCGTGTTGGCGGTGCCGAGGTCGACGGCCATGTCCCGCCCGATGAAGCTGTTTGCCATCGCTTTAGCAACTCCCGTCACACCCGTGTCGGGATGGAGCCTAAGCAGCGCCCGAGCGTCAGCCCGGGAGGACACGCACAGGCGGACTCAGGCGAGGTCGGGGAACCAGATGGCGATCTCGCGCTCGGCGGACTCCCAGGAGTCCGACCCATGGACGAGGTTCTCGCGGTTGGACAGCGAGAAGTCCCCGCGGATCGTGCCGGGAGCGGCCTTCCGGCCGTCGGTCGCGCCGTTGATCGCGCGGACCACCTCGATGGCCTGGTCGCCCTCGAGCACCAGGGCGACCAGCGGGCCGGAGGTCACGAAGTCACGCAGCGGCGGGTAGAAGTCCCGGTCGACGTGCTCGGCGTAGTGCCGGTCGGCGAGCTCGGCGTCGATCGTCCGCTGCTCCAGCGCGACGATCCGCAGGCGCTTCTCCTCGAAGCGCGTGACGATCCGGCCGACCAGGCCACGGCGTACGGCGTCGGGCTTCAGCAGGACCAGGGTGCGTTGCGGCGCAGTCGCGTCAGGCATGGCGAGAACCCTAGTGGTCCCGCTCGCCGGCGCCGGACCAGGTCAGGACGCGAGGTGCTCGTCGAGGAAGCGGAGCGTCCGGTCCCAGGCCTGCGCCGACGCCTCCTCGTGTGCGAAGACGAAGTCGTCGTTGTCGAAGGCGTGGTTGGCGCCTTCGTAGGTCTCGAACTCCACCGGGGTGCCGCCGGCGGTGACGGCCTCGCGGATGCGTACGACGGAGTCGTTGTCGACGAACTCGTCGGCGAGCCCGAAGTGGTGCAGGCTCGGGGAGGTGACGTCGGGGGCCAGGTGCAGCAGGTCCGGCAGCGCCGACCCGTAGTAGCTGACCAGGCAGTCGGGATCGGTGACCGCAGCCACGTTGAACCCGAGCCCGCCGCCGAAACAGAACCCGACGATGCCGACACGTCCGACGCCGTCGGACGACCGCAGGTGCTCGAGCGCGGCCACCGCGTCGTCGACGGCCGTCTCCCAGTCCAGGCTGCTCACCCGCGCGATGCCCTGCTGGAGGGCGTCGGGGGCCTTCTCGTCGAGCGGCTGCACGTCGTCGCCGAGCCGCCAGTACAGCTCCGGGGCGAGCACCCGGTAACCCGCGTCGGCCAGCGCGGCGCCACGTCGGCGGATGTACCCGCTCACGCCGAAGATCTCCTGCAGCAGCAGGATCGCCGGTCCGCCGGCCGCTCCGCCGGAGGCCGGCTCCCACAGGACCGCCGGCATCGCGCCGTCGGTGACCGGGATGCTCGTGTTCTGGCCGTCAGTGGTGTTCACGTCCCGCAGCCTAGGACCGGACCTGCTCCTCCCGCGCACCGCGTTCCCGGTCGATGCGCGCCCCCAGCACCCAGGAGCCGGCGTAGAGCGCGAGGAAGATGACGCCGAGGACGAACATCACGGGGACGACGAAGCCCAGGGCGATCGCACACGCCTGGACCACCCAGCCGAGCACGCCGCCGACCCGCGTGCGCATGAGACCGGCGCCGAGGATGCAGGCGACCGTCAGGCCGGCGCCGACGGCGACGCCCGCGCCGGTGCTGACGTCGGTCAGCGTCAGCATCACGGGGATGGTCAGGAACAGCACCACCGCCTCGAGACCCAGCATCCCGGCGCACATCGCCCGCTGCGTGCGTCCCATCCGCCCTGTCATGGCGTCCGGCCCCGCAGCAGCGTCCTGGCCTCGCCGACGGTGACGACCGAGCCGGTGACGAGCACCCCTCCCGAGCCGATCGACTCCCCCGCCGCGCCACCGGTCTCCGCGAGCGTCACCGCCTCCTCGATCGCGTCGTCGAGGCGGCGTACGACGCGCACCCGGTGCTCCCCGAAGAGGCCACGGGCCACCTCCGCGAGCTCCTCGGCGGGCATCGCCCGGGCCGTCGTGTTCTGCGTGCACACCACCTCGGAGAGCACCGGCTCCAGCTCGGCGAGGACGCCCTCCACGTCCTTGTCGCCCATCACGCCCACCACGCCGACCAGCGGGTCGAACGTGAACGAGTCGCGCAGCGCCTCCGCGAGCGCGGTGGCCCCGTGCGGGTTGTGGGCGGCGTCGAGGATGACCGTCGGACCGCGACGGACGATCTCCAGCCGGCCCGGCGCGGTGATCTCGCCGAGCGCCTGCTGGAGCACCTCGTCCGACAGCGGCTCGTCCCCGGACAGCGCCTCGGCGGCGGCGATGGCCAGGGCGGTGTTCTGCGCCTGGTGGGCGCCGTAGAGGGGCAGGAACAGCTCGGCGTACTCGGCGTGCAGCCCGCGCACCGTCAGCAGCTGACCGCCGACGGCCGCGGCGCGGGTCACGACCCCGAAGTCGACACCTTCGCGGAGCAGCACCGCCCCGACCTCGGCGGCCCGCTCGGCCAGCACCGCCATCACGTCGGGCGCCTGCTCGGCGACGACCGCGCGGGCTCCGGGCTTGATGATGCCGGCCTTCTCCACCGCGATCGTGGCGGGCCGGTCGCCGAGGTACCCGGCGTGGTCGACGGCCACCGGGGAGACCACCGCGACGGCCCCGTCGGCGACGTTCGTCGCGTCCCACGACCCACCCATGCCCACCTCGACGACCGCCACGTCGACAGGCGCGTCGGCGAAGGCGGCGTACGCCATCCCGACGACGGCCTCGAAGAACGAGATGGGATGGTCGCTGTCGGCGTCGACGAGGTCGAGGAACGGCGCGACGTCGACGTACGCCCGGACGAACGCGTCCTCGGTGAGTGGTTCACCGTCGACGCTGATCCGCTCGGTCATCGACTCGACGTGCGGGCTCGTGAACCGGCCGGTACGCAGACCGCGAGCCCGGAGCAGGGAGTCGATCATCCGCGAGGTGCTGGTCTTGCCGTTGGTGCCGGTCAGGTGCACCACCTGGTAGGCGCGCTGCGGCTCACCGAGCAGCTCCATCAGCGCCTCGATGCGGTCGAGGCTGGGGTCGAGCCGGGTCTCCGGCCAGCGTCGCAGCAGGGCCGCCTCGACCTCGGCGTACGACGGGGGCTCGGGACTGTTCTTCATGGCCCGCCGAGTCTACGGAGCGCCTCCCGGGGCCGGCCCGGCGCGGACCACCATGTTCGCCATGTCCGTGAGCGGGCGGTACCCGAGCCGCTCGTAGATCCGGTTCGACGTCGGGTTCGCCTGGTCGGTGAACAGGCACACCCGCGCCCCTTGGTCCCTCAGCAGCCGGGAGACCGCACCCACCGCGGCGCTCGCATAGCCACGCCCCCGGGCCTCGCGCGGCGTGAACACGGGGCCGATCCCGGACACGCCGAACGCCGGTGCGCTGCCGGCCGTCAGGTGCACCGGGCGACCCCCGTCGACCCAGAACCAGTACCCGCCACGCGCGACGCGCCGCGCCAGCTCCTCGCGGGACGGCGCTTCGTGCGGGCTCACTCCGGGTGGCCGGCCGGCCTGCTCGTCGGCGTCCTCCATGAACCGCTCGAGCCAGGAGTGGGCCAGGTCGACCTCGTCGGGGCCTACCGGCCGCAGCTCCCCGGGCACGCCTTCGGGCTCCACGAGGTCCCCGAGCTCGAAGAGCCGCATGTGCAGCACCACCTCCGCCGTACCCCCGGTGAGCCGGGCGGTCTCCTCGGTGAGGACCCGCACCGCCGGCAGCGCGCCGTTGGCCGCGGTGACCGGCTCACCGCGCTCGTGCAGCGCACGCGCGAGCGTGACGGCATCAGCGTCACCCATCGGCAGGACGTACAGCGGGAACGGCGAGAACGGCGCGGTCCGCATCGCCAGCCCCACCACGTGACCGCCGTCGAGCAGAACCGCCCACCACCGCGGCACCCCCGCGTCCGGGGCGACCCCGGCGGCGGCGTCGTCCCTCGCCCGCGTGGTCACGCGGCTCACCACCATGCTCACCGCCGGTTCGGCGGCGAGCCGGTCGGCCGCCAGCGCGAGGAACTCGGCCGGGTCGTCGAGGAAGCGGACACGGCTCATCCCGGCATCGTGTCAGCGGGGGCTGGCACGCCGTAACTCGTTTTCAGCGGCCCGCCACCCGCCCCTACGATTGCCCCATGACCGAGACCCGTCCGACCGACCTGTCCGCGACGCCGCCCGCCGCCGTCGTCGTACCGGACAAGCCGGCCCTGGAGGGTCTCGAGGCGAAGTGGTCCGCCACCTGGCAGGAGCAGCGGACCTACGCGTTCGACCGGTCGAAGACCCGCGACGAGGTCTATGCGATCGACACGCCACCACCGACCGTCTCCGGCTCCCTGCACGTGGGACACGTCTTCTCCTACACCCACACCGACCTGGTCGCGCGCTACCAGCGGATGCGCGGCAAGGAGGTCTTCTACCCGATGGGATGGGACGACAACGGGCTGCCGACCGAGCGCCGGGTGCAGAACTACTTCGGGGTGCGGTGCGACCCGTCGCTGCCGCACGACCCGGGCTTCACGCCTCCGGAGAAGCCTGACCCGAAGCGGCAGGTGCCGGTCGACCGGCCCAACTTCGTGGAGCTGTGCGGCCGCCTCGTCCAGGAGGACGAGAAGGTGTTCGAGTCGCTGTGGCGGACGCTCGGCCTCTCGGTGGACTGGGAGCAGACGTACACCACGGTCGGGCCGGAGTCGCGGGAGGTGTCGCAGCGCGCCTTCCTGCGCAACTTCGCGCGCGGCGAGGCCTACCTCCAGGAAGCTCCCACGCTCTGGGACGTGACGTTCCAGACCGCGGTCGCGCAGGCCGAGCTCGAGGCGCGGGAGTACGCCGGCGCCTACCACCGGGTGTCCTTCCACCGGGCCGACGGTGAACCGGTGTTCATCGAGACCACCCGGCCGGAGCTGATCCCCGCGGTCGTCGCGCTGATCGCCCACCCGGACGACGAGCGCTACCAGCCGCTGTTCGGCACCACCGTCACGTCGCCGGTCTTCGGGGTGGAGATCCCGGTCCTGGCCCACCCGGCCGCCGAGCCCGACAAGGGCGCCGGCATCGCGATGTGCTGCACCTTCGGCGACCTGACCGACGTGCAGTGGTGGCGCGAGCTCGACCTGCCGGTGCGCACGGTGATCGGGCGTGACGGCCGGCTGCACCGGGACACCCCGGCCTGGCTGTCGAGCGACCGCGCCGCGACGGCGTACCAGGAGCTGGCCGGCAAGACGGCGTTCGGGGCGCGCGGGGCGATGGTGGCCCTGCTGCGCTCGTCCGGGGACCTGGTCGGTGAGCCCACGCCGACCCAGCGGATGGCGAACTTCTACGAGAAGGGTGACAAGCCGCTGGAGATCGTGTCGACGCGGCAGTGGTACATCCGCAACGGCGGACGCGACGAGCAGCTCCGCGACGAGCTGGTCGCCCGGGGAGCCGAGATCCGGTGGAGCCCGCCGCACATGCGGCACCGCTACGACAACTGGGTGGGCGGCCTCAACGGCGACTGGCTGATCTCCCGCCAGCGGTTCTTCGGGATCCCTTTCCCGGTCTGGTACCCCCTCGACGCCGACGGCGAGCCCGACTACGCCCACCCGCTCCTCCCACGCGAGGCGGACCTGCCGATCGACCCCTCGACGGACACTCCGAGCGGCTACGAGGAGTCCCAGCGCGGCAAGCCGGACGGGTTCATCGGCGACCCCGACGTGATGGACACCTGGGCGACCTCGTCGCTGACGCCGCACATCGCCGGCCGATGGGGCACCGACGACGACCTGTTCGAGCGGGTCTTCCCGATGGACCTCTGCACCCACGCCCACGACATCATCCGCACCTGGTTGTTCTCCCGGGTGGTGCGCGCGCACTTCGAGAACCACCAGGTGCCGTGGACGCACGCGCTCATCTCGGGCTTCGTCGTGGACCCGGATCGCAAGAAGATGTCGAAGTCCAAGGGCAACGTCGTGGTGCCCACCGACATCCTCGAGAAGTACGGCGCGGACGCGGTGCGGTGGCGGGCCGCGATGGCCCGTCCCGGCCTCGACAGTCCCTTCGACGAGACCCAGATGAAGGTCGGGCGCCGGCTGGCGATGAAGGTGCTCAACGCGTCGAGGTTCGCGCTCGCCGGTGTCGGGGCGACGTCGGCGGACCCCGGCGTGGTGACCGAGCCGGTCGACCGGGCGATGCTCGCCGGGCTGGCCGACACCGTCCGCCGCGCGACCGAGGCCTTCGACGCCTACGACTACACCACGGCCCTCGAGGTCACCGAGCGGTTCTTCTGGGCGTTCTGCGACGACTACGTGGAGCTCGTGAAGGAGCGCGCGTACGGCGCCCGTGGCGAGACCGCCGCCGCGTCCGCGAAGGGCGCGCTGGCGCAGGCACTGCACGTGCAGCTGCGGCTGCTCGCGCCGTTCCTCCCCTACGTCACTGAGGAGGTCTGGTCCTGGTGGCAGGCCGGGTCCGTGCACCGGCAGTCGTGGCCGGACCCGTCGGAGCTGCCGACCGCCTCCTCCTCCTCCGAGGACGCCGACCTGCTCGAGGCGGTGTCGGCGGCGCTGGCCGGGCTCCGCGGGGTGAAGTCGAGCGCGAAGGTGTCCATGCGCACCGAGCTGTCGACGGCGACGATCTCCGCCCCGCGGTCGCTGGTGGAGGTCCTGGCCAAGGCCGCGGACGACCTGGCCGCCGCGAGCAAGGTCGTGGGTGAGCTGTCGTTCGCCGAGACCGAGGACGGCACCCCGGTCTCCGTGACCGCCGACCTGGCCCCGCCGGCCGACCCCACCCCCACCCCCACCCCTTCCTGACCCCTTCCTGACCCCTCTCTGCCGAGCCGCCCTCCATGGCGGGCCGAGCCGCCCCCCGTGGCGGGCCGAGCCGCCCCCCGTGGCGGTACTTCGTCCGGCTCGAGATTCGGCCTGCATAGGTTCATCCAGGATGGGTTCACCGGGCGCGGGTATTCGTACGACGACCCCGACCGACCCCGACCGACCCCGACCGACGAGGAGCCCACATGAGCGAGACCGACAGCCGAGCCAAGCTCGTCGCGCTGATGAAGGACATGCCGATCGCGATGCTGACGACGTACGGCGCGGACGGACCCCGAAGCGTCCCGATGGCACGGCAAGAGGTCGAGCCGGACGCGGAGATGTGGTTCATCACCGCCCGCGACACCGGGCACGTGCGCGACCTGGAGTCCGACCCGACCGTCTCACTGACGTTCTCCTCCCGCGACGCCTGGGTGGCGATGACGGGTCGGGCGTACGTCGTGGATGACGTCGGCACGCTGAAGGAGCTGTGGAACACGTTCGCCGAGGCGTGGCTGCCCGGCGGACCCGAGGATCCGAATGCGGCACTCATCCGAGTCGACGTCGAGAAGGCGGAGTACTGGGACACCCCCGGCGGCAAGGTCGCCTCGCTGGTGAGCTTCGTCAAGACCAAGCTCACGGGCGACACCTACGACACCGAGCACGGCACCGTTCAGCCCTGAGCTACGCCGTCGAGACTTGCATCAGGGACGGCTCGACCCGCCACGGGGGACGGCTCGACCCGCCACGAGGGGCGGCTCGACACGCCATGAGGGGCGGCTCGGCGGAGATGGGTCAGGTGGCGGACCACGAGGTGAGGTCGAGCACCCGGTCGGCGCGGGACCGGGTGGCGCGGACCAGCGCGGCGTTGGTGCCGTCGACCCGGTCCACCCAGGCCCGGGCGGCGTCGGGCGCCTTGCCCGACGCGATGTGCCGGTCGAGGAGACGGTCGAGGCGCAGCAGCGGATCGGTCTCCACGAACCACACCTCGCTCAGGTGCTCACGGCACGCCTCCCACTCGGGGCGGTCGAGCAGCAGGTAGTTCCCCTCGGTGACGACGACGTCGACGGTCGGCGGGATCGCGATCGCGCCCGCCAGCGGCTGCTCGAGGTCCCGCTCGAACCCCGGCGCGTAGACGACATGGTCCGGCCGAGCGCCCAGGCGGGCAAGGAGCACGGCATAGCCCCACGCGTCGAAGGTCTCCGGCGCGCCCTTGCGGTCCAGCAGTGCCTGGCGCCTCAGCTCGACGTCGGCCAGATGGAACCCGTCCATCGGCACGGCCGTCCACGAGGAACCGCCCCGGGCCACCAGTGCGGCGGCGAACGACGACTTGCCGGCACCGGGTTCACCGGCGATGCCCAGGACCACGCGTCCCGACGACGCCCCTCCCTCGGCGTCCGCGACGAGCCGGTCCAGCTCGGCACCGTCGGCCGAGATCCGCAACGGGTCCACCCGCGGGTCAGCGGGCCAGCCAGGCCTCGAAGGCCGTGGCGTCGTACGGGCGGCCGAGGAACTCCGACACCAGGTCGGCGGCGTCCCGCGAACCGCCCGGGACGAGGATCGTGTCCCGGTAGCGGTGAGCCGGACCGGGGTCGAGCAGGGCGCCGGTGTCGAACGCCGAGAACAGGTCCTTCGCGATGACCTGGGACCACATGTAGGTGTAGTAGCCGGAGTTGTAGCCGCCCAGGTGCCCGAAGCTCGCGTGGAAGTGGGTGTCCGCGAGGTAGGTGAAGAGGTCGAACCGCTCCTGCAGCTCCGCCACGGTCGCGGTGAGGTCGGCCGGCGGGTCCTGGTGGAGCTGGTAGGACAGGGCGGCGTAGAACATCTGGGTCCGGGCGTGGAACCCCTTGCCGAACTCGTCCGCACGCCGCATCCGCTCGACGAGCGCCGCCGGGATCGGCTCGCCGGTCTCGTCGGTCGCGAAGCCGGACAGGACCGCGTGGTCCCAGGCCCATTCCTCGAGCAGCTGCGAGGGCGCCTCGACGAAGTCCCACTCGGTGGCCACCCCGGAGAACCGCACCCATTCCTGGCGGCCGCCCAGCACGTGGTGCACGAGGTGCCCGAACTCGTGGAAGAGCGTCACCACGTCGTGGTGCTCCATGAGCCCGCGCGGGAAGTTGCACACCAGCACGCCCTCGGGGAGCTGGCGTCCGGTGACGCCGGGCACGAGGTCGAACTGCGCGGCGTGCGAGTACTTGCCCGGCCGTGGGTGCAGGTCCAGGTAGATCCGTCCGAGGAGCTCGCGCTCCCCCTCGACGCTGCGGACGTCGTACGCCGTGACGTCCTCGTGCCACGGCGAGGCGTCGGGCACCTCGTCGTAATCGAGACCGAACAGCGTGCCGGTGACGTCGAGCAGTCCGGCGCGCACCTTGGTGAAGTCGAAGTACCGCCGCACCTCCTGGGCGTCGACCTCGTACTGCTCGCGGCGGACCACCTCGGAGTAGAAGGCCTTGTCGACGCCGTCGATCGTGCCGGCGTCCGGCCTGTCCTCCCGGACCCGGTCGAGGAGGACCGCGAAGTCGCGGCGCGCCGGTGTCTCGGCGAGCGCTGTGATCCGGTCGATGAACTCCGCGATCGCGGCGCCGGAGCCGATCATCTTGACCTCGGCGTCGTACGACGGCCAGTCGGGGTAACCGAGGAGCTGCGCGAGCTCCTGGCGGATCGCAAGCAGCTCGTGGAGCACGTCGTCGTTGTCGGGCCAGGCCCGGTCGAGGAACGCACGCAGCATCTCCTCGCGCAGGGTCCGGTCCTCCGCGAACGTGATGACGGGGAGGTAGTCCGGGTACTCCGTCGTCAGCTCGACCCGGCCGTCGGCGCCGGCCGGGTGGCCGGCCACGAAGTCCTCCGGGAGACCGGCCAGCCGGTCCGCTGCGACCTGGATCGTGCGGACCCCTTCGCGGATGTTCTTCGCGAAGAGCTGCGCCGTCGCGGTCTGCCGCTCGGACAGCGCCTGCACGCGCGCCCGGGTCTCCTCGTCGCGGTCGACACCGGAGCGTCGGAAGTCGCGCAGTGACCGCTCGAGCATCCGCTGCGCCCCCGCCCCCAGCGCCGACGCATCGACGCCGGCGAGCACGTCGTACAGCTCGCGGTCGGTGCTGACCTCGGTGAGCAGGCGGTGCGCGTCCTGCTCGGTCGACTCGGCGGTGGCGCGCAGCGCCTCGTCCGGGTGGACGTTCGTCATCAGCGAGGCGACCGCGAAGACGTTGTGGAGGGCGACGTGCAGATCGTTCCAGGTCCCGACGACGCGGTCCGCGCCAACCTCCGACAGGCCGCGCAGCTCGGTGACGAGCGCGCGTGCCCGCTCGAGGTTCGAGGAGGACCGCTCCTCGAACCAGCCGGTGAAGCCGTCCGCGGCCGGCAGCGCGAGCGGGGCTGGGGTGGGCGCGGCGTTCAGGCGGTCTTCTTCTTCTTGGTCTCGGCCGTCCGGGGCACGAGCGTCGGGTTCACGTTGTCGCGGACCACCTCGTCGGTGACGAGGACCTTGGCGATGTCCTCGCGCGACGGCACGTCGTACATCACGTGGAGGAGCACCTCCTCGATGATCGCCCGGAGCCCCCGAGCGCCGGTGCCGCGCACCATCGCCAGGTCCGCGACCGCCTGGACCGCGTCGTCGCTGAACTCCAGCTCGACACCGTCGAGCTCGAAGAGCTTCTGGTACTGCTTGACGAGCGCGTTGCGCGGCTCGGTGAGGATCTGGACGAGCGCCTCACGGTTCAGCTTGTCGACCGTCGCGATCACCGGGAGCCGCCCGATGAACTCCGGGATCAGGCCGAACTTCAGCAGGTCCTCGGGCATGACCTCGGAGAAGATCTTATCGAGGTCGCGCTCCTCCTTGGTCGGCAGCGTGGCGCCGAAGCCGAGCGTCTTCTTGCCGATCCGCTGCTCGACGATGTGCTCGAGCCCCGCGAAGGCACCGCCGACGATGAACAGGATGTTCGTCGTGTCGATCTGGATGAACTCTTGGTGCGGGTGCTTGCGTCCGCCCTGGGGCGGGACCGAGGCCGTCGTGCCCTCGAGGATCTTCAGCAGCGCCTGCTGAACGCCCTCGCCGGAGACGTCACGGGTGATCGAGGGGTTCTCCGCCTTGCGGGCCACCTTGTCGATCTCGTCGATGTAGATGATGCCGGTCTCGGCCTTCTTGACGTCGTAGTCGGCCGCCTGGATCAGCTTGAGGAGGATGTTCTCGACGTCCTCCCCGACGTAGCCGGCCTCGGTCAGGGCCGTGGCGTCGGCGATCGCGAACGGGACGTTGAGCATCCGGGCCAGGGTCTGCGCGAGGTAGGTCTTGCCGCAGCCGGTCGGGCCGATCAGCAGGATGTTCGACTTCGCCAGCTCGACGACGTCCTCGCTGCGGTGCCGGTGGTTGACGATGCCGAGACCGGCCTGCACCCGCTTGTAATGGTTGTAGACCGCCACTGCGAGGGACTTCTTCGCGGTCTCCTGACCGACCACGTAGGAGTTGAGGAAGTCGAAGATCTCCTTCGGCTTCGGCAGCTCCTCGAGGCTGACCTCGGAGCCCTCGGAGAGCTCCTCCTCGATGATCTCGTTGCAGAGGTCGATGCACTCGTCACAGATGTAGACCCCAGGCCCCGCGATGAGCTTCTTGACCTGCTTCTGGCTCTTCCCGCAGAACGAGCACTTCAGCAGATCGCCACCGTCACCGATGCGTGCCACAGGCACGTCTCCTCACGAATCGGGCCGACGGGCCAGGCCGGAACCTGGCGTTTCGATCTCCCTCGGCTGTTCCTCTGGACCTACAACGCCTCGAAAATACCCCGCCGGCGGGGCGTTTGGGATGGGGACACGGGCACCGATCGGCCGATCCGCCAACCTTTGCCGTGACCTCGCCCGAGGCCCGCACCGCCGGCACCTGTCACCCGACCGTCAGCGCGGCCTTGCGCGAGCTCAGCACGGCGTCGATGAGACCGTACTCGACTGCCTGCTCGGCCGTGAGGATCTTGTCGCGTTCGATGTCGCGGCTCACCTCTTCCTGCGTCTTGCCGGAGTGCTCGGCGATCATCGTCTCGAGCAGCTCGCGCATCCGCAGGATCTCGTTGGCCTGGATCTCGATGTCCGACGACTGCCCGTAGGTGCCCTCGGTGTACGGCTGGTGGATGAGGATCCGGCTGTTCGGCAGCGCCAGCCGCTTCCCGGAGGCACCGGCCGCGAGCAGGATCGCCGCCGCGGAGGCCGCTTGGCCGAGGCAGACCGTCTGGATGTCGGGCTTGACGAAGCGCATCGTGTCGTAGATCGCGGTCAGCGCCGTGAAGGAGCCACCAGGGCTGTTGATGTAGATCTGGATGTCGCGCTCGGGGTCCATCGACTCCAGGCACAGCAGCTGCGCCATCACCGCGTTGGCGATGTCGTCGCTGATCGGGGTGCCGAGGAAGATGATGCGGTCCTCGAAGAGCTTCGCGTAGGGGTCGATCCGGCGGATGCCGTACGACGTACGCTCCTCCCACTGCGGGATGTAGTAGTTCACGTCAGTCCTCAGTCCTTGGTGGTGTGGGCGGGGCGGCCCTCGTCGGAGACCTGCTTGGCACTGCCGACGACCTTGTCGATGAAGCCGTACTCGAGGGCCTGCTCGGCGGTGAACCACCGGTCGCGGTCGGCGTCCTGCTCCACCCGGTCGAGCGGCTGTCCGGTGTGCTGGCTGATCAGCTCGAACAGCACCTTCTTGATGTGCAGCGACTGCTGAGCCTGGATCTTGATGTCGGACGCCGAGCCACCCATGCCGCCCGACGGCTGGTGCATCATGATCCGCGCGTGCGGGAGGGCGTAGCGCTTCCCCTTCGCGCCGGCGCAGAGGAGGAACTGACCCATCGACGCGGCCAGGCCCATGCCGACCGTGGCGACGTCGTTGGAGATGAAGTTCATCGTGTCGTAGATCGCCATCCCCGAGTCGACCGAGCCACCCGGGGAGTTGATGTAGAGGAAGATGTCCGCCTCGGGGTCCTCGGCGTTCAGGAGCAGCATCTGGGCGCAGATCGCGTTGGCGTTCTGGTCGCGGACCTCGGAACCGAGGAAGACGATCCGCTCCTTGAGCAGCCGCTGGTAGATGTGCTCGTCGAGGCCGTACGACGCAGCGCCGCCGTTCATCTGGATGTCATCGTGAGTAACTGGCACGGCACCGACCCTAGCCGGACGCACCGACAGTTCCACGGGCCTGGGGGTCTTGTTCGCGGACAGCGGACGCAGGGTCGGGCACAGCCTCGACGCAGAGGCTCAGGCCAGCCATTTCTGAAGCGCCCGGAACACGTCGGGGTGGTTGAGCAGCGAGAAGTGGTCGGCGTTCGGGACGTGCAGCAGGTCGGCGTCCGGGAACAGCCGGAGCGCCTTGCGGTTGGCCGTGGCCGAGCTCCGCCGTACCAGCAGGTCTCCGAGCAGGAAGCCCAGCGGGCTCCGCGGCGCGCCGAGTGCGGCCGAGACCAGCCGGTAGCGCACGTGCGGCAGCGGGGGGAGGTCGGGGAGCCCACGCTCGAGGTCACGGATCCCGGGCGACCGGTGGTCGAGGATCCGGCCGAAGCCGGCGATCTCGGGAGCCAGGGCGAGCAGCCGCGCGCCGTGGTGAACGCCGAGCGCCAGGTCGGCGCCCAGGTGCGGGGTCCCGAGCGTCACCACGTCGCTGAGCCGCTCGGTCCACGGCTCCTCGTGGTCGGTGGTCACCGCGCACGCGGCCCGGATGATCAGTCCGCCCATCGAGTGACCGACGAGGGCGACCCGGTCGACCGGCACGGGCCAGGCGTCGACCAGGCGCTGAAGCAGCGCGGTCAGCGCGACCCCGTTCTCGTTGACCGGGAGACCGGTGTTGATCCGCAGGTACACCGCGGTCCAGCCGGCGTGCATCTCCAGCCGGCTGCCGTAGGTGCCGCCGAGCTGGTAGCTGCGGATGTTCCAGTGCTCCTCGTGCTCGCCCAGCCCGTGGAGGAAGACGACGAGCCGCCGGCTCGCGTGCGGGTACGCCGCGGCGAGGGCATCGGTCTCGAGGGGAATACTGCGTCCGTGCGCCCGCACGCACATCTGCGTCGCCAGGTGCGGGTGCTCCTCGCGCAGGCGGTCGCCGATGAGACCGTTGACCGCCGACTGCAGCACCCGACCACCACGCGAGTCGTCGAGCCTTGGACCGATCCCGGTGGCGCCCACCTTCGCCAGGCCACCGGCGGTGCCCCGCAGCGCAAGGCTGAACGACCCGTAGACCCCGGTGGCGACGCCGTCGTGCACGACCTGAGGCACCCGCGCGGCCCGCATCGTGAGCCGGTTCGCCAGCCCGAACACCCGCGCGGCGATCGCCTCATGGGTGGACCGCACGGTGCCGAGCACGATCTCGTCGGCGTACAGCGCCGCGAGCGCCAGGGCGTCGACGATCCCCGGCTCCCGGTGTCCCGGCCCGACCGCCGCGTCGACCGGCTCGGGCGTCGGCGGGGTGAGGACCGGCGCGGTGGTCGTGCTCATCGGCCCAGTCTCGACAGGGTCGGCAGGGTGCCGCAATACGACACACCGGACCTGGTGGCAGCTCGGTGCACATCCGTGCACCGCAGCACCCGAGGTCAGTTCCCTGCGGGCTGCTCCGGCTCGGCCTCGGCAGCGACGTCGCCGTCGTCGCCGCCGCCCGCGGTCGCGTCGGTAACTCCGGGCGCGTCCGCGTCCGGGTCACCGATCGTGCCGTCGGCGCGCAGGTTCTTCAGCTCGACCACCTTGCCCGAGGCGTCCGTGACGCGGGCCTGCTCGACGACGTGCGCCAGCGCCTTGCCGCGCACGACCTCGGCCACCAGCTCCGGGATGTGGTTGTGGTCCATCATGTGCTGGACGTACTCCTGCGGGTTCTGCCCGGACTGCTGGGCCCTCCGCAGCATGTGCTGGGTCAGCTCGTTCTGGTCGACGCTGAGCTCCTGCTGCTTGGCGACCTCGTCGAGGACGAACTGCGCCGCGACGGCGTCGCGCACCCGCTTCTCGAGGTCGCCCTCGAACTCGTCGACGGTCTGCCCCTCGGAGTCGAGGTACTGCTCCATCGTCATGCCGGCGAAGCTGAGCTGCTGCTCGATGTTCTCCCGCCGCGCCTGCAGCTCCTCGGTGACGACCGACTCTGGGACCGGGACGTCGACCAGGTCGAGGACCTTCTCGAGCACCGCGTCGCGCGCAGCCGCGGCCTGCTCGAGGCGCTTGCCGTTGAGCAGGCGCGTGCGGACGTCCTCCACCAGCTCGTCGACGGTGTCGAACTCCGACGCCATCTGGGCGAACTCGTCGTCGAGCTCGGGAAGCTGCTGCTCCTTGACGTTCTCGACCTTGACCTCGATGTGGACGTCCTCGCCCTCGAGCTCGCCGCCGGCGAGCTTCGAGTCGAACGTCGCGGTCTCGCCGGCGCCCAGCCCGACCAGTGCCTCGTCGAGCCCGTCGACCATCCCGCCGCGGCCGATCTGGTAGCTGATCCCGGACGCCTCGCCGCCCTCGACGACCTCCCCGTCGCGGGTGGCCGTGAGGTCTTTCCAGCACAGTGGGATCCGAAGCTTGGAATTCACGTGACTTGAAGTCGCG
>JADMIO010980227.1_pt1 | contig 53354 bp, 40 predicted proteins | sample 8958161 | NCBI WGS metagenome assembly JADMIO01 (sample SAMN16585339, study PRJNA669376) | soil metagenome | isolation source: Crop rotation soil | place: USA: Cullars Rotation, Alabama | collected 2011 | reverse complement strand
CGCGACTTCAAGTCACGTGAATTCCAAGCTTCGGATCCCACTGTGCTGGAAAGTGTTGTCCTCGAGGACGTCGCGCAGGTTGCCCCAGCGCTCGAGGTGGTGGTCGTACTCTTCTTCCAGCACCATGTAGATCGGCGAGTCGCCCTTGCGCTGACCGCTGCGCAGATAACGCGCCGGGCGCTCCTTGGCATAGAGGAAGTCGTTCCAGCCGTCGCAGAACACCACCACGTCGGGCACGTCCCCCTCGATCAGCACCTCCTCGAGCCGGATGAGCTCCTGGAAGCTCACGTACATCAGCATGCCCAGGTTGGTCGCTGCGACGCAGATCCCGTCCTCAGCCGCGTGCCTGACCACGTACGACGGGATGGTCTCGTCGTCGGCGGCACCGTGCCCGAACATGGTCGACCCGCCGAGGAAGAACACCTTCCTGCACGGCCCGAGGCCGGCGGGCGGCGGGGTGGTCCGCCGTCGGCGCCGCTCGACGTTGAGGTAGTCCCCGCGCAGCCCGTCCATCGCCCACATCACGAACGGCGGGTAGATGATGCTTTGGCTGAACCCGGCGGCGACCTCCTGGAAGTAGCCCCGGCTCCCCGGGCCATCCTGGGCCGCAGGTGCGGACGCCTGGGCAGCCAGGATCGCTTTCCACTGCGCCAGGCCGTTGCGCCTGCTCTTGAGATAGGCGCCGACGGCGAAGTTGATCGCGAACAGCGCGACCGCCAGCGCGATCAACCCGCCGCCGCGGCGGCGGGCCGACGCCCATTTGCCGCGAACTGGTGAGAGCACTCCGGCCGTCGCGGAATCATCCATTTCTGGCACGGTCACTTTCCCTACCGGACCGGCTCAGTTGTATGCCTCGTCGTCGTGGGTCGGCGTGGGCGGCATGTCGTGGGGGGACTGGCGGGACTTCAGCTCGTCGTGCGTGCTCCGTTCATTCCGGCGGCCTGGCGGGCCTGAGCGGCCGCGTCGCGCCACACCACTGGAAACAGCGGCCCCTCGGGTTTCTCGCCCTTGACCATCTCATCGAAGGAGCACCCCGGGTGGTTGAGACTCTCGGGCCGCGGGTTCCAGCGGATGTCGTCGCCGAACCAGCGCGTCACGACCGCGATGCGCCAGTTCGGCGTCGGATTGCCGCAGGAGTAGTGATAGCACCACGGGTGGAACAAGATCGCATCGCCCGGCTCCATGTCCCATGACAGAAACGTCAGCGACGGATCGTCGCGGCGCTGGTCGTAGTCGATGAAGTGCGGGCGGTCCGGCGGCTGAATCATCTGCCTGGAGTTTTGCGTCTTGTTCCAGTAGCGCGTGGCGTCCGTGTGCGAGCCGGCGAGACACTCGAGACTGTTGGCCTTGACGACGCTGGAGATCGCCATCCAGAACGTCGGCACCATCTGGCCGTCCACGGGCCAGCCCATGCGGTCGGTGTGCCACGGCGTCTTGCAAGTCGAGTGGGGCATCTTGGCCCAGACCTGATCGAAGAAGAAGCGGATATCCGTGGATTGTAGGATGCGTCCGACGATTTCCGCTGCGGGACTTTCGAACGCATACTTCCGAAATTCGGCAAAGCCGCGCCAAAGATGCCCGAACGCGCGCCATTTGTTTGTTTCGTGATCTTCCATCGCGATGACGCGCTCGGCGGCGGGGCGCAACAGGTCGATCCAGTCTCTGTCGAACATGCCGCGCAGGATCACCGCGCCGTCTCGGTTGTAGGCGTCGATGTGGTCCTGGGTGACGGGCTTCAGCGGTTCGCGGTTCATGCGGGTATCACTCGGCGGCCTGCGCCGCGGCCTCGCGACGCCACGTCGGGGAAAAGCGCGACGCCACCCGGGGCCGCGTCCCCCGGCGGGTCGGCGGCGATGGATGCCGAGCTTCCTTGTCGATGGGCAACACGGCGATCGCCCGCGGACAAGTCATTTCTGTCTCACCGTTGGCACGATTCGATTCGGGCATGATTGGATTCATTTGCTCCTTTAAGAGTGGGGCCGTATCTGCGCGGACATCTGGGCCGGCAAGCCGATCTACCATTTGCGCAACGAGCCGTCGACCGGTCCAACGCACCGCACGATTTTGATGCTGCTCCGCGTCGCTTCCGGGCTACTTTGTGCTCGCGCTGGGCTGGCCCAAGGCGCCGCCAGCGTAGCCACGCCCGGCGATCGCGCAGCGCTTGCCGCCCGCGCCGCGTCTCGCGGCCGGATCGGCACCGTCAGGCGTGCGCCTGCCGATCCTCTCGCAGCTGCGAAAAGTCCTTGGCAACCCCGCCGCGTTGCGGGCACAATGCCGCCCGATGCGGATGCTGCTGCTCAACCCTCCTGGGCCCGCGGGGCGGCCGTTCGTCCGGGAAGGGCGCTGTGAGCAGCGCCTCTCCTCCTACGCGTACCGGATGCTGCCGATCAGCCTGCCGTCGACGGCCGGCGCCGCGCGCGCGAAGGGTCACGAAGTCTCGATCGTCGACGCGTGTGGACCGCGCGACGGCGCGAGCACGCTCGAGGGCCACGTGCGCTCGCTGCGGCCCGAGCTCGTCGTCGTCAGCGTCTCGACCCCGACATACGACGCGGACGTCGAGACCATCGGGCGGCTGCGCGGATGGACTGACGCGCACCTCACGGCGATCGGCGTGCACGTCACCGCGCTTCCCGAGGAGACGCTCCGCGCCTCGCAGCTCGATTCGGTCGTCCGCGGCGAGCCCGAGTGGACCGTCACCGAGCTCGCTGACACGCTCGCGCGGGGCGGCGATCTCGGCGCGGTCGCGGGCCTGACCCTGCGGCGGGGCGCCAGCATCGTGCACACCGCGGATCGCGGCTTTCCCGACGCGCTCGACGAGCTCCCACCACCGGCGCGCGACCTCCTCCCCGAAGAGGACTACTTCCTCCCGATCCTCAACCAACCGTACACGCTCGTCGTGCCCACGCGCGGCTGCCCGCACAAGTGCACGTACTGCACGGCGCCCTCGTACTACGGCAAGAAGCTCCGCCGCCGCGATCCGCGGCTCGTCGTCGACGAGATGGAGTCGATCGTACGCCGCGGTACCGTGAAGGACATCACGATGTGGTCCGACACGTTCACGCTCGATCGCCGCTACGTACTCGATTTCTGCGACGAGCTCCGGTCGCGCGAGCTCGACGTGCGCTGGATGTGCAACTCGCGCGCGGACTGCCTCGATCCCGAGCTGGCGCGGGCGATGCGCGCGGCGGGCTGCGTGGGCGTCTCCTTCGGACTCGAGTCCGGCGTGCAGGAAATCCTGGATCGCGTCGAGAAGGGCACGACGATCGAGCAGGGCCGCGACGCGGTGCGGGCAGCGAAGGACGCCGGGATCATGACGCTCGGACACTTCATCCTCGGGCTCCCCGGCGAGACGCCCGAGACGATCCGGCGCACGGTCGCATACGCGATCGACGTCGACCCCGACTGGGCGCAGTTCTACTGCGCCACGCCGCTGCCGGGCACGGAGCTGCGCGCGCAGGCGGAGCGCGAGGGAATGATCGCGGGCCACAACTGGAGCGACCTCGAGTTCCAGCGCCCGAGCATGGCGACCGCCGCGCTGAGCGCCGAGGAGCTCGAGCGCGCGCGGCGGCGCGCGTACCTTGCGTTCTATGCGCGACCGCGCGTCGCGCGCCGCCTCGCGGGCCGCGTCCGCCTGCGCGACCTCCCCAAGCTCGGCGGGCAGGTCGCCAGGTTCGTCGGCTCGTGGGTCTTCGATGCATGAGGAGGCACGTGACCGAACGGCGGTGAGCGGCGCGGCCCGGCGCGGCACCGATGCCCCGCTCCGCGTGCTGCTCCTCAATCCGCCCGCGCTCGAGATCGTCGAGCCCTGGTACGACACGCCGCGCTTCGGACGCCACGGCCTGGCGTGTCTCGCGGGCTATCTACGGCAGTTCGACGGCTTCACGGTCGACGTGCTCGACGCCAAGCTCGAGCGCCTCGGGGTCGCGGAGATCCTCGACCGGGTCGCAGCACTACGGCCGGACGTGGTCGGGCTCACGGCGTTCACCAACGAGATCAAGCCCGCCGCACACGTCGCGGGGGCCATCCGCGCGCGCTGGCCGTCGGTCGTGACGGTGATCGGCGGCGTACACGTCACGGCGCTCCCGACCCGAACGCTCGAGGAGTTTCCCGAGTTCGATCTCGCCTGCATTGGCGAGGGTGAGCTCGCGCTCCACGAGCTCGCCCGCGCGCTCCGCGACGGGCTCGCGCTCGACGACATCGACGGGCTCGCCTGGCGCGACGGGGGCTCGGTCCGCCTCGCGCGGCCCCGGACGCCCGTCGCCGATCTCGATCGATTTCCGCCGCCGGCCTGGGATCTGTTCCCGCGCGCGGAGGAGTACTGGGTGATGACGCAGCGCGGGTGCCCCTTCACCTGCAACTTCTGCGTGAACCCGAACGGCCGCCTTCCCCGCCAGGCGTCGATTCCGCGCGTCGTGGCCGAGATCGACGACATCGTCGGTCGCTACCGGCCCTCCAAGCTCTGGTTCGCCGACGAGATATTCTCGGTCGACATGCCCCGCACCCGCGCGCTGCTCGCCGCGCTCGAGCGCATCGATCTCGCCTCGCGCGTGCGGTGGTGGGCGTCGACCCACGTGCGCTTCGTCGACGAGGCGCTGTTCGCGCAGATGAAGCGCGCCGGCGGCGAGGAGTGCGCCCTCGGGATCGAGACCGGCAGCGAGTCGGCGCTGCGTCGCCTCGGCAAGGGCACGAACGTCGGCCAGATCGTCGACGCGTTCGAGGCGGCACGCCGCGCGGAGCTGCGCTCGATCGCGTTCTTCATCTTCGGCCATCCGTACGAGACGCCGGAGACGATGCGCGAGACCATCGAGCTCGCAGTGCGCGTCAACCCCGTGCTGCCGATCTTCGGCGTCATGGTGCCGTATCCCGGCACGGAGGTCGCCGCGCTCGCGGCGCGCGGCGAGGCTGGCTATCGCCTGCTCACGGACGACTGGGACCAGTACAACAAGCAGATCGGCGGCGCGCTCGAGTTCGCCGGGCTGTCGCGGAGCGGAATCGAGCGCGCGCAGCTCCGCGCCTACCTCGAGGTCTTCGCGCGGAACGGGCGCTGGCGCGATCTCGCCGGGTTCGTGTGGGCCCGCCGCGCGGCCGGCCTGCGCCTGCTTCGCAAGGCCGCCGGCGAGCGCCGGCCCACGGCACCACCCGCCCCGTCGCGCCGGAGCCTCGACGAAATCGCCTCGGCGACCGAACGGTGGAGCGCCGCACAATCCGACGGTGTCCGGCGCCTGCGTGCCTCGGCCGAGCTCGTTCGCGCGCGGATGCCGTTGCCTGCCCGCACGCCCCGCTGAGGTGTCGTTAGCGCCTCGGGTCCCGCGCCGCTGCCCACCCGCGGTGCCGAGATGCCGCTCGTGCTCGCCGTAGGAAGGTCCCCCAGGGCACATTAGCCGGCGGGAGAAGCGCGCGGTGATTCGGGGTGAGGCTCGCGGCCTCACGATAGTCGCCGCAACTCCCCTGGAGCCCCTCGGCAGGTATTCGGGGCTTCCCTCGGATCAACTTGACAGGCCGTCGCTACGCGCTGAACAATGCCGCCCACGATGCTACCCCGACCGATCGCAAGAGCCGCCGGAATCGCGCTGTTCGGTTTCATCATCGGTACGACCCATGCCTTCGCCGCCGTGGGTGAACCCGCCCCGGCCGAGAAGGCCGTGCCCGCCGACAAAGCCGCTCCTGCGGCCGCTCCGGCCGACAAGGCCGTTCCTGCTGAGAAGGCTCCTGCCAAGGTGGCGCCTGCCGACGCGAAACCGACCGCCGACAACGACGCCGCGACCGCCGAGTGTGGCAAGGCGCTCGACAAGCTCGCGGCCGGTGACGCGACGGCCCTCGATTCGTTGGATGAGCGACGCCGCGAATCGCTGATGGGGCACAAGGCAGCGAGCAGAACGATCACCTGCCTCGCCGTCGCAGAGAAGAACGAAAAGTTCTGCGACCTTCTGCCCAAGGAGCAGAGGGAGGGCTGCGCGCACCAATACAAGATGCTGGGCTCTTTGAAGGGTGTGTCGAAGGACGAGTTGAAAGCGCGAGTGATCTTCGAAGCATGTAGCCAGGGCGGGAACGTCCCTCATTGCGAAACAATCCGCGATGCGATCCTGTCGCACGACGCCGGAAAGTGTAACTCGCTGCCTGAGGCCAAACCATTCTGCGCGGCATTGGCGACCTCCGACGCGTCGAAGTGCAAGGCGCTCACCGACAAAGAGATGCAAGCGACCTGCGCCGCCTACGCTTCCAACGATCCCGCACGGTGCCCGAAGGATTCAGGAGACTGCACTAGTATCGTCAAGAGCTTTCGTATCGCGGCGGAGAAGGGCCTCGCGGGTCTCGGTGACATCGACCCGACCGCCGTCGCGGCCGTCGAAGGCAGGAAGGCCTGCACGGCGACAGCCGCCGACTTGAAGAAGGGTTGCGGGGCCCACTGAGCGGCCGAGGAGCTCAGGCGCCGGGCGGCGCCGCGATCAGCTCGTCGAGCCCGTCGTGCATGTGGACGATTAGAGTCTCCTGATCGCCGAAAGTCAGCTCGCGGAACGCCGCGGACTGCATCCCCTCCTGGACGCGCACCAGGTTGTGCATGTCCTGATCGGTTACCTGCCCGAGGCTTCCTTCGCCGAGCGAGAAGCGACTCGGCCGTGGCCGCGGCGGCGGAGCGGCGCTGCGCGGGAAGCGTTCGAAGCGCTGTTGGTCGAGGAGCATGCGCCCCGGATCGGTCGGATGTGGCCGCGAGCGCATCAGCAGCATGCTGAGCGAGTAGAGGTCGATCTGCAGGTTGGGGAAGACGTGGAAGTGGTTGCTGTCCGACAGCTGCTCGTCGCTCAACCGTGAGCAGTCGTAGTCACCGGCGCGCTCGCGGGCGCGGATGTGACGCTGGACCTTGCCGCGCATCTCGAGCGCCGAGCCGGTGATGTCATCGCGCGCCATGCCCGCCGCTTCCAGCATGTGCCGCAGGCTCGGATCGATCACCTCGCGGTCGCGCTTGCGTGGACTCGGAACGAAGAAGGGCACGATCAAGCGGCCGTGCCGTCCCAGCAGATCGGCGCGGACGTTGACGTCGTCGACCATGCCGAGGATCTCGGGATGGACGCTCTTCAGGTGATACGCCTCGTTGAACGCGTCGACGCACACCTTCCAGTTGCAGCCGAGGTCGAGGGTGAAATCCTCCACCAAGGTGTAGTCCTCGAAGCCGTACGCTTCGATCAACGGCGCGACAGGTCCGAGGTAGTCGCGCAACGCGGGAGCATCCTCCGCGGCGCAAATCCACACCATGCCGCTCCATTCCTCGCACGCCACTTCACGGAGACGGTAGCGCTCCTCGACGAAGCCGGGCTCGAACGACTCGCGGTCGGGAACACGAGCCAGCATGCCGTCCGACCGCCAGGTCCACCCGTGATACGGACACTGGAAGGACTTCGCCTGCCCGGCAGCCGACTCACAAAGACGCCGCCCGCGGTGCAGACAGACGTTGTGGAAGGCCCGCACGCCGGTCTCCTGGCGTACGATCAGATACGACTCGCGCCCGAGCTCGAAGGTGAAATACGCACCTGGTGCGGCGAGGTCGCGCGACAGCCCCGCCATCAACCAGACGCGCGGCCAGAGCTGCTCCATCTCTGCGCGATGATACTCGGCCGAGGTGTAGCGCTCCTTGGCGACCGTGCGCGGCACGCGCCGCTCCACGCCCGGACTCACGGTCTCGACGCGGCGCCGCCAGGACGCCGCATCACACGACCCGCGGCCGCTCGTTGCGCACGCGGGCGAGCTGCACCAACCCCTTGCGGCTGTCGAGCGAGAGCGAGCCATCATCGCGCCCGGCGATGCGCTGACAGGCCTCGCTCAGCAGGTTCTCCAGTTGAGCCGATTCGTAGCGGCCCTTCGCCTGACTGTAGAAGATGTTGAACGAGACGGTTTGCTGAAAGGCCGGAGCGGCGTCGTCGCGGGCGGCAAGGACCAGCTCGAGGCTGGCATCGTTGGCAAAGGACAACGTGAAGCGCGCCTGATTGCGGTTGAGCTGCACCTGGACTACGCGGCCGACCTCGCTCGGTAGACCGGCAAGCAACGCCTCCCACGCCGGATGACCCGACACGCCTCCCGCCGCTTCTTCGACGGTCGCGTCCGGACGGCCCTCGACCCCCTGCTGCCGCGGCACCCACGGACGCTGACGCGGCTCGGGCACCAGCGTCTCCTCTTCCCAGCCGAACTTCCGCACGTAGTCGTGCGACAACCCGAGACACTCCTCGCTGTGCTCGCACTCCGCCTCGTAGAGACAGGCGAAGCGTGGAAACTCGTTCCAGAAGCTCTCGACGATGATCGTGTCCGGCTGACTGTTGTCGAGCGTCCCACCGTGGGCGCCCAGCAGGCAGCGCGGCACGTACTTGGTGATCGCGCGCATGCCGAGCGCGGCGCACCGGTCCAATGCCGCACGCAGCGACGGCATGGCACCCGCGAGCGGTGCGATCAGGTTCTGCTCGTCGTCGTGATCCTCCATCGGCAGATAGTTCCAGAGCTCCATCTCGACGACGCCGTGTGCGTGCGCGACGTCGACGATGCGCGCGAGGGCTTCCATGTTGGTGCGGTGCAGCACCGTATTGGTGATGCGCCGCACGGGCTGCGTCGCGAGATTCTCGAGGCCGCGGATGAGCTCGTCATAGCTGCCGGGCCGCTGCGTGATCGCGTCGTGCAACGCGGCCGTGTCGCCGTGCAGCGATACGAAGAACTCGTCGACACCTGCCTCGACCAGCCTGGCCGCGAAATCCGCGTCGGCCAGCTTGCGGCCATTCGTCTGCAGGCGCACGTGCTGGAAGGCGCCGGAGTCGCGCGCGAGGCGCACGAAATCGAACAGCGATTTTTCGAGCGTGACCTCGCCGCCCGTAAAGACGACCCGGTCGTACTTGTGGCTGTGCAGGTTGTCCTGCACGATCGCCGCAAAGCGCTCGAGCGGAACGCCGCGGTAGTTGTTCATCCCCTCCTGCACGATGCAGAAGGTGCAAGCGCTGTTGCAGTGGAAGTCGACGGTGACCGCGAGGTCGCGGAACCGAGTCGGGTGGACCTGATCGCGCAGTGCCGCTCGTTGCGTCATAGGGTGCAATAGTAGCTCGACTTGGTGGTCGCTACCGAGCCATCCGGCTGCATGGCGTAGTCGATGCCGACGTCGAAGCGTAAGTGATCGAGAAGGCTACGGTGTTCGGTGACGAAGGATTCGATCGCCGCGGGGTAGCCGAAACGACGCAGGAAGAAGAGCAGCTGGCCCACGTCGATGCCCGAGTAGTACACGGCGTCGGCGAAGCGCTTCTTGGCGACGCAGATGCGATTGCAGTCGATGAGCTCCGGAAGCAGCATGCGCGACAGCGAAACCCGCTCGAAGTCGACGAACACGCTCTGCCGGATGTCGTGCAGGATATGCCGGATCTCGAGCTTCGGGTGGAGGAAGCGGTAGACGTTGTCCATCTCCATCCGGTCTTCCCAGACCTTGTAGGAGCGACCGCCCTGCCCCTCGAAATACGGCAAGTACAGGTTGACCACGTCGACGTTGCCGCCCTCCGCGGTGTCCGGATGCACGTCGAACGAGAACATGAAGTACGGCACGCTCTCTCGGGGGCGCGGCCGAACGCGGAACCAGGGCGACACCGCCTGGATGACCGAGCTCGCGCGCACGTCGGCGTCCTCTTTGAGACGGTCATAGAAGTACAGCTCCCACCAGATCCGTCCCTCCTGATGCTTGACGCCGACGACGGTCATGTCGCGCCCTGCGCGCGCCTGCACGGCGCGCAGCGCCCCGTCGAGGGAGGGTGGCGCGCCCGCCACGTCGAGGCTGTTCCACAAGATTGCCTCGCTCCGCAATTTGCCGCGTGGATCGCGCAGCGGATCGTAGGGCTGCATGCAGTAGTCGAAGTAGCGATCCTCGTCGGTGGAGAAGACGAGCGGTCGCGTCGCTGCGACGACTGCGGCCTCCTGCGTCACGACGACCCCCGATCGGCGTCGACCGCGTGCCACGGCGGCGGCGGATCGGCGAGGCGAGGCGGCGCGCACGCGGCCTCGGCCGCGCGGAGGCGTTCCGTGAACCAGTCGACCAGGCTCTCGATGTGATGCGGCGCAGGCGCGCCATGCCGCACGCGGATCGACACCGCGGAGCGCTCCGTGCGGCGAAAGGCCCGCGCCGCCCCCGCGTTGGGCTCGACGAAGACGCCGACCTCGAGGTCGCCGTCGCGAAAAACGCCGGTCGGCTCGAGGCTCTGCGGCGCGCCGCCGCTGTCGCGCGGCTTGCAGTAGAGCGTCCATTCCTCGCGCTCGAGCGCGATCCCGACCGAGCGCGGCGGTGCGGGCGCGAAGGGCAGCGCCGCGCCGATCTCGTCGGCGTCGAAGCCGGGCAGAGCGCGCACGCAGGGCCACAGGTCCCGCGACGGCTCGCGCAGGGCGATGAAGAAGCCGCGCGGCGACGTACGGCCGCCGGTCGCGACGTCGAGCGAGAGCACGCCGCCGGCATCCGCCTGCTCGGCGCGCGCAGCCGCTGCCAGGCGGCGGGCGCTTTCCCCCAACCGTTCGGCGAGCGCCACGGCGTCGGACGATTGCAGGTATATCTTCGTCTCGACGGCGCCGTCGGCGCGCACGTTCATTCCGAGCACCGCCGGGGCTTCGCTTACCCGTAGATCGGGCAGCACGGCGGTGCACAGACGTGCCCGCGTCCGCTGCGAGGCGTCGGAGGCGTTGACGTACAGCTTGACCGCGCGCTCGCCGCCGCCGTGGCGCAGATCCCAGCCGGCGATCACCGGGAGACCCTCGACGGCCGCCGCCTCCATCCATTGCGCCGCCGCCTTGGGCAGCTCGATCGCGAGGGCCGCGGCGATCGCGGGGACCAAGTCGCCTGGCGACTGCTCGATCATCATCCGGCCGGCACGTACGCCGGTCGCACCGCGCCGTACCGAGGCCTCGTAGCACGCCGGATCGTTGACGGCAGTACGCAAGGCGTAGGCGAAGGCGGGCGCGGCACCAGGCAGGGTCGCCGCCGCCGACGCCGCCAAATCGTCGAGCAGGCGGCGTCTGGCCTCCTCGTTCCGACTCGACGAGATTGACTGGTCGCGTGCCCGCATGTTTTCGACGGGTTCCCTGAGGGTGGCGGGAATGTCCCAGCGCTCGCCCGGCAGCCACGTTCGTGAGCATCGCCGGGAAAAGCCGGCGGGATTCTCCGCGGAGCGGATCGGGACTGTCAAGCGATTAAGCGCACCTGTCCGACCAGAGGGCAGGTCGGGGGCGGCACCCGCTACACGCTGCGGGCCGAAGCCAGGCATCAGCTCCAGTAGAGGACGCGATCGTGCTCCTTCGTCAGCGCGAAGAAGCCGCCGAGGGTCCAGCGGGTGCCGCGGCGGACCTCGGTGACCAGGTGGTAGTTCCGGCCACCGTCGAAGAGGAGGAGATCGCCCACCCCCGGGAATACGTCGATGTAGCCGCGCGCCGCGAGAATCTCCCTGGCCTGCTCGGGCCCGCCGAGGTCGCCGATGATGCGGTCCCCGTCGCCGGAACAATCGGTGCTGAAGTACTGCAGCGTCCCGCCTTCTTCGGCCAGCTCGACGGTCAGATAGAAGCTCATGATCGTGGTCGCGTCGACCTGGGGCAGCAGGCGCCGCATCGAATCGTACTTCGTCGTCCCGTTCTCGTAATGGATCGGCAGGGAGTCGCCCGCGACGAGAACACGGATCGACGCGGGCAGATAGGCGCGACCGTCTTCGGCGCGCGCGACCTCGACCCGGCGCCCGCCGGCGACACGCGCCAGCGTCTCCGACAGACGGGCCTCCAGCCCTCCCACCGACGTGAACAGGGGCTCGATCGCAGCGCGAAACTGCTCTGCCGCGATGAGGTAGTCGTTCAGGTCTTCCCCGGTGAGCACGAGCGGGACACCGAAGAGGCCACCTCTGAAGGTCGGCGCCGTCGCTTGCGGCAGGCCGGCGACGCCGCCGCGAACCCTGGTCGCCAGCTCCGCCATCGTCGCCACGGAAAAGACGTGCTCGACGATGGCGCCGGCACAGCGACGGGCGAACATGTCGCCGACCAGGTCGCCGGACCGGTCGGCCTGGCCGAAGTCGAAGCGTCGCACCTCGATGGAGGACGCCACTCTTCAACTCCAGTAGTGCAGCGTCGCGCCGTCGCGCGACGGCGCGAGGAATCCGCCCATCGTCCAGCGCGCACGCGGTCCTCGGACCTCGTTGACGCGGTGGTAGTGCAGGCCTTCTTCGAACAACGCGAAGTCGCCGACGTCCGGCCGCAGCCGAATCGAGCGCCGATCGCTCAGGCCGCGATGGGCGTTCTCGCGTCCGAGCGAACGATCCAGCTCGTCGATCAACGGATCGCCAAAACAGACGTCGTACACCTGGAGATCGCCGCCGGCTTCGGGCAGCGCGAGCGGCAGGAGCGTGCTGATCTCGCCTTTCGGATCGATGATCTGCGTCAGCTCGGCGAGCGGCGGAAACGCGTGCGTCTCGTTACCGCAGTGGAGCTGGACGACGCCGCCCGGGTCTAGCACGCGCACGGTGGCGGGGGCGTAGCTCCTACCATGTACCCGCGGAAGCGAGATCGGCCGTCCTCCCGACAGAGCGCCGACGATCTCGCGCAGACGCGCTTCGTAGCCGTTCTCGCCGAAGGCCCGCTCGAGTGCCGAGCCTATGCGGTCGGCCGCATCGAAGTACTCGGCGAGCGCCTCCCCAGCCATGCGCAGCACGCGCCCGTAGGTCCGTCCTCGGAACGTGTGGGCTTCGAAGAGCGGCGCCTCCTGGTCCGCGGCGATGCGCGCGACGGCGCGCGCCATCTGGTCGCGCGGGAACACGCCGCGCACCAGCACGCCGAACATCTCCCGACGCAGGATGCGGTCGATCGTGTCCGGGTACTTCGCCACGTCCCCGGCGTCGATCTCCAGCATCTCCAACTCGTACTTCATGGCTGAGCGAACTGCGGCGCGCCTCCGCGAGCGAGGTGGCCTTTTACACACCCCCGCCAACGCGGAGTCAATGCGCGAGGCGCATCGTGCCACGACTTCAACGTCCTGACAGGCCACGCGCAGACCGACGGTTTGACAGCCCCTCAACGAACGCCGTACGCACCCGTCATGTTCGCCGTGACCTTCCTCGGCCACCAGAGCTGGCTGTTTTCCACCGGCAGCACGAACGTTCTGCTCGATCCGCTGCTCTGCGAAGGCTTCGGTCACGATCCGCGTGGCAACGGGTTCGACGTCTTCCCGCCCCGCCGCATCGATTTCGCGCGCTGTCCACCGATCGACGGCGTCATCTTCAGCCACGAGCACGAGGACCATTTTCACATCCCGTCCATCGAGCGTCTCGACCGCCGCATCCCGATCCGTCTTTCGGCGCGCTCATCGACGGCGGCTCGGACGATCCTTGCCGAGCTCGGCTTCGGGGTGGAGCTGCTGCGTCCGGGCAAGCCCTTCGCCGTCGGCGATCTGGCCATTCTCCCCCTCCCCCAGACGTCGCTCGCCGGAAGTCACCCCGGCGAATGGGACTCGCTGGCGCTGTATCTCCGCGACCGCGCCGGAGACGGGTCTTTCTTCACCACCGTCGATCACCGGCCGCAGCGCGCCACCTTCGAACGGCTGCGCCGGCGGCGCCTGCATCCAGCGTTACTGTCCTACGCCGACAACGAGTCCGACCTGTCGGCGCTGTTCCCCTGGGCGGCGCAGCCGGGCGACGGCACCCAGTCGCTGGCCGACGAGCTGCGCGAGCTGCTCGAGGGGACCGTCCCCGCTGATCTGCGCCCACAGACGACCCTGCTCTGCGCCAACGGCCTTGCGCCGCGCGGCGATCTCGCCTGGATGAACACGGGGATGTTCCACCGCGACCCTCGCCGTGCGGTTGGCCGCCTGTCGGAGCGCTATGGCGAGCAATTCCTGGCTCCGCTACCAGGCGACACCATCGCGCTGCTCGGCGGTCGACGCGCCGGCGCGGTGCGCCCGTCGCCGTGGATCGAGGCACGGCCAGAAAGCGACTGGCCGCGCCGCGGCGGCGGTGAGACACCTCCTGCGCCGTTCGCGCCGGCAACCGGGCGCCTGCGCCTCGACGCTGCGGAGCGCACACGGCTGGCGAGCGCACTGACCGACTTCGCGCGCTATCTCTACGGCTCATCGTTGTTCATGGAGTTCTACCTGCTCGACGCGAAAGCAACGGGCGAACGGCGGCCGACCATGGGCCTGGAGCTGCTCGAAGGAGACGACGTAGCGAGCGCACACGCAGGCGGCGGCACGGTTCAAGTCTGGGATCCGAACGGCTGTGCATTCCGCGAAGAACCGCTCACCCATCCACAAGCGGGGCTGGCCGCGGGCGTTCGCTGCTGGGCGAGCGACCTGCTGGCCGTCCTCGAGGTCGAGATGCCGGCGGCGTCGTTGACCATGGGGCGTATGTCCGGCTGGAACTCCGCCCCAGGCCACCTCCGCTTCGACCTGCCCAACCTGCTGCACATGTACTGCCACCCGCTGCGCTTTCCCGAGCGCTTCCTCGAGCTGTACCGCGGCCTCCGGACCGGGCGTACGCCCGACGTACGACCGCGTTGAAGCGACTGCGGGCGCTCGTTTTCATTCTCTGCTGTGCGGCTGATGCGTTCGTGCTGAGCCCGCTCTGGACTGGCTCGCAGCTCGCGGATGGACAATTTCGCCGTGGCTACTTCGAGCGGTTCGGCAGCGAGGTTGGCCTCGCCATGGACGACGCCATTCGGCCCTCCACGATCCCGTCCTTTGTGCTCACCGAGGCCAGTGACCTTGCCCTGCCTCCCGGCATGATCGCAGTGGCACCCCTCGCATCGGGCACGAGATACGAGCTGCAACCCGCATCCACGCTTGCGCCGTATCTGGTGATCGGCGTGGCCGGGCCCGTTGTATCGACCGGCTCTGCCGCGCCCTCGAATGGTGAGGCCCGGTTGATTGGCGCTCGCACGCTGGCGCTGGAGGGGACTCGCCTGGCGCTGGTGCGCTGGGATCCGATCCGTCCCTGGCGCGAAGACGCCGCACGGCTCTCTACCGTGAGCGAGAGCTGCGCGCTGAACGACAGTCCATCAGGACTGACGGTCACGATCGCTGATGACCGGCTGGAGCTTCGACTCGGTCATTGCGCGATCACCGAAGCCGTCCCGGCCGGTGGAACGCTCCTACTCGCCGCGATTGCGGGCCCGGAATGGATCACTGTCAGGCGACAGCCGGATTGGATCGGCGAGCGGCGGATCGTCTGGCCCGTGCTGGGCATCGTGGTCGTGAAGATGGCGCTGCTGTGGTGGAGCCTCGGTATCGCCTCCGCCGTCGCGTCGTCGGCAGTGCTGGGCATCGCGAGCCTTCACTTTCCCGTGCCAGCGATTCTGACGTCGTCGTTGCTCCTTGTCGTTGCCGCCATTGCTACGATCTTCCGTCTGGGGGCGATCGCATTCCGGCGACTCCCGCCGGGCTGGCGGTTGCCGGCGGCAATGGCGGCGACTGTGTCTGTCCTATGCCTCGTCTGGTATGCGGCCAGAGATTCCTCGCCGGTCGAACCCAGCTGGAAGGGCCAAGGCCCGGGCCAGCCGGAAGCGTGCGCCGTGGTCGGATACTCCACCGTCGAGGACCAGGGTCTGCGGGGCGACACCGGTGGCATTCGCACCTTGCTCAATGAGGGCTGTGAGCGCTGCCGCGATAAGACTGCCAGTCTCAGCTTCGGTGGTGCCACCCTCGGGTGGGCACAGGACGCTTACTGCCGGAGCGTGCCATCGTTCGGTGCAAATGGACGCGTGACGTTCCTGGGTGGCGCCAACGATGACTTGCTGTCGGGCGTTGCCGCGTGGGCGCGCATGTTCGTGGTCGGCCGCCAGGGAGTCGATGCGTGGCGGCGTAATGCGGTATCTGCGACCGCCGCATCGCTGGCCCGAATCGACGCCCAAACGTCGGCCGTGAAGAGCCTGGTCCACTGTGCCCGCTCCCGCGGCGCACAGTTCCTCTTCCTCCACGATTTCGTCGTCACCGACCTGGTGAAGGGCCGAGAACCGGAGCGCGCCGAAATGCTGGCGCAGCGTCGTGCTGCGGTGCGGGCAGCCGGCGGTGAGTTCGTCGATCTACTCGATACCTTTCATGCCGACGTTGGGGTTTCGTGGTTCAACGACTACGTTCACCTGTCGCGCGTTGCCCATCAGCGTGTCGCGGACCTCGCCTGCGGTCAGTTCCAGTAATCGCATCTCAGTCGCTCTGGTCCTCCAGGTTGACGAGCTGTTGCCACGTGAGGACCCTGCCATTGTACGCCATCGGGTCGCAGCACACCTTGACGACAGCGCGGGCGCACCCTTCTGGCGGCTCGGCCTGCGCCAGATTCATCCCGGGCGGGGGTTGGAGCGCGAATCGTTCGGTCAGCGTGAAGCCCGGCCAGATGCTCACCGACGCGATGTTGGCTGCCATCATTTCGCGCGCGATGCCGGTGCTGAAGCGGTCCAACGCCGCCTTCGTCATGGCGTAGACCAACTCCTCGCGAAACATCGGTGGAGGCCCGCCGGGAACGGGCGGATCGGGATTGACCGCGGCGCCGGACGAGATGTGCACCAGCGTTCCGCCGCCCTGCGTTCTCATGCGTGCTGCAACCAGCTGCGTCAGCAGAAACGGCGCGCGCACATTGGCGCGGAAAGACACGTCGAGGGCGGCGACGGTCCCGTCGAGGAAACCGCCTCGCACCTCGAGGAACGCCGCATTGTTGACCAGAATATCGATGCGACCGAAGACGCGAAGGGTATCGTCGACGATCCGCTGCAGATCGTGGTCGATGGTCACGTCGGCGCGTATTGCGAGCGCCCGACCCCCGAGCGCCTCGATCGCCGCGCACGTCTCGCCGATGGACCCGGGGAGCTCGCGCGTCGACGTCTCGCTACGGCCGGTGACGACGACGGCGGCACCCGCCTCGGCCAGATGTAGCGCGATCACCTTGCCGATTCCGCGGGAGCTTCCGGTGACGATCGCAACCTTGCCGTCGAGCCCGCCTTTTCGAGTCATCCTGGGCCGGGTCGTACCATCGCATGCCAGGCGGCGCGAGCCGCGATCGAAGGTGGTGCTTCGGGTGATCGGTAGGGCATGTTACCCTCCACCGGTGGCAACGCTCGCCCAGAAGCTGCCCGGCTGACCCCGGTGAACAGGATTTCCGTACCGGCGCTGCTCCAAGCGTCCCGATCCACACGGCTGCTCAGCTCGGAAGGCGCCGGGGCGTGAGGTTGGGAGTTGTCCGCGCCATCGCGAACGGCGCCGTCGTAGGATCCGGCCTCGCCACCGTTTTCGCTTTACTCGACTGCGCCGCACGGCAGGGGCTCGCCGACCCCGCAACGACGCAATTTTTACACCTGAAGATTCTCAACTCTCCCTTCGAGTTCGGCTTCCCATTCGTCGTCGCGCTCTTTTCTTGGCGGACGCCGGTGGTGCTCACGATCATCGCCGGGCTATATCTCTTGCGACCGACGCGGCCGTTGGCGAGGATCGTCGTCGGTCTCGCCTTCGCTTTCGGCGCCATGGCGTGCGCGGTGATCGCCGGGTCCGCGGCGTACATTCTGGCGCCCTCCATCGCTCCTTTTCTGCCCCTCCTCTCGCTGCTTCCCGCGATCCTGCTCGCGCGCCGGCCGATGCGTCCCGTAGCTCCACTGGCCACCCTTGCCGCGGGATTGGCGATCGGTGCCTTCGCGGCCCAGATGCCGATGGTCGCCATTCAGCCTCCGGTCGGGGTCGTCAGTCCGTTGCAGGGCTTTCTGGTCGCCGCCGCCGTGTCGCTGCTGGCCGCGTGGGTTGTTTCGAGATACGCAGACCGCCACCCCGCGCGATTCTCGGGCGGACGATTCTGGGGACTCTGCGCATTCGTCGTCTACACGCTGTTCGTGATCGGCTACGAGGCCTACGCGCTTCGTGCTCGTTCGCCAGAGGGCCCCACGACCCGCGTTTACGACGGGTGGGCGTATGATCTTCGCGTCCTCGGCAATCCGCCCGCCCTCCTCTGGACCGATCGCGACAGGCTGCAGGTTCTCGAGAACCTCTACGGCAACGACCCACACCGTTACGTGCTGAACGACGGCGCAACCCGCGCCGAGCGTATCTGGCCGGCGTCCGACGGCGGCTTCTATCTTCAGGCCGATGGACCCATCGGTCGCTGGCAAGCGCCGTCTGCGGGACAGCCGTTCGCTCATGAGCCTGTCGCCTGGCTGACTCCTCCAGATTGGGTATGGGGCGCCATCGGCCCCGACGGCCCCGGCACGGCCGTGGAGGATGCCGAGACGAAGAGAGTCGTGCTGGTCAGTGCGTTCCATTCGCACTACGCCGTGATGGAGCGAGATACGTGGACCATCACGGCCAAGGGCGTGCTCTCCGACACCGTCTGGGGATGGTGGTGCTCGACGATCGACCCGACCGGCCGCGTCGCCATCATCAGCGCCGCCGTCGGGGACGGTGGGCTGTACGAGCTGAACCTCGACTCGCTGCGCGTGAATGGTCTCGGGCTCGGCTTCCATGTCTACGAAACGGTGCTCGATCCGCCGGCAGGACTCCTCTGGGGAATCCGCCCGATCACGGGAGAAGTCCTCGGCATCGATCGCCGGACGCACGAGATCCGCCACCGCATTCCGGTTCGGCCGACGGCGCGGGACCTGGCGCGGGACCCCGATACCGGCGACCTCTTCACCTGCGCCCTCCTCTCCGGCGACGTGTACCGGATCGACCCACCCACCGAGACTGTCTCGAAGATCGGCCGGTGTGGCCGGTTCTGCAGAAATCTCTACGTCGATTCTCCGCGGCGCACGCTCTGGGCTGCTACCGCGGACGGCATCTGCCGTATCGCGCTCGACGGCCGGTAGCGGATCCGGTTCCTTCCGGCGACGGCGCTCTCAGCCAGGCGCAGCCGTCAGCCGCACGATCTCGCGCAGCCTTTTGACGACGGCGTCGAGACGTCGAAGGTCCGATTGCGACATCGCGTCGCTGCTCTTCAAGTACTGGAAGGCGACGCCGTCCAAGACGCGAAATGCCTCGACGTGTGCGCCGTGCGTCGGGCCGAACTGGACATCCAGATCATCCTGACCGCACTGGATACGGAGCTGCACCCAATCCGCGTCGCGCGACGCACTGGCGAGCTTCCACGCCCCCGAGGTCTCGCGCGCGATCGTCTCCGCAATCAAACCGTGGAGCCGATCCGGCAGCGTCTCGGCCTCGCCGGACGGTTGTCCTTCCACCCCGTTGGCTGACACCGGCTGCACGCCGACGGGAATGCCGTCGCGCGCTTTGCGATCGTCGGTGTGCGCGCCGGGTGAATCGCTCTCGTCCTTCACGCTGCGGGTCGTGGTGCGCTCGGCGAGCGCTTTGTCCAACCCCGCCCGGGTACGGAACTCCGCGTAGTTCGGCGTGTCGATCAGATCGATGATCGTGGCGCGCTTCACGTAGGGAACGTAGTTGCCCATGTGCCACAGCGTGCCGCGGTAGACGCACAGATCTCCAGGGTCCAGATGCACGCGCACCGCTCCGGGCATGCGGCGGCAGTACGCGAGGCACATCCGCTCGCGCTCTTCGTTGCTGTCCGTCTCGAAGCTCGGCGCGGTCGGCTCGCCGTCGGGAAAGGCGGCGCGCTCTTCCGCCGTGTCGTCGCGCGCGTGGCTTCCCGGGACGACCCAGAGCGAATCGTCGCGATAGAGCGCGCAGTTGATCTGATTGAACAGATCGGGGTCGCGCTTCGCCTCGGGCGTCACGAAGGGCAGGCTCGAGGCCGCGAGGTGCCGCAGGTCCTGATGCCACGGCATGCAGTATGGCACCTCGACCGGCTCGATCAGGACGCCGAGGTGCAGCTCACGGTTGCCGTACGTGTGGCGCGGCGAGAGCAGCCGGGCGATCGCGTCGCGCAGCTCCGGCAGCTCGCGGTAGTCATCGAAGGGCTTCTGATCGACGTCCCAGTTGGCGACCGGCTCGAATCGCTGCGCCAGGGGCCCGCCGGCGGCGCGCGCCAGCTCGCGGCCCCGCTCACTGACGCGGCGGAGGTCCGCGATCAGCGACGGCGGCAGGATCTCGCGAAAGACGACGTAACCATCGCGCCGGTAATCCTCGATCGACCGCTCGGAGAAGTGGAAGCTCATCCCCAGTAGAAGAGGGTCCGGTCGTCGGTCGCGAACCCGAGGAAGCCGCCGATCGTCCAACGCGGACGCGGGCCCCGGACCTCGCGCACGCGATGCCAGAACCGACCGGCGGCAAAGGCGAACAGATCTCCTGCCTGCAGCGAGAACCGTTGCGACGCGAATCCGCTGTCGTCCTTGTTGATGGCGCCGTCGGCAGTGGAGCGCGGATCGTTGAACCGGAGCTCCGACACCTCGATCTCACCGCCGCCTTCGGGAGGAGACATCATGGTGAAGAAGTTGATCGGGTACTGGAGGTTCATCGTCTTCGCCAGATACTGCCACCCTTCGACGCCGTCGAAATAGTTGTCGATGTGAAACGGCGCGCCGCGACCGGACGGGATCATGCGGATCGTCGACGGACCGTACGTGCGGCCATCGGAATAGTGCGGAACGTCGACCCGCCGCCCGCCGGAGAGGGAGCAGAAGATGGCGCTGAGCCGCGTCTCGTAGTCACCGTCGGCCGCGAAGAGCTGGCGGCAGGCTTCACGCCAGATTGCGGCGTTCGCCAGGTAGCGCTCCATCGGCGGCCCCTGCTCGTCGACGGAATTGTGCGACATGGCGTCGCCGTAGAATACGATCTGCTCGCGCTCGATGTCGTGAAACTCCTGGGGCATCCGGACGAAGCCGTGCTCGGTGCGCTGCAGAAGCTCCACGACGTGCCCCATGGTCGCGGCGGGAAAGGCGGAGCGCACGATCAGCACGTCGAGATCGTCGCGAAAGATGCGGTGCAACCCGTCCGGAAGTCGATCCAACTCCCCGGCGTGGACCTCGACCGTCCGGAGAAACTCGCTCGCTACCGCTGTCTCCGTCGCCATTACTCCCGGAGAGCCTCTCCCAGGGGGGGAACGACTGTCAAGGATGCCTTCGGCGCGATCAGCACATTCCCTCGCGATCGTTTGACAGCACTCCGACTTCCTCGGATTGTTCCCGAGATGCCGCAGGAGACGGCCGAGCACCCGACCGCGTGGACCGAAGAGATCGAGCGCGTCGATCGTCACGGCACCGTCTCCGTGCGCCTGCACAACGGCGAACGCTTCATACGGATGCGGGTCTCGGTGCCGGACGCCAACGACCGTGTGCTCGCGCGCAGCCGCTTCGGCGACGTCTCGTACTCCGAGATGAGCGGCGTCTCCGAAGCCGTCGCCGCCAAGCTCGGGCGAGCCTACGCCCAGCGTCTGGGTGCGGGAGAGTCGGCGCTGCCGGCTCGCCTACCGCACCTGGCCGTCGCCGCAGCCGGCGATCGCGCTCCCGGCTCGTGCCGCGCGAACGTCGCCGAAGTGTGGCCGCGCGGCACGCCCCTGCCAGCCGTACACGATGCCTTGCGGCTGGAGCCGGCAAGCTTGCTGGAGTTCCTGGCGCCCGAGCTTCGTCTCGACGTCGCGACCAGCGGCGGATTCGTGCTGCGCGCCGTTCACCCCGCCGCCACCGCGAGCGGTGACGCCTGCGTTCTCGAGTTCGAGGCGGCGCCCGAGATGCAACGCTCCGAAGCCGTGTGCGTCGAGGTCGGAACGTCTTCCGCTCGGAACGAGCCGTTCGGCGCCGGGCCGCGACTCTGGGTCACGCCACGTCTGGCAGGAACACATCAGCACGACGACCTGCCGCTCGCCATGGCGGGTCTGTGCTCCTGGCTGGTAGCACTCCTCGAGCTCAAGCAGTCGGCGACGTTCTCGGTCAGCGTACCGGAACCGGCCGCCCGGACGAACGAAGCACGCGGTCCGGGCGTCGGGGACCGTTCCGCAAGCCAGGACGTCGACATCGACACGCATCGCTTCAACCTGCTGGCGTCGGGATTCACGGTGCTCCGGCAGGTACTTCCACAAGGTCGGGTCGAAGCACTTGCCGCCTCCGTCGATCGTGCCCTCGAAGCGACGCGGGTGGCGGTCGCCGCCGGGCGCAACCTCCCCTACACGTTCTATGACGAAGCGACGTATCTCGGCACACGCTGCGTCTACTGCTGGGGAGACGAGTGCGTCGCGCTGCTCGATGAAGAGCGGCTGCAGCGCGTAGCCGATGCGGTGATCGGACCGCACCGGTTGTTCGACATGAGCGCGCTGCGCGCGTTGCCGTCCGCGCCCTACGTCCTCACGCGCACGCAGTGGTGGCATCGCGACATCGACGTCATGCCGCACTCCTCGCCCGACGTTCGCTATCTCTGGTGCTTCGTGCTGCTCGACGACTTCACCGCCGAGAATGGCGCTACCTGGGTCGTGCCGGGGAGCCAGCGCATTCCGAACGAAGCGATCCCCAGGAAGAAGGAGTTTCTTACGAGCGTCCAGCTCCTCGGCGTGGCCGGTGACGTCATCGTAATCAATCCTTCGGCACTGCATACGGTCGGGCACAACGTCACGTCGCGATCGCGCACGATGATCAACGTGAGCATGTGTCACGCCGACGTTCCACCGTTGATGGATCATTGGTCCATCGCAGGTCCGACGATTCAGGCGAGGGCGAGCGCACGGACCCGGCAGATGCTCGGTGCCGACGACAGGCCGCCCGACGGCACCTGGGCGGTTCTACCGGAAGGCTGGGTGAGCGCGCGGCGGCCGGTCGACGCCCCGCTCTCCGAGCGCAAGCTGCCCACCGAGCAGCAAGGATACGAGCGCCAACACCACATGCGCGACGGCGTTCTCACGCCCGACCGGCCGGGCAATCGCGACGACGACTGAGCGCCGGGTCGCCGCGCTAACGCTTCGCCGTCGTGTAGAGGAAGCGGATCTCTTCGACCTTGTCGGAGCGGATGTCGCGGAACCCGGCCCGGCGCACGGCGTCCTCGTAGCGGGTCGGCGGGCCCCAGGTCGAGATGAAGGGGAACAGATCCATTTCCCACTCGTGATAGCCGTCGCGCACCAGGTCGATCTCGGCGGGCTCCCAGATCACGAGGTCGGTGCCGGGCGCCAGCGCTTCGTACGCCTTGCCGAGGAAGAGGTCGACGTTCTCGGGCGTATGATCGGTCAGGACTGTCGAGAAGATCGCGGTGTCCGCACCGCGCGGTAGCGGGTCGCTCTTGGCGTCGCCCTTGACGAACGTGATGCGAGCGGCGAGGCCGTCTTTGGCGACGCGTTCGGTTCCGATGTCGCACACCACCGGAATGTCGAACACGGTGACCCGCAGGTTGGAATGCGCGCGACAGAGCTGCACCGCGAGCTCTCCGTTGTTGCCGCCGATGTCGAGCACGTGGCGATAGCGTGAGAAGTCGTGCCGCGCGATCATCGTGGGCGCCGCGTAGCGGGTGAAGGTGGAGATGAAGCGCACCCACACCTCGGTTTCGGCGCGCAAGGCCGGGGTATAGTCGGCCATCGGATGAAACTTGAACTGATGGAGCCGGCCCTGGTTGCGGTATGGATCGCGGATGCTGGCGGCGTAGTTGTCCATCACCGTGCGGCGGTGGCGCCGTCCGAACTCCATCCGCACCTCGAGCAGATCGCGATAGGCGAGCGCGGCGCGGAAGCCTTCGGTCAGCGAGACGCCCTCTGCACCTTTGCGGAGCACCCCGTCGTGCGAGAGGATGTCGAGGAGGATCTGAAGATGGAACGGGTCCAGCGAGAGCCGCTCGGCGAGCGCCGCGGTCGGCGCGACGCGGTCCGGCTCCAGACTCTGGATGATGCCGAGCTCGAAAGCCGCCGCCAGCGCTTCCGTGCGCAGAAACCCGTCGAGGAACGGCGCGACGACCTTGTACGGGTGCGGCGAAGCGGACATCGACATCGCGTAACATGCACCCTCGCAACCGATCAATGGCATCCGATCGGCATCCGATCGGAATGAGCGCGGCGATGACGCCGCGCTATCGCGAGCGTCAGCTCGTGAGCGCCGCGGAGCTCGATCGGCGCGCCGCGTCCCAACCGATGCGCTGGCGCTGAAGTTGACCAAGATCCGGCTTCACCGGCGTTCCTCCGATGACGATCGCCGCGGGGGCATCGAAGGCGCCGAGATCCTCACGCGGGTCACGGCTCAACACGAGCAGATCCGCCGGCGCGCCATCGGCGATTCCCGGCTCGCCGAGGAAGGCGCGCGCCTCCCACGTCGCCGCCGCCAGCGCCGCCTCGCGTGGCACGCCGAAGGAGTGCAGCTCGCGCATCTCGTGCACGACCGTCACCTGCGGATGCCAATCGGTGCCCGCGAGAAGCGGAACGCCACGGCGCCGTGCCTTCGGCAGCAGTCGGTGCAGCGCGTCCATGGAGGCTTCGATCCACGCGGCGCGTTCGGTCTCGCCGTATTGCAGTGCCGTCTCCCACATCGGAAGCGCGATGCCGAGCAGCGGCGCCCAGCCGATTCCACGCTCGGCCATTCCCTCGAGGAGCGACTCGTCGACGCCCCAGCCGTGCTCGAGCGAGTCGACGCCGGCCTCGATGGACGCTTCCGTGCCCACCCGGGTGAAGCAGTGCGCAGCGACGCGACCTCCCGCCGCGTGTACCGCTGCGGTCGTGTCGGCGAGGATATCGAGCGGATAGGTCAACTCGTCCTGTGACGAGAAGGCGGTGTTCTCGCGCCCCGAATAGTCGCTCGACCAGTCGGAAAAGATCTTGACCCAGGCGGCCCCGGCCGCAATCTGCGCCAGCGCGACGCTCCGCAGCCGCTCGGGGGGCGTCGGCGTGAACGGCCACGGCTCGTGGCGGAGCAAAAGGGTGCCCGCGGCCTGCACGCGCGGCAGACCCGGCTGCGGCGGCAGCACCAGGACCGCGTCGGCATGCGATCCCATGTCGCGCAGTAGCGTCACGCCCGTGCCCGCATACACGCGCCGGTTCTCGTCCATGAACGCGGCGGTATGTGCCGGCGTATCGCGCTCGTGCGGCCAGCTGATGTGCGAGTGGCAGTCGACCATTCCCGATAGGAGGAAGCCCCCGGGCGGAGCCAGCTCCGCGGCGGTGCTGGGCCCGTCGAAGCAAAAGCGGCCGTCGACGATCCACAACTCGGTCTCGCGGCCCTCGGGGAGAAGCGTGCCGCGTACACGGAGCGGCGCGCTCATGACGCGGACGGCTCCCCGTCCGCGCTGTAGATGAGCGGCCACGACGGCACGACGGCCGGGTCACCGGGTTTCAGACCCGGCGCGAAATCATTCAGCTGGTGGCGCATCGACGGCGTCGTGGGCTCGCGGATGTAGGCGCCGTCCGCAAACATGTGCAGCGCCAGGACGTAGCGGAGCTGCGAAGACTCGTTCGGCCACGCGCTGTGAATCGTGAGCCCGTTGTGGAAGCAGATGTCACCGGCGGCAATGGGCGGCATGTCGGCCACGTCGAACCCGCGCTCGGCGATGAGGCGCGCGAACTCGCGATTGCTCTCCTCGGAGATGTTCTCGATCGGCGCCAGACCGGAAGCCTGCGAGCCCCGCGCGTAACGCGGCAGCCCCATGCTCGCGTCCACGTCGTGGATCGGGATCCACGCGGTGATCGCCGCGGCCGTTTCGAAGGGGAACACGCAGCTGTCCTGGTGCCACGGAGTCTCGCCGGCGCCCGGCCGCTTGAGCAGCCAGTCCTCGCAATAGATGCGCACACCACGCACGCCCATGAGCTCGGCGGCGACCTGTCCGATGCGCGGCGCGTGGGTGAAGGCGCGCACGGTCTCGTCCTCGAGCCCCAGCTTGGTGATCTGCACGAAGGCGCGCGAGTAGGCGTCGTCGCGCTCCTCCGCCGTCCGCTCCTGGGCCGGCCAGCGACGCTGGAGCGCGGCGATCAGATGGGGGCGCGCGGCCGCTACGACCTCGGGGTCGAGAACCCGGCGCACGAGCACGAAGCCGTCGCGCCGGTAGGCAGCGCGTGCCTCGCCGGAAAGAAGAAACGGAGAGCGGAGGTGAGCATCCGCTTCCGCCGACGGGAAGGGAGGCAATTCGTGCGAGCCTGCGGTGTCTCCGTCAGGAGGCATCAGCGTCCCGCACACGACCGGACGTACAGGAGCACACGTCGTTTCGCTATGCGCCCGGAGCGCGTCCGTCAAGCGCGATGCGCAGTGCGACGCGGCGACGCGGCGGCTCTTGACCCCGCGCGCGCTGCGTACTACCCGAGCCGGGCTGATCGGGGCGAGCGGCAAGCTTTTCGATCGAGGACTCCTCGGCGGCTGCGCCGGCTGCCCCATTCCTGGCTAGCGGCGAACCGAATGTCCTCGCGATGGCTGATCTTGGTGCCGGCGCTGCTCGACGTCGTGCTCCTCTGGCCGCTGCTCAGCTCCGTCGATCTCGCCTCCGGTCAGTATCGGCGCGCCTATTTCGAGCCGCATGAGGGCAGCGCCGCAGTGGTCTTCGATCGCCAATCGAGTGGCGGCTACATGAGCGAGGTCCAGGCCGACGGCCACGGGAACATGATCGTTCCTGCCGGACGGACGATCGGAATTCCTCTCGAAGAGGGCGTTGAGCTCGGTATCCGCACGAATGCACACGATCTTGCCCCCTATCTTGTCTTCGGCACAGAGGTGAGCTCGGAGAGCGATGGGGCCGCACCGAGCATCCTCCGCGAGCCAGTCGTGCTCGTTGCTCGTGGCCGGGTGCTTGCGGGCAAACCGTGGGATCCGGATCTCCCATGGGCAACCGATCGCGAATCACTTCGCGAATTGGCCACGGCCTGCCGGCTCGCTTCATCGCCGTCAGCCGTCCGCCTTCTGCCGGGGGGGCAAGTCGAGGCGCGGTTGGGCGAATGCAGCGGCAAGCTTGCCGTCCCAGTGGAATCATCGCGGCCACCTATCCTGGTGATCGTCAGCGGGTCCCATGACGTCACGGTTTCCAGAGCCAATCCGGGCTGGCACACGTCGCGCGAGATCGACTGGCAGCTGATTGGTCTGGCGGCTGCACGGAATGCGATCCTGTCGTTCGCGATCGGCATCGGGCCGACGATCGTAACGGCTGCGACGCTCGCCGGCGCCGGCTTTCTGGCGAGGCCCGTGGCCGTCCTCACCTGGTATGTCGTGCTGCTCATCGCTCTGGCCGTTGCCGTCGGTCGTGTCGTGGCCGGTCGGGCCGCGGCAAAAACCGTGGTGGGCTGGGTTGCCGGGGGTACATTCGTCGCAGCTGAGATTCTCGCGATCCTCGCGTGGGTCGAGTTCTTCGACGTGGGGACGTTCGGCAGGGAACGGATAACGCGTGCCGGCGACGATCACTGCGCGATCGTGGGATACTCGACGGTCCGAGGGGACAGCCTGCGCTTTGGATCGAGCGGCCTCGTCGAACGATTGAACGACCGTTGTGCTCCCTGCACGAACCGCACGTCGCGGTTCTCCAGGGAGGCGCAGACCCTTCACTGGATCCGCCAGGTCGTGTGTGACCCCTCGTTTCCGGCGGCCGGCGAGGCCGTCTTCTTGGGCGGCGGCAATGACGATCTGTTCTATCAGTCGAACGGACTCTGGAGTCGGTTGGCGAACTTCATCGGGTTGATGCAGATCATGGTCTCTCCGGCCTCCACGTCGGGGCTGGAAGGAATGTTCGACCAAGCCACTCGCCGCGCGTTGGGCACGATGGACGAGCAGCAGGCGGACATTCGCGCGGCCGCTGGCTGTATCCTCCACCAAAAGCGCCGGTTCTGGTTTCTGCACGATTTCCTGGTGTGGGATCTCGACCGCGGTCGCACGGCTGATCGGCAGGCAACGTTCGAGCGCCGGCGATTGGCCGTACGACAGGCCGGCGGCGAGTTCATCGATCTGCTGGAAGAGTTCCGCGACACCGCGGGCGTTGCCTGGCTCAACGACTTCATCCACCCTTCCGCGGTGGGACAGGAGAAGATCGCCGGCTTGCTGTGCGATCGTATTTCTCGCGCGGAAACTCGATCGAGCTCAGGCGCGAATGCCGATCGGCCCTCCGCGGAAGACACTACGAAGGGGCGATCGCCGCGGCGAGGTGCGCCAGATGCGATGGTCGAGCCAGTAGTGCTCGAGGTTGACACCGATCATCGCCGCCGCCCATGGGGCGATGTCGAGGGCGCCGTCCGGGCGCAGCAGCATGGCGCCCGCGGCGGCGCGCAGACCGCTGGCGGCGAAGGTCAATAGGATCGTCACCGCACCGCCCATCGCGAGGAGGCCAGCGAGGTAGCGCAGGCGCGACGTGCGCAGCGCGAGCCGCATGCGAGGACCAATTCGCGGCGACACGCCCTCCGGCGGATCGTGCTCCTGCGCGTGCCAGACGAAGTAGAGGTACTGCGCGTAGTGCCCGGACGCCAGTGCGTAGAGTGGCGCCGCTGGATGCGGAATCCCCACCAGCATCGCCGACCACAGCAGGTTGGGGCCGAAGACGATCCCGGGGCCGATCGCGTCGACGCGCTCCCCGTTGCGGTAAGCACGCCACTCGCGCCACGCAAATCCCAGCAGCGCGACGACACCAGCGACCGCCATGGTCTGAATCAGCGCCGTAGGGAACGAAGGCAGGAGCGCTCCGGAGTAACGGTCGCTCACCGCACCGGCGCGATAGAGCAGCGCCGCCCCGGGTAGCAAGAGACACGCGGCCAGGTCGAGACGCGGGTCGACTTCGCGCCCGCTCCGGCGCTGCGACGCGCGCACCAGACCGTAGTTCTGCATGATCGCGTGATGGAAGCTCAGGAAGTACTGCGCGGCGAGAAGGACCGCTCCGCCACCCACAGCCTCGTAGCAAAGGGCGAAGGCCGCCAGGACAACCGGAACGGCAAGCCGCTCCATCGGGCGCTGGCGCCAGCTGGGACGCACATAGACGCGCGCCCAGGTCGCTCCCATGTGCATCAGGTTGAGGCCGACGAAGCTGAGCGCGAACAGCGACATGGCGACCGCTTCCGGGATCACGCCGGCAGCGTACGCCACCGCCAGGGCGGCACCGGGAACGCTGCTCCAGACGAACGCCATCCACTCGGCGGACATCGGGGTACCGTACCGAGGTCCCGTCGCTACCGTCGCCTGCAAAGAAGGATGCCCTCCCGCGTCCGTGGATCGAACGCGCCCGCACACTGCTACCACTGTAACCGAGCCAGTATCAACGGAATTTACGGGGGCGGAGCCCTCACGCCGTCCGCTCGCCTTCCGCGACGACGGCTCAGGGCCGCGCCTGAACCTCGGTCTTCTGCTCAGCGAGCGCTTTGCGGAGCGCGAGGATGTACCCGAGGGCGCGCGGGATGTCGGACAACCTCACCTTCGACCGCCCGGTGCGTCGCGGATGGTGGCTGACCGGTACCTCGCGCACTCGATAACCGGCTCGCTGTGCGTAGGCGAGGATCTCTGCACTGATCGCATAACCTTCCGAGGACAGCCGCAAGCCGGACAACACCTCGCGATGGAACAGCTTGAAGGCGCAGTTCAGGTCGCGAAACGCCAGGCCGAGCATTTGGCTGACCAGGAAGTTGTAACCGCGCGACGCCAGCAGACGCAGGCCGCCGTCTTGGCGCCTAGCGCGGTATCCCACCACCACCTCCGCTTCCTTCGAGAGAGGAAGAAGATGCCGCAGGTCGAGCGGGTCGAACTGGTCATCGCTGTCCATGAACACCACGAGGGGATGCGCGGCGACTTCGATACCGGCCTGCAACGCGCATCCGTACCCGCGATGCTCTGCGAAGTGAATGACCCGTACCTGCTCGTCCGCGAGCTCGTCGAGAATCGGCCCGGTGTCGTCGCTGCTGCCGTCGTTCACGACGATGATCTCGAAGTCGTCGGTCAGCTCGCGCAGGGCTGCGCGGCTCCGAATCACCACGTGGCGGATGACCTCGCCTTCGTTCAAGGCCGGCATCACCATCGTGACTCGCCAGAACCCGTCGGGAGATCGCGTCAAGGGAGGTCTCGTCACGTCAGCGTCGTCGGCTCGCATACGGCGGATCGGAACACTCGCCGAGCCGCCAATCTCATAGTCGAGGTGTGTGCGGATCCCAATGGGAGCCCACAGCGACCGATCTCGACCCTCTCACTAAGGCAAACGCCGGGTCGCGGTTAACCCGAAGCGCAAACAGCCGGTCCCAGCGCGGTGCGCGGCGGCACATGGCGGCAACGATGGAAACGCCGCCGAACCGCGGCCCGAAATGGATAGCAGGAGCCTCCAATGCCCGTTGCACGAGGGTCGGACCACGTGCGACAAGCCAGCTCAGGCGATGCTGGCCCACTCCGACACCCGCGATCGCCCGAGCGTTCCCCAGGGAGGGGAAGCTGAGTCCCGGTTCACGCTGCGGGCGGCCTTCGACGCGTCGCTACGGATGGCGCGAACCCTGCGGGGTGCGGCGCCACCGACGACGGTGGAACGGGTCGCACCGCCGTCGCTACGCGAGTTCGAGTCCGACTATCGCCGGCCGAACCGGGCCGCGATCTTCACGGGTCTGACCGACGACTGGCCGGCGCGGTCGCGCTGGTCACTGTCGTATCTCCGCGAGCGCTTCGGCTCCCGTCCGGTGCCCGTTTTGCCGACCCGCAACGGATTCATGCGCCACGACGGCAAGAGCGGGCTGCACTTCCGGTGGATGTCGCTCGCCGAGTACCTCGACAACCTCGAGTCCGGCGAGCATCCGGAGTGCTATCTGATATCGCCGTTGGATCGCGCGCTTCCCGAGCTCGCAGAGGACATCGTCGATCCGGTCTACAGCCGTGACCGCCCCTTTCGGCTCTCGCGCTTCTGGCTCTCCGCGCCGGGGACATCGACCCCGCTGCACCGTGACCTCACGGAGAACTTCTTCGTTCAGATCGTCGGTCACAAGCGATTCTACCTCTACCCACCGGCAGATTCGCCGTGGCTCTACTCCTATTCGTTCCGCAGCGGTCTCCCCAATTTCAGTCGCTTCGACCCCGAGCATCCAGACTATGAGCGATTTCCGCTCACTCGCCAGGTCCGTCCGATCGAAGTCGTTCTTCAACCAGGCGACTTCCTCTACCTGCCGTCGCGATGGTGGCATCAGCCACGCTCCGTCGACCTCAGCATGTCGGTCAACTTCTGGTGGGCCGACGGCGCGCTCGAGAAGATCGTTCGGCTCGCCGAGTGGGTGAAACGGGTACGCGGTCTCGAGATCTACGGACTGGCCGACGCGCAACAGCCCGTTCAGCTGCGCGACGAGTATCTCCCCACCGCCACTTCACGATAAGATCGACGCCATATCTGTCGATCCTTCGTTGACAGGCCGAAGGTGCCGTGTGGTACCGTGCCCGTGGCAATGTCCAACGCGGCGGCGACGGCGGCGGGTACCCGCGGCAACGATGCACGCGCAGGCCGGCCGGTGCACATCACGCTGATCAGGCCCCCTGCCGTCTCGTCGCTGCACGCCTACAGCGCCGCCATCGTACCGCCGCTGGGCCCGGCCTACATCGCGGCCGCACTCGAGAACGCGCATCACGAGGTCCATGTGATCGACGCGTTGGGCGAAGCTCCGCTGAATCGCTACCCGAGTGCTCACCCCCGCCTGGTCGCACAGGGGCTGACCATCGAGGAGGTCGTCGCCCGGACGCCGCCACACACCGAGGGCATCGCCCTGTCGGTCATGTTCTCCCAGCAGTGGCCGCACGTCGCGGCACTCACCCGTGCGCTGCGCACCGCGTTCCCTCGGGTTCCGATCTTCGTCGGCGGCGAGCACCCGAGCGCGGTGTGGCAGTCGTTGCTCGAGAGTTGTCCGGAGATCACCCTCTGCGTGCTCGGCGAGGGTGAGGAAACCGTGGTCGACGTTGCCGCATGGATCGGCGGCAGCGGGTCGCTCGAGGACGTCGCCGGCATCGCCTACCGGCGCGATGGCATACCTCACCGCACCGCCCCCCGCGCGCGCGTGCGCGGCGTCGACCAGATCCCGCGCCCGGCCTGGCACCTGTTTCCGCTCGAGACGTACCTGGCCAATGGGTTCGGACACGGCGTCAATCGCGGACGGTCGATCCCGATGCTGGCGACGCGGGGCTGTCCCTACCAGTGCACGTTCTGCTCCAGTCCAGACATGTGGACGACCAGGTACTACATGCGCGCGGTCTCCGACCTCGTGGATGAAATTGCCGATTACGTCGAGCGCTATCGGATCGCCAACGTCGACTTCGAGGACCTGACCGCCTTCATCAACCGCAACTGGATTCTCGCGTTCTGTGCCGAGCTCGAACGCCGCCGCGTGCGCATCACGTTCCAACTTCCGAGTGGAACGCGCTCGGAGGCCCTCGACGCCGAGGTGCTAAGCGCGCTCTGGCGCAGCGGCTGTCGCAATCTGACCTATGCGCCGGAATCGGCGTCGCCGCGCACGCTCAAAGCCATCAAGAAGAAGGTCCACCCGCAGCGCGTCCTCGAGTCGATGCGCATCGCGAAGAGCCTCGGCATCAACATCAAGGCCAACCTGATGATCGGCTTTCCCGACGAGACGAGGCGGGACCTGTGGCAAACGATCCGCTTCGGGCTGCAGGCGGCCTGGATCGGCGTCGACGACATCCCCCTCTTCCCGTTCTCTCCCTATCCGGGCACGGCGCTCTACGAAGAGCTGCGCCGCGACGGCACGTTGCCGCCGCCCGACGACGACTACCTCGCCGGTCTCGGCTACATGGACGTAACCCGCACCGCCACAGTCTGCCGGCACCTGAGCTCGGCCGAGCTGAACGTCTATCGGATCCTCGGAATGGCTGCCTTCTACGCGATCGGCTACGCGCGGCGGCCCGCGCGGCTTCTGCGCACGCTGCGCAACTACCGCGTCGACCGCAGTGAAACGGTCCTCGAGCAGCGGATACTGGAGTACCGGCGACAGCGGTCGGCGATCCGCACTACGTGACGACGCCCGGACCGGTGACCAGGAAGCGGTTCATGGCCATGTACGGGAGGCGGGACGCGAGGAGGGCGCGGCAGGCGTCCTCCGGGGTACAGACGATCGGCTCCTCGTGCATGTTGAACGACGTGTTGATGACGCTCGGGGTGCCGGTCCTTTCCCGGTACAGGCGCAGGATTCGGTAGTAGCTCGGGTTGTCCTCTTCCCACACGACTTGCGGACGTGCCGTGCCGTCGACGTGCACGGTGCCGGGCGAGGCCCGGCGCATGAAATCCGTGCAGGGCACGGCGATGGTCATGAACCGCACGCACTGCCGCGCAGGCGCCAGGTCGCCGTAACATTGCTCGGCAGCCTCGGCGAGCGTGGCCGGCGCGAACGGCATGTACTCCTTGCGGCGCAGCATCTTGTTCAGCCAGTCGTTCACCGACGGATCGTCGCTGCGGTAGAGGATGCTTCGGTTGCCGAGGGCACGCGGCCCGTACTCCATGCGACCCGTGAAGCGCGCCACGACCTTACCCTCCGCCAGCATCTCGGCAACGCGTGCGTCGATGTCCTTCTCTTCACGGTAGCGCAGTCCGTGCGCATCGAGGGCACGCGTGCACTCCTCATCGGAGTGGTCCTGACCGAGGTAGACGTGCGGCAGCGGCTCGGGCCGCAGCCCAGCGGTGCGAGACAGGAACTCGAGTCCGGCGCCGACGGCGATTCCCTGATCGTTCATCGCCGGCTGGACGAAAAGACGGTCGACCGAAGGGAGCGCGAGAATGCATTGATTCAGGCGAACGTTGCCGAAGACGCCGCCGGCGAGGACGACGTCGCGGTGTCCCGACTCGGCAACCGCCGCCTCGACGTAGGGCAGGACGACGTCCTCGAGGCGCTTCTGCACCGCCGCGGCGACGTCCTGCGCCGGCAAGCGCGCCAGCTCCGCGTAGGGGGAGCGGTCGCAGCGCCGCTCGCCGACCGGCGGCGTGATGAAGGCGCGCCGGTCGGAGCTCAGGGAGAGCAGCCTGGCGACCAGCGGGTACGCTGCGCGCGCGTCGCCGCGCGCCGCCATGCCCGTCACCTTGCCGCCAAGTCGCGGATCGATTCCCAGGAGCTGCGCGAGCTCGGCGTGGTAGATGCCGACCGATCCCATCGCCGAGCCGCCGTAGAGCTCGGTGCAGCGGCCACCGGCGCAGCGGAACACCTTCCCGGAGCTGCCGTCGCCGAAGCCATCGATGGTGATCGCCGTCGCCGTCTCGAAACCCGACATCAGGTACGCCGAGTAAGCGTGCGCGGTGTGGTGATCGACGAAGCACGCGATCCGCGGCAGGCGCAACCCGACCAGGCGGCGCGTCAGCAGGGCCGCCGCGGCGCGGGCGGCGCGGTGTTGCCCAAGTGCTTCCTGATAACGAAGATAGGTCTTATGCGCCCAACCGAAGACGTCGTAGCTGTCGTCTGGCAGCAGCGGCAGCGGCAGCCCGGGGAGGAAGCTGTAGAGGTTGGCGGCGACGACGGCGGATGCATTGTCGGGCCCGACGTCGTAGCGACTGCGGATCTCGGCGAGCGTGTGCGCGGGCGGCCCTCCCTGGAAGCGAATCCGGGTGTAGCGCTCTTCCGCGGCGGCGTACTCGAGGCGACCGCCGACGAAGAGGGCGGCGCCGGAGTTGGAGTCCTGGTGGATCGCCAGGACGCTTTCTGCGTCGCCGAGCATATCCGGCAAATGTATCCGCGCCGTTCCATCAGCCGCAAACGACTTGAGATCTCGCGGGCCTTCCCGCCCTCGTGACCACGCTCTCCGTCTCGCGCGGGCGACGCTGGCCGCACGTGCTCGCCGGGATTCTGTTTTTCGCCGGCGCTGCCCTGTGCAACTGCTTTCTCACCTCCGTGTACCCGCAGTGGGTCGTGGTGGCTGCGGCGGCGGTCTGCAGCGCGGTGTGGGCCGCTTCGGGGCTCGCAGCGAGCCCGCACCCCGGCGCCCGCACGGCCGGCCTGGTTGCGGCGCTGGCTCTCATGGCCTGCTACGCCTTCTGGCTCTACCTCGCGGTGGCATTCTTTCCGCTGCTCGCGTGGACGGTTCCGACCTGGCTGTGGACGGCGATCGGCGCTGCAACGCTGCTCGCCGCCGCAACCATGCTGAGGCGCGTTTCGCCACTTCAGGCGCCCTTCGCGCTGCCCCTTGGAATGTTGATCGCGGGCTTGCTGAGCGGGTGGGTGCGCGAAGAGTGGCTGGTCCGCTGCGACGATTTCCTGGCGCTCACGACGCCGGCCGAGATCGTGGTCGCCAGCCGTCCCGACTTCGCCTCGTGCCACCCCGGCGAGGTGCGACCGGCGGGTCGCTTTCCGCGCACGATCTGGCAGGCTCCGGAGGGGGATCGAGTCGTCTTCACGACACAGGGCGGGGCCGTTCCCGGTGGGATCGACGGCGCCATCTGTGAGGCAGAGCTCGGCGGTGAGGCGCGACCGCATTGCGTCGGACCACCGATCAACAAGTCGCAGGGCCTGACCGCGCTGCCCGAGCGCGACGTCCTGCTCGCCCTGCAATGGGGATTGCTGACGCCGACCGGCAGTCGCGGTGCGGCGGTGTACGAGCTGTCTCGCGACCGCCCGCTGCGCATTCTGGCACAGCACTGGTTCGACCAACCGCTCGGCGACGGCTTCTACGAACCGCGCAACCGCATCTTCTACCTGTTCTCGGACGACGTGGATGCGGTGTACCCGGTGCAGCTTCCGGACTTCACGCCGCTGGCGAAGATCCCGATCCCCTTCGCGGCTGGAGAGATCCACTACGACATGCAGCGCGGCGAGGGTGTCGCGTGCGGGGACCACATCGGCACGGCGATTCGCGGCGAGCCCTTCGCGTTGCGCTTTCTCGCGGACGGCAGCGGCTCGCTCGTCGAACGGGTGTCGATGACCTGGGGGTGTGACTGGGATCCCGAGTCGCGCATGGTGTATTCGACCGTCCCCAATCTCGGCCTGTTGGATCGCATCGACTACGACACCGGCGTCGTGAACCACCGGTGGTGGGTCGGCTTCGGAATGCGCTCCGTGGAGTACGACCGTCCGCGGCGGCGGGTGTACTTCACGAACTTCCTGCGCGGCGAGGTGGTGGCGTTCGACGAGCCGTCTGGCCGCGAGGTCGGCCGATGGTTCGTCGGCCGGTTCTCGCGCTGGGCGCGTCTCACACCGGATCGCTCGGCGCTGTTGGCGACGGGAAACCTCGGCATCGTCCGCATCCCGCTGGCGGACTGACGCCGCTCGGCGGGTGCGTACGGTGGGATACGCTTGCACTCGAGGTCCCACACCGACTATCGCCCAGCGAGCGTGAAGATCATTCAACTCGCGCTTCTTGCCGGCTCGATCGCCCTGTGGATCGTCCTCCTGCTGCTCCGCGATCGGTTCACGCTGCCGCGCCTCGGCCGCGCGACGATGAAGTTCACGCATCTCCTGCCCGCGATCCTGCAGGTCATCCTGTTCGCCTACTGGGCGGTCTACTGGCGACCGGTCATTGGTCACGTGCCCCTGCTCGCCGTTCAACTCCTGATCGCCTACGGCGTCGACTTCCTCCTCGCCTGGACGTTGCGCCGGCCGTATCATCCCACCCTCGGGCCGGTCCCGATCGTGTTCAGCACCAATCTGTTCGTGTGGTTCGAGGTCGGCGACGTGCTGCTCTACACGCTGGTGATCGTCGCCGCGCTGTCGTCGAAAGCATTGCTCCGCTCCGGCGCGCGGCACGTCTTCAACCCCTCGGTGTTCGGGGTGGCGGCCGTTGGCGTCCTCTGCATCGTGTTCCCGTGGTGGTTTCACTATCAGGACATCTCGCACGACTTCGACCGACCGCCGCACATGGCTGAGCTCATCCTGTTGCTGGCGCTGATCCCGCAGGTCCGGCTGCGTACCGCCCCCGTCGCCGCCGGCGCCGCGCTGACCATGATCTGCACCATGCTGCTCGTCGCGACGCTGACCGGATACAAAGGCGGGCCGAGCCCCTTCTGGCCGCCTTGGCTGCTGGCCATCACGCTGCTGGCCGGCGATCCGGCGACGATCCCGTCCTCTTCGCTGTCGCGGTTGTTGTTCGGGCTGTTCCTGGGCGTGGCCTACTACGCGGTGTCGCGCGCGCTGATCTTTTCCATCGGCACCGACTTCTTCGCCAAGGTGCTGCCCATTCCGGTGGCGAATCTGCTCGTCCCGTCATTCGAGCGCGCCGGCGCCACGCTTTCGGCGCGCTGGCCGGGGCTGCATCGCGCCATCGGTAACCGATCCGTAGTCGCCGCCTGGGTGTCCCTATCGGTGCTGATGCTGACCCTCGACCGACTCAACTGACCGCGCGCCGCGACTCAGCGCGGCGCCACATCACGTTTCTCAGCGATCACGGCGAATCCGCTCGACAGGCGCTGGACGATCGGGACGTCGACCAACAGCTGATCGAGCCGCGCGAGCCGAGTCGCCAGCGCCGCTGGCAATCGTGGGAACACCCATGCCAGCGGAGAAATGAACGCGTCTGTGAAACGGACCTCTAGTACCAGCATGCCGGCGGTCTCGATCATCGCCGCCACGGCACCGGGATCGAGCTCTCGTTCGCCGTCACTGTGGAACTTCGCGTAGCGGCGGCGGAACAGCGGCTTGAAGAGGTTGACGGCACGACCGGCGTTGGGGTCCATCGTGACCAACCGTCCGGCCGGCTTGAGCAACGATCTGACCGCGGTGAGCAGCGGCAAGACTTGATCGTCCGGCAGGTGGTGCAGCACGCCGGGGCACCATACGGCGTCGAACGCCGCACCGTCGCTGTCGCCGATCTGGCGGGCGTCGGCGACCCGGAACTCCACGTTCTGAGCGCCCAGCGCAGCGGCCCGGCGGCGGGCCTGGTCGATTGCCACCGGCGACAGGTCGATGCCGGCGATGTGACCGACGTGGCGGGCCATCGCGATCTCGCGGCGGCCATCACCGCATCCCACACTGAGCACACGCGCCGACGCCGCGCGCGGCGTCGCCTCGATCAGGAGCGCGACGTGGCGGTCCAGCAGCTGGCGATACAGCGGCGAGGAGAATATTCGCTCGGCGTCGCCGCCATAGAACTGGTCGTGAAATTCCTGCTCGCTCACGTCAAATCGAGTCCACGACCATTGGCGGTCGAGTTCGCCTGGATGCTCGACCCGAAGAGAGTATCTTGGCATGGACCTGCACTCGAGGTCGACGGTGTGGATGATCCCGCCCGGTGCTTGCGGAGCTCCTCGGGGCTGAGGGCTTGGCGCGCGAGCCTTGACGGCGTGCTCGCGGGTGCCTATGCCGGCAACCGCGTGACGTCGACATCGATGATCATCGGCGCGCAGAGCATCTTCTCTCGTTAGCCGATGTGGCGGCCGACGTTGTGGAGACTCGGCCGGCGCTGGCTGCCATGGGCCCTGTTGCTCCTGGCGGTGGCCGCGATCGCGGTCTACCTGGGGAGGCGCCAACCAGCGCAGGTCGGCGAACCCGTCATCCCCAAAGGCTACGAGGATCTGGTCGCCGAGATTCTCGGCCGCGGCGAGCAAATCGCGGGGTGCAAGCTCGCCGGTGGCAGCATCGATCAGGCCATTCACGCCGTCTACCAGTGTGGCGACGACAAGGTCGCGGTCGAGCTGACTCACCCCAGCAAGGCGCCGCCGAGCGCGGCGCACACGGGGCGGTTTGCGGTCACGGTGCAAGGATCGGCACCGCCGGAATTCCTCGACGCCCTGATCGCGAGCGTGCGTGCGGGAGAGGCGCCATTCCAATGGACGTTCCTGCCGCCTACGGTCGTGTCGCCCGCGGCTCCGGTCGAGCAGCCACCTCCGCTCAGCCTTCGGCCCTATGCCGTCGGACTCGTGGTCGCGCTATTGCTCGCGTGGCTGTGGTGGGGACGGCGATCGCTGGCGCGCCTGCCAGCTTCGATGCGAACGCTTGCGCGCGATTCGGTGATCTCGTTGCGCGCGATGATCGCCTCGGAGAAGGCGTGGGCCGCGGTCGTGCTGCTGGTGAGCGCTGTCGGGCGATTCTGGTTGGCGTTGGTCAATTGGCAGGGCGAGAACCACGTGCCGGTGGCGCAATTGATCCGGGCCCACGGCTGGCAGCCACCGTCGCCCGCGGATTGCATGCAGTGTGCCCATCCCCATTTGTGGCACTACTTTCTTGCCTGCGCGCTCGAGATCGGCGGTGGTGACGAATTGTTCGCCGCCCGTGTTGGACGGATGACCAACGCCATAGCGGGTACGGTCGTGCTGGTGCTGCTCTATGTGTACTCCCGCCGCCGCCCATACAGCGGAACGGCGCGCATCGCTGCGCTTGCGTTCGTCGCCGCCAATGGCTTGTTGGCCGTGGCCTTTTCGTGGATCGCCAACGATGCGTCTTGTATCCTGTTCTCGTCGTTGGGCCTGTTCTTTCTCGCGCGCTTCCTCGACGGCGAGAGGCTGATCGACGTCGGCGCGGCAACGGCGTTCATCATCCTCGCCTCGCTCAGCAAAGCGACCGGCTGGGCGGTCTTCGCGGCGGCTGCAGCAATCCTCGGCATTCGCGTAGTGAGCAGCGACTCCGGCGCGCGTGGCCGGCGCCTGGTCGCGGCGGCGATCCTGATCGTCGGATTCTCGTCGGTAGTGCCGTTCGTGAACCCATACCGCGACAACCTCGTCCGGTCGCATACTCCCTTCGTGAACGATGCGTTCGACGCTCCGCTCGCGAAGATCGAGGTGCCGCGTCCGCCCGTTGGCTGGGTGTTCGAGGATTTGTTGACGTTTCGAATCTTCGCGCTGCTGCGTGAGCCGTACGCGAACTTCGATTCGACGGCGGCACACCGGACGTCGCTATGGTCGCAGCTTTACGGGTGGACGATGTTCGTACGCTTTCCGCCGTTTTGGGGGGATGATGAGAGCAAGTCGCTGGTGCTGGGTCGGATCTGCATGGCGCTCGGGCTCCTGCCGCTCGCCGCCGTCGTGCTCGGCTTTGCGGTCAGGGTGCGGGCCATGTGGCGGGGCTTCAGGCGTTACGGCCGCCGCTGGTTTGCGCTCGATAGCGACTGGCATCCTCTGATCCCCGTCGTAGTGCTGATCGCGGCGATGATCGCGGTGGTCGTCCGCTATCACCGCACGGCGGTGCTCTTCACCTGGATGAATCCGATCTACCTGCTGCCCGGGCTATTGCCGTTCTACACGATGTTTCTCGATGGCCTCGAGCTCTCGTGGCGGCGATGGCCGCGGCCGGTGACGATCGGAATGGCGGCGATGGTGGCCGCGTCCGCTACCGACATTGCGCTTCTGATTCGCCACCTCACCTAGCGCGGACGCCGGGCATGGACTTCACCGTGTGCGTTTGCGTTCGTGACGGCGCCGAGCACGTAGACCGCTGCATGGGTGCGCTCCTGGCCGAGGCCGACAGCGGCTCCTTCTCGATCGTTGTGGTCGATCACGCTTCGCGCGACCAGACTCCCGTGCTGCTCGCGGAGTGGCGGCGTCGTCACCCGGATGGCCTGCGCGTCGTGCAGTTCAGCGGCGAAGGCGTCGCGGCAACGCGTGATTTTGCCTGGCGGCAGAGCGCGACGGGGTGGGTCGGATTCGTCGACATCGATTGCGAGGTTCGACCCGGCTGGGGCCGAGCGGTGCGCGACGGCATCGCAGCGCACGCCGCGGATGATCGCTGCGGCGCGTTCGGCGGCAGCAACCACGTTCCGCAGAAGGGGAATTGGGTGAGGCGGGCGTGCGCGCTGTTTCTTCCGACCTTCATCGGCGGGCACGGCTCGCTGCTCAACCGTCCCGTCGAGGACAGGCGTCCCGTCGACCATTGTCCGACGCTCAACGTCGTCTACCGGCGCCGTGCGCTCGAGGCCATCGGCGGCTTCGACGCCGCCTATACCGGCTTCGCCGAGGATCTGGATGTCAGCCGGCGTCTGCTCGGCGCGGGGTACACGCTGTGGACCAACCCCTCGATGGCGGTGGAACACGCGCAACGGGCAACGTTCGCCAGTTGGCTGCGCAACATGTTCCTCTACGGACGCGGCCGCTGTTTCTACTTGAAGCGGCATCCGGAGGACTTCCAAGCCAAGTTCCTGGCGCCCGCGGTGGTGGTCGCGGTGTATCTGCTCGCAACGATGATCGATCTCCGCGCCGGGGCGCCGTTCTGGTTGCCGGCCGTCGCGATCGCGCACGCCTTGGGGATCGCGTCCCTACTGCTGCCCGAAGCGTACCGCCAAGGCAGCAGCGCGACGACGTGGATGGCGGCGACGTGGATGGTGGCGCTGACGCATCTGGCCTACGGCGCAGGGTTGCTGGTGGAAATCCCGCGCAGCCGCCGGCGATTCAAACAGCGACGTTGACGAGGAACATCTTCCCGGTGATGCCGGCGTTGCGGTAGTCGATCAGCCGGATTTGCGGATTGCGCGCCAGCCACTCGGCAGCAGCGCGCGCCTCGCCGTGATTCATGGATCCACGCTGCGAGAACCAGTCGTCGAAGTACAAGACAGTGCCGGTTTGCAGCAAGGGAGTGACGAACTCCAACACGCTGACGGTCGACTCGTAGAGATCGCAGTCGACGTTCACGAACGCCGCCTTCTCCAGTCGTAAGCGGCGAGCGGTTTCGTCGTTGAGCGTGTCGGCGAACCAGCCTGGGACGACTTCGATGTCGGCGTCCCGGCGGACACTCGCGACCGTTTGCTCGAAGGACGCGCGCGGCGCCGCGAACTCACCCGCGGCGTACACGTTGACGCGCTCGCTCATCGAGGCGACCGGTGGCAGTCCCTGGAAGGAGTCGAAGGCGAAGAAGCGGCCGAGGAAGCGCCCTTCCTTGGTCGCGCGGAACCCCTGGCGGGCGGCGCGGATGGCGTTGCGGAAGGTCTCACCGCGGAACACCCCGAACTCGAGATAGTCGCCCTCGAGCTCGATCCGGCTGAGCAGATGGAAGCCGGCCAGGATCGCCAGATTCTTGGAGATGCCTTGGTTCACCAGCTCGGTGGCGAACGGCAGCTGCAACACGATGCGGTCGAAAAGGTCGACGGCATGGCGCTTCCACCCCCGCACGCCGCTGCGATCCATGCTCATGGCAATCGTGTCCCCCGCGGTCGCTTGCATCCGCGAAACTTTACCGCGTCTCCCGCGCCGTGTTACTGTCCGCCGGTGGCTGTAGCTGACCGCTCCGCCGGTCTCAAGGTAGCGTTGATCAATCCGCCCTACCTGCCCCGCTATTCGCGGACTCAACGCAGCCCCGGCGTCATCCGCTCCGGCACGATGTACTACCCGTACTGGCTGGCGCACGCCGCCGCGGTGCTCGATGCCGCCGGGTTCGACATCTTCCTCTACGACTGCCCGGCCGCGAGCATCGACCGGGACGAGCTACTGCGCCGCCTCGCCAGTTATGGGCCGGATCTGTGCGTCATCGAGAGCTCGACCGCCAGCGCCGAGAACGACATCGAGGTCGCCGCCGAGATCAAACGCTGCTTGCCGGCCGCGCGGGTGTGCATGGTTGGCACGCACGTGACCGCCATGTGGCGGGAGACGCTCAGCGCGTGCGAGCAGATCGATTTCGTCGCCATCGGCGAGTACGACTACATCGTCCGAGATCTGGCCGCCGCCCTGGACAGTGAGATCTCTGCCGACCGCTTGTTGGCCATTCCCGCGCTCGGGTTGCGCGCGAGCGACGGCAGCCCGACGCGCGGTCCGGTGCGGCCGCCGATCGATGACGTCGACGGGTTGCCGTGGATTGCGCCCATCTACCAGCGCTTCCTCGACCCGAAGCACTATGCTTTCTCGCTCGCCAGCCATCCGATGCTCATGCTGATCGGCGGACGTGGCTGCCAATCAAAATGCAGCTTCTGCGTGTACCCGCAGGTGATGCACGGGCATGACTACCGGACCCGGTCGCCGGCCTCGATCGTCGGCGAGATGAAGTGGATTCAGGACAACATGCCCGAGGTCCGTGAGATCGTCTTCGAAGACGATACGTTCACCGCTGATCGAATGTTCGCCCAGGAAGTCGCCCGCCTGGTGAAGGCTCACGCCGTGCGACTGCCATGGTTCGCCAACGTCCGGGTCAACGTCGACCGGGCGACGCTCTCGGACATGGCAGAAGCGGGATTCCGTTGCTGCGCGACCGGCTTCGAAAGTGGCGATCCACTGTTGCTCAAGAACATGTGGAAGGGGCAGACACGCGAGCGCGCCGAGCAATTCGTCGCCGATGCCCGCGACCTCGGCATCCTCGTCCACGGTTGTTTCATGGTCGGCTTCCCCGGCGAGACCCGCGCAAGCATGGCCGAGACGCTCGATCTCGCGCTCGCCCTCGATATCGACAGCGCGCAGTTCTATCCCGTCATGCCGTTCCCGGGCACGACCTACTACCAATGGGCGCGCGAGCACGGCTATCTGGCTGCCGAGCGCTTCGCCGATTGGCTGGACGAGGGCGGCGGGCACCGCTGTGTGCTCAATCTGCCCGGGCTACGAGCGGAGGACATCGACGCCTTCTGCAGCCATGCCTACCGGCGCTTCTTTCTCCGGCCGCGCTACCTATGGCGCAAGCTGCGGCAGGCGTTCGCCCGGCCGCGCGAAGGCATTCGCTCGCTGCGGTCGTCGCTGAGCTCATTGCGTTACCTGCTCGGCCGCCGGCAGGTGGCCAGAGCTGCCTTCGGCGCACCCGATCTGGCGGCGGGCGAGAATTGGCATGGGCCGCATGCGATGGCCCCCGGACGCATGTTCGCGCAAGCGAAGGCACTGCGCCGGCTGACACGATCGGCTCGGCCCGCCGAAGCCATGCCCTCGGCGCTCGCTCAGCTTGCCAGGGAAGCCCCCGAGCTCTGATCGCTCAGCGACCGGTGAACAGGTAACGGATGGCGCCGGCGCGCTCGACGTAGGGCAGCGCTGTCTCGCTCAGCCCGATCGCCGCGCGGCGCGGCAGCTCGCAATAGTGCAGCGCGGGGTGCATGTGATGAACCCCGTGGAACCAGAAGCCGGGAGTCGACAGCAACAAGACTCCCACCGGCGAGACGCGAATGTCCACGTGCGCGCCCCGGCCGTCGAGGCCGTGCTCGGCCATCTCGCGTAGGTTCGACAGTACGTTCGCGGCGATCAGCGCCGCTAGGACCACGGGGTAGTAGAGGCCGAACGACGGGATCAAGGCCAGCTGGACGAGCACGACCAGCTTGCCGTCGCGCCGGCAGTCGCGTTCGTGCCGGCGGCGCCGCTCCGCAGTCATCCCGTCGAGGGCACTCGAGACGTCTACGGGTGCAAAGCGTGCGCGCAGGGGACCGACCATGAGCAGGTACCACAGCCGCTTGCGGACGGTCGTGGTGGCCTCATAGCCGGCCCTGTCGGGGTCGCGCTCGGTTCCGAGGTGCGCGTGATGGAGCAGATGCGCGAAGCGGGTGGACGTAAAGCGCAGCGCGCCGAGAGCGTGCAGGAGACGCACGATCGACAGGCCCACCCATCGCGGCCCGCGTGGCAAGCGATGGGCCCCTTCGTGCATCAGGCCGATGTTCTGACACCAGGCGGTGATTGCGATGGCGAAGACCAGCAGAGCCCGCAATGCCGAGAACGGAGCGCTCCATGCGATCACCGGTATGGCTACGCAGAGCGAGCCAAGCACGCCGATGATGTGAAGCCAGTGGAACGCGTGCCTGTGCCGCGACAGCAGCTCGGCGACCATGCGTCGCCAAGTCCTACCCGAGCGCCGCGAGAGCCGTCAAATCGAATCTGGCGCCGGCCGTCGTCCGGCTGGAATCCCACACCGCTTCTTCGATAAACGGCGCGACGAGATGGTCCGGTGGCACGGGTAGGTATGCGTTTCGGAAAGCGAACGTTGCAACTGGCCGCGTACGGCGCGGCTTTTCTTCTCTGCGGTTTGGCCGACAGCTTCGTGCTGCGCGGCGTCCTGGCGGGCCGCGAGGTCGCTCGCGAGCAATTCCGGCGCGGGTACTTCGAGCCGTTCGGCCACGAAGTCGGCCTCGCGCTGGACGCCGCGATTCGCCCCGGGATGATTCCCTCGTTTCAAATTGCCGGGGACGGAGGACTCGGGATTCCTCCGGGCATGATTGCGGTACTGCCGCTCGCGACGGGGACGAGATACGACTCGCGATCCGAGTCCGCGTGCGCCCCCTACGTCGTGTTCGGCGACGAAGCACTGGGGGCCGCCGTGGCCGGCCTGCCCTTGTCCCCGGGGGAAGCGCGCCTCGTCGGCGCACGGACGTTGGCACTCGCGGACGGGCACCTCGCTCTCGTCGATTGGGATGGGGCCCGCCCGTGGCGCGAAGACTCTGCGCGACTCTGCGGCCTGCGTGACGCCTGCGTGCCGGCCGGTGACCACGCAGTGCTCGAAGTGGCCGTGACGAACGATCGCCTGCAAGTCCGACTCGGCGGCTGCTCCTTCGCCGAGCCGCGCGCCGTTCATGGGACGTCGCCAGCGCTACTCGGCGCGCTCGCCGGCGCCGACTGGCTCACCGTCGTACGTCGCCCGGGATGGACGATGGAGCGCCGGGTGATGTGGCCACTGCTTGCCGGCATCGCCGTCAAGGTAGCGACGTTGTCGTGGGGTGCAGGCATCGCCTCGGCTGTCGCCGTGTCTCTGGCGCTGGCGGTGGCAGCAGTTTGGATGCCGGTGCCGGCCACCATGGTCTGGCCGGTGACAGTGCTCTTCGGCATCGCCGCCGCATTGGTTCGACTGAGCGTGCTGGGACTCCGGAGGATACCCCGACGCGCCCGCGCTCCCGTCGTGGTCGTGGCCGTGACCCTGGCTGGCGGACTGTTCGCGAGCCGCCCCAACCAACCGGATTCGTTCCCGCCCATCGTACACGTTCACGCGGAGCCACCGCGCGCCGACCGGTGCGCCGTTCTCGGCTACTCGGCCGTCAAAGGCGAGGGGCTGCGCCACGAAATCGGGGGCATTCGTTGGTTCCTCGACGAGGACTGCGGAGGTTGCCAACACACGACTGCGGGTCTCTTCGCCGGCGGGGAAACGCTCGCATGGGCGCGGGATGCGTTCTGCGGCAGTGACCCCGCTTTCGGGGCACACGGATTGGTCACGCTTCTCGCCGGCACCAACGACGATTTCATGACCGGCATGCTCTCGATCGCGCGGCTCCTGATCGTCAGCGACCAGGGAAGCGAACCCTGGCGCGACAACGTGATCGCTGCCGCTGCCGCGTCGCGCAGGCGGCTCGACGTGCAGACGTCGGCGATCGAGAATCTCGTCCGCTGCACCCGGGCGCGCGGGGGGCGATTTCTCTTCCTCCACGATTTTCTGGCTACCGATCTGCGCGCCGGACGAGACCCCGACAGAGCTGCGATGCTGGCGGCACGACGGGCGGCGGTCGAGGCGGCCGGCGGTACGTTCGTCGACCTGCTCGAAGTATTTGGACCCGAGGCGGGGGTGTCGTGGTTCAACGACTACGTGCACCCGTCCCTTCTCGGACACGAGCGCATCGCCGAGCTCGCCTGCCGCCATCTGCCGTAGACAGAGCCTCGAATCTCGGCGGATACGGCGATACCCGCGATTTCCCTGGCACATTCGCCGGCTCGGTGGTACGGTCCCTGCCCGTCGAGGACTGACCTTGGCTAACGAGACGTGGATCAGTCGCCGCACGGCGCTTCATGATCGGTTCCTGGAGGTCGCGCGGGTCGGCGACGCCTCGCGCCTCGCGTTTCTCAACGGTCCGACGACGACCTGGACCGAGGGTGAGGTAGCGGAGCTGTGGGAGCGGGCGTTGCGCTCGCCGATCGGCTCGCTGCCCTCGCAGAATTGTCTCTACATCCATGTCCCGTTCTGCAAGTCGATTTGCAGCTTCTGCAACTACGACCGCCTGCAGCCCTCGTCGCCGGACCTTCTGAAGCTATGGCTCGGCCGTGTGCTCCGATCCATCGAGGTGATCGCGCCGGCGGTGCGTCCCTTGACGTTCCACGCCCTCTACATGGGCGGCGGCACGCCATCAGTCCTGCCCGCACGCCTGCTGAAGGAGCTGCTCACGGCGGTCGACACGAAGTTCTCGTGGCACCGGATGGCGTCTCGGAAGATCGAGTTCGATCCGGCGGTGATGAACCGCGAACGCCTCGAGGTGCTCGCCGCGCACGGCTTCGAGCGCCTCTCGTTCGGCATTCAGACCCTCGAAGAAGAGATCAACGTGCGTCACAACCGCGGCCGGCAAGGCCTCGAGATGATCGAGCGCTGCTTCGGCGATCTGCAAGCGGTCGGCATCTCCAACGTGGCGTGCGACTTCTTGCTGGGACTCGAGGGGACGACGCCCGAGGGCCTGCTCTCCGACATGGAGACGGTCATCCGTCGCTTCCGCCCGGAGGCGCTCGACATCTTCATGGTCACTCCCACCCACGACTACGTGGAGCGGCACTTCGGCGGGTCGTGGGAAGCGTTCTGGACCCACATCCGCCGGTTCGAGGCGATCGTGCCACCGGCGCTGCCGGGCTTGGCGGAGCGCACCGGGTATGTCGTCCGCGTGGGTCAAGGTCACCACATGAAGCTGGTGCGGCAGAACCCTCTGCTCAATGTCCTGCGCGCGTCGCTCCGTTACATCCCCTTGCCTCATGTTGGCCTGCCACGACTGCATCTCCCCGGCGGGAACGTCGTGCTTCCCAAGGTCCTACAGAGCTGGGATGGGCGCCAATGTTGGTACACCGCGCTGACCAGCGAGGCGCGCCGTCCGGTCAATCTGGTCGGCTTGGGTCGCTCGGCACGCTCCGTGATTTTCGGGACGGCCGCCTTTGCGTCCAACGACCCCGGCGATGATCCGCGCGCCGAGGGCCCGGCGCATTATGTCGGGAATACCATCGACGTGGCCGCGGAGGCTCGAAGCTTTCTCGTGCATCTGCTGCGCGACAACGACACGGTGGACCGCCCGGAGTTCCGGCGCATCTTCGGTGCCGACATGACCGAGCTCATCGCGCCGGCTCTGGCGGCGTGGAAACAGGACGGAACGGCGGAGCTCGACGGCGAGGTGCTGCGCTTCCGTCCACAGGAGCGCCGTGAGCGGATTCGCAGTCTCCTCTGGCTCGTCCCGGAAGAATCGATCGAGTTCGATCTGGCGCATTTCAACCAGCTGGACCTCTCGCCGGCCGCCGTCGCGCAAATGGTCGCGCCGATCAAGGCCGGCACGCGCATGGCCGGAGGTCATACTTTCGAGGGGACCGACGCCAGCTACCTTTTGCTGCGAACGCACGCGGGCCAGCTGCTGCGCTTGCGGGTCGCCCCTGGACTTACGGACGCCCATCCGATCCGCCTGGTGCTGGAGGGCAGCGGGGAGACGGATGACATGGACGGCTTGCGCAGGGCGGTCGGGCAACTGCGCGGACTGCTGACCGTGCATCATCGTCAGCAATCTCGGCATCCGTCCCCACCGCGCGCGGTGGCCCAGCAGCGGTAGGCGTTGCGCGGCGCTCAGTCCTGGCCGGCCGCGCGCCGGGGCCGCGCCCGCGTCCCGGCGACTCCCGCCAGCACCTCGGCTATGCGCTCGGCGGCGCGACCGTCCCACAGCGGCGGCCGCCGCGGTGGCGGCCGGTCGCCGGCCAGCACACGCTCGATCTCCGCGAGCAGCCGCTGCGGCCGGGCACCGACGACACGGTTGGTCCCGTTGGAGACCGTCGCTGGCCGCTCGGTCGTGTCGCGCAGCGTGAGACAGGGAACACCCAGATAGGTGGTTTCCTCCTGCACGCCGCCAGAGTCGGTGAGGACCAGGTGGGCTCCCTCGAGCAGCGCGAGCATGTCGAGGTAGCCGACTGGCGGGATGGGTCGCAGGCCGGGAAACTCGGCGAGCATTGTCCCGAGGCCTGCGGCGTCCAATCGATCGCGGGTACGGGGGTGGACGGGAAAGACGATCGGGAGGTGGCGCGCAGCCTTGCCAACTTCGCGGAGCAGCGGCTCGAGCGTCGTGGCGCGGTCGACGTTGGAGGGCCGGTGCAGGGTCAGCACACCGTACGGCCGAGCGACGCCGACGGCCGCGGCCGGATTGCGCCGGACGGCGCGCGGGCGGAACCGTACCAGCGTGTCGATCATCACGTTTCCGACGTGGTGGACCGCCTCGGCGGGCCGCCCTTCGCGGGCGAGGTTCGCAACGCCACTCGCCTCGGACGCGAAGAGGTAGTCGCTCACCGCGTCGATCCTGATGCGGTTCACCTCCTCCGGCATCGTGCGATCGAAGCTCCGCAGGCCCGCCTCGACGTGAGCTACCGGAATCCCGAGTGTCGCAGCCGCGACGGCGCCGGCGGCACTGGAATTGACGTCGCCGACGACCACGACGAGATCTGGCTGGACCCGCGCGAGCAAGCGCTCCAATTGGGAGACCATCGGCCCGATCTCTGCCGCGTGGCCGTCGCGCCCGCTGGCGAGCGCGATATCGGGCGGCGGAAGCTCGAGCTCCGCGAAGAGCCGGTCCGACATCGCGGGGCTGTCGTGCTGTCGGGTGTGCACGAGCAGCGGCGTGAACATATCGGGACGCGCGCGTTGCGCGGCGAGTACGGCGGCCATCTTCACGAGATTCGGACGCGCGCCGACAATGTTGACGATGGACAGCAGCGGGGCGTGCATACCACCTCGCGCGCGAGGGTGTCGATGGAAACGAATGCCGTCTCGCGACGACCATCGACGCAGCGTGGCGGCCGTGGCTGCCGGCGAGACCGAAAGGCTGGCGAGGCGCAGGACGCGATCGCGAATCGCGCTGGCGAGGCGGTGCGAGACTCTGCTATCCCCGGGAGCCAAGGGAGGGAGCTCGATGGAGGACCACAGCGACCGCGAAGGCAATCGTGGCGGATCACGACACGGGGGTGGCGACGATCGCTCTCGTGGCGATCATCGGCGCGATGAGGGCGGCCAGCGAGGCCGGGGTGGCCCGGACACGCGCTTCCTGCAACTCGAAATGTCACAGGTCCTCTACAGCGAGGCGGAGGCGGTCTCGAGACCCGCGTTCCGTGAGCTGCTTCTGGAGGCAGCCAAGGACCGGCTGCGGGAGCGCTTCGGCAGGGAGATCGCGGCGCTCGCTCAACTCGCGGTCGACGAGCTCATGAAGGGCGTCGACGCGAGCTTCGAGGTCGAGGCACGAGTCCAACAGCATAACGAAGAGCAGCACCCGCACGGGGAGCGTTTGCGGGAGCTGTTCGCGGCGCGGCGCTCCGACCGCGAGTCGCGTCCGGCGCCGACTGAAAAGCCCGAGCGACGAAGGGCAGCGCGCGCGCGAGGAAGGCGCTGAAGCTAGGTTCGAAGTAAGGAGTGGCGCCGGCGGTGGACCTTGCCGCTGGAGCCGCTGCGCTCCGGATGATTCTCACAGCGGCGGCGGTTGCTTTCTGTCCCGTCGCTGCCGGGATGATGATCGGCGCGGCCGTACGGAATGTGCTGCGCCGGCGATTGTCTGGCGTGGTGGCCGCCACGGCATGTCTCGTGGTGCCGACCATCACTGCGATGGCTGCCGTATTGCTCCTCCCAGTCATCGGCCTCTGGGACGGCGCGACGGAAGGCGCGTTGTTCGGTGTCGGCGTATGCCTGACGCTTCATCAGATGTGGAGCGATCCCCGTCTGGTCGCCACGAGCGCCCTGTCGTTCGCGGCCGCGCTCGCACTCCTCGAGCTCGGCACGCGGATGTTTCTCGGGCCGCCGCCGGCATATCCGATCGGGGATGGTCCGCATTTCCTGCTCGCGGACGTGCTGCGGACGGCCGCGCCCGATTCACCCACCCATCACCACGGCGCCATCCCGTACCTGCTCGAGCGGGAGGTGATGCACGGCGAAATCGATGGCCCGATGGGAATCCGACCGCCGTCGGCAATGGTGACGAAGGAAATCGTCTGCTCGATCGTGTACGGCGATGCGTACACCGGTGCCGTCGACGTACGCGGGGAGCTGGCTCGAGTGTTCCCGCGACCCGTGCCGTCGCGTCCGGGAACGAGCCGCCGGGTGCTGCACATCGGCGATTCGATGGTCTTCGGGGCGAACGTTCCTCGCGACCAGACGTTCACGGTGCGGCTGGATGAGCTCGAGCCCGACGTGCAGCATCTGAACGGTGGAATTTCCGGGATGGCGCCGGACGACTACCTGGCGGTGCTTCGCCGCTGGGTCGAGGAGCAGCCGGTCGACCTCGCCATCATGTATCTGTTCGCGGGTAACGATCTCATAGGCATGGATGCACCTCATCCATGCTCGGCGTGGCAGTCCATTCTCACCTACGACGACGGCAACGCACGGCTGCGGTACCCATCCACCCCGCAGACGGAACACGGGCTCGGCGTACAGTGGTTGGTCTACAATAGCCCGTTGCCGTTCCTGCTCCGGACGGCGATCGCCGGCGGATCGGCAACCGCCGCGTTCGTCGGCGCCGCGTTCGACGCGTGGGTGTCGCAGGTCGCCTGGAACCGCGGAGGCGACCAGGTGGAGCACCTCGAAGCGATCCTGCGCTCGGCGCGCGACGAATTGCGTGAGCGGCAGATCGGTTTCCTGGTCGTCGTCCTTCCCAAGGCGGGCACGATCGGCATCCCGGACGGCGCGACCGACTACCTCGCGCGCCACGTCCGCGACATCATCGCACGACTCGGCATCCCCGGGCTCGACGCGAGCGACGTGATCGCCGAGTCGTTGGCGCGCGGCGAACACCCGATCCAACCCGACGGCAGCCACTTCAACGAAGAGGGGCATCGGTTGATCGCTGCGTGGTTGCATGCGCGACTCCCGGTCGTCGTGCGAGCTTCAGTCGAGTAGCGCGTCATCTCTGGCAGCCATCCGCGCGACTGGTCTATTGAGGAATCGATGTCGCATCCGTGGTTGGCGCCGCCGCGGGCACTGATTTCCGACGTCGTGGCTGCCACGGCGAGGGATGGCGTGCGCAACATGTCATTGATCCCGTTGCGGGCCCTCGGCCGATATGGGGAAGCGTGGACGCGACTCATCGCCGCGTTGCCGGACCTGATGCGCAGCGATTCGGCCGCGGTCTTCGAGGCCGTCACCCGCGTCGACGTGCTGTCGACGGTGCAGGAGCTGGCGGACCACGACGTGAACGAGCCGCGGCTGCAGCGCGCTCTGATAGCCTTGTGGATGGCGCTCGCCGGCCATCCGGGACTGACCCCACCCCTCGCTCTCCCTGGTCCATTTCGCGAGCGCGTCGTCGATCCGAAAAGCGGGCGCCTGATCGAGCTCGGCGACGTGCGGGGGATCGCTGCTACAGCGCGCGGTCTCGTGGTTCTGAGGCGCGAGGGCCGGACGACGATCGACCCATTCGTCGTCGCGACCCTTCCGGTCGTCGCTGGTGCTGTGCTGGTCGACGGCGCGCTCGATCCGCCTGATGCGAGCGTCGTGGAGCAGGTGCGCGTCGCGGCCGATCCGATCGCGGCCTCATTGCCCGCGGGCTGGCTCGAGCGCATCACGATCGGCTCGGGCGAGGGTGTTCCCCGCGAGGTACGCGTCGGCGCCGAAGTGGGACCGGCGGAGCTGGTGGCCGCCGCCGTCCGCGGGTTCGTGCGCGCCGCCGCGGCCGCCGACGCGCCACTGCAGCGGACGGGTGTGGTCGTCGCGGATGGGCAGCGGATCGAGCCCGCCGACGCGCTCGCGCGCGCGTGCGGGAATGCGGCGGCGCTTCCCTGGCGTGCCGATCGCTCGCATGCCGCGAAAGATCTGGCGCGCGACCTCGACGACCTCGGTGCCGTCGCCGACCCGACGGCGAACGGTGCCCCGCTTCTCGATGTCCTCCGTGCCCTCGCTTCCGATCACCCGGCAGGTGGCCGCGCTCTGCTCGTCAATGTCGACGCCGACGATTTCGTCTACAGCTTCCAATTCGGCCGCTCGGTCGAGCGCCGCTGCGTCGAGCGCGGCTGGCGCGTCGACCGGCTGGCGATCGAAATGGGGGTCGGCCGTGATCTCGCCGCCGAGCTCGGTGGCAAGATACCGCCACCGATCGCCGATGGGAGTGAAACGACCCTGCGCTCCGATGGAGATCCCGCTGCGACCGCCGCAATTCACCGTCTTGCGGGCCGGCGATACGAGGCCGTGATCGCCAACGTCCGGCCGAAGCTGTTTTACGATCTCGTCGAGAACGGCCTGCTTGCCAGTGGCGGATTGCTCTGGGACCGACATCTGCACGACGGCTTGAAAGAGGAGCAGGCGCGCCGCGGCGTCGAGGTGGGACAGATTCGGAAGTTGCCGCTCCGCGTATGGAGTCTCCTCAGCCAAGCAGGAACGGAGCTCTCCCTCGACCTCGTGAACGCCGGGCTCGAGCGCGGCGCCGGCCATCCGTGGCCGATGGACCTCGAGTTCTTCCGATCTGACGTCAGTCCGCAACCGGACCGCATCTTTGCCGGTGGCGACAGCGCGCGGGATTGGAAGCTTTTCCTCGACGCGGTACGCGATCTGCCCCTGGATGTCCATTTGGTCACCGCGCGCCCACTCGAGGAAATTCCGGCACGCGTGGAGGTCGAAGCGCGGCTGCCGCTGTCGAGATTCCGCGACGCCATGGCCAGAGCGACAATCTGCGCAATCCCTCTGCTGGGGGAAATCGCCGCCGGCGTGACCGTGCTGCCGATGGCCATGGCGCTCGGGGTCGCGGTCGTCGCCACCCGCACCGGCTGGATCGGGAAGTACGTCACCCACGAGCGGGAGGCGTTACTGGTCCCTGCGGGCGACGTCTTTCCAGCACATTGGGATCCTAAGCTTAGAATTCCACGTGGACAAGTTGTCGCG
>JADMIO011246864.1_pt1 | contig 53359 bp, 48 predicted proteins | sample 8958161 | NCBI WGS metagenome assembly JADMIO01 (sample SAMN16585339, study PRJNA669376) | soil metagenome | isolation source: Crop rotation soil | place: USA: Cullars Rotation, Alabama | collected 2011 | reverse complement strand
CGACAACTTGTCCACGTGGAATTCTAAGCTTAGGATCCCAATGTGCTGGAAAGCACGTACGACCGGTGGAAACGGTCTGGACGTACCGTGTCCGCGGACCAGTTGCGGACGACCGACGCGCAGCTCTACATCTGGTGTGTGGGGCCAGACGTGATGATGCCGAAGGAGGTCTACGTCTTGGGGTGGTCGACCACTGCAGGCGTCCGTCGCGAGCACGACTCACAGAGGTACACAGGATCCCGAGGAGCCCCGGTCGGCACGCGGTCCCACCAGGTGCCGGACCTGCCTAGGGATGACGGTCCGGTGTACGACTTAAACGACCCTGAGTTCGACGAAGTCGAATGGCATCAGACGGCGTCCATGCGCGAGCCAGAACCACCGCCCGAGCAGCTGGATCCGCAAGTGTCGATCGATACGGCACCGGTGCTGCCTTGGCTACTCGCCAACGACTGGCGGGAAGGGGACGAGCCTCGACCTGGCAGGGGCCCCGGCACGCCGATGATCAGAGTCCGTGCCGCTGTGCGCCCGCTGCCTGAGCTGCTGGACTGGATCCGCACATGGGTGCCCGACTCGGGAGTGTGAGCATCCCGACTGCTGGCGACCCGGCTCGCTGGAGGGGCAAAGGACCGCGCTGACCTGCCCAAACGCGTCTCGGCGGCAGGATTCGTTCCGGAACCGACGAAGAAACGTTCCGACCCGTGAACGGCACCGGCCGCTGACCTGCGAGAACCCAGTTCTCTTGCTGCCCCACTGGGGCTCGGGTCCGGCGTACATCTTGGCCCATGGGGGAGGCGGGTGCGAATCGCCCTGCGCTCACCGGCGCCGTGCCATGATTTGGGCGCCCCGCACTCACATGGTCACAATGGGGGGTCACAGGGAGATCGAGGGTCGACATTGTCCGAGGATGAACCGCGCCACAAAGGCCACCTCCCTCGGCGACGCCGCATCGTCAAGATCTCGCTCATCACGCTGGCCGCCATCGTGCTCGTGGCCAGCACCGGCTTCGTGATCGCCTACAAGAAGCTCGAGGGCAACATCAACGGCATCTCGATCGGCGATGCCCTCGGCAACGACCGGCCGGAGGCGGTGGACGTGGGCGGGCCGCAGAAGCCGCTCAACATCCTGGTGATGGGCTCGGACAACCGCGACGGCACCAACATCGGCGGCGACACCCCCGGGCTGTCCGACACCACGATCCTGCTGCACCTCTCCGCGGACCGGAAGCGCGCGTACGGCGTGAGCATCCCGCGCGACGCGATGGTCGAGCGGCCCAGCTGCAAGGCCAAGGACGGCAAGGGCACGGTGCCCGGCGGGCTCACCCAGTTCAACGCGGCGTACGCCGTGGGCGGACCGCTGTGCACGATCCGCACCGTCGAGAAGATCACCCGGATCCGCATCGACCACTTCGTGGTGATCAACTTCGCCGGCTTCAAGGAGATGGTCAACGCCGTCCACGGCGTCGAGGTCTGCGTGCCGTCGGAGGTCAACGACGACGTCGGGCACATCCACCTGCCGGCCGGGACCTACAAGGTCAACGGCAACCAGGCCCTCGACTACGTGCGCGTCCGGCACGGCATCGGCGCCGCGACCGGAGACATCGGCCGCATGAAGCGGCAGCAGGCCTTCATCTCCTCGATGATCAAGAAGGTGGTCTCCAAGGGGACCCTCGCCAACCCGGTCCGGCTCTACAAGTTCCTCGACGCGGCGACCAAGTCGCTGACCACCGACACCGGGTTCGCCCACCTCAAGGAGCTGGCCTCGCTCGGGTCGTCGCTGAAGAGCATCGGGCTGGACAACATCCAGTTCATCACCATCCCCAATGAGCCCTACGCGCCCGACCCCAACCGGCTCCAGCTCGCGCCGGAGGCCAAGGACGTCTGGCGCAAGATCCGGTTCGACAAGCCGCTCGGCAAGCTGGGCGAGGGGGCTGTGTCGCCGGGCAGCGGCTCGGGCAACGGCTCCACGCCGGCGCGGTCGGCCTCGCCGTCGCCGAGCGGTTCGCCGTCCTCGGGCCCCTCCCAGTCCGGCGCGGCGATCGAGGCGAAGCGGAAGCAGGAGGCGGAGGAGGCCGGACTGTGCGCCTAGCCCCCGCCCAATCACGTCCGGTACCCACAGGATCGCGCTCATGGCGCGTCCCGGTTGCTGTTATCGGTTCGTTATCGGAGTATGTGCGTCGTGAGGACAGTCGTGACGGGGGGAACCGGTGTCATCGGCCTGTCCGCGGTCGAGGCACTGCTGGGTGCGGGACACGACGTGGTGGTCGTCGTCCGGTCGTCCGCGGGCGACGACACGGTCACCCGGATGGGTGCCCGTCCCGCCCGTGGCAACGTCCTCGACGTGGACAGCCTCGAGGCCGCCTACGAGGGCGCCGACGCGGTGATCAACCTGGCCGCGAGCGTCCCCGTCGGGCACAGCGCGCTGGTCCCGGGCGCGTGGCGGCGCCACGACCGGCTGCGCACGACCGGGGTCACCAACGTCGTCGAGGCGGCCCGCCGGGCCGGCGTACGCCGGGTGGTGCAGGAGAGCGTGAGCTTCATGTACGCCGACCAGGGCGACGACTGGATCACCGAGCACAGCCCCGTCGACATCACCTCGTCCACCGAGCCGGCGGCCGTCGGTGAGTCGCAGGTCCAGGACTACTCGTGCGAGTCCCGGGTCGGCGTGGTCCTCCGCTTCGGCAGCATCGTCGGCGACGACGCCCAGACCCGCTACTGGCTGCGGGCCGCGGCCAACGGGCGGGGCATCGGCATCGGCCACCCGTCGGACTGGGCCCACGTCATCCACACCGACGACCTCGGCAGCGCCGTGCTCGCGTCCCTGCACGCGCCGAGCGGTGTCTACAACGTCGGCGCCGAGCCGGTGCAGCGGCTCGACCTCGTCCAGGGGTACGCCGACGCGGCCGGCGTCGAGGCAGGTGCGTTCATCGGCTCCTTCGGGCGCTGGCTGATCGGCCCCCGTCTCGAGCCGCTCGCGCGCTCGTTGCGCGTGTGCAGCGACCACTTCGCCGCCCAGACCGGCTGGCGGGCGCTCCGCCCGAAGTTCGATGCCGGCTGGCTCGACGTCGCCCGCGAAGGAGTCGCGGCGCCGGCGCACTCGTGACCCGGCTGACCGCATGAGCGAGCAGCCACCCACCCCCGAGGAGCGCGCCCGTCGCCGGCGGCGGATCGCCGAGATCTTCGGCGACGTCCTCCCCGAGCAGACGAGCGACGACGCGGCCGAGCCGGACACCGGACGCGACGACAACGACGACTGGCTGCGTCGTCAGGTGCCGCCGCACCACGGCGGTTAGCGCACGCTAGACCTGACCGCCGCGAGCGGCGAGCAGGTCGCGGATCTCCTCCAGCAGCGCCACGTCGGCCGGCGTCCCGGCGTCCTCGGCGGGGAAGTACCGCTCCTTGGCGACCGTGTAGGGCTTCACGATGAGGAAGTAGACGACGGCGGCGATGACCAGGAACGAGATCACCGCGGTGACCCAGGCGCCGACGGGGAGACCGCCCGGTTGCCAGCCGTTGAAGTCCGGCTGGCCACCGATCTTGCCGATCAGGCCCATGATCAGGTTGACGGTCGCCGTCACGACCGCGGCGAACGCGAGGCCCATGATGAACGCGACCGCCAGCTCGACCAGGTTGCCCCGCAGGATGAAGTTCTTGAAGCCAGTCATATGTGTGCCCCTCTCCGATGACCCGTCGACGCGGGCGCCGTTGCTTGACCCTGTTGAACCTAGCGGCTCCAGACCGGGATGAGCACCGACGTCGCTGCCGCCGCGGCCACCTCGCTCGCCTCGGTCGAGGGGATCGCAGCCACGACGAGTCGCCCGGGCGTCCCGGCCGAGGAGGACGCGGGCGCCTCGGGAATGGCGACGACCGCGACGTCGTCGACCAGCCGTGACGGGTCGCGGCGGCCATCCGGGTCGGCAGCCACCAGGCTGATGCGGTCACCGACACGCAGCAGGTCGACGACCGCGGCATCGGTGATGCGCAGCGGCACCGCGGTCGTCCCGGGGTAGCCGCGGAGCAGCCCGCGCGCGAGGGTGCTCATCCCCGTGAGCGGCTCGCCGCGGGTCAGCGGCGCTGCCAGTGTGCGCCCGACGACGGCGCCGGGTCCGTGGATGACGTCGTCGGGGACGGTGTCGGGCGCGAACCGGGAAGGAGCGAGGTCATCGGGGCCGACGACGCTGCCGCCGGGGAGGTCGTGGGCTGCCGTCCAGACGGTGACCGTCTCGGGAGGTGGCGGGGCCGCGGCCTGGAGGCCGACGAACACCGCTGCCCCCGCGCACAGCGCGGCCAACGGCCGCCGGTGCAGCAGCACCCGGCGTCGGATCCGCCGCAGCAGGCGCAGGAGCCGGTCGAGCGGACCGGACGGACGGAGCGCGTTCATGGCGCCCGAAGGTAGGCCGAACCGCGGTCGGGGTGCGCCGGGAATCCACAGCCCCCGTGGAGACCGGTCAGGCGGCGGGTGTGGAGGTGGGGGTCGAGGAGCTCGAGGAGGACGAGGACGCGGACGAGGAGCCGCTGTCGCTGCTGGAGGACGAGGACTCGCTCGTGGTCGACTCCTTGCTCGAGGAGCCGGACGTCCCGTTGGACTGGCTACGGCTGTCGGTGCGGTAGAAGCCGGAGCCCTTGAACACCACGCCGACGGCGTTGAACACCTTGCGGAGCCGACCCTCGCACTCGGGGCACACGGTCAGCGAGTCGTCCGAGAAGCTCTGCACGGCCTCGAAGAAATGGCCGCAGTCGGTGCAGGAGTACTGGTAGGTGGGCACTGTGTCCTCCGGGAGTCACACGGGCGAGGGGTTGGCACTCGTCGTCTTCGACTGCCAATGCTACGGCACAATGCCAGACGTGACGTCCAGACGACCGATGAGCGATTGGCCGCGATGGGTCCGTGGGACGGCGTTCGGGGGAGCCCTGCTCCTGCTGGTCGTGCTCGTGGTGCTGGTGGGCGGCGTGATCGCCGTACGCCGACCGCTGCCGCAGGTCTCCGGCTCGATCACGGTCCCCGGTCTGGCGGAGAAGGTGCAGGTGCTGCGCGACAGCCACGGCATCCCGCAGGTGTACGCCGACAACAGTGCCGACCTCTTCTACGCCCAGGGCTACGTGCAGGCGCAGGACCGGTTCTTCGAGATGGACTTCCGCCGCCACGTCACCGCCGGGCGGCTCAGTGAGCTGCTCGGGAAGCAGACCGTCGACACCGACCTGTTCATCCGGACCATGGGGTGGCGACGGGTCGCCGACCGCGAGTACGACCTGCTCTCGCCCGCCACCCGCTCCTACCTCGACGCCTACAGCGAGGGCGTCAACGCCTACCTGGCCGGCAAGTCGGCGACCCAGCTGTCCACGGAGTACACCGTGCTGGGCCTCGGCGGACTGGACTACAAGCCGGAGAAGTGGACGCCGGTCGACTCCCTGGCCTGGCTCAAGGCGATGGCGTGGGACCTCAAGGGCAACATGGACGAGGAGATCGAGCGCACCCGCCTCTCCCTCGGTCGGACGCCGGAGCAGGTCGACGAGCTCTACCCGCGCTATCCCTACGACCGGCACGCGCCGATCGTCCCGACCCCCGACGGCGAGCGGAGGGGCGCGGCGTCGCGGCCGGCCTTCGGCAAGGCCGCGGTCTCGGCTCTGGAGGCCGTCCGCCGCGGTGTCGACTCCATCCCCGACCTGCTGGGACGAGGCGACGGTGTCGGCTCGAACAGCTGGGTCGTCTCCGGTGACCACACCGTCTCGGGCAAGCCGCTGCTCGCCAACGACCCGCACCTCGCGCCGAGCCTCCCCGGGATCTGGTACCAGATGGGGCTGCACTGCACGAAGGTCGACGACGACTGTCCCTTCGACGTCAGCGGCTTCACCTTATCCGGACTGCCCGGCGTGGTGATCGGTCACAACCGCGAGATCGCGTGGGGCATGACCAACCTCGACCCGGACGTCAGCGACCTCTACCTGGAGAAGGTCACCGGCAAGACCTATCTCTACGGGGGCCGACAGCTGCCGCTGGGCGAGCGCGACGAGGTGATCCGCATCGCCGGCAGCGGGTCGAAGACGTTCACGGTCCGCTCGACCCGGCACGGGCCGCTGCTCTCCGACGTCTCGGCCGAGCTCTCCAGCGTCGGTGCCAACGCGAAGGTGCCGACCGGGTCACCTGACCGCGGCAACGGGTACGCCGTGGCGCTGGCGTGGACGGCCCTCACACCACGACCGACCGCGGACGCCCTGTTCGCCTTCGACAAGGCGACCAGCTGGGCGGAGTTCCGCGACGCCGCCCGCTCCTTTGCCGTACCGAGCCAGAACCTGGTGTACGCCGACCGCGCAGGCAACATCGGCTACCAGGCGCCCGGCGCGATCCCGATCCGCAAGGGCAACCGGGTCGGCGACTACCCCGTCGCGGGGTGGCTGCCGAAGAACGACTGGACGGGTCGCTACGTGCCGTTCGACTCGCTGCCGAGCGAGCTGAACCCGGCCGAGGGTTTCATCGTAACGGCCAACCAGGCCGTCACCGGTCCCGACTACCGCTGGTACCTCACCGACTCGCCCGACCAGGGTTACCGCAGCCAGCGGATCCGCGACCTGCTCACTGCCGCCATCTCGGACGGGCGTCGTCTCGACGTCGCCGACATGCAGAAGATGCAGCTCGACACCCGCAACCCGATGGCGCCGGTGCTCGTGCCCTACCTGATGCGCCAGCTGATGACCTCGGGCTACTACGCCGAAGGGCAGCAAGTGCTGCTCGACTGGGACTACACCCAGCCGGCCGACTCCGCGGCCGCGGCGTACTTCAACGCGGTGTGGAGCAACCTCCTGCGGCTCACCTTCCACGACCAGCTGCCGGAGTCGCTGTGGCCCGACGGCGGGGACCGTTGGGTCTCGGTCGTGAGCAACCTGCTGCGGCAGCCGAACAGCCAGTGGTGGGACGACGCCGACACCGAGAGCGTCGTGGAGGACCGCGACCAGATCCTGGCCAGGGCCATGCGCGACGCGCGCGACGAGCTGACGCGGCGGATCTCGGTGAGTCCGACGAAGTGGACCTGGGGGCACCTGCACCACCTCGACCTCGAGAGCCAGTCGCTCGGGCAGAGCAGCATCGGCCTGGTCCGGGCCCTGTTCAACCGGGGTCCCTACGACGTCGGCGGCGGGAGCGCCCTGGTGGACGCCACCAGCTGGAACGCCGCCGTGGGGTACGACGTCGACGACGCCCCCTCGATGCGGATGGTGGTCGACCTCGACGACCTCGAGCGCTCCCGCTGGATCAACCTCACCGGCGCCTCCGGCCACGTGGCGTCCGCGCACTACCGCGACCAGACCCGGCGCTGGGTCGACGGAGAGACCCTGCCCTGGCCCTTCGCCCGCAAGGCCGTCTCGAAGTCGACCGAGGACCGGCTCGTGCTCGAACCGCGGGAGAACGGCTAGTCAGAAGCGGGTGACGCCGAGCTCCGTCGCGACCGCGTCGACCCGACGGTCGTGGTCCTCTGCGGGGACGGTCTCCACGACCTCCTCGGAGTTCAGCAGCGCGCAGACGAAGGTGCCGGGGGTGATGCGCCCGAGGGCACGGTCGTAGCAGCCACCGCCACGACCCAGCCGCATCCCGTTGCGGTCGACGGCCAGGCCGGGGACCAGGGCCACGTCGGCCTGGGCGATGGCGTCCCGGCCGAGCAGCGGCCCGTCCGGCTCGAGGAGGCCCATGCGGGCGGTGTGCAGGGCCTGCGGTCCGGCGTACACCGCCCAGTCGAGGTCGAGGTCGCGCTGCACCAGCGGCAGCAGGACCCGCTTGCCGGCGGCGGTGAGGGCGTCCAGCAGCGGGCCGGTGCCGGGCTCGTCGCCGACACCGACGTACGCCGTGACGGTGGCCGCCCGCCGGACCTCGGGCACGGCCATCAGGTGCTCGGCGAGCAGACGCGCCCTCTCGCCGAGGACGTCCACGGGCAGCCGCCTGCGGGCTGTCATCAGCTGATCGCGCAGGGCCAGTTTCGTGACCCCCATGAAGTCCTGCACCAGGTCAGCCTACGATCGAAGCATGAACTCGAAGGGACTGCGGCTCGCGAAGGAGAAGATGCAGGCCGCGGGCGTCGACCCCGTGGCGATCGACGTCTTCGCGCACTACTACCGGCAGATCGAGCACGGCGAGACCGGCATCATCGCCGAGAGCTCGATCGAGCCGCTGGACATGGAGTCCCTGGCCGACGTCGAGGTCGCCGAGGACGTCGCTTCCGACGCCATCGGTGCCACCGCGGTCATCAAGCTCAACGGTGGGCTCGGCACCTCCATGGGCATGGCCCGAGCCAAGTCGCTGCTGTGCGTGCGCCGTGGTCTCTCCTTCCTCGACGTGATCGCCCGGCAGGTCCTCCACCTGCGGCGCGAGTACGGCGCGACGCTGCCCCTGCTCTTCATGAACAGCTTCCGGACCTCGGCCGACACCCTGGCTGCCCTGGCCCGCTACGACGACCTCGCCGTCGAGGGCCTGCCGCTGGAGTTCCTGCAGAACAAGGAGCCCAAGCTCAAGGTCGACGACCTGACCCCGATCGGCTGGCCACGCGATCCCTCGCTGGAGTGGTGTCCGCCCGGCCACGGCGACCTCTACACCGCGATGAAGGGCAACGGGCTCTTCGAGAAGCTGATCGACGCGGGCTACCGCTACGCCTTCGTCTCCAACTCCGACAACCTCGGTGCGGTCCCGGACGCCCGCGTCGCCGGCTGGTTCGCCCAGTCCGGTGCGCCGTTCGCGATCGAGGCCGTGCGGCGTACTCCCTCGGACCGCAAGGGCGGCCACTTCGCCAGGCGCAAGGCCGATGGGCGCATCGTGCTGCGCGAGACGGCGCAGACCGCCGACCGCGACAAGAAGGCGCTGGCCGACCTCGAGCGCCACAAGTACTGCTCCACCAACAACCTGTGGTTCGACCTCGAACGCATGCGTGACGAGCTGGCCAGGCGCGACAACATCCTCGGCCTCCCGTTGATCCGCAACGAGAAGAACGTCGACCCCGGCGACCCGAAGAGCCCGAAGGTGATCCAGATCGAGACTGCCATGGGTGCGGCCATCGAGGTCTTCCCGGACTCGCGCACCATCGAGGTCGGCCGCGACCGGTTCGTGCCGGTGAAGACGACGAACGACCTGCTGGTGCTGCGCTCCGACGCCTACGACCTCGGTTCGGACTTCGTGCTCGACCAGGTCGCCGAGACGCTGCCGTTCATCGACCTCGACGAGGTCTACAAGGTCGTCGAGGAGTTCGACAAGCGCTTCCCGGCGGGCGTGCCGTCGCTGAAGGAGGCCGACTCGCTCGTCGTCGACGGCGACTGGACGTTCGGCGAGCGGGTGAAGGTCAAGGGCACGGCCAAGCTGAAGGGCGATCACGGTCGCGTCGAGGCAGGCACGGTCCTCGGCGAGGGCAGCAGCACCGAATAGGGTTCCGGTCATGCCTCCCGACTCGGACCAGCGGCCCCTTCCCGTGGAGGACTACCTCGACCGGGTGCTGGCGCGCATCGAGCCGATGCAGCCCTTCGAGCACCCGCTGATGGACGCGATCGGGCTTCCCGTGGCGGAGGACGTCCGGGCGCCTGTTTCCCTGCCGGTGTTCGACAACTCCGGCATGGACGGCTACGCCGTGGCCTTCAAGGACGTCGCCGAGGCCACGGCCGAGCGCCCCCTGCACCTCCCGGTCGTGGGCGAGATCGCCGCGGGCCAGACGCAGATCTTCAGCCTCACGCCCGGCACCGCCGTGCGCATCATGACCGGTGCTCCCATCCCCGAGGGCTGCACCGCGGTGGTGCCGTTCGAGTGGACCGAGGAGTCCGGTCGCGAGGTGCTGGTGCGCCAGGCGCCGGGGGAGGGCCAGCACATTCGCTACGCCGGCGAGGAGGTCAAGGAGGGCGACCTGCTGATGCAGCAGGGCGAGGTGATCGGCACCCGCCAGGTCGGCCTGCTGGCGGCGCTCGGCCTCGGCCGGGTGCCGACGGCGCCGCGCCCGCGGGTGGTGGTCATGTCGACCGGCAGCGAGCTCGTCGAGCCGGGACAGCCGCTCGGACGCGACAGCATCTACGACTCCAACAGCTACCTGCTGGCGGCCGCGGTCCGCGCCCACGGCGGGATCGCCTACCGCGTCCGGGCCAGCTCCGACGACCCCGACGCGTTCTCCGACGCCCTCAGCGACCAGCTGGTGCGCGCCGACCTGGTCGTCACCAGCGGTGGCGTCAGCAAGGGCACCCACGACGTGGTCAAGGAGGTGCTCAGCAAGCTCGGCACGGTCGACTTCCTCGAGGTGGCGATGCAGCCCGGCAAGCCGCAGGGCTTCGGTGTCGTCGGCGAGGACAGCACGCCCATCTTCACCCTGCCGGGCAACCCCGTCTCGGCGTACGTCTCCTTCGAGATGTTCGTGGTGCCCGCCCTGCACAAGCTCACCGGCCGCGCCGTCGTGGGGCGCCGCCTCGTGACCGGCACGATGACCACGTCACTGCGGTCGATGCGCGGCAAGCAGCAGCTGGTGCGTGCGCAGGTCGCCCTCGGCGCCGGGGGAGTGCAGGTGACACCGGTCGGCGGAGCGGGGTCGCACCTGATCGCAGGGCTCGCGCAGTCCGACGCCCTCATCGTCCTGGCCGAAGGTGTCACCCACGTCGACCAGGGCGACGAGGTGCCGGTGCTCCTGCTGGACCGGGCGCCATGAGCGAGGGCTTCACCCACCTCGACGAGTCGGGCGCCGCCCGCATGGTCGACGTGTCCGGCAAGGACGTGACGGCCCGCAGCGCGACGGCGAGCGGCAAGGTGCTCGTCTCGGACGAGGTGGTCGCGCTCCTGCGCGGGGACGGGGTGCCCAAGGGCGACGCCCTCGGGGTGGCCCGCGTCGCCGGGATCATGGCGGCCAAGCGCACGCCCGACCTGGTCCCGCTGTGCCATCCGCTGGCGATCTCCGGAGTGACCGTCGACCTGACCGTCGAGGACGACGGCGTCGCGATCGTCGCGACGGTGCGCACGAGCGACCGCACCGGCGTGGAGATGGAGGCACTCACGGCCGTGTCGGTCGCGGGCCTCACCGTGATCGACATGGTCAAGGCCGTCGACAAGGCAGCGGTCATCACCGACGTCCGGGTGGAGGAGAAGACCGGCGGCAAGAGCGGGACGTACCGGCGATGAGCACGTCGTACGCCGCGGCCGTGGTGGTGGCGTCCAACCGTGCCGCGGCCGGGGTGTACGACGACGCGACCGGACCGCTCATCGTCGAGGCCCTCCGCGCCGACGGCTGGCAGGTCGACGAGCCCGTGGTCGTCCCGGACGGTGACGCGGTCGGTGAGGCGATCTCGGCCGCCGTGCAGGCCGGCGCGCGTGCGGTGCTCACGACGGGCGGCACCGGGCTGACCCCGACCGACCTCACGCCCGAGGTCACCCGCGCCCTCCTCGACCGGGAGGTGCCGGGCATCGCGGAGGCGATCCGGGCCCACGGCGTCGGCAAGGGCGTGCCGACCGCTGCGTTGTCGCGCGGGGTCGCGGGCACGGTCGGCGAGACGCTGGTCGTCAACCTCCCGGGGTCCCGGGGCGGGGTGAAGGACGGCCTGGCGGTCGTCGTACCCCTGCTGCGGCACGCCGTCGAGCAGATCGTGGGGAGTGACCACTGAGCGCGGGCTGGCCGGTCGTCCTCGAGTCGCGCGGGGTCGTGTTGCGGCCGATCTCCCAGCGCGACCAGGACGTGTGGCGCCGCGTCCGCTCGGCCAACCTCGGCTGGCTGAGCCGCTGGGACGCCACCGCACCCTCGCGCTCGCACGCCCAGCCGCGGAGCTTCGCCGCGATGGTGCGCTCGATGCGGCGCGAGGCCAAGGCGGGTCGGCAGCTGCCCTTCGTGATGGAGTACGACGGCCGCTTCGTCGGCCAGCTGACGGTCAGCAACATCGTGCGCGGGTCGGCGCAGTACGCCTCGATCGGCTACTGGATCGACGAGCGGTTCGCGGGCCGCGGCATCACCACCCGGGCCGTCGCCATGGCGATCGACCACTGCTTCGACGCCGTCGGGCTGCACCGGATCGAGGTGGCGATCCGGCCGGAGAACACCTCCTCGTTGCGCGTGGTCGAGAAGCTCGGCATCAAGGAGATCGGCTACGCGCCGCGGTTCCTGCACATCGACGGGGACTGGCGCGACCACAAGCTCTTCGCGATCACCCGCGAGGAGGTGCCCCTGGGGCTGGTGAAGAGGCTCGATGCGGCCCAATCACACCAGTCACAGGAGTCATCTCACGACACACCGTGACGGCTCCGTTCGCACGCCGTTCACCGCTCGTATCGTCGTCGCCGTGGACCTGTCAGCAGTCATCTTCGTCGTGCTCGCCCTCGCCTGGGCGGCGTACCTGATCCCCAAGGCCCTCAAGCACCACGACGACATGGCCAGTGATCGCCTCGTGGAGGGTCACTCCGACAAGGTGCGCATCCTGTCGCGCAAGGCCAAGGAGTCGGTCGAGGACGTCGCCGAGGCCGTCGTGCCAGCGGCTACCAAGCCGTCCTACGACGTGGCGTCCGACCCGGGCTACCCGGTCAGGCCGCCGGCGACCGCGCCGACCGAGCCCGTGGCTGCACCCGTCGTCACGCGGGCCGCCGCCCGCGGTGCTGCCCGACGTCGCCGTCGCGTGCTCGGGGTGCTCGTGCTGGCCCTGGTCGTGGTGTGGGGGCTGACCTGGTTCGGCCGCCTCCCCCTCCTGGCGCCGGTCGTCCCCGGGGTCCTCGTCGTCGCGTGGCTGGTGGTCGCCCGTCTCTCGGTCCGCAAGCAGCAGCACCTGCGTCGACGCCGTGTTGCGCCGGTCGACGAGGGCGCCCCCGCGACCCTCGCCGAGCCCGTCACGGCAACCGCTGCGTCGACCAGCACCTCCAACGCCGACGCGTTCCTGGACCAGCTGGCCGACGAGGACACCGCCGGGCTCGCCCGCGAGGAGATCGAGGAGGCCCTCGCCAGCGAGGGCTCGCTCTGGGACCCGCTGCCGATGACGCTCCCGACGTACGTCAACAAGGCCCGGGCCCGTCGTACGGTCCGCACCATCGAGCTCACCGGCATCAGCTCCTCCGGCCACTCCGAGACCGACAGCGAGCTGGCCCGCGAGGCCGCCGCCTCGGCCGAGGAGGCCGCCCGCGCCGAGCAGGAGGCCGCGACTCGTCGTCGGGTCGCCGGCGCCTGAGCGCCCCGGGAGCCGTTGTAACGCGGGGTTACTGTCACTGAACCTGCGGTGTACGCCGCACTCGGCGACCACGACACCGCGTTACATGGTTCGGCCGGCCCACCTCACGCCGCCCTCCCGATTCGGGTTCGTCCCGGCCTCGGTGGTAACTTCTTCCTCGCGCTGAAGGGCGCATGGGGCTGTGGCGCAGTTGGTAGCGCGTCTCGTTCGCAATGAGAAGGTCAGGGGTTCGAATCCCCTCAGCTCCACCACTCCTGGTTCGCGTGGGGTGCGCGCGGAGGTAGCGCACTCTGCCGTTGGCAATGAGAAGGTCAGGGGTTCGAATCCCTCAGCTCCACCATCGAGAAGTCAGACACCCTCAGCTCCACCATTCATGGTTCGCGTCCGCCGGCATGTGCGGAGGTACCGCACTGTGCGGTTGGCACTGAGAGATCAGGGTTCGTTTCATTGGTCAGGGGACGCGGCGGATGGCTGCTGCTTGCGCCGGAGGATCTCGCGCAGCTCGGTGAGCACGGTGGGCATGGGGGTGCCCTTGAGGATGTAGCCCGCGCTGCCGAGAGAAGCCGCTTGGTCGGGGATGCCGGAGTGGATGCCTTGGGCGGTCAGGGCCACCACCGTCGTCCCGGGGCAGGCGGCCAGGATCAAGGGCAGCGCCTCCAGGCCGTCCATGACCGGCATGGCGATGTCCAGCAGCACCAGGTCGGGCTGGCGCTCGGTGGCGACGCGCAGCCCTTCGAGGCCATCCCCTGCCTCGCCGACGACGGTGAAGTCATCGGTGCGCTCGAAGAAGGCCCGGTACAGCGCACGCAGGTCGCCGTAGTCGTCGACGAGTACGACGCTCGTAGGAGCGCGCACGGGAGCCAACACGACACCCCCTGCTCGGTGTGGTGCGAGTCGGAGCGACACGCCGGATTGGCGGGTGACCCGCGTCCGTGAGCCTACGCGCGCTCCTCGCGTGCGTCACGCCTCACTGGTCTCGCCCAGTTCGGTCTGGGGCGGCCGGACACCTGCATCCATCAACGGGTGCGGCTACCGTCGATGCGTTGCGAGAGCAGAGGTGACGTCGTGACCGAGAACCGCAGCGCGGACCCCGTGCGGGTCGTCATCGTGGATGACACCGCCGACATCCGTCACCTGCTGCGGGTCGCCCTGGAGCGCGAACGCGAGTTCGTCGTGGTGGCCGAGGCGGGCGACGGGGAGGCCGGCATAGCGGCTGTGGCGAGCCACCAGCCGGACCTGGTCCTGCTCGACGTCGCCCTCCCTGAGCTGGACGGCCTCCAGGTCCTGCCGGTGATCCGGCATCAGTCGCCTCAGAGCGTCGTGGTGATGCTCACCGGCCTCCCCGAGGATTCCACGGCGTTGAGCGCGATCGAGCTGCGCGCCCATGGGTTCATCCGCAAGGGAGGGACGATCACCGCCCTGCTGTCCCAGATACGAGAGGTGCTCGAGGTCCAGGCCGAGCGACGTCAACGACGTGCAGGCGACGTACCTGCTTGATCAGCGGCCCGGGCAATTCCGCGACTCTGGCGACGATCCCGGACAATGGACACGTGCACGCCTGGGAGTACGCGCTCGGTCTCGTCGGCGGGCTCCTGATCATCTGGGTCGGGCTCGTGGTCGCGCTGTACCTCGCCGGCCGCAGGGACGACGAGCCGACGCGACTGCGCGACCTGGTCCGGCTGGTCCCCGACGTGGTCCGGCTGGTCAAGCGGCTCGCGGCGGACCCGACCCTTCCGCGCGGCGTCCGCCTGCGCCTCGGCGCGCTGCTCGTCTACCTCGCGTCACCGATCGACCTCGTCCCCGACTTCATCCCGGTGGCGGGGTACGCCGACGACGCGATCGTGGTCGCACTGGTGCTGCGATCGGTCGTCCGGACTGCGGGTGTCGAGGCGCTCGAGCGCCACTGGCCGGGCACCGACGAGGGCCTCGAAGCCCTCGAACGGGTCTGCCGGGTCGCCCCTGACCAACGGCCGCGGTGACGAGGAGCGGCACCGCCGCTGTCCAGTCATCCGACACATCGGGGAAACCGGACTACACCACTGTTTCGGGGTAGTTGCGGATTATCCGCGCGAGGCCGACCTTATGGTCATGACCTCGTACGTGATCCCGACGACCGGCCTGCGCGACCGGTACTTCGGCCACGTCGAGGAGGTCCGGGCGCTGCTCGCCCTGGCACCGCGATCGGGCCGGGACTCCTGGTCCGGGCACGACCTGCGGCTCTGGATCAAGGCGATCGAGCAGGTCACCGACACCGAGATCGACTGCGCGCTGACCCTGGCCACGGCCTGGGGTGCCTGGGAGAGCCAGCGGGTCGCCGTGGCCGCTCACGTGGTGCTGGTCCGGATCGCTCCCCAGACCGAGGGCCTCGACGCCGCCCGGCTGCGGCGCAACATCGAGAGCGTGTGCTCCCACCTGCGGTCGCAGCTGCCCGCGGCGATCGCCAGTCGCCTGCCCCGCATCGAGACCGCCCGCCCCGAGCTGTCCAGCGCCGTGGTGTGGGCCTACTTCTTCGCCTGCCTCTCGGTCCTGCTGCTCGCGATCGCCGTCACGCACTGACCTTCGGCGACGGCCCGCCCGGCCGTCGCCTAGCGTGTGAGCGACCTCCGCGCAGAAGGGCACCCGCATGACCGAGTCCGCCACGTCCGAGTCCGCCACGTCCGGGTCCGCCACGTCCGGGTCTGGGACCCAGGCCGTCCAGATCGGACGGGAGCGGCAGAGCGAGATCTACCGGGCAGGGGTGCTGGGTCGCCGTCCCGTCGTACCCACGGACTTCGCCGAGCTCGAACGCCGCGCGCGCCGGGCGAGCACGGCCAAGGGTTGGGCGTACGTCGCTGGCGGCGCCGGCGAGGGCCGGACGATGCGCAACAACCGGGCTGCCTTCGACCGCTGGGTGATCGTGCCGCGGATGGCACACGGCATCACCTCGCGGGACCTCTCCGTCGACCTGCTGGGCTCGCGGCTCAGTGCGCCGGTCCTGCTGGCGCCGGTGGGGGCTGGCCAGCTCATCGACCCCGACTGCGACCTGCACGTGGCCCGTGCCGCTGCCGCGACCGGGGTGCCCTACGTCTTCACCAACCAGGGCGGTACCCCGATGGAGGAGTGCGCGGCGGCGATGGGGGACGGGCGCCGCTGGGTGCAGCTCTACTGGAGCACCGACGAGGGGCTCGTCGACAGCCTCATCCAGCGGGCCGAGGCGATCGACGCCGGTGCCCTCGTGGTCACGCTCGACACGACGACCCTCGGGTGGCGCCCGCAGGACCTCAACCTCGGCTCGCTCCCGTTCGCCCAGGGGATGGGCATCGGGCAGTACACCTCGGACCCGCGCTTCCGCGACCTGGTGCGCGAGCGCATCGCCGCTGCCAAGGCCTCGGGGGGCAAGCAGGAGGTCGAGGTCACGCTGGGCGCGATCCGCTCGCTGCTGTCGATCACGCGCAACCACCCGGGCCGGTTCCTGGACAACCTCCGGTCGCCGGTGCCGCGCGCCTCGGTCGAGGCGTTCCTCGCCATCTACTCCAACCCCGGGCTCAGCTGGGACCACCTCGCGACGCTGCGGGAGCGCACCCGGCTCCCGGTCGTGCTCAAGGGGATCCTGCACCCCGACGACGCGCGCCGCGCCTTTGACCAGGGGGTCGATGCGATCGTCGTGTCCAACCACGGCGGCCGGCAGGTGGACAGCTCGATCGCCTCCCTCGACGCCCTCCAGGACATCCGTGCCGCGGTCGGTGACGAGCCGACCATGCTGATGGACAGCGGCATCCGCACCGGCGCAGACGTGTTCACCGCGCTCGCCCTCGGGGCCGACGCCGTGCTGCTCGGCCGGCCCTACATGTACGGCGTCGCGATCGCCGGACAGCGCGGAGCCGAGGAGGTCGTCTCCAACGTCATCGCCGAGCTCGACCTCACCATGTCGCTCACGGGCGCCAGGACCATCGCCGACATCACGGCCGACCTGCTGCAGCCGAGCCGTGACTTCCCCTCCCGCGATCACTAAAGTCGAGTCAATCACTCGGGTTTGAGATCGGCGACGTCATCCGTCGTGGGAGGACATACGATGAAGGACATGACCCCGAGGCTCGACCTCGTCACCATCTTGGGGTGCACTCCCGAGGAAGCAGCGCGGCTCCTCCACGGCCGTCCCGTCACGCCCGGGGAGGTGGAGGCTGCGGCCCGGGTCCACTACGACTGGCGGCGCCACGTCCACGACCCCGACTCCTACTGGGTGACCATCTCCCAGGCGAGTCGCATCCTCGGGATGCGACCCAAGGTGGTCCGCAAGCTGCTCGACCACCACCGCATCCCGCACATCGTGCACTCCACGGGCGTCCGGTTGATGCGACGCCACGAGGTCGAGGCCGCCATCGCGGGGCGGTCGGAGCACCCGGTCATCCCGTCGATAGCCACCCGTTCCTGATCGCGATCGACGGCTCCTCGACCTCGGCGTACTCCGCGTAGGGTCCCTCCATGACCCACGACGTGCGCCTCGTCCACAGCCGCACCTTCCCGGCCGGCGTCAAGCGCACGTTCGAGGAGCTGCTCCCCTTCCCGCTCGAGCGGCTGTTCACCCAGCGCTTCGCGGCCATCCCGCCGATCAAGCAGGTGAGGGACCAGGACGGCACGTGGGGCACCCCCGGGCAGACTCGCACCATCCTGCTGTCCGGCGGAGGCAGCATGCGCGAGGAGCTGGTCGAGGTCACCAAGCCGTCGCGGTTCGCCTACCGCCTCACCCACGTGACCGGCCCGATGAAGGCGCTGGTGCGCTCCATCGACGGGGCCTGGGAGTTCGAGCGCGCGGGCACGGGGGTCCGCGTCACGTGGTCCTGGACGGTGCATCCGCGGGGACGGATCGGCTCGGCGTCGATGCCGGCGCTGCGCCGGATGTGGACTAGTTACGCGCGGCGCAACTTCGAGAACCTCGAGAAGTTGCTGGTCAACTGACCCGCTGATCCCCCTATCCTGCGCAGGTGCGCGTCGGGATCCTGGGAGCGGCCGAGGCCCGCATCGACGGCGCCGCGGTCGACCTCGGCACGCGCAAGCAACGTGCGCTGCTGGCCGCCCTCGCCATGCGCCGCGGGCAGCCGGTCGGCCAGGACGCGCTCGTCGACATGCTCTGGGGCGACGCGCCGCCGACCGCCGTCACCGCCACCCTGCAGGGGTACGTCGCACGATTGCGCCGTGCCCTCGAGCCGGACCGCCCACCGCGTGCGCCCTCGGAGGTGCTGGTCACCCAGCAGACCGGCTACTCACTGGTCCTGCCCGACGACGCGCTGGACGCCGCGCGGTTCGAGAAGGCCGTCGGGTCGGTGCACGAACGGCTCGGCGCCGGCATGACCTCCGACCTCGCGGCACCGGAGCTCGAGGAGCTGTTCGACCGGCTCAACGACGGGCTCTCGCTCTGGCGGGGACTGCCCTACACCGAGCTGGAGGACGCCCCGGCCGCGCAGGCCGAACGGGCCCGTCTCGAGGAGCTGCGCGCGATGGCGATGGAGGACCGAGCCGTCGCGGCCCTCGCCCTGGGTCGGCACGCGATCGTCGCCGGCGAGCTCGAGGTGCTCACCTCGACGTACCCCTTGCGCGAGCGGCTGTGGGGGCTTCGTGCCCTCGCGCTCACCCGCTCGGGCCGCCAGGCCGACGCCCTCGAGGTGTTGCGCCAGGTCCGTGAGCTGCTCGCCGACGAGCTCGGTCTGGAGCCCGGGGCCGAGCTGCGCTCGCTGCAGACCGCGGTCCTGCGCCAGGACCCGTCGCTGGAGTGGACGGCCGCCCCCGCGCTCCCGGCCCAGCGGACCGTGACGGCGCCGCCGCGCCAGTTCGCCTGGCCGCTGGTCGGCCGCGACGACCAGCTCTCGGCACTGGTCGGCCTGCTCGAGCAGTCCGAGGAGAGCCCGGTGTTCGCCGTGGTGACGGGCGATCCCGGCATCGGCAAGAGCCGGCTGTGCGCCGAGCTCGCGTCCACGGCGACGGCCGAGGGCACCACCGTGCTGGTCGGCCGGTGCTCGCAGGACGAGGGGGCCCCGCCGCTGTACCCCTGGGCCAGCGTGCTGCGCGAGCTCGGCCACGACCTGCCCTCGGACGGCACCGGCGAGGCCGACGACGACAGCACCTCGCGCTTCCGGGCCTGGGAGTCGATCGCCCGCACGGTGCTCGACGCTGCCGCCAGCGAGCACCTGCTGGTGATCCTCGACGACCTGCACTGGGCCGACACCTCGACCCTGCGGGTGCTGCGACTGCTGGCGGAGACGGCCGAGGTCGGTCGCCTGATGGTCGTGGCCACCTGGCGACCCGAGCCTCCGCCGACCGGACAGCTGGCGGAGCTGGCGGAGATGCTGGCTCGCCGCCACGCCCTCCGCCTGGAGCTGGCCGGCCTCACCGCTGCCGAGGCGGGGGAGATCGTGACTTCTGTGGCCGCGTCCACCCCGACCAGCCGCGAGGCCGACGCCCTGCGCGCCCGCACCGACGGCAACCCGTTCTTCCTCGTCGAGTACGCCCGGCTCGCCCGCGAGGGCGGCGACCTCACCGCGCTCCTGGAGGAGGAGCACCCCCCGGCTGCGGTGCAGGACGTGCTGACCCGCCGGCTGGCCACGCTGCCCGAGGAGACGCTGGCCGCCGTCCGGATGGCGTGCGTCGCCGGTCGCTACTTCGACGTGCCCACGTTGGCCGCCGCCCTGGACCAGGACGAGGACTCCGTGCTCGACCACCTCGAGGACGCGCTCGAGGCCGGGTTGGTCCGGGAGTTCGGGGTCGACCGGTTCCGGTTCGCGCACGCGCTGGTCCGCGACACGGCGTACGCCGCCCTGACGCGGAGTCGCCGGGCCCGGATGCACGCCCGGCTGGCCGAGGTGCTGGCCGGCCGCACCGGGCGGGAGAGCGAGGTGGCGCGGCACTGGTTCTCGGCCGGCGAGCAGTACGCACCCCAGGCCTGGCGGGCGGCCGTCGAGGCCGGGCGGTCCGCCCGCCGGGTCTACGCGTACGACGAGTCGGTCGGCCTGCTCATCGACGCGCTCGGTGCGCTCGAGCAGGACCCGGGCGCCACTGACGAGGACCTGTTCACGGTGCTCCTCGAGCTGGCTCGCAGCCACCTGCTCACCGACAACCTGATCGACCTGCGCACCACCGTGCGCCGCGCGCTGTCCGTCACCGAGCGACTCGGCGGCGACATGGATCGTGAGGTCGCGGTGCTGTCCTTGCTGAGCACCAAGGCGCTGTGGCAGAGCGGCGTCTACGGCGAGACCGACGAGATCGTCTCGGGCGCCCTGCGACACCTCCTCGAACGGCTACCACCCGGCGACAGCGCCCGGCGCTGCCGCGTGATGCTCGGCCTGTCGAACGAGATCTACTACACGACCTCTGCCCTGGAGCGTGAGGCGCTGTGCGACGAGGCGCTGGCGATGGCCCGTCGTCTCGGCGACGACCGACTCCTCCTCGACGCTCTGCTCGCGCTGCCGCTAGGGGTGTGGAGCCCGCGAACGGCCGACCGGCGGTTCGAGCTCCTGGCCGAGGCGGCCGAGCTGGCGCAGGCCCTCGGTGACGACGCGTCGTGGGCGACCGCGCTCGCATTGCGGGCCAGCGCTGCCTCCGAGTCCGGCCGCGTCACCGAGATGTTCCCGCTCATCGAGCAAGCCCGCGAGCTCGCCACCCGCGAACGGCTGCTGTTCGCCCAGCTGTTCCTCGACGGCCTCGAGATCGCCTGGCGAGCCATGCGTGACGAGTTCGACCAGGTGCACGCGCTGACGGCGCACATGATCTCGGTGCACGAGCGCATCGGTGTCCGCCAGAGCGGGGACGCCGTCGTCGGTGCGCTGCTGATGGACCTGCTGGCGAGCGGCCGGGTGGAGGACCTCCTCTCGATGACCGACCAGATCGAGAAGGTCCAGGTGATGCCGGTGCAGGCGTCGATGGCCGCCATCTTCGGCCGTGCCGGTCGGCCGGACGAGGCCCGCACCTGGCTGCTCGCCGACGACCTCGAGCTCTCGCCGGACTGGTGGTTCTCGACGATGGTGCTGAGCATGGCCGCCGAGGCCGCGCTGTACGCCGAGCTGCCCGACATCGCCGCCACGGTCTACGACCGGCTGCTGCCGTTCGCGCACATGTCGGCCGCCTCGGGCTCCGGGACCATGATCGGCCCCGTCGCGTGCTTCCTGGCCCTGGCCGCCCTGACGACGGGCGAGCGGGACCTCGCCACCCGGCACGCGGACGAAGGTGTCCGGTTGTGCACGGAGTGGGAGATCCCGCTCGCGTCGCGCTGGTTCGCCGACCTCCGGGAGAGGTACGACTTCTAGCCTCGATCCGGTGACCGTTTGGCCGGGCGCCCGGCCGAGCTGTCACTGGAGGGGTGAAATTTCGGCCCTCCACTGGAGGTTTGGCCGGGCGCCCGGCCAAACCGCCAGGGCCCTTCTCAGGCCACGTGCCGGAACGCGCGGGCGTCCTGGCGGGCGTAGCGGCGACGGGTGGCCAGCCAGACCAGCTTGAACCCGAGCCCGACCTTGACGAACACGTCGTCGCGGAGGTCGCGGGGCATGCCCTCGACCGCCCACGGCACGACCCGGATGACCTTGCCGAGGGTGAGGTCCTCCTTGAAGTGCTCCTCGTCGAGCCGGTCCCAGTCCTCCTGGGTGAGCACCCGTTGGAGGATCGGGATCGCGCCGGTCTCCTCGTGCTCGAGGTGACGGGCCAGGCACTCCCGGGTCGCGGCCAGGCGCACCGCCAGGGCCGCACGGGCGTCGTCGTCGGCGTGCTCGGCCAGCCGGGCGAAGCCGCGCTCGCAGGCCTCGAGCAGCGGCTCGAACTCCGCGTGCTCGGCCTCCATGGCCTCCAGCGTCTCGCGGTCCTCGTCGGTGCCGCGCTCCAGGAGCAGTGGCCACAGCCCGGTGTCCTCTCCGGTGTGGTGGCCGTGCAGGACCTCCGCGAAGACCTGCCACCGCTGCTGCAGCAGCCGCCAGGCGACCCGGTCGCTCACCGGGGTGCACTGGGCCGCCTCGGTCAGCTTGGACAGGTCACGCCGGAAGGCGTGGTGCATGACGTACATCATGTACATGTCCACGGGGCCCGCCGGTGCGGCCGTCTGGCCGGCGAGGTGGATCTGCGTGGGCCAGGTGGGGTCCTGCGTGTTCTTCTGGGTTGTGCTCATGGCGCTTCTCCCTCTGTGCGTTGCTGATGAGTGGTGGTGGGTGGTCACACGCCGACCGGCGTGCGGGTCTCGTCGGGACGGGTGTCGGGCTCGTCGAGGTCGGTGACCTCGGCGCGGACGGTGGGCAGGGTGCGGTCGAGCCAGGACGGCATCCACCAGTTCCACTTGCCGAGCAGCGTCATGGTCGCGGGCACCAGGACCATCCGGATCACGGTCGCGTCGAGCGCGATCGCGACCGCCATGCCGACACCGAGCTGCTTGACCACGGCGTCGACCTCGCTGGCGAAGCCCAGGAAGACGGCGACCATGATCGCGGCGGCGGCGGTGATGACCCGGCCGGTGGCCGACAGCCCGCGTACGACGCTGCCGTGCGCGTCCCCGGTGTCCTGCCAGTCCTCACGGATGCGGGAGAGCAGGAACACCTCGTAGTCCATCGACAGCCCGAACAGGACCGCGAACAGCAGGATCGGCATCCAGCTCGAGACCGGCATCGCGTGATCGAGGCCGAGCAGGTTGGCTCCCCAGCCCCACTGGAAGACGACCGTGATGACGCCGTACGCCGCGCTGATCGACAGCAGGTTCATCACCGCCGCCTTCACCGGGACGACGACCGAGCGGAACACCATGCCGAGCAGCACCATCGAGACGGCCACCACGAACCCGACGACCACCCACAGCCGCGTCGAGAACAACGAGGCGATGTCGGCGAACAGGGGAGTGGTGCCGGTGATCTCGACGCCCGAGGGGACCTCGGCGCGCAGGTCGTCGACCAGGCCGGGAGTGCGCTCGTCGGTGGGACCGAACGTCGGCTCGGCCTCGAAGACGCGCAGCACCCCGTCCTGCGAGGCCACCACCGGCGAGACGGTGGCGATGTCCTCGCGAGCCGTGACCTGCTCGGCCAGCGTCGTGACCCTGGCGTCGCTGAGGCCCTTGGTCACGAAGGTGATCGGGCCGTTGGCGCCCGGACCGTACTCGTCGGCGACGAGGTCGTAGGCCTTGCGCGTGGTCAGGTCCGACGGCTGGGCCGAGGAGTCCTGCGGCCAGGTGCGCATCGCCAGGGCGGGTGCGGCCAGGGTCAGCATCACCACGGTGGCGAGCAGGGCCCAGGCCAACGGACGACGGCCCACGCGGGCGGCCCAGCGCTCCATCACCGGAGGACGCGTGCGCTCGCGGGACTTGCGCACCCGGCGCGGCAGCAGCCGACGGCCGGCGAGACCGCACAGTGCGGGCACCAGCGTGAGGGCGGCGGAGGCGACCCCGACGACGGCGATCGCGGTGGCGAAGCCGAAGGCGTCGTACGTCGGCAGCCCGGCCAGCTTGAGCCCGAGCAACGAGACCAGCACGGTGGCGGAGGCGAACACGACCGAGCGACCGGCGGTGGCGACCGCACGACCCGCAGCCTCGACCTTGTCGTGGCCGGCACCGAGGAACTCGGCGAACCGGGTCACCAGCAGCAGCGCGTAGTCGATGCCGACGCCGAGTCCGACCATCGAGGCCACCATCGGCGCCGCCGTGCTCACGTCCATCGTCGCCGCGAGCAGGGTGATGCCCGCCGAGCCGACCGCGAGCCCGGTCAGGGCGACCGCGATCGGCAGACCCGCGCCCACGACCGACCCGAAGGCGAGCACGAGGATGAGCAGGGCGGCCACGATGCCGATCAGCTCGCCCTGCCCGCGCATCGGTGCGGCAGCGGTGTCGGGCAGGTCGCCACCGAGCTCGACCTGGATGCCGGCGTCGCGGGTCGGCGCGACCGCCTTGTCCAGGGGAGCGAGGTTCTCGTAGAGGTCCTTGTCGGTGACCGGTGCGTCGTACTCCACGGTGAGCATGGCCGTGTCGCGGTCGGCGCTGAGCCGGGGCTGGCTGACCGAGACCACGTGGTCCATCTGCTCGAGACGGTCGGTCAGGGGGGCGATGACCGTCGAGCCGAGGGCGGTGCCGTGCCGGTCGTGCACGACCACGCGGGCGCTGGCGTTGCCGGCGCCCGGCGTGTGCTCGCGCAGCTGGTCGATGCCGACCTGGGCGCGGGCGGCGGGGATGTCCCAGTTGTCCTGCGGCGTGCCGCCGATGCTGCCGGCGAGGGCGAAGATGCCGATGGCCGCGAGCACCCAGGCGGAGATCGTCCGCCAGGGGTGGGCCGCCGTGGAGCGGCCGAGACGGTGGAGGAGGCGTGACATGGTGATCGTTCCTTCGTGTCGTCGTCGTTGACTTGCCCGGTCGTCCGGGGCGTTGCCCAGACTCCGACGGCGCGCTGGAACAGAACTTGTGGCCGACTTGAGGTCTACTGGACCTCGGGAGAGAGGCCGTGTCGGCCAGAGGAGATACGGCAGATTTCTGCGAATGATGTCCGTTTTGGCGTTTTTGGGGTACGTTGTGCACCTGGTCTAGTCAGCCAAGGGGGAATGGCCGCATGATGTCCGTCGCACCTGTCTCGGTCCTGATGCTCGGCGTCATCGGCATGCTGGTCGTCGCCTTCTCCGTCGCTCGGATGACCATCGAGGAGCGCCGCTACCGCGGCCCGCTCACCGTCGCGCGCGTCCCGCAGGCCACGCCGCAGGCTCCGCAGCCGGTCAGCTCCGCCCGCTAGATCCAGCGGCGGAACCACATCCGCTGCACCCACTCGCGGTTGGTGAGCAGGCCGTCGGTCCAGATCGGCCAGAACCACGCGAACGACACCAGCGTCAGCACCACCACCGACCCCACCGCGGCCGCGCCGGCCGCCCGCCGCACGGGCGAGGCGTCGGCCCGGCCCAGCAGCTCCCCGAGCAGCAGCGTCGCGCCGAGGACGAGGAACGGCAGGATCATCACGGCGTAGTAGCTGAAGATCGGGCGGTTGTCGTAGCGCAGCCACGGCAGCCAGGTCACCGCGATCCCGATGACGACCAGCCCGTAGCGCCAGTCGCGCTTGCCGATCCAGGCCACGACCGACCAGATCGCCGCCACCAGGCCGAACCACCACACCACCGGGTTGCCCAGCAGCAGGATCTCGCGCAGGCAGGTCGACCCGGCGGCCGCCGCACAGCCCTGCTGCCCGGGCTGGATGTCGAGCTGGGTGTCCACCCCGACCGGCCGGTTCAGCACCATCCAGCCCCACGGGTCCGACTGGTAGACGTGCGTGCTGCCGTCGAGGAACTTGGTGTGGAAGGTGTAGACGTCGTGGTGGTAGTGCGCGAGCGAGCGCAGCGACTGCCACAGCTCGGGGAAGAACCCGTGCGCGTCGTGCCGGAGGTAGCTGCCCCAGTAGGGGCCGTACTGCGTGTGCGAGAGGTGCTGCTCGTAGGTGCCCGCGTGCATCAGCCAACCGGTCCAGCTGACGAGGTAGACCACGAGCGGCAGCAGCACGACGTACCCCAGGGCGGGGAGCGCGTCGATGACAGCCGACTTCAGCAGTGCCCGTCGTACGCCGAAGGAGCGGCGCGCCCCGGCGTCCCAGACCCACATCAGCAGGCCGAAGGCGGCGAGGGGGAACAGCGCCGACCACTTGGTGCCGATCGCCAGTCCCCAGAAGACGCCGGTGGCGAGCCGCCAGGGTCGCCACCACAGCCTCGGACCCCACGAACCGGGGGAGAGGCGTCGCCCGGACGGCACCTGCCGGGCCAGTCGCTCACGACCCCAGTCGCGGTCGGCGACCATGCAGCTGACCGCGCACAGCAGGAAGAACGCCGCGAAGATGTCGAGCAGCGCGAGCCGCGAGAGCACGAGCTGCATGCCGTCGAAGCACATCAGCAGCCCGGCGACGAGCCCCAGCAGCGTCGACCGGGTGACCCGACGCGCGAGCCGGACCATCACCATCACCATCAGCGAGCCGACGACCGCGGAGGAGACCCGCCACCCGAACGGCGTCATCCCGAAGGTGTGCTCGCCCAGCGCGATGATCCACTTGCCGACCTCGGGGTGGACCACCATGTTCGGGATGCCGTTCCACAGGCCGGTGGTGTGCCCGGCCAGGATCTCGTCGTTGGCGCCGTCGACGTAGTTCTGCGCGTAGCCGAAGTGCAGCATCGACCAGGCGTCCTTGGCGTAGTACGTCTCGTCGAACAGGAACGCCCGCGGCTTGCCGAGGTCCCACAGCCGGAGGAAGGCCGCGAGCAGCGTGACGGCGACCGTCCCGATCCAGGCGATGGCCGGATCGTTGTCGCGGGCGCGCATCCGGGCCCGGGCCGCGGCACTCGGGACCACGTCCCCGACCGCTGTGCGTGACAGGCCGATCGTGCGCGTCAGCGGTGCGGGGAGGGTCACGCTGCTTGATGCTACGGCGGTCGTGGCTGCCATGATCGGACCCATGACGACACCGGCGACCGGCACTCTCGTGCTGGCGGCGACGCCCATCGGCCGCGTCGAGGACGCGCCGCCACGGCTCGCCGCCGAGCTGGCCGGCGCCGACGTCGTGGCGGCCGAGGACACGCGTCGGCTCCGGCGCCTGGCATCCGAGCTGGGCATCGAGATCCCCGGCCGTGTCGTCTCCTACTTCGAGGGCAACGAGCACGTCCGCACCGAGTCGCTGCTCGAGTCGCTGCTCGCCGGTGACCGTGTGGTGCTGGTGACGGACGCCGGGATGCCGAGCGTGTCCGATCCTGGCTACCGACTGGTCGCGGCCGCGATCGAGCGGGGCGTGCCGGTGACGAGCGTGCCCGGACCGAGCGCGGTGCTCACGGCGTTGGCCGTGTCGGGGCTGCCGGTCGACCGGTTCTGCTTCGAGGGCTTCCTGCCGCGCAAGGCCGGCGAGCGGTCGCGTCGACTGGCCGCAGTGGCCGACGACGAGCGCACCCTCGTCTTCTTCGAGTCCCCGCACCGCACGCACGCGACCCTCGAGGCGATGACCGAGGTGCTGGGCGCCGAGCGCCGGGGGGCGGTGTGCCGCGAGCTGACCAAGACCCACGAGGAGGTACGCCGCGGCACGCTGGCCGAGCTGGCCGAGTGGGCTGCGCCCGGTGTCCGCGGTGAGGTGACCATCGTCGTCGACGGTGCTGCCCCGAGCGAGGCGGTCACCGATCCCGCCGTGCTGGCCGCGCGCGTCGCCGAGGACGAGGCCGACGGCGTGCCGCGCAAGCAGGCCATCGTCGACGTGGCGCGCAGGTCCGGCGTCCCCAAGCGGGTGGTGTACGACGCGGTGCACCGCTCGTGACCCGCCCCGACCTGCCGGACCCGTTGCCGCACCCGGTCGTGGACAACCACTGTCACCTCGACATCGCGCGCGGAGGCGACGAGCCGGCCCTTCCGGTCGGCGAGGCCCTCGACCTCGCTGCGTCGGTCGGCGTGACCCGCATCGTGCAGATCGGCTGCGACCTCGAGGGCGCGAGCTGGGCCGTCGAGACGGCGGAGGCGCACGAGCAGGTCGTCGCGGGTGTGGCGCTGCACCCCAACGAGGCCCCGCTGCTCGCCGAGCAGGGGCGGCTGGACGACGCCCTGGCCGAGATCGAGCGGCTGGCCAGGAGCAGCGAACGGGTGCGGGCCGTGGGGGAGACGGGGCTGGACTACTACCGCACCGGCGAGGAGGGCCGAGCCGCGCAGCACGAGTCCTTCCGCGCGCACCTCGAGCTGGCGACGGCCCTCGACAAGACGCTTGTGATCCACGACCGCGACGCCCACGCCGACGTCCTGCGACTCCTCGACGAGGCCGGCGCTCCCGACCGCTGGGTGATGCACTGCTTCTCCGGCGACGCCGACTTCGCCCGGGAGTGCCTGTCACGAGGTGCGTACCTCTCGTTCGCGGGCACCGTCACGTTCAAGAACGCCGAGACGCTGCGCGAGGCCCTGCGCGAGACCCCGCTCGACCGGGTCCTGGTGGAGACCGACGCGCCGTACCTCACCCCGATGCCGCACCGTGGCCGCCCCAACGCGTCGTACCTCGTGCCGCTCACGGTCCGGTCGATGGCCGACACCCTGGGCGTGCACGTCGCCCGGTTGTGCGAGGCCATCGAGCGCAACACCGACACGGCGTTCGGCGGCTCCTGGGGCGTGTGAGACCGCCCACAACCCTCACCCTCAACCGATGCTTGCAAGTTGCTAACTCGCAGCTACTTTGCCTAGGGTCGAGGGCTGTTGGCCGGGAGCGGGCATGCACCAACCGGCGAGCGCCCTTTCGGGACCCACCGCGACCACCCCCCGGTCGCCCGTGGCCTGGCGCCGCCGCCCGTGGCTCGGGAAAAGCGACCATCGGAGAATCGTGCGCGCCTCGAACACGCACCCCATCCTGTTCCGTCTGACCCACCACAAGCTTCTTCTCGGCACCCTCGTCGGCGCGATCGTCGTCGCGCTCGGCGGTGCTGCGGCCGCCTACACGGCGTTCAGCAAGACCGTCACCGTCTCCGTCGACGGGCACGAGTCCACCGTGCGCACCTTCGGGAACAACGTCGGTGACGTCCTCGCTGCGAAGGGCATCAAGCCCGACGAGCACGACTCGGTCGTGCCGGGCGTGGACACCAAGGTCGACGACGGCTCCCGCATCGCGGTCCGCCTCGGTCGTCCGCTCGCCCTGAGCATCGACGGCGACAAGCGCACGCTGTGGACCACCGCGACCACGGTCGCCGGGGCCATCGACCAGCTCGGCCTGCGCATCGGCAACGCCGCTCTCTCGGTGAGCCGCGGCGCCGACATCGACCGCTCCGGCATGGCGCTGTCGGTGATCACGCCCAAGAACGTGACCCTGAAGGTGGCCAACGCGAAGGCCGAGCGCCACAACCTCCCGGTGAAGACGGTCGGTGACCTGCTCCAGCGGGTCGGCGCCGGTGTCGACCGCAACGACATCGTGCGTCCCTCGCGCAGCGCCGTGCTGACCGACCGCACCAAGGTCGTCGTCACCAAGATCGGCGTGCGGACCGAGCACGTCCCGCGCGAGCGGATCGCGGCCCCGGTCCAGGAGCAGAAGGACGGCTCGCTGATGGTCGGCGACAGCCAGACCGTGCGCGAGGGCAGCGACGGCCTGCGCGACGTCACCTACAAGATCAAGTACCGCAACGGCGAGGTCGTCAAGCGCACCGTCGTCAAGCAGGCGATGATCCGGCAGCCGGTCGCCTCGATCGTCAAGGTCGGCACCAAGACCGTCGACACCGGCGTCTGGGACCGCATCGCCGCGTGCGAGTCCGGTGGCAACTGGGCTGCCAACACCGGCAACGGCTACTACGGCGGCCTGCAGTTCAACATGGGCACCTGGCAGGCCTACGGCGGGAGCGGCCGTCCCGACCAGAACAGCCGCGAGCAGCAGATCGCCGTGGCCGAGCGCGTCCGGGACGCCTCGGGTGGCTACGGTGCATGGCCGGTGTGTGGCGCCCGCGCCTGACTCTCCTAGGCTCCTCTGCGTGAGCCATCCATCTTCTGCCGGACCGAGACTGCTCGGTCCGGCAGAAGTGCGTCTGCTGGCCGATCGGCTCGACCTGCGCCCCACCAAGCAGCGCGGGCAGAACTTCGTGATCGACGCCAACACCGTGAGGCGCATCGTGCGCGACTCCGGCATCGGGCCCGGCGACGTCGTCGTCGAGGTCGGGCCGGGACTGGGCTCGCTCACCCTCGCGCTGCTCGAGGTCGCCGCGCGGGTGGTGGCGATCGAGGTCGACCCGGTCCTCGCTGCGGCCCTGCCCGCGACCATCGCCGACCGGGCACCTGACCAGGTCGACGGCTTCGAGGTGGTCGCGGCCGACGCGCTGCGGATCAGCTCGGTGCCAGGACCGCCGCCGACGGCTCTGGTCGCGAACCTGCCCTACAACGTCTCGGTGCCGGTGCTGCTGCACCTGCTGGCGCTGCTGCCGTCGCTCGAGCGCGGGCTCGTCATGGTGCAGTCGGAGGTGGCCGACCGGCTGGCGGCGCGGCCCGGCTCGAAGGTGTACGGCATCCCGTCGGTCAAGGCCGCGTGGTTCGCCGACGTACGCCGGGCCGGCGCGATCGGTCGCAACGTGTTCTGGCCCGCCCCCAACGTCGACTCCGGCCTCGTCGCCTGGACCCGCCGCGAACCACCGACGACGGCGGTCACCCGCGAGCAGGTCTTCGCCGTCGTCGACGCGGCGTTCGCGCAGCGTCGCAAGGCCCTGCGTCCCGCGCTGCGCGGACTGGCCGGCTCGGCAGAGGCCTCCGAGCGTGCGCTCGCCGCGGCTGGGATCGACCCGATGACCCGCGGCGAGCAGCTGCGGCTCGAGGACTTCGTGCGGATCGCCGAGGCCCTCGCAGGAGCACCGGCATGAGCATCACGGTGCGCGCTCCCGCCAAGGTCAACCTGGTGCTGATCGTCGGCCGGCCACGCGACGACGGATTCCACCCGCTGAACACCGTCTACCAGGCGATCAGCCTGTACGACGACGTGCGCGTCTCCGACGCCGAGGGCTGGAGTGTCTCCGTCCAGCCGATCGGTGAGGTCGACGTCTCCGTCGTGCCCCTCGACGAGAGCAACATCGCGCTCCGCGCCGGCCGGGCCCTGGTGACGCACCACGGACTCGACCTCGCCGCGGAGATCCAGATCAACAAGGGCATCCCGGTCGCCGGTGGACTGGCCGGTGGCAGCGCCGACGCCGCCGCCACCCTGGTCGCGCTGGACCGGCTGTGGGACCTGCGCACCACCGACGAGGACCTGCTGACCATCGCCGGCGAGCTCGGTAGCGACGTGCCGTTCGCACTCATCGGCGGCAGCGCCCATGGTCTCGGGCACGGCGAGCTGGTGAGCCCGTTGCCCGACAGCGGTTCGTATTGGTGGGTGGTCGTGCCCTGCGACGACGGGCTCTCGACGCCGGCGGTCTACCGCGAGTTCGACCGGCTGCGGCCCGACGTGGAGGAGTCCGCGCACCAGACCGATCCGACGGCGCTGATCTCGGCGCTCAGGGACGGCGACGACGAGGGCCTGGCCGCGGCCATGCGCAACGACCTCGAGGACGCCGCTCTCACCCTGCGTCCCGAGCTCGCGGAGCGGATGGCGGAGGTGCAGGCGCACTGCGTCCGCAAGGTGATGCTGTCCGGGTCGGGGCCGACCATCCTCGGCGCATCGGGCTCGCAGGAGGAGGCGCTCGAGTGCCGCGCGGCGCTGCTCGACGCAGGCTTCGAGGTGGTGCACGTGGCGACCGGTCCGGTCGCCGGGGCGCACGTCGTGGAGTACGCCTAGTGGCCGCCCCCAACCTGCTCAACCTGGAGAAGGTCTCCAAGTCCTACGGCGTGCGCATCCTGCTCGACGAGGTCAGCCTCGGTGTGGCCGAGGGTGAGCGGATCGGCATCGTCGGCCGCAACGGCGACGGCAAGACGACGCTGCTCAACCTGATGGCCGGCCGCGAGGTGCCGGACACGGGTCGGGTGTCGACGAACCGCGGCCTGCGCATCGGCTACCTCGACCAGCGCGACCTGTTCGACGACACCCACACCGTCCGCGAGGTCGTGCTCGCGGGTCGCGCCGACCACGAGTGGGCGGCGGATGCCCGGATGCGCGAGGTCGTCGAGGTGCTGCTGGCCGGGGTCGCCCTGGACCGGCCGATCCACGGGTTGTCCGGTGGGGAGCGCCGCCGCTGCTCGCTGGCCCGGTTGCTGTTGGACGACGACGAGCTGCTCATCCTCGACGAGCCGACCAACCACCTCGACGTCGAGGCGGTGGCGTGGCTGGCCGAGCACCTGGTCCGTCGTACGTCCGCGCTGGTGGTGGTCACCCACGACCGCTGGTTCCTCGATGCGGTGTGCGAGCGCACCTGGGAGGTCCACCCCGGAGCGAACGGTGCCGGCGTGGTCGACGCCTACGAGGGCGGGTACGCCGCGTTCGTGCTCGCCAAGGCCGAGCGCCAGCGGCAGGCCACCGCGTCCGAGGCGCGTCGGCAGAACCTCGCGCGCAAGGAGCTGGCCTGGCTGCGACGCGGCCCGCCGGCACGCACCTCGAAGCCGAGGTTCCGCATCGAGGCCGCCAACGCGCTGATCGAGGACGTGCCCCCGCCGCGCGACCGGATGGAGCTCCAGCGGTTCGCCACGCAGCGGCTCGGCAAGGACGTGATCGACGTCGAGGACGTCGACCTCACCCGCGGGGACCGTCAGCTGCTCTCGCACGCCACCTGGCGGCTCGGCCCCGGCGACCGGGTCGGGATCGTCGGCGTCAACGGCGCCGGCAAGAGCTCCGTGCTGGGACTGGTCGCCGGCACGCTGGCGCCGTCGGCCGGCCGCGTCCGGCTCGGTCGCACGGTCGCCCTGGAGCACCTGACGCAGCACGTGCCGGTCGACGACCCCGACTCGCGCGTGCTGTCCACGATCGAGGACATCCAGCGCCTCACCCGGATGACCACCGGCAAGGACGTGACCGCCACGTCCATGCTGGAGCGGTTCGGCTTCACCGGCGACAAGCTGACGGCCCGGCTCGGCGACCTGTCCGGCGGTGAACGGCGGCGCTTCCAGCTGCTGCGCCTGCTGCTGTCCGAGCCCAACGTGCTGCTGCTCGACGAGCCCACCAACGACCTCGACATCGACACCCTCAACGTCGTCGAGGACTTCCTGGACACCTGGCCGGGCACGCTGGTGGTGGTCTCGCACGACCGCTACTTCCTCGAGCGCGTCACCGACTCGGTCTGGGCCTTGGTGGGGGACGGGCAGCTCTCGATGCTGCCGCGGGGGGTCGACGAGTACCTCGAGCGGCGGGCGGCGCAGGTCCACACTCCCGAGCCGCCTGCGGTCGAACGCAAGAGCTCGTCCGGCTCGGCCGCGGAACGGGCAGCCCGCAAGACCATCGACCGGATCGACAAGCAGCTGGCGCGGATCGCCGTACGCGAGGCGGAGCTGCACGACCAGATGGCCGCCCACGCGAGCGACCACGAGCGACTGGCCGCGCTGTCGGCCGAGCTCCAGGAGCTGTCGGCCGAGAAGGACGACCTCGAGGCCGAGTGGCTCGAGGCGGCGACGGTCCTCGAGTGATCCGCGCTCAGCTCAGCGGCACCATCAGCCGCTTGAGCAGGGCGGCGAGCTGTGCGTGGTCGTCGTCGGACAGGTGTGCCAGCAGGTCGCGCTCGCGTGTGAGGAGCGACTCGAAGGCGCCGTCGACCGTCCGCTTGCCGGCGGCCGTGAGCGTGACCAGGACTCCGCGTCGGTCCCGCGGGTCGGGAGAGCGCTCGACCAATCCGCGCTCCGCGAGGCGGTCCACCCGGTTGGTCATGGTGCCGCTCGTGACGAGGGTCTGGCGCAACAAGGCACCCGGGGTCAGCTGGTAGGGCTTGCCCGCTCGTCGCAGCGCCGCCAGCACGTCGAACTCCCAGGTCTCGATCTGGTGGGCCGCGAACGCGTCCCGCCGCGCCTTGTCGAGCAGCCGGGAGAGCCGACCCACCCGGCTGAACACCTCGACCGGAGCCAGGTCGAGGTCGGCGCGCTCGCGGTGCCAGGCCTCGACGAGCTCGTCCACCTCGTCGCGATCCATGCCAGAACTGTAGCCTGACAAGATTCTTGACATCGAGATATATCCTCGGTCCATGGCGCACAGCTGGGACCCCGACCGCTACCTCACCTTCGCCGACGAGCGCGGTCGCCCGTTCCTGGAGCTGGTCGCGCGCATCGACGCCGACGCACCCGCGCGGGTCGTCGACCTCGGCTGCGGTGCCGGGAACCTGACCGTGCTGCTCGCCCGTCGCTGGCCGCAGGCGCAGGTGGTCGGTGTCGACTCGAGCAGCGAGATGATCGCCGCCGCTCCCTTGGATGCGGGGGTCGAGCTCACCGTCGGCGACCTCTCGACGTGGGCCCCGAGCGTGCCGGTCGACGTGCTGGTCTCGAACGCGGCGCTGCAGTGGGTGCCCGGCCACCTCGAGCTGCTCCCTCGCCTCGTCGACGGCGTGGCGCCCGGGGGTTGGCTGGCCTTCCAGGTGCCCGGCAACTTCGACGAGCCCAGCCACACGATCCGTCGCGACCTCGCCGCCGAGGCGCCGTACGCCGAGCACACCGCCGGCGTCGCAGCCCCGTCCGCGCACTCGGCCGCCCGCTACCTGGAGGCCTTGCGCGGCCTCGGCTGCGAGGTGGACGCCTGGGAGACGACCTACCTGCACGTCCTGCACGGCGAGGACCCGGTCTTCACCTGGGTCAGCGGCACCGGCGCCCGCCCCACCCTCCAGGCCCTCCCCGACGACCTGCGCCCTGCCTTCGAGGAGGAGTTCAAGCGCCGCCTCCGCGAGGCCTACCCCGAGCAGGACGGCGCCGTCGTGCTCCCGTTCCGCCGGGTCTTCGTCGTCGCGCGGCGCGCGTGAGCTCTCACACCGGCGGCAGGGCGGGCACCGTCGTCGTGCCGGGGCGGTCCTCGACGACGGACTCGTGGGTCCAGCGAGCAACGCACGTGCGGTAGACCAGCGAGTGCTGGTAGCCGCTGTGACCGAGGATCCGCGGGCCGGGGTCGCCGACGCCGTCGGCCGGGACCTCGGGGACGGGCACGTCGTGCTCGCTGTCGCGGTCGGAGAACACGCGCCAGCCGATCGGGTCGGTACGACGGAACAGGTTCACCCACTCGCCACCTGCGTCAGCCAGCCGGCTGCGGAAGCTGGTGCCAGGCGCGATCGAGGGATCGTCCTCGGGTCCCACGGCGTCGCCGACGCGGGGCAGGTCGGGGGCGGGGCCGTCCAGCCTGGGCTGTCCCGTGGTGGGCGCGTTGCCGACGACGGCCGGGCCGAAGACGCGCGGGAAGATCCGGCCGTACAGCGCGCGGATCTGGCTGCCGTAGGTGATCATCCGCGTGCGCGCCAGCTCGGTGTCGCTGAGCCGGCTTGCTGCGGCCAGCACGATCAGCGAGCCCTGGCTGTGGCCGGACAGGATCAACCGGTTGTCCGACTGCTGCGCCGTGCCGTGCCGGTCCAGCGCCCAGCGCGACCGGATCAGCAGCTCGGGAATGACGCGCTCGGCGTAGCACGGCGGCGCGAGCGGGTGCGCGGCGCGCGGCCAGAAGGTGGTCAGGTCCCAGATGACGCCGACCGCCTTGCGCGTCTTCTCTGATCGTCGGATCTGCGAGCCGAGCGCGATCAGGCCGGCCGACATCCCGACGACCAGCCACATCGACGCGGTCGCCACGGTGCGGGTCCAGCCGAGCCCGGGCAGCTCCCAGGGCGGTACGCCGCACATCGATGTGACGATGATGATCAGCGCGACCGGTGCGGTGATGGCGCCGATCACGTCGAGGAAGGTCTCGGCGCGGTGCGTCAGTGCGGCCGTACGACGAGCCGCCACGCACCGGGCCCGGTCGCGTTCGGCGATCTTCTCGAGCCAGCCGGCATCGGTCGCGTAGTGCTCCTCGAGCGGCTTCCCGACGTACCTCCCGAAGCGCCGCAGGCACACCCCGAGCCCCACGGCCACCAGCAGCAGCCACAGCAGCTGACCGATCGCCGTCCAGATCAGCACCTGCGGGACCGCGAGGGGCACCTCGGGCCGGTCGCTGGGGTCGAGCACGACGCCCTTGCCGAGGGTCAGCGTGAACGGGCCTCGCGTCTCGGGCAGGGTGAGCACACCGGCCGGTCGGAACTGGTCGGCCTGCTGCTCGGCCGTGCAGGCACCCGATCCGGCGGCGAGACAGCTGTCGGCCAGCACGACCGCGCGTGCCGGGACGGTGAGGGAGGACGACTTCTCGCGCAGCACGGTCCGGCCGCGGCCCTCGGTGAAGGCGTCGGTGCCGCTGGTGTAGCTCGGCTTGACCCGGAGGGAGAGCCCCTTCATCTCGATGGTCCCGGACGTCACGGTGGCGGTGGTGCCGTCGAGGACGATGCGGCCGCCGCGGAGGGTGACGTCGCCGGTGGCGACGAAGTCGTCGGTGCTCTGCTTGCTGGTCAGATCCATCATCGTCGGCGCAGACTCGCCCTTGTTCGGCACCTCGACCTGGCTGACCAGGTCGCCGACGCCGTGGTCGCTGCCGTTGAGGAAGTTCGCCGCGGCAACGACGGTGCTGGTCGTGAACAGCAGGGCCACCCAGGCCGCGGTGGCGAGCAGCACCGAGGCGCCGGCGCCTCGCCAGGCCGTGTCGGCGTTCTCGGCAGGGGAGTGGCGGTACTGCCAGTTCGCCAGCAGTCCCCAGAACACGATCGCCACGACGGCCGCGCCGAGGATGAACCAGGCGCTGCTGCTGTCGTAGAGGCCGGCGACGCGCAGCACCTGCACGAGCACCACCAGGACCAGCGGTGACAGCGCGATGGCCGTGGCCGTGCGCCCGCCCATGCGTCCTCCCGCGAACACGCTGAGGTGCAGCACGGTGAGGAGCACGAACACCCCGATGAACCAGACGTTGCGCCACGTGTAGTCGATCGACTCGTCGAGGTGCTGGTGTGGGGCGAGGTCGAGGGTCCAGAGCACGAGCAGGTGCAGGAGGAAGATCGCGACGGCGGCGAGGGCCACGCTCTTGTCGAAGCGAGGGCCCAGTCGCTGCCCGAGCAGGTCGACGAGGTTCGGCTCGCCGTGGGACCCGCTCCAGTCGACGTCGTTCGGGTGGTTGGCGCAGACGCCGACGACGGCGACCAGCATGACCACGCCTGCTGCCATCAGGCAGAGTGCGAGGCCGGCCCCCGACCAGAAGGTGAGGCTGCCCCAGCCGGCGTGCATCAGGTGGATGGTCGTGAAGGCCACGACGGTGGCGACTGCGGCGGCGAGGTGGAACCGCTGCAGTCGCAGGGTCCGCTCGCTGCCGTCCCAGAGGAACCGGCGCAGCAGGATCGGTCGCTCGGCGTCGGTCACGTCGGGGGCGGAGCCGTCGGCCGGAGCCTCGGCGGCGACCACGCTCTCGTAGCGGCTGATCGAGGTCCGCGACAGCAGCCACAGCACGGCGACGAGCACCATCGGCACGACCGTCGCGAGGGCGATCCGTTGGCCGGGGTCCAGCCCACCGAGGAAGTTCAGCCAGCCGGGCAGGGCGGAGCACCCCGGCACGCCGTACCGGAAGCACTGCCAGGCCCCCATGTCGATCGCGACCACGCACGGCGTCAGCACGAAGAACACGGTGAGCAGCAGGCCCGACACGCGCACGGCGCGGGCGCCCCACTGGGCCTGCCCGCCCGGACGGCCGATCTGGAGCCGGGCCCAGTAGGCGAGGTTCACCAGGGCGAACGGCAGCAGCAGCAGCCACAGCGCCCGGCGCACCCAGCCGAGGAAGCCCTGCACGCCGGAGGTCAGGTTGCCCCAGGAGTACGCCTCGACGCTGACGCGGCTGTCCTCGAGGTCACGCAGCGGCACCGTGCCGTCCTTGGTGCGGTAGATGCCGGTCAGCGAGTCGCCGGCGACCTGGCCGACCTCGCCGTCGGCGACACCGAGCATGGTGGCGGGGGAGGTTCCGTGCACGCCGTGCACGCGCAGCTCGACGGTCTCCATGGCGGCGCTCCCATCAGGGGGTCTTCGCGTGCTTGGCCTCATGATGAGGGAGCCCGTGAGGCCGTTCCGGAAGCGCCACACCGGTTCGTCGGCCCGGAGCAGGGGACGAACAGGGCATCGGGAAGAATCCCCTCATGGAGCTGGCCTTCTTCACCCGCGGCGACGGGGAGTCGCTCGTCCCGACCCCGCTCGCGTGCAGCCTGTGGAGCGACGACCAGGTGCACGGGGTGGCCCTGAGCGGAGCCCTCGCCCGGTCCCTCGAGCGCGCTGCAGCCGAGACCGGCCGCGCCGACCTGCGACCGGCCCGCTACACCGTCGACCTCTTCAAACAGGCGCGGATGCAGCCCTGCGAGCTGCGCACGACGGTCGTCCGCGAGGGACGCCGGCTGTGCCTGATCGACGCCGTCGTCGAGCAGGCCGGCGAGCCCGTGGCCCGGGCGAGCGGACTCTTCCTGCGACCGAGCGAGCCGGCGCCGGGCGAGGTCTGGGAGCCGGGCACGTCGTTCGAGCCGCCGCCGCTCGAGCTCGCTCCCGTCTCCGACGACCCACGGGTGCCGTTGTTCAACAGCGACCAGCTGGGCTGGTCGCAGTCGTTCGGCGAGCACCAGAACGGCCAGCGCAAGATGACCTGGCAGACGGGCATGCCGGTGATCGCCGAGGAGAAGCCGTCGCCGTTCGTCGCGGTGGCGAGCATCGCCGACGCCGCGAGCATGGTCACCAACTGGGGGAGCAACGGCGTCGAGCAGATCAACACCGACATCACCCTGACCCTGGCCCGGCTGCCGGTCAGCCTCGAGATCGGCCTGGCCGCCGTCGACCGGGTCAGCAACGAGGGCATCGCCGTCGGCACCGCCGCCGTCTTCGACCGCGAGGGCACCCTCGGCGCCGCGGTCGTCTCCTCGATCGCGAACGCCAAGCGCACCGTCGACTTCGGCGTCCACGACTTCAGCGACGACCCCCGGGCCTCGGGAGCCTAGGGTCGCGGTCGGACGTCATACGAAGTGGTCGCCATAGCAGCCAATTCGTATGACGTCCCGGACCCGCCAGTACAGTCGCACCAGCAAATTCAGCAATCCCCGGTTGGTCTGTCGGCAGGGCCCGCCTGACTTTGAATCAGGACAAGCGACGTAGGTTCGACTCCTACCCGGGGAGCGTGAGCACCACGAGCATCACCGTGATCGTCCTGGCCGCCGGCGGGGGCACCCGGATGAAGTCCAAGACCATGAAGGTGCTGCACCCCATCGCCGGGCGCAGCATGATCGGGCACGTCCTCGACGCCGTCTCGGCCCTCCAGCCGCACCGGGTGGTCGCGGTCGTCGGGCACCAGCGCGAGCAGGTCGGGCCGCACATCCAGGAGCTGTTGCCGGACGCCGTGCTCGCAGTGCAGGAGACGCAGGACGGCACCGGCCACGCGGTCCGCATCGCCTGGGAGGCGCTCGACGCCGGTGACCGCGCCGGCACCGTCCTGGTGGCGTACGGCGACACGCCGCTCCTCGAGGGGGAGAGCCTCCGCGCGTTCACCGAGGACCACGAAGCAGCAGGTCGCGCGGTCAGCATCCTGTCGGGGATCGTGGCCGACCCGTCCGGATACGGCCGGGTCCTGCGCGACCAGGCCGGCGAGGTCACCGGCATCGTCGAGCAGAAGGACGCCAGCCCCGAGGAGGCCGCCGTCAACGAGATCAACAGCGGCATCCTCGCGTTCGACGCGGAGTTCCTCGACTCCGCGCTCCCGCGGCTGACCAACGACAACGCCAAGGGGGAGTACTACCTGACCGACACGGTCGGGCTGGCCCGCGAGGACGGCCTCGGGGTCGGTGCCTTCGCGATCGAGGACGTGCTCCAGACCGAGGGCGCCAACGACCGGGCCCAGCTCGCCGCCCTGGCCAAGGAGAAGAACCGCCGCATCCTCACCCGCTGGATGCGCGACGGCGTCACGATCATCGACCCCGAGACCACCTGGATCGACGTCGACGTCAAGCTGGAGCCCGACGTCACGATCCTCCCCGGCGTCCAGCTGCTCGGCGCGACCGTCGTCGCCGAGGACGCCGTCGTCGGGCCGGACAGCACGCTCAAGGACGTCGAGGTCGGCGCCGGCGCGCGCGTCGTACGCACCCACGGGGAGCTGGCCGTCATCGGGGCCGGAGCCAACGTCGGACCGTTCAGCTACCTGCGGCCCGGCACCGAGCTCGGAAAGGAGGGCAAGATCGGCGGCTTCGTCGAGACCAAGAACGCGAAGATCGGCGACCGCGCCAAGGTCCCGCACCTCTCCTACGTCGGGGACGCCGAGATCGGGGAAGGCGCCAACGTCGGCGCCGGCACCATCTTCGCCAACTACGACGGGCAGCAGAAGCACCGCACGGTCATCGGCCGGCACGCACGTACGGCGAGCAACAACACCTTCGTGGCGCCGGTGCACATCGGTGACGGCGCGGGCACGGGGGCAGGAGCCGTCATCCGCGAGGACGTCCCGCCGGGTGCGCTCGCGGTGAGCGCCGGTCCCCAGCGCACCATCGAAGGCTGGGCCGCGCGCAAGCGGCCCGGCACCGCCCAGGCCGAGGCCGCCGAGGAGGCGAGCGGGTCCTGACGGCGACACGACGTACCAAGGCCGACCCGCTGTTCCGTCCGGGACGACGCGTGGGTGACAATCGACACGTACCCGCGCCACCAGCACGACCGAGGAGCCAGACAGCGTGACTGGATACAAGAAGACCACCGAGAAGAACCTGATGGTCTTCAGCGGACGGGCCCACCCCGAGCTCGCCGAGGAGGTCGCCAGGGACCTCGGATCCGGACTGGTGCCGACGTCGGCCTACGAGTTCGCCAACTCCGAGATCTACGTCCGCTACGAGGAGTCGGTGCGCGGCTGCGACGCCTTCGTGATCCAGAGCCACACCGCTCCGGTCAACGAGTGGATCATGGAGCACCTCATCATGGTCGACGCGCTCAAGCGGGCCTCGGCCAAGCGCATCACCGTGGTGCTGCCGTTCTACGGCTACGCCCGCCAGGACAAGAAGCACCGCGGCCGCGAGCCGATCTCCGCCCGTCTGATGGCCGACCTGTTCAAGACCGCCGGCGCCGACCGGCTGATCACCGTCGACCTGCACGCCGACCAGATCCAGGGCTTCTTCGACGGCCCGGTCGACCACCTGATGGCACTGCCGATCCTGGCCGACCACGTCAGGCAGAAGTACGGCGACCAGCGGCTCGCCGTGGTCTCCCCGGACGCCGGCCGCATCAAGGTCGCCGAGCGCTGGTCGGCCCGCCTGGGCGGCGTACCCCTGGCCTTCATCCACAAGACCCGTCGCGAGGACCGCCCCAACGAGACCGTGGCCAACCGCGTGGTCGGCAAGGTCGACGGCCGCATCTGCGTCCTGGTCGACGACATGATCGACACCGGCGGCACCATCGTGAAGGCCGCCGAGGCCCTGATGGCCGACGGCGCGGCCGGCGTCGTCATCGCCGCCACCCACGCGATCCTCTCCGAGCCCGCGGTCGACCGCCTCAAGAACTCCCCGGCCGCCGAGGTCATCGTCACCAACACCCTCCCGATCGCCCCCGACCGCGAGTTCGACAAGCTCAGCGTCCTCTCCATCGCCCCCCTCATCTCCCGGGCGATCAAGGAGGTCTTCGAGGACGGCAGCGTCACGTCCATGTTCGACGGCCACGCCTAGCCCGAAGGGCTGATTGGCCTTACCCACTGGCCATTCGTTAGGATCGGGAAGTTGCCTCGGCGAGGGAGCGCTTGCTCCGTGATCGACGCGGTCGGTTCGTGAAACTCCATGCACCGCGCCCGTCGGCCTGCGGTGCATGTGCTGTCTCCGGGCCTGGCGACCACATCGACTTGATGGCACGACGACCTTTTCGAGGAGCACGAAGAGCATGGCTGAAGACCTGAAGATCACCGCCGAGACCCGCACCGAGTTCGGCAAGGGCGCCGCCCGCCGGATCCGCCGGGCCGACAAGGTGCCCGCGGTCATCTACGGCCACGGCAACGACCCGCAGCACATCACGCTGCCCGGCCACGACACGATGATGGCGCTCAAGCACGGCGGCACCAACGCCCTGCTCTACATCGACGTCGAGGGCAAGACCGTGATCGCGCTGACCAAGCAGGTCCAGGCCGACCCGATCAAGGGCTTCCTCGAGCACATCGACTTCGTCGAGGTGAAGAAGGGCGAGAAGGTCACCGTCGAGATCCCGATCCACGTCCTCGGCGAGTCCAAGGCCGACGCGATGACCGTGACCGAGCTCAACACCGTGACCGTCGAGGCCGAGGCCACGAACATCCCCGAGTACATCGAGGTCTCCGTCGAGGACGCCGAGGTCGGCTTCCACGTGCTGGCCAAGGACCTCGCCCTGCCCTCGGGCTCGCTCCTGCTCACCGACGACGAGGCACTCGTGGTCAACGTGGTGCACGCGCCCACGGCCGAGGAGATCGAGGCCGAGCTCGAGGAGGCCGAGGCCGAGGCGGGCATCGAGCACGAGGTCTCCGACGAGGAGGCTGCTGAGGCCGAGGCCGCCGAGGGCGAGGAGGCCGCTGAGGGCGAGGCCGCCGAGGAGTCCCAGGGCTCCTCCGACGACGAGAGCTGAGCCCCACCTCCTTGAGCGAACCCGGCGCAGACGTCTGGCTGGTCGTCGGGCTGGGCAACCCCGGCCCGACGTACGCCGGCACCAGGCACAACGTCGGCTACCTCGTCGTCGAGGAGCTGGCCCGTCGCATCGGTGGCAGCTGGCGCTCGCACAAGACCGGTCGTGCCGATGTCGTCGAGGGACGGCTGGGTGCGCCCGGCATGCCCGGACCGCGGGTCGTGCTGGCCCGTGCCCGGTGCTACATGAACGAGTCGGGCGGTCCGGTCAAGGCGCTCGCGACGTTCTACAAGGTCGCGCCCGACCGGATCATCGCGATCCACGACGAGCTCGACATCGACTTCGGCACCCTGCGGATCAAGCTCGGTGGCGGCGACAACGGCCACAACGGGCTGAAGTCGATGCGGTCCTCGCTCGGCACCGGTGACTTCTACCGCGTCCGCGCCGGGATCGGTCGGCCGCCGGGGCGGCAGTCCCCTGCCGACTTCGTGCTGTCGGGCTACTCGAGCAACGAGCGCAAGGAGCTGCCGTTCCAGGTCGACAGCGCTGCGGACGCGGTCGAGTCGCTCATCACCGACGGGCTCGAGCTCACCCAGCAGCGCTTCAACCGCTGAGCGAACAGCCGAGCCGCCCGGCCGCGTCAGATCCCGCGGCCGTGCTGGTGCAGGGTCTGCATCACGCGGGCAGGAGTGACCAGCCGGCCAGCGACGGCCATCGCGAGATACGCCCTGGGCTCGCGCCAGTTGTGACGCAACGCCCGACCCGCCCACCGCATGGCCTGGGCCGTCTGGTGCTGGGCCGCGTGTGCGAAGGCGATCTGCCCCTGCAGGCGTGCCGACCCGCGCGGCGAACGGTCGAACTCCGGGTAGTGACGGAGCATCCAGGTCAGCCCCGCAGCCATCGTGGCCCACCGCTGGAAGAAGAAGGACTGACCACCCCACCGCACCCGGACGCAAGGCTCGCGCAGGTTGACGATGGGGTGCTGACGGGCCGCACGCAGCAAGACGTCGTAGTCCTCGCCGAATCCGCCGGGGACCTCCTCGTTCACCATCCCGATCTCCAGCAGCGACTCGCGGCGGAACAGGAACGTGGATGGATGCAGCTCGGTGTGACGATCTCGCAGCAGGTCGTTGAAATCGACGAGGTCGCGTTCGAGGACCCGAGGGTGTTCGCCCTCGTCGTACATGACGCTGATGCCGCAGGTCACGAGTCCTGCCTGCGGGTGGGCCTCGGCCGCCGCCACCTGTCGGCTGAGCTTGTGAGGGAGCCACAGGTCGTCGTCATCGCAGAAGGCGACGTAGGGCGTCGTCGCCTGCTGGATCCCGGTGTTGCGGGCGCCGGCGAGACCAGGACTCCGCGAGTTCGTGGTCACCCGTGTCGATCGTCCGTCACCTGACGCCTCGAGTGAGGGATCCGGTGGCGACTGGTCGAAGACGACGATGGTCTCGATGGTGCCGGTGTAGTCCTGGGCCCAGACCGCCGCGATTGCTTCGCGCACCATCTCAGGTCGATGCCTCGTTGCGATGACGACTGTGACCGCGAAGTTGTTCATGTGCGGTTGGGCACTCCTTCTCGTAGTCCGACTGCTGCTGCGATCAACATCAGTGGCAGTCCGTTGGGCACCACACCGTAGTAGGCCAGCTCCATGGTTCCGACGAGGATGATCGTGGCGCACGCGATCCCCATCGGGTCGGCGCGTCTTCGGATCCTCCAGAACGCGAGCAGGAAGAAGAGAAGGAAGCAGCCGGTGGCGATCGGGCCGTGGGACACCAGCAACAACCACACCTGTCCCTGCGTACCCACGGGAGCCAGCGCGGGGTCGAACGACGGCTGAGGGCCTCCGAACCCGAACAAGGGTGAGTGCGGGACCAGCTTCAACGCATCGACATAGAGGGAGCTGCGGTCGGTGTTGCTGTTGGTCTCTCCGCCGAGCCGGGCCTCGATCCGGCTCTGCACCGAGAACAGCTGGAACGCCACCAGCCCGACCACCGCCACGACCGTGAGAACAGCGATGCCACGCAGGTTGCGACGGAGAGTGAGCCGGATGGCCACGTAGATCACGGCCACCCCGATCCCCAGGAACATCCCGCGGTTCAGGGTCATGACCGCCGGGACGAGAGAGACCGGCAGCATGAGTGCGAGAGCCCAGAACCGCTTCTCGCCTCGCACCTGGAGGAGGTAGACGACCACCATGGGAAGGAGCAGCGAGTACACGTTGCCCCAGTTGTTGGTGTAGAGGAACGGGGCGCTGGGCCGCGGGGCGATCTGGAAGAACGAGTCCGGGTTGTACTGCGAGAACCGCCGTACGACCATGTGGTTGACCAGGTCGTTGCTCTGCAGGTTGTCGCTGAGCAGGTAGCTCATCGGGGTCCGGATCACGACCGTGGGGAACAGCAGCCCGAGGTACCCGCCGACGACCGTCGCGAGCCACCAGCACGTCAGGGTGCCTGAGATGAACCGGGCGGTGAGCGTCTCGCGGGCGTTGTAGACGTAGAGGAAGAAGACGGTCGAGGCGAGGTAGATGGCGTAGCGGTAGACGAAGGCCAGCAGATCACCGCCGCTGGTGATCATGATGGCGGAGCATCCCGCGAACCCGAGGAACAGCAGCCAGATCCCGAACCCACGCGGGGCCCGTACGGCGCCGGCGCGCTGGAGGTAGAGCGCCATGACCAGCGCCGCTGGCACCCAGATGATGTCCACGACGCCCAGCGCCCACCAGAATGGGAAGAACACGAACAGGGCCACGACGGGCCACACCGGGAGGCGACTGGCGGGCGATGCCTGGATCCGTGTCGGAAGGGAGCGGGAAGGTGCGAGAGTCACGTCCTTCTTTCCCCTCTGTGCCGTTTCGCCGTATGTAGTCTATGCGCATGAGCGTGGACGCGAATGAAAGCCCATCGCTTGAGCTGGGTCGATTCGTGACCGTCCTCAGGCGTCGCTGGCTCGCTGTCGTTGCAGGCCTCCTGATCGGGGGCCTGTTGGCTGCTGCCTTCCTCGCGCTCACGACCCGCACTGCGACGGCCACGACGCTCGTCAACATCAACGTCTTCTCGGCGCAGCCGTTCAGCCAGAGCCGACCCGACTCGGACCTCGTGGACGCCCAGACGGAGACCCAGCTCGTGCGCTCCAGCGAGGTGGTCACTGCCGTGAGCCGCACCCTCGGCGGGAGCACGACGCCGCAGCACGTGCGGAGCGCCACGACCGCGGAGCTGCTGGCGACCGGAACCGTGGTGCGAATCCAGTACTCGGCGCCGACCCGGTCGGAGGCGGAAGAAGGGGCGGATGCACTGGCGAAGGAGTACCTCGCCTACCGGTCCCAGCTCGCCGAGGACAAGGTCGACGCAGTCGTCAAGAACCTCAACAAGCGCCGCAACGACCTCAGTGAGCAGCTCAGCAGCATCCAGGAGCGTCTGAGCGTCACCACCGCGACGACGACGAGAGCACGCCTTCAGGCGCAGTACCAGGTCGCCAACCAGGCCCTCAGCTCGATCACGCAGCAGCAGACGAGCCTGCAATCCCTCGACACCTCAGGTGGTGTGGTCCTCACCTCGGCTTCTGCCGGCACCACGGTCGTCTCGCCGCGGACCTGGGTCGTGATCGCCAGCGGCGCCCTTGGTGGGCTGTTGCTGGGCATGGTGTTCGCGTTCCTTGTCAACGTCGCCGATCGGCGCGTGCGTGACGCCCACGACGTCGAGGCGGCAGGCGGTGGGGCGATCCTGGCGCGCCTGCGTCGCGATGACCCGGTCCACCCCACGGACCAGGAGGCGGACGCGGTGCGCAGCCTCCGAGAGCGTCTCCTCGCCAACCTGCCAGAACCGAACCCGGTGGTCGCCGTGGCCGACGTCAGTGGTCAGGGGATCTCCCCGAACATCGCCGTGAACCTCGCCCTCGCGTCCGCGCACATCGGGATGCAGGTCCATCTCGTCCTGCCGGAGTACTCCGCTCGCTACGCGAGCAACCTCTCCGACGCCCTCCGGTTGGTGCCTGTGGAGTCCGACCAACGACTGCCGCGGTCGGTGAGCCAGATCTTTCCCAATGTCAGCGTGACCCTTCCCTCCCTGCAGCTGCAGGGGGACGACAACGCGGCCGACCAGACCATCGACCTGCTGCAGGCCAACGCCGACGAGGGCTTCGACCTCACGCTGATCGCTCTTCCGAAGGACTCCAGCCGTTCTCTTCGGCTGGCAGTGGGACGCACCGGACACGCGTTCGTGCTGGTCGTGGCGGAGCGCCACACCAGGATCGACGAGGTGGCTGCGATCGCCGCGGAGCTCCTCGCCGTGAACGCCGTCATCCACGGAAGTGTGCTCGTCGGACGAGAGCGTCGGTTCCGCCGGCGGCGCTCGAAGCGCGGACAGACGCGCCCTGAGGCCTCGCCTGCCTCCCCGCCGGAGCGACCGCGGGAGAGCGCGGGTGCCCCCGTGCCGGCTCAGGAGCAGAGGTCGCGCGCAGCCCGTCGGTGACGCAGGTCAGCAGCTGGGGTTGTCGGCGAAGGTCTGGTCGGCGACGAGCCACTGACCACCCTTCGCGAGAAGTGTGAGAATGTTCCGTACGCGGGTCTGGGGCGTCGAGCCGGGAACGGTCTTGCCGTCGTTCGACACAACTCTCACGGAGGAGTTGTCGATGCAGGCAGACACGGTCATGGTCGGGGGGGTAGAGGTTCGGTGTGTCACGACAGCGCTGATGACACGCGGGTGGCCCACGACGTGCTGCTTGGACGCAGCGAGCTGCTTCGCCTGATCGGTGAGCTGGGCCAACGCGTTGCCGACGACGAGGTTGTCGAGCGCTCGCTGACCCGAGGTCGTGAGGGCCTCGTCGGGCTTCGCCAGTGCATCGAACTGTGCCGTGAGGAAGCCTCGTGTCGAGGTCTCTGCGTCCTTCGCGTCCTTGCGGGACACCTTGATGGCCGCCGTGGCTGTCGGTGCACTGGGCAGGGGGGTCGCGCTGCTCGAGGGCGTCGGGGACGGGGATTCGCGGTCACTCCTGGCGGCGGCGTGGTCGCTGCCGCCGCATCCGCTGACCACCGATGTGGCCACGACCATGGCACAGGCGACGCCCGAGGCGCGTTCGAGCCGGGGTCGGCTGAAGCGAAGCGAAGCCAACACACACCCCCTAGAATTGATGCGGTGACAGGCATCGGGTCGAAGCCGACCACCAACGGGGGATCGTACAGCCCGGTCCCTCGCTCCGGAGTCGAGGAACGAGTCGCATGACGCAGGCGACGCAGACGGGCGAGCTCACCAAGGCGGCTCGCGGCGCGGCCGTCACCCTCGTGGGTGCCGTGGCAGGGGCATCCCTGGGCTTCGTCCTCAACTTCATGATCGCCCGCATGCTCGGGCCCGCTGGCGCGGGCATCGTGCTGCAGACGATGGCGGTGTACACGATCGCGATGAGCGTGGCGCTGTTCGGCCTGGACACGACGGCGGTCTGGTTGTTGCCGCGGCTGCGCGAAGAACCCGGTCGGCTCCGTGGCGCTTTCGTCGGCATGGTCGTCCCCGCCGCCGCCTTCGCCTGTGTGGTCAGCGGCGTCTGGTGGCTGCTCGTCGCGGTGGCGCCCCAGCTGGTGCGCGGACACGCGTCGCTGGCCGATGCCATCGGGGTCGCCTCGGTGTTCCTGCCTGCAGGTGTGGTGATGGGGGTGGCCATCGCAGCCACCCGCGGGCTCGGCGGCGTGCTGCCCTTCAACCTCATCGACCGGCTCCTGGTGCCGGGCCTGCGGCCGATCCTGACCTATGTCGCGATCGCTCTCGGAGGCGGGACCACGGCTGTCGTCCTCGCCTGGTCAGTGCCGTGGGCGATCGGCATGCTGCTCGCGCTCGGCGTCGCCGTCTTCCAGCTCCGTCGCGCGTCGGCAGGCTTCACCTCACCCGTGTGGCCCGACGAGGAGATCCGGCGCCGGATCTCCAGGTACGCCGCACCGCGCGTGGTTGCGTCGGTCCTCGACCAGGCACTCATCTGGCTCGACGTGATCATCGTCGGCGTCGTCGCCGGCCCCGTGGCCGCCGGCGTCTACGGCGCGGCCTCACGGTTCGTCAGTGCCGGGGTGGTGGTCTCGACGTCCCTGCGCATCGTCGTGGCACCCCGGTTCAGCGCGCTCCTGGCGAGACGGGAGCGGCGCGAGCTGCAGGAGCTCTACTCGGTCACCGCGGCGTGGATCCTGCTCTTCGGTTCCCCCATCTACCTCACCCTGGCCGTCTTCGCCTCGACGGTCCTGGGGTGGCTCGGTCCCGGGTTCGTCGACGGCGCCTCGTCCCTGGTCGTGCTCGCCCTGGGGTCGGTCGTGGTCCTCGCGGCCGGCAACATCCAGTCGTTGCTGCTGATGTCGGGACGCAGCGGCCTGGGCGCCATCAACAAGGGCATCGTCGTCACGTGCAACGTGCTCGGCAACCTGGTCCTCGTCCCGCGGGTCGGCATCATCGGTGCGGCAGCGAGCTGGGCGGCGTGCATGCTCCTCGACACCGTGCTGGCTGCCTACCAGGTCCGTCGAGCCACTGGGATCCACCTCGCGCTGGGGATGATCACCCGCGTCGGCACGGCCGCCGTCCTGTGCGTGTGCGTGCCGGGCATCGTCGTCCGCCTCACGCTCGGCGACGGGTGGGAGGCTCTGCTCACCGCGGTTCTCCTCGGAGGAGTGGCGTTGTTGTCCTACGTCTGGTGGGACCGCGACCTGTTGCACATCGACGAGCTCCTGCCGGGTCGCTCGAGGCGTGAACGGGCCGATGTCCTGCCGGGCGGGGACGAGTGAGCACACGGTTCCGCTCGGAGAAGGAGGCGTTCATGGACATCGCTGCTATCAAGGACAAGTCCCCTCGCTGGCTCAAGACCAGCGCCGACAAGGTGACCCGCTCCTACGCAGTGGCAACGTCCTCGATGCGGCCGTGGCCAGACTTCCTGGTCGTCGGCACCAAGCGCGGTGGCACGACCTCACTCTTCAACTACCTGCTGATGCACCCCGCGGTCCTCGGCCTCTTCCCGCAGAGCAGGGGCAAGAAGAGCACCGACTACTTCTTCAAGGAGCAGCAGCGGGACGATCGGTGGTACCGCTCCCACTTCCACACCAGGCTCTTCCGGGCCCGGTTGCAGCGCCGGCTCGGGTACGCCCCGATCGGTGGCGAGGCCTCGCCGTACTACATGTACGACCCGCGGGTCGCGCCTCGAGCAGCCGAGCTGAACCCGGACATCCGTGCGATCGCCCTGCTGCGCAACCCGGTCGAGAGGGCCTGGTCGCACTACCAGGAACGTCGGCACATGGGCGTGGAACCGCTGTCGTTCTCCGAGGCGCTCGAGGCCGAGCCCGATCGCACCACGGGCGAGGTCGAACGGATGCTGCGGGACCCGACCTACTACAGCTCGGCCCACGACTGGTACTCCTACCGGGACAGGGGGATCTACCTGCCCCAGCTGCGCCACTGGCGCGAGCACTTTCCCGCCGACCAGCTGCTCGTGCTGACCAGCGAAGAGATGTACGCCGACGTGCAGGGCGTCTTCGACCGGGTGTGCGGGTTCCTCTCCCTGCCGACCCTCACCCTGCCGACGACGAAGACCTTCAACGCGATCACGCAGTCGGCGATCCCCGACGAACTACGCCGTGAGCTGACCGATTTCTACGCGCCTCACAACGCTGAGCTCGCGGCGTACCTCGGGCGGCCCCTGAACTGGTAGGCAACGTCTCCTTATGCCCCTTATCTCGCGGGTTGTACCCCGATGTGGCAAACACGGGGAAGTGGACTAGACGGGGAAAACGGTGGATAGCCAAAGGCATCTACCATTTCGTCGCGCAGGTCGTCCACCTGCCCGCTCAGATCGTTCGCGGCCTTGGGCCACGGGGGGATAGAGGAAAAATGAGGCTCCATGTTCGTGCGTTCATCGCCCTGTCGATGCTCGGCGCCGTGCTCGCTGCTGTGCCCGCCGCGACGCTGAGCTCAGCCAACGCGGCAACGACCCCCATCAGTGCGACCGTCATCGGCACCACCGCCGACACGGCCGCCGGGTCCTGCTGGGAGATCAAGCAGGCGCGTCCGACCGCGGCCAGCGGCGCCTACTGGTTGCTCACCCCCAAGATGCTCGAGCCCCAGCAGTTCTACTGCGACATGACCACCGACGGTGGCGGGTGGGTCCTGGTGGGCAAGGGCCGCGAGAACTGGACGATGGACTACGCCGGCCAGGGCTCGGCATCCAACCTGCTGACGGCCGGTCCCGGAGCCACGCTGTCCGAGACGACCCAGCTGCCCTCCCGCAGCATCGACGCCCTCCTCAACGGCGGCCGCGTCGACGCGCTGACCGACGGCATCAGGCTCAAGCGGGCGAGGAACACCGCCGGCACCACCTGGCAGGAAGTGCGGATGCCCTTCTCCGCGAAGAAGGACCGCTGGAGCTGGACCATGGGTGCCGAGATCCCCATGACGAAGTACACCTTCGACGGTGTCACCCGGACCCAGAACACCACCTCCGCCAGCTTCGGCAGCGACAACGCCTACAACCGGGTCATCAACAACACCGACCAGGCCCACACCTACAAGCTCGGCTTCATGTACGGCGCGAGCGTGCTCGGCTCGAGCAGCGCCACGAGCTACCTGTGGACGCCCACCAACAACGGCGCCAGCGCCATCCCCTACACCGAGGTCTACCTGCGCCCCAAGGTGATGTCGACCGACGCCGGCTTCACCTCGATCGCTGACGGCGGCACCGCTGCTGTGGCCCAGCAGAAGACCTTGAAGAGCAACGCGCTCGTCACCAACTGGGGCGTCGCCAACCGCACCGGCTCCACCGCCGACGAGTGGGACGTCGAGGTCCAGGCCTTCACCCAGTCGGGCAACGTGATGTACGTCGGCGGCAACTTCTCCACCGTGCAGAAGGACGCCGCGGGCACCGGGGCTGTCACCCAGCCCTACCTCGCCGCCTTCGACGTCAACACGGGCGAGCTCATCTCGACGTTCAAGCCGCAGCTGAACGAGCAGGTGCACGCGCTGGCGACCCTGCCGGACGGCAGCGTCGTGGCCGCGGGCGAGTTCACGCAGGCCAACGGCAAGGCCGTCACCGGGATCGTGGACCTCGATCCGACGACCGGCGCGACCATGCCGAACTGGAACGTGACGCTGCAGAACAACGTCACCGGAGCGGTGCTGCGGATCCGCAGCCTCGACGTCCGCGGGAGCTGGCTGTACATCGGCGGCAACCTGACGCACGCGGCCGGTGGTTCGAAGCCGACCACCTTCCAGTACATGCGCAACCTGGCCCGAGTCTCGGTGACCGACGGCACCCCGGGGACGGGGTGGAACCCCAACTTCAACGGCGGCGTCATCAAGTCCAGCGGCTCGGCCGACGGCACGCGCGAGTACGCCGTGGGCTTCTTCACCACCGCCAACGGTGTGGCGGCACCCAACGCGGCCGCGGTCCTGACCAGCGGCACCGGCACCTTGGCCACTCCTGCCTGGAACCCGACGTGGAGCGCCGCGGCCACCTACCAGCAGGCGGTCGGCGAGGTCGCCGGGCGGCTGTGGGTCGGCGGGTCCGAGCACTCCCTGTTCAGCTACAACCCGTCGACGTTCGCCCGCTTGTCGGGCAACATCGCGAAGTCGCACGGTGACACCCAGGCCTTCGCCAGCGGCAACGGGCTGGTCTTCGCGGGCTGCCACTGCGACCAGTACGAGTACGAGAACGCCTTCAGGTGGCCCACGCTCAACACCGACTGGAGCCGTGTCGACGCCATCGACTGGTTCGCGCAGTGGGACGCCGCCACGGGTGCTCGTGTCCCGGACTTCACGCCGAACTTCAACATGCGCAACGGCAACGGCATCTGGGCACTGGCGACCGACTCGCTGGGCAACGTGTGGGCGGGCGGTGACATCTCGACGGTCAAGACCACGGCCGGCATGAAGTTCTCCGGTGGTTTCGCCAGGTTCACCTGGGCGGACTCGACGCCCCCGGCGACGCCGACGAACGTCAAGATGACCAGCCAGGATGCCACCACCGCGACGTTCACGTGGGACAAGGTGGTCGACAGCAACAGCGCCGTCCGCTACGAGATCCTGCGCGACGACCGGCCCATCGGGTTCACCTCCGCGAACACGCCGACCATCACCGTGCCCAAGGGCGGTTCCAACCGGTTCTTCGTCCGGACCGTCGACGCGTCCAACAACGTGTCGGCCAGCTCCCCGGTCGTGGCGGTGGGTACCAACCAGGCACCGACGGCGAGCTTCACCGTGACCCAGTCGAGCCTGCAGACGTCGTTCGACGCGACCGCGTCGAAGGACTCGGACGGGACCATCAGCAGCTACGCCTGGAACTTCGGCGACGGTGCCACCGACAGCGGCGCGAAGGTGACGCACACCTACGCCGCGGCTGGCACCTACACGGTCACGCTCACGGTCACCGACAACAACAACGCTCCGGGCACGGCCCAGCAGACGGTGAATGCCGCCGTGACGGCGACCGACCACACCGTGATCGCCAAGGGTGACAGCTGGCGCTGGCGCTTCCAGGCCGGCGACCCGCCGGCCGGGTGGAACACGGCGGGATTCGACGCCACCGCCTGGAGCGCGGGAGCTGCGGTACTCGGTTTCGGAACGACGGTGGCGACCAACATCGACACCTTCGCCGACCCTTCCACGCGTCCCATCGCGGCGTACTTCACCAAGACGTTCCAGGTCGACGATCCGACAAAGATCACCAAGATGACGATCAGCTCGGTCGCCAACGACGGCGCGGTCTTCTACGTCAACGGGTCCGAGGTGGGCCGGGTGAACATGCCGGCTGGCGCCGTGACGTCGGGGACGTACGCCACCGCTGCCCGGAGTGCCGCCACGGCCAACGCCAGCCCGGTCACCCTGACCGTGCCGACGAGTGTGCTCACCGCGGGCACCAATGTCGTGGCTGTGGAGACGCACTCCAACTACAGGAAGACACCCGACCTGACCTTCGACCTGTCAGCCACGCTGACCTACTGAACCGATGGTCGGCACGGGTCTCGACGAGCGGCGCTCGTCGAGACCCGTGCTCGTCCGTGGGGCGGTATAGCCCGTCATGCGCTCGCTCTGTCTGACGGTCGGTCCCGGGTCTAGAGTCCCCGCCATGTGGCGCAGGGGCCCGATCGCGTTGTTGACAGTTGTTCTCGGATTCGCCGGGCTTCTGGGACTGGGGGTGCCCGCTCCGGCGAACGCCGCCGTCACCGTCCCGCCCGTTCCTCAGCCCAGCTGGCGGGTCAACGGCATCGTGTACGCCACGGCCATCGTGGGGGACACGGCCTACGTCGGCGGGTCGT
>JADMIO011851761.1_pt1 | contig 53361 bp, 52 predicted proteins | sample 8958161 | NCBI WGS metagenome assembly JADMIO01 (sample SAMN16585339, study PRJNA669376) | soil metagenome | isolation source: Crop rotation soil | place: USA: Cullars Rotation, Alabama | collected 2011 | reverse complement strand
CTTTCCCTGGCCAGCTCCACGTCGCCGGCCGAAATCGAGCCTGCCCCTCATCTGTCAACGCCGCGCCGGGTGAGTCGGCCCCTCAAGTGTCAACGTCCGCCCCTCATCTGTCAGTGAGGGCCAAGTTTTCCGCGAGGTATCCACAACGCCGGCGGCCGGCCGCGGTGTCTCGCACACGGCTTCGACGGCGTTTCTGGCGCGTTTGCAGGGCCATAGACGGCCGCCAGCCCAGCGGCGAGGGCAACCAGCCGAGGGCTTCGCCCTGTCGCTCGACTGCGGCGAGCACTACTGGCTGTAAAAGGACAGACCACATCATGGTTCTGTGTTCATTAGGTTGTTCTGTCCATTGCTGACATAATCCGCTCCACTTCAACGTAACACCGCACGAAGATTTCTATTGTTCCTGAAGGCATATTCAAATCGTTTTCGTTACCGCTTGCAGGCATCATGACAGAACACTACTTCCTATAAACGCTACACAGGCTCCTGAGATTAATAATGCGGATCTCTACGATAATGGGAGATTTTCCCGACTGTTTCGTTCGCTTCTCAGTGGATAACAGCCAGCTTCTCTGTTTAACAGACAAAAACAGCATATCCACTCAGTTCCACATTTCCATATAAAGGCCAAGGCATTTATTCTCAGGATAATTGTTTCAGCATCGCAACCGCATCAGACTCCGGCATCGCAAACTGCACCCGGTGCCGGGCAGCCACATCCAGCGCAAAAACCTTCGTGTAGACTTCCGTTGAACTGATGGACTTATGTCCCATCAGGCTTTGCAGAACTTTCAGCGGTATACCGGCATACAGCATGTGCATCGCATAGGAATGGCGGAACGTATGTGGTGTGACCGGAACAGAGAACGTCACACCGTCAGCAGCAGCGGCGGCAACCGCCTCCCCAATCCAGGTCCTGACCGTTCTGTCCGTCACTTCCCAGATCCGCGCTTTCTCTGTCCTTCCTGTGCGACGGTTACGCCGCTCCATGAGCTTATCGGGTCCACTCGCGAACGCAGAAAGGCCCACCCGAAGGTGAGCCAGTGTGATTACATTTGCGGCCTAACTGTGGCCAGTCCAGTTACGCTGGAGTCACTAGTATTTAGGTGACACTATAGAAGCGGCCGCGACAACTTGTCCACGTGGAATTCTAAGCTTAGGATCCCAATGTGCTGGAAAGGCCCATAATCAAGGATGTAACGCCAAATCCGCCCTTTTCTTATCGACCTTAGAATGCGATTTGGGACATTTCTTGCTAACAATTTTAGGTTCTTTGCTTCATCAAGCCATAGAATAGAAGCCCAAGCCGTTATAATCTAGATCGGTACCCGCCCACCTTAAATCCAACGCTCTCGTGCAGCGCTTCTGCGCTTGACGAAGGAACTTTCCCCTTCCCACCGGCGTATATAAGGTGAGCGTAATTCGCGGTTGTGTGTGCCGGAAGGTTAATTCATGAACGCAAAGAAAATTGCCATTATCGTTGTGGTGGTCATACTGCTCGGCGCGATTGTTGGCTTTACAGTCAATCAGAGCCAGAAAAACGTTGTGACCGTCCAGACGGGCAAAGTTTATAAGCAGGATATTTCGTCCGTGGTCACGGCTTCCGGCCAGATTAAGCCCAAGACGATCGTCAACGTGGGCGCGAACGCCATGGGGCGGATCGTCCGTTTGTTTGTGCGCGAAGGTGACACAGTAAAGAAAAACCAGATTCTGGCGCAGCTTGAAAATGTGCAGTCCGCCGCCGATGTGGCCATGACACGCGCCACCGTCTCTAGCTCCCAGACGGATGCTGTTGCCGCTGAAGCCGCCCTCAACACCGCGCAGGCACAGCTCAAAAGCAGCACTGCCGATCTTGGCCGCGCCAAGCTTGATTATGATCGCGCTCAGAACCTTTTCAAAGACGCCCTGATTTCCAAGGCCGACTACGACACCAAGAAGGCCGCATACGAAGTGGCGGACGCGGTCCACGCCCAGGACGTAGCCCGTGTCGCGCAGGCCAAGGCGCAGGTAGACTCCGCAGAGGGCCGCGTTGGACAAGCTAAAGCGCAACTTACCCGTGTGAGCGACGTTCTTAGCAAGACCACGTACACTGCGCCCTTCGACGGCACAGTAACAAACCTTCCTGTTCATGAAGGCGAAACCGTGGTTATGGGCATACAGAATTCTCCGGGCAGCACGCTGATGACGGTTGCAGACATGTCAATCATCACGGCGGAAGTGCAGGTGGATGAAACCGACATCGTCAACGTAAAGCTCGATCAGCCGGCCGAAGTCACGATTGACGCAATCCCCAACCAGACTTTTAAGGGCACGGTAACGGAAATCGGCGATAACGCAATCATCCGCTCCACCGGCGTTTCCACTTCACAAAGCACCGCAGGCACGCAGGAGGCCAAGGATTTCAAGGTCGTCGTGACCCTCACGAATCCGCCGGCAAACCTTCGTCCGGGACTTTCCGCCACGGCCAAGATCACCACCGGCATGGCGAAAGACGCTGTGGCCATTCCCATTCAGGCCCTGACCATGCGTGACAAGAACGATCTTGACGCACAGAAAAAGCCGAGCAAGCCTGCAGACAAAAGTGCCCCAGCATCCGCGCCCGTGAAAAAAGAAAACACTGATATCCAGGGCGTGTTTGTGATCAAGAACAAGAAGGCCGAGTTCCATGAAGTTGTGACCGGCCTGACCGGAAGCACTGAAATACAGGTAAAAAGCGGCTTGCAGCCGGGCGACGAAATCATTACCGGCAGCTATAAAGTCCTCAAGACTTTGCGCAATGGCGCCGGCGTGAAAGTGGATAATTCCGTGGTCAAGCTGGGAGAATCGTAACTCTTGCCTGTTTTTAACGTCCAAAGGTTTACAGGACTAAAGTCATAAGTGGGGTTCAGAGTGGCACCAGACCAGGAGAAGTTGATGTCAACACAAGTCGCTATTTCTGACAAGATCATTGCGCCGCCGCCTTCCGAATGCATTATCTGCACGGAAGATCTCTGGAAGACCTATCAAATGGGTCAGGAGCAGGTGCATGCTCTGCGCGGCGTGAACCTGCGCATTGATCGCGGCGAATACGTTGCCATCATGGGGCCTTCAGGCTCCGGCAAATCAACGCTGATGAACCTGATCGGCTGCCTTGATACGCCCACCAAAGGCCGCTACTGGCTGAACAGCAATCTGGTGAGCGAACTTGATGACGACGAGCTGGCCCGGATTCGCAATAAAGAAATCGGCTTCGTCTTCCAGACGTTTAACCTCCTCGCTCGCGCCACGGCGCTGCACAACGTCGAACTTCCGTTGATCTATAGCGGCACACCCGCCGACGAACGCATTGCCCGCGCCAAAACCGCGCTTCAGGCCGTGGACCTGGGCGAACGCATGAACCACAAGCCGAACGAGCTTTCCGGCGGACAACGCCAGCGCGTCGCTATTGCCCGCGCCCTCGTAAATAATCCTTCCATCATCCTGGCCGACGAGCCCACCGGCAACCTTGACTCGCAGACCGGCAACGAAATCATGAAGCTGATGGAAGACCTGCATCGCAAAGGCAATACCATTGTGCTGGTCACCCACGAAGCCGACATCGCCGAGCACGCCTATCGCGTCGTGCATATCAAAGACGGCATCGTCGCCAGCGACGAACGCAGAAGCAGGGTCGCGCCGGTCGAGTAGCGGGATCTTTTCGCCGCAGATCGCGGTGAGTTTTGCCGCAAATTGAGCGGATAGACGCAGATCAAAAAGAAAATCTTTGTGGACCGCAGCCCGGGGCCCCCCTAGCTAGCCCGATTTTGGCTTGCTGGGGTGGAGGCGCCCTCGGCTGCGCTTTTGATTTTGTGGCACAGGCACTCCTGCCTGTGCTCCAGCAAACCCAAGATTAAGTCTTTTAACCGCGATGCTCTAATCCTCTGTCAACTGCGCCACGAAATTCTCTTGCGTACCGAAGATCATCCCGCTAATCTCTCGCAATGCCATCCACGCTCCAGGTAGAAGCCATCGCGCACCAGACAATCATCAGCAGAATGCGGTTTGCGCTGCTTCTGCCTGCTGCGGAACTTTTACTGAGTGCCGCGTTTCTCTGGCCCATCCGACTCATCATCGTTCATGAGCTCCACCTATCTCTTCCTCCCGTCATAGAGCAGACCATGGTGGCGGATTGCCGGCGCTGGTCACCCAAACAAGCTTTCTTTCTTTCGTCAGTCGTGGCGCTAAATATCCCCGCAGGAATAATCCAACTGCCCTACTCCGTGAACAGACCGAGCAGAAAACAATGGTCGCCTCCTGGGATGAACGACTTGGTATGGCGGGCCGTCAGTTGGCCACTGGTGTGCCTTCCTTTCTGGTGGATCGCCGGCAGGGCCATTGATGCGCTGAGAGCAGTGAAACACCGGTCGCTGAAACCAAGGATTCGCTTAATGGAACCAGTCATTGGCTCAATTTGGGCGGTGGTGGGTGCGCTCGTGTTCTTGGGTTTTCTGGTTATGGCAGCCATTAAGAGGGACTTGGTCTCGACTCGCATCGCTGCTGCCGGAGGACTCTGGGCTTTACTGGGTACGTTATCGCTGATAGCACGCTTCCGCCAGAACCGCTTACGCGAACAACAACAGGCAACGGCTATTGCCGCCACTGCATGAGCTCCAGTGTCACATTCAGTGAAGGAGCGGCCATAAATCACCCAGGGTTCAGATTCTCGTTGCTTCTGCCGCTGGGACAACTACTTTTTTCCGCGGTTCTTCTGTTTCCTATTCGGCTCATGATTCTGCATGGGTTGCGTATACACCTTCCGCCCAGGGTCGAGCAGATCATGGCACTCAATTTTTTCCCATGGGTTAAACCAGATTTCCTCTTAGGTTCAGTCACGGCTTTGAATCTACCCGGCTTGGTGATTCAGCTCCCGTACGCCATGGTAAGTTCAAGCCAGCGCGAATGGATGCCTGAGGATGTGGATTTTCGCGTGTGGCGCGCCATCACCTTGCCATGGTTGTGCTTGCCGTTCTGGTGGATTGCTGGCCGCGGCATCGATGCTCTGACTGCACTCAAGCATCGGCAGCTTGCGCCGAGGATTCGATGGCCGGAAGTTCTTGTCGGCTCAATCTGGTTAGCCGGTGGCGCAACAATATTGATCGGGTTTCTTGCATCTCCTACTGCTGACAAGGATACTCAGTTCACACGCGTTGGGGCATCCGGCGGCCTATGGGCCATGCTCGGCGCATTGTCAGTCATTGCGGGATTCCGTCAGCGTCGTTTACGAAGAAGACACCAACTTTAAGCAACTGTGATTTTTCTCGCTGGGAAAATCCGCGGCGTAAACATCACTTCGCCTTCAGCGTCTCCTGGTACCACTCATCCAGCGCGTGCTTCATCTCTTTCATCGCCACAGCGTCGTTATAGACCATGTGGCCGCTCTTGAAATTGGCGAATGTTACGTTTTTGCGATGGTCGGCATCAAGGCGCAGGTGCTGGAACGTGTAGTCACTGGCGTAGAACGGCGTGGCCAGGTCATACATGCCTTCCATTACCAGGACTTTGAGATATTTATTTTTCGCCATGGCCGATTGCAGCTTCGTCGCCGTTTGTGGATAGCCGCCGAGTCCCGCGCTGAAGTCCATCGCCGTGCCCCAGTCCCATGCGTGATTGATGCCCTCATAATTCCAGATCACATAGGGCAGCTCTGATTTGTATCCAAGCTCGGTGCCGGCGTAATCGTTCATCACGGCGTTGAAAGCCGGAAACATGGCCGCCATGGCTGGATCGAAGAACGGCTCATGCGCGCTGCTCTGCGGCATGGGCGACGCAACGCGTCCGTCTACCCGCCCGACTTCAAGCTTGCGGTCTTTGAGCAGGTTGTGCATGAAGACTTGCGGCTCAATGCGAAGATCGTTTTCTTCAATCAGCTCCGGCTTCAGTCCGCTGTAAGCGGCAAGCTGTTCGATGATCGCTTTTCTCTTCTCTGCCGGCAGCGCATTGCCCAGGGCCAAAGCCTGCGCGTAGTCCGTGGCGCACCATTGCTCCACTTTCTTGATGGTGGCGTCAAGATTGGCGGTAAGTTCGGACGCCAGCTTCTTGTGGTAGGCCGCGATCATGGTATAGCTGGGAACAATCACCTGATAAGGAAGGTCATTCATGTTGCCGGAAAGGAGCGTGGTGAAATCCAGGCCAACCGATAGCAATGCCACGCCATTGACGGGAATGTAATTGTCAGTCAGATAGTTCGCCAGGGCGGCAGCTCGCGTGGTGCCGTAACTCTCGCCAAACAAGAACAGCGGCGAGCGCCAGCGCTGATAGCGCGAAAGGTAAGTCCGGATAAAGCGATAGAAAGCATCGGCATCGCCCATCACGTTGTAGAACTTTTTCGTGAGATCGCCGCGGACGCGGCTGTATCCGGTGCCGGGCGCGTCAATAAACACCAGATCGGTGCGGTCGAGGATCGTCTCGGGGTTATCGACTGTGGAGTAGGGCGGCGCGGGGACACCGCCATCTGCTTCCAGCTTGATTTTCCGGGGACCGAGCGCACCCATGTGCAGCCATGCCGTCGCGGTGCCGGGCCCGCCGTTAAACACAAACGTCAACGGACGTGTACGCGCATCTTCGCCCTCCAGCGTGTACGCGGTAAAAAATATCGCCGCTTCCGTTGGGCCGCTCTCAGGCTTCAGCAATATCCGGCCCGCCGTAGCAGTGTATTTCAGCGGCTTGCCGCTGAGCATGATCTGGTGGTGCGTGACCACGGGCGCGCCATCCGCCAGCGGATCATCTTCTTCACGTGCGGGCGCGAGCCCGCGTTCATGGACCGGCTGCGCGGGGTTGGAAGTGTCTTTCTGCTGGGAAGGCTGCTGGGCTGTGGCAATCGAGAGCGTGCTGAGAACGAGCAAGCCGAGGCGGAGAAACATCATGGACGCTGGGGACCCTTCGTCGTGCTGAGATGACGAAACTCGCCATTATAAGAGCTGTGCGATGAGAAATAGACAACCCTTCGGCAGTCGGCGCTCGGGGGCGACTCTTTGGTCTTGGCCGACAGAACCCATGCGATGCAAGGCCCGAAGGACGGGAACCAAGCTCTTTTTGCTTGACAAAAAGGCGAACAAATGGTAAATATATAAACTCAAACATCAGACGGGAGAAGTTGTCTGTGGACGGTCTTTGAAGACACCAAAAAAGCTGCTGGCCAATCTCCACGACAGCAAGCCAAAAGTGGGCTTGCCGGGGGCCCCGGCTGGGATCGCATTGGGATGAGCTCGGTTAAACCCTTTGGAATCCTAGTTGAAGCGGGAGGGGCAGGGCATCTCCGGGATCACGGAGGCACCGGTAATCGGGGGACGCCGAGCCCTCTTAACCCTACGCCAATTGAAGGGTTAGTAGCTGAACTGCACGCTAATCTGGGATCGGTATGGGATGCCTATGCTGAACCCTACGCCAATCTGGGATGGCTGCGGGAGGGGGGGTGAGCTGCTGGAATGCCAAGAACGGCAAAAAATGACCAGCTCTGTTTTCCAGTTGAAACGGCATGCCCAGGAGGTTCACAATCACAGGTAATAGTCTCAAAATTCTCCCGGGTAGAAAAGTGAGACCCCCTTGGAATACGACTGCGACAAAGAAACCATTCTCGTCGTGGATGATGAAGAGTCTCTGCGCACCGTAGTGGTGGATTTGCTCGGCCATCTGGGATATTGCACGCTCTCAGCCGCAAATGGCCATCATGCGCTGGAAGTGGCGGAAGCGTATCCAGGCAGAATTGATCTGCTGCTGACCGATGTCGTGATGCATCCGCTTCCCGGCCCCGCGCTGGCGGAAAGATTGATGCGCTCACGACCTGAGATGAAAGTCATCTACATCTCCGGCTATGCCAATCCGTCGCTGGCGCCCGATGGCATTTTGAAGCCAGGCACCGTGCTGGTGCATAAGCCTTTTACCATGAAGATCCTGTCCGCAAAGCTGCGTGAAGTGCTGGGGGATCCCGCGACAGCCTGAACAATTTCGGGGGCTGTAAACGCCCTTGGAAGACTGTCGAGTGGCGTGGCCAAGTTTATGCGCTGTGTGCGGCAGAGCACAAACAGAGATTTTCTGACACACAACCGCTCTTCCGCCACATCTGTAAGCCACTGATAATAAAGAGACAGATCTGCTTGGTCACACGGTTGCACCCTCCCTTGCCAGCAACGGCATTGGAAAGGGACTCACCGTGAATACTGGAGAGATGGCTGGAACGAAGAATTTCTTGATCTGGATGGGACTGTGGATTGCGGCATTGATGGTTCTGCTGCCCGCGCTGGCCGGAAGCTAGAGCCAGACGCGCAACAACGATGTCGGCAATTTATGGTATGCCCCGCACCTTCGTCATGAATGGTGGCTGGATTTTGACTCTTTTTGCTCCGTGCCTCCATGGTAGATCTTTTTGTGCCCCTGCCACTCTGCGCAAAAAAAGAAGACTCCAGCGAACCACCCGCAGCCTTTCTGCATCTACACCCAAGTCAAAGAGTCCAAATTGCCCAGTATCCAGAAAGGAGTGAAGTATGCTCGCCAAATGTGCCAATCCTTCCTGTTCCACTCCGCTGGTTTATTTGCGCGAAGGCAAAATCTTTATGGTTGAAGCGCCGCAACCGCAGCTTGAATTGCTGAACGCCACCCGAACAAAGGCAAAACCCTCGAATCGTGTGGAACACTTCTGGCTGTGCGGCCCCTGTTCAGGCGAATTGACGCTTACCTATGATCGCCAGCGCGGCGTAGAGATCGTTCGAAAAACAGATGGCCAGGAACACTTAACGCGGCGCGCTGCCGCATCCTGATCCCTCTTATACCCCTTTGTTGAAGTTCAGAAGGCCGCCGATTTTCGGCGGTCTTTCTGTTGATCTTTTACAATCCTTCGGATGCCAAATCCCACGCCTCGCACGCTTTGGAGCAAGTTTCCGCTGAAGACTTCGCACGGCTGGCTGAACCTGTTGCTGCTCTTCGTGCCTGTCGCCATCGTCCTCGACCTTCTGCACGTTTCGCCGCTGCTGATTTTTATCGCTTCAGCTCTGGCTATTGCTCCGCTGGCCAGCGTGCTGGGTGAATCTACCGGCAACCTGGCTTCTCAATGCGGTCCCGCCGCCGGCGGCATCCTGAGCGCGACCATGGGGAACGCCACGGAAATGATCATTGCTTTTTTCGCGCTCCGAGCCGGGCACATCAATGTGGTCAAGGCTTCCCTTTCCGGCAGCATTATTGGGAACCTGCTTCTGGTGCTGGGACTCAGCCTGGTTGCAGGTGGCCTACGCAATCCGGTACAACGCTTTTCCCGCACTACATCTTCCATGAACAGCACCACGCTCATGATTGCCGTGGCAGCCTTGGTGATGCCGGCTGTCTTTAACCTTGCTCTCTTTGGCACCCTTCAGCATCACGATGTAAAGCTGCAAGACATCAGCCTCTGGACCAGCGGCGTGCTCATTGCTCTTTATCTGCTGAACATGTTTTTTGTTTTTCGCACGCACCGCACTTCCTTTGCCTCACATGAACAAGAAGAAAGTCCCGGAACTTCGCGAACTCAGGCTATTGTCTCCCTCGGACTCGCCACGCTGCTGATCGCGGGGATGAGCGAAATCCTCGTCGACCAGATCGCTCCCGTCACCAGGGCGCTGGGCATGACCGAATTGTTTGTCGGGGTGATCGTGGTTGCGCTGGTGGGCAATGCGGCTGAAAATTCCACCGCCATCATCATGGCTCGCCGCAATCGTATGGACGTCTCCATGTCCATTGCAACCGGCGCGAGCACGCAGATTGCATTGTTTGTCGCGCCTGTACTGGTCTTCCTTTCGGTTGCCATCGGACATCCAATGTCGCTCGTGTTCAACGGCTTTGAAATCGCCGCGATCGTGCTCTCTGTTCTTATCGTAGAAATGATTTCATCAGACGGCGAGACCAACTGGTTTGAAGGCGCACAGCTTCTCGCCGTCTATGCCATTGTGGCGGTCGCTTTCTATTTCGTTCCGGAATAAGCGCGACACAAACCCTCTGAAGGCCTGAAAAGACACGACGTAGAGACGTAGCATGCTGCGTCTCTGTCACTCAGAATTTTCAGTGCGAGGAATGGCTCAGCGTTAAAAAATTACAACCCCGCCGCGTCTGTCTTCTCCGGAGCTTCAGCAGGCTTGCGATAGCCGCCGGTCAATGACATCCAGCGTATCTTCAGCGTGTCTACGCCCATATAAAACCCATCGCGCCACGGATGGACTTTGGAACGCTCATCATTACCCCACGCCACCGCCACTTCCGCTACTTCCAGCTTCATGTGGTGAGCAAGGTAAATGATTTCTGCGTCAAAGCCCCAGCGATTCACTTTCTGGAGAGGAAAGATCATTCTGGCTGCGCGCTGCGTAAACGCCTTAAAACCGCATTGCGTGTCGTGATATGGAAATGTCAGCACAGCGCGCGTAAACAGATTGAAAGTGCGCGACATGATCTGGCGCTTCAATGGCTGCCGCTGAAATTGTAACGATGGATCGAGCCACCGTGATCCGATGGCCACCTCAGCGCCTTTTTCCAGCGCGGCAAAAAGCTTGGGCGCTTCCGTGATCGGGGAAGAGAGATCGGCGTCAGTAAAAAGAATCACTTTGCCCCTGGCATTAAGCACGCCATTGCGGACAGCATAGCCTTTGCCCTGGTTGCCGGGGTTCTCAATCAGCCGCACTTCAGGATGCTCGACCGCAAACCCGCTGACAAAGCCGGCGGTATCGTCGCGCGAGCCGTCATTTACCACCACTACTTCGGCGCTCCACTTTTGCTCGCGGATATGTTTCAGCACCTGCTCCAGCGTTCCGCCGATTCGCTCGCGCTCATTGTAAGCCGGTACCACGATGCTGTATTGGGGTTGGGCCGCTTGTACTCTTTCGTTGGACAAGGGGAACTCGATGGCCAGGCTCATGCAGCTTGTTCCTTCTTTTTGAGCATGGAAAAAAACTCAGGAACCAGGTTAGGGTCCCAGTAACCACGCGCCGCTTCTTCAATCATGGTGCGCTCGGCTTCGTCATGGGTCAGTGCCGGTTTGTAGGGGCGAGCGGTGCGGAGGGCGTCGTACACATCCACTACCTGCAGCACTCGTGCCAGCAGCGGAATATCGTATCCCGTGAGCCGGTCCGGATAGCCGCTGCCGTCCCAGTGCTCATGGTGATGGCGGATGATAGGCAGCACATTCTCGAATGACTTCAACGGCCGGCAGATCGACTCTCCGATGACCGGGTGCTGCTTCATGATCTCCCATTCATCCGGGGTCAGGCGCGTGCCTTTCTTGAGGATATCGTCCGGGATGGAAACCTTGCCCAGATCATGCAGATAGCCGCCACGCTTCAGGGCAATAATGCTGTCGCCATCCAGCCCGATATGGTGTCCCAGGTCAGCAGCGTAACGCGCCAGCCGCTCACAGTGATTGCCGGTATATGGATCGCGTGATTCAATTCCCAGCGCCAAAGCCACCAGCACGGCCTCGGCGTTTTCCAGTTCGTCAGTAAACTCTTTGAGCTTCAGCAACGACTTGACGCGGGCAAACAGCTCTTCCGGATACAGCGGCTTGCTCAGGAAATCGTCCGCCCCGGCTTCAATGCCGCGCACGCGGTCGTCGCGATCAGAAAGCCCTGTAATCATCACTACAGGGATCAGGCGAGTAAAGGGATCTTCCTTCAGTTCGCGGCAAAGGTCATAACCTGATTTGCCCGGCATCACCACGTCCAGCAGGATCAGCTCCGGACGCTCCGAGTGGACCATCTGCTTGGCTTCTTCTGCTTCTGTTGCTGTAATGATGTCGTAACCGCGCGAGGAAAGAAGTTCACGAAGGAGTAACAGCGTATCTAGTTTGTCATCGACAACCAGAATCTTCGGCGCCCGTTGCTTATAGCGGCCATACTCCTCCCTTGCCCTTTCCGATATGGGTGCCATCGTTAAATGAGAGGGTAGAGTCGGGTCGAGGGTTGTATCGAGCAACTCTCGAACCTCTTTATCTTGTGAATCGTCGTCCAAAAGCACAAAAACCTGGTGGCGCGCCGCTGTTCATCGTTAGGCGCTGCCCACAAATGGGTAGATCGGGGAGATGCTTAATTTTATGGGGAATTGTTTCAAATTGAAAGTATCAAAATGTGGCAGCGGATTTCGTTAGGCGTTGGAATCGCCAAATAGGCCTTTCATAAGGCCTTTTCTTGCTTCACGCTTACAAATCCAAGTGCAGAAGCATTACCTTTAATCCGCCTTTAATAATCAAGGACTCGCACTCGCAGATTTCAACTCTCTTGCTTCCAGGTCATATAATTGGCCACAACCGTGCGCTTGCGATGCATATTCATCGGCTTTTTGCTGGCCGGCAACAGCTTAGCTGCCCCCAAGGCCCATACGGTCGTTCTGGGTCAGTGGCGCTCCGTGGAAGTCCGCACGGAAGCGGGCGAGAAACACTCGCTCCGAGTCCGTGAACTGGTCATCGATGGCCGAATCCGCGAGTACACAACCGGGGCCACGCACGAAGTCACTGACCGGCTTTTTGTGGTTCGGCGAGCCTACCGAATCAATGACGCTCTTCCTGAAGAAAAGAAGCTGCAGCAGTGGGTATGGCGGCTGGATGGCTGGATAAGCGTCGACCGCCAGACCGGCCATGTGGCACAACTCAATCTGCCCGCTTTCGATGGCGAAACCTCGGAAGCGAGTTGGTATCGTGATTACGCCGCCTATTGCGGAGCTTCCGATGACGGCTCCAAAAGCTACATGGTCGTCTCGCAGTTGGGCAAGCGTAAGGCGATCCTGAGGAAAGAATTTCCCGGGCCTGCGTGTGCTGCTCCCACATGGGAACGGTCGCCCAGTCGTGTCACTTTCACCGCCGCCGGCGAGAAGACCAGCTTTGTAGTGCACGCGCATAGCGCCGATCTCCAGCCTGAAACGGCTGAAGAAGAGGGTCCGCAACAATGAAGTCTCTCCAGGAATATCTCGATGATGCCGCCGTAGCGCACGGCCATCTTTGTGCCGGACAGGTCCTTGGCGTTCGCATGGCCATGTTTGGCCTGAAGAAACTTGGCCTGGAAGAGCCTCAGGGCAAGGACCGCAAGCGCATTGTCACCTTCGTTGAAATCGACCGCTGTGCCACGGACGCTGTAATGGTTGTCACCGGTTGCCGCCTGGGCAAGCGTGCCCTCAAATTCCGCGACTGGGGAAAGATGGCGGCTACTTTTGTTGACGTGGAAACCGGCAAGGCCGTTCGCGTGGCCGCCCGTGAGTCTTCCAAAGCGCTGGCCAGAAGCATGCACCCGGAAATCGAAAACAAAAACCAGCAGCAAATGCTGGCCTATCGCGAAATGACCGACGAACAGCTTTTTCAGTCGCAACCGGTTCACGTAGAACTTCCACCGCAAGAATTTCCCGGCTATAAAGGCGAGCGGATCGTCTGCGCGCAGTGCGGTGAGGGCATCAATTTTCGCCGCGAGGTCAAACTCGGCGCCAAGACTGTTTGCCGTGCCTGCGCCGGTGAGCGCTATTACGAACCAATCGTCTGACTTTTGGCCCCAACTTTGCAGGAACTTTTGTTTCACGACGCGCGTATTACTGGTTAGAGCATGCAGGCATAACTCTCGCCTTGCTTCAGGAGGATCCAATGAGAACGATTCTGCTTCGCACCATGCTGCCGGCGATTCTCTGTATTTTTGTGCTCGCAGGTTGTTCCGTCACGACGCACGATAAAGGCAATGGGAAAAAGGATGACGTCGATATCAAGACACCATTCGGCTCTCTTAGCGTAAAGAAAGGCACGTCCGACGTGAAGGATACCGGCCTTTCGCCTTATCCCGGCGCGCGGGTCGCCAAAGATGACGACGATGACGAGCACCATAGCGCCAACGTGAATATCTCCAGCTCGCTTTTTGGCCTGAAGGTGGTCGCGCTGAAATATGAAAGTGACGATCCTTCTGACAAAGTGCTCTCCTTCTATCGCAAGGAAATGGGCAAGTACGGCAAAGTTGTGGACTGCACCGGCGGCTTCAACATGAATTTCCATCACCGCGACAAAGACGCCGAAGTCACCTGCGACGATCACGCCGGATCAGACCATGGCTATAAGGAAGAATTGAAAGTGGGAACAGAAAACAATCAGCGCGTCGTGGCCGTCAAGCCGAAGAGCAGTGGCTCAGAATTTACGCTGGTCTATGTACGGGCCTGGGGCGGTAACGATACGAACTAACACCGCAATAAGCCCGGAGCTGTAAGGCCCATCGGGAACATTTACAAAAATAAAGAAAACATAAAGAGGATGACCGGAATCGGATCATCCTTTTTAATTGATTGCCGCACTTCATTCCATGATTGTAAAAAAGCATCCAATCCTGCTTTGCCTAGCATCATAGGTAGCGTTAAACGAACTGGTTGATTCGGTTCCCGGATGTTGAGGCCCTTTCGCATCTGATGGTTGGCGCGGTTCTGTCTCACGTTTAACAGGTATTTCAAATCCGCGCGTTTGGTTGAGAGCGTTTCGCTTCGGCCCTGAGAGCAAAGAATAAATTTTTACGGAAGATCTGACATCGATGGGATGGACTGTTCTTTGTGTGAGCAAAATCTCGCCCGCTCAAATCACCCGGAACATGATTCTGGAAAGGGCTGGCTATCAAATCATCGCCATCGATGATCCCGGCGAAGCTGTGCGTCTTTTCAAGACGTCGGTGGTGAATGCTGTTGTTTTTGGCGACTCTATCAACGGCGAACAGCGGTTCCAACTGGCACGAACATTCAAGAGCTTGAACCGCTCCATACCGATTGTTGCTCTGAGCAAGACCAGCGGCTCGCAGGTTCCTGCCGGACTCATCGATCAACAGCTGGAATCGCTGGGAGATCCGCACATGTTGCTGGAGGCGCTGCAGCACGTACTTTCGCGGGATGGTGATGGTGCGGCGCAGACCGCGCCAGCTCGCGATCATCATCGAACTTCGCGGGATGAGAATGGCTCCGTAGCAGCGGCTTCATCCTCCACCGACACTCAGGCTTCGAATAAGATATCCAATTTCAAAACGCCAAAAAAATCTGACATCTGAGAGAAAACGAAACACTATGCCGGCAAGTACTGCGCAGAAAAAGAAAAAAACGAACGCTCCTGATCTATCTTCCCTTGTGCTGGAAAAGGTCCCAACCGGCATTCGCGGCCTTGACCAGGTGCTGCATGGGGGCTTTCCCAAAGGCCGGACAGCACTGGTTTGTGGCGGTCCTGGCGCTGGCAAAACGCTGTTGGGGCTTGAATTCCTGGTGCGCGGTGCGCTGCTTTACAACGAGCCCGGCGTCTGCGTCGCCATGGAGGAAACAGCCCAGGAACTGGTCACCAACATGGCCTCTCTTGGCTATGATCTTCCGAAAATGATCCGGCAAAAAAAGCTGGCTATTGATTACGTCCACGTTGAGCGCAAGCACATCGAAGAGACCGGCGAATATGATCTTGAAGGTCTGTTCATTCGTCTGCGCGCTGCCATTGAGCAGGTCAAGGCCAAGCGCGTGTTGCTGGATACCATCGAACTGCTCTTCCTCGGCTTGAAAAATGATGGGATCGTTCGCGCGGAGCTACGCCGCCTCTTCCATTGGCTAAAAGATGCCGGCGTCACGGCCGTCGTGACTGCTGAAATGGGAGACAGCACGCTCACTCGTTACGGTCTGGAAGAGTATGTGGCTGACTGCGTTCTCGTTCTCGATCATCGCGTGAACGAGCAGATCTCAACTCGCCGCCTGCGCGTAGTGAAGTATCGCGGTTCATCGCACGGGACCAATGAGTACCCGTTCCTGCTCGATAATCAGGGTATTTCGGTGGTCCCTATTACCTCACTTGGCTTGACCCACACGGCTTCCACTGAGCGCATTTCGTCCGGCGTTCCTACTCTTGATGCCATGTTGGGGAAGAAGGGCTTCTTCCGTGGCAGCAGCGTGTTGATCACAGGTACGGCCGGAACGGGCAAGTCCAGCTTCGCAGCTGCTTTCGCTGGAGCATCCTGTGCGCGCGGCGAGCGCGCCCTCTATTTTGCCTATGAAGAATCTCCCAGCCAGATTCTTCGCAACATGAGCTCCGTAGGGCAGAATCTGGAAAAGTGGATCAATCGCGGCTTATTGCGCATTCACGCAACCCGGCCTACAGCGGCAGGACTGGAAAGCCATCTTGCCACCATCTATAACGAAATTCAGGAATTCAAACCGTCCGTCGTGGTGATTGATCCCGTCACTAACCTGGTTGCAGCCGGTGACCTGCTTGCGGTCAAGGCCATGCTCACAAGGATGATCGATTTCCTCAAGCTCAAGCACGTTACCGCAATGTTCACCAATCTTGTGTTTGGCTCAGGTGTCATAGAGGAAACTGCCGTCGGCATTTCGTCCTTGATGGACACATGGCTGGTGTTGGGTGACGTGGATCAGGGCGAGTCAGACCGCATGCGCACCCTGAATCTTTTGAAATCCCGTGGCATGTCCCATGACACGCGCATGCATCGTTTTACTTTAAGTGACAAAGGAATTGAGATTCATGGCAACAAGCAAAAAGACAGTCAACATGAAAAATAATGGTTCGGCCCCGGCGAAAAGGACCAAGGCTGCGCCGTTCAAGCGTCCGTTATGGGAGCTGCGGCTTTACGTCGCCGGCATGACGCCAACATCCATCCGGGCTTTTGAGAACCTCAAGCGTCTGTGCGAGGAACATATGCACGGCGCCTATAAAATCCAGGTGGTCGATCTGCTGGAGCGCCCCATGCTCGCCCGCGGTGACCAGATCATCGCTGTTCCAACCCTTGTCCGGCGTCTGCCTACTCCGGTAAAGAAAATTATTGGCGACCTCTCCAATGCTGAGCGAGTGCTTGTCGGCCTTGATCTACGTCCGGCTGGAGGATGGCGCTAACCTCCGCCTATGAAGGGTTCCCATACCACAATTGTGCTGCTTGCAGACCGCAGGCAAAGCCAAACCGCAAAAACCCTGAAGGGACTTGGCTACCGGCTGGTGACAACATTCACCCCGGACCATGCTGTGGCCATCTGCGTAAACAACCATGTGGATGCAGTCATTCTGGATCAGGAACACTTTGTCCAGACAGAAGGATGGTCGGTAGCGCAGTCTCTCAAGCTGATCCGCCGCAGCCTGTGCGTGATTTTGGTGGTTCGAGGGAAAATTGTAGGCTCCAATCTGCCCACCGGGGTGGACGCGGTGGTTCCGGACCACGATCCATTGGCGTTGACGGCAACGCTGAAACACATGCTGAAGGGATTTTAGTTGGGTGCCAGGTTGTTATCCGGCCGCGACTGCCCACGCTCTTAGCAGTTCATCGCGAAACTCAATGCCATAGTGCCGGCCTAGTTCAGAAACTGCGCGCGTGAGGTTCGAGTACAAATCAAAAAAGCGCAGGCTACCCAGATGGTTGAGCTCAGCCAGGCTGGGCGGTGCAATCGGCAGCCATGCCTGCGTGCGGAACACCAGCCACAAGTTAATTTTGATGAGCGACAAAATCGCAAACAACCTGAATTCAATCGCCGCTACATGGAGCTGGCGCGCGCAGTCACGATAGCATTCACCGTCTTCTTCACTCTGTCCCACGATCTGCCTTTTGAGCTCGGCATTGGACCATTCCAAAAGAATGTGGGCATTGTGTGACATGCGCAACAGATGTTCGCGCATAAAGTGCAGGCTCTTGCGCTGCTCCAGCCGCCAGGCCACGCCTGTCATGGCTGAATGCAGATATCCTTCAGTTTGCGGGTTCAATAGCTGCATCATGCCGGCGGAATCTACCGGTTGGAGAAAAGCGGGAACATCGCGGATGGTGCGGCAGGGAAAGCTGGACAAGCGTCCAAGAAAGAAGTACAGCGCGCTTGCACTGACCAACGCCAATATAACGAGCAATAAAGCGTACGCAGTCATGGCCTGAACATCCCTCTTACATCTTGCTTATATCGCGTGAGCCGCCCCAGGAATAATTCCGGGGTAAACAGATGCCGGAAATCGCGGAAAGGGTCTTCTGGCTCAACCCGGACAAAAGACGCCAGCCAAACCGTTACCGCCATACAGTATGCCACAGACGAGACATACCTGAAAAATATTAGAAATTTTAATCCAAGGCCGGTCCTTACCAAAGTACCAAGCAAAATGCCGGCCGCGGCTATGCCGAATCCGGCCGCAATTCCAAACGAGTATTGCCGGTAATCCAGCTCGAATACGCGTGCCAGTAAGAAAATAAGGAAAAAGACGCCCAATTGCAGGCATCGAACTGCTATTTGCAGCGCAAAGATGCCCTCCAGCAGCGGGTCAGTATCCACGGCAGGATGCACAATCGGTATCAGCACGGCGATGCTCAACATCACCACGGCGGTGACTGGCAGCAGGTATTTGAACCATGTCAGATGATGGAAGTTCTCAAAAACATGGCCGAAAGCCTCATAAATGGCCAGGAAGCCGAGAACGGCATAGATGCCCTCACAGCCCCAGGCTACCCAAAATGAAAGCCACGTATTCTTGCCCGGCTCCGTCAGGATAAATTTGGCCAGCGTAGCAGCGATCGCAAAAATGGTGTACGAGAAGAAGAAGCGATAACTTTTATGCGTTCCTCTGCGCAACATCAGAATGGCGATCCAGCCTTGCAGGAGAGCTGGGGCTAGCCAGAGTATGGTACTGAGCCACATTGGATTGAAGCCAGATTACTCCAGCAAGGCTGATTCAGCCAAACGCTTAAATCTACCTGACGGAACAAACCACAGGGGGCTTGCACGTTGGAAGAGGGCCTTCGGCCATTACAGACGACGATCCATATGCAACCAACAAGCCAAGGACTACCAAGAGGCGAACGAGGGTCTTTTTCACGGTCTTTTCCTTCTCCCGGAAGACACGTTTTCTTCTGCGGTGCAGAGAGTTTTAAATTTTTTGGGTTCTTGTTGAAGTAGAGTCGGATTTTTCTGTCGTGATATATCAACTGGAATATTTTTGTGTTTTTAGCCGCTCAGAATGCGGCTTTCCCGATTGTGCGCCGACGATTCTGCGCATCTCGCCACAGAGTGAGAAAAAGATTGCAGCTTTTTTAGCCTTCGCGAACTTGTGGGCGCCCGTTTGGTAAGCTAGAGGAAGCTCTTGTACCGTGAAATATATGCAAAGTGATTGCCACCGCTGCGGACATCCCATTGAGGGGCAGCTTCCTTTTTGCCCGTCTTGTGGTGCGCCGCAGATCAGGGTTTCACGAGCTGTTGAAGCGTCTGAGGAGGAGACGGCTGCCTCTGACTCGGTCGTCCCTGCGTCCTCTCTGCCGGGACAGCCTTTGCCATTTGGGCTTTCCTCTAAGTCAGGAATCGACTGGAAATACTTCCTTCGTACCGCTATTCCTCTGGCTGCGCTAACTGACGTTCTGACGATGACGCTGCACCCGCTGGCCCTGTTTGTATTTCTGCCCGCCAACCTGGTCTGGGCCATTTCTCGTTACCGTCGCCACCGTCCGATCGCCATTCGCAGCGGGCAAGGGGCCCGCATGGGCGCGTTGATGGGGCTGTTGAGTTTTGCCTTCTTTGCGGCTTTCTTTTTAGTAACCATCTCTCTTCAGCGGACCCAGTATCACGACCTCATGGTGAGCCAGATCCAGCAAGCGTCTGCTCAAAACCCCGACCCCCAGGTGCAACAGGTGCTGCAATGGTTCACAACTCCGGACGGATTGATCGCGTTGACCGCCTTCGGATTTCTAACGCTACTCATCCTCTGCCTTGCTCTTGGGAGTGGTAGTGGCGCGTTGGTCGGCGCGCTAAGAAAGAGAAATGACATTTCAGGCTGACGGTTGGCGCATCTCGGCCCCTTCAGATATCATGCGGTGACTATGAATCCTGCCTCCACTCGACTTCCCAACCTGCACGTGAAAGGACGCCTGATGTCCGGCTCTGAAATTGAGCGGACGCTGGTTCGTCTGGCCCACCAGATCGTTGAAAAAAACAATGGCGTGGAAAACCTGGTGCTTGTTGGCATTAAGCGCCGCGGCGTCCCGCTGGCCACACGTTTGGCTGCTTTGATTCACCAGATTGAAAAAACTCCCGTACCCGTGGGCACCCTGGACATCACTCTTTACCGCGACGATCTTTCCACCGTTGGCACCAGCCCGGTGATCAAAAAAGCCACGCCGCTGGGGACCGACATTATCGACAAAAACGTGATCCTGCTGGACGATGTTCTCTATACCGGACGGACCGTCCGCGCCGCCATGGACGCGCTTTTTGACCACGGCCGCCCTCGCCGCGTCCAGCTCTGTGTCCTCATCGATCGCGGCCACCGCGAACTGCCCATTGAAGCCGCTTTCATTGGCCGCACCGTGCAGACCAGCGACTCTGAAATTATTGAAGTCAAACTGAATGAAATCGATCAGGAAGAGCAGGTCCTGCTGGTGGAACGCATTTCTTAAGCATGCCGCGCACACGCTCGTTCATCGAACTCGAGCACCTTTCGGCAGATGAAATCACTTCTTTTCTCAAGCTGGCCCGACGCATGCAGTCCGGCAAGCCTCGGCCTCTGCTGCGCGGCAAGCGCATTGCACTGCTTTTCTATGAGGCTTCCACGCGCACGCGCGTCTCATTCGAGTTCGCGGCCAAACTTCTGGGCACTCATACGTCGGTAATCAATGCCATTTCTTCCAGCATTGAAAAAGGCGAGTCCCTGGTGGACACCGGAAAGACCCTGCAAGCTCTGGGTTCCGATTGCATTGTTGTGCGTCATCCCTCTTCCGGCGCACCGCACGTGTTGGCGCGGAATCTTCGTGTTCCCATCATCAATGCCGGCGACGGCATGCATGAACATCCCTCACAGGCCCTGCTGGATGCCTACACCATTCTCCGCCACAAGCGCTCGCTCAAAGGCCTGCGCATTACCATGGTGGGCGATATCCAGCACAGCCGCGTGGTGCGCTCCAATGTTCATCTGCTCTCCAAATTTGGCGCGCAGATTGTTCTTTGCGGACCGCCTGAATTGCTGCCCGAGTACGCCGCCACTCTGGCTCCGGGCGTGAAAATCAGCCGCCACATAGACGAGGCTGCGCGCAAAGCCGACGTGCTCATGATGCTGCGCGTGCAGAAAGAACGTCTCGCCGGACTAAAACTGGACGTGGATAGTTACATCGCGCAATACCAACTCACCCCGGAGCGACTGAAGCTGGCCAAGCGCGATGCTATCATCATGCATCCCGGCCCAATGGTCCGCGGCATGGAAATCCAAAGCGAAGTCGCCGACGGCCCGCAATCCGTAGTCGAAGAACAAGTCCATAACGGCGTTTACGTAAGGATGGCCATCTTGGCGATGTGTCTGGGGGTGACGTGAAAAACCAGAATGAGCCGCGAATTGACGCGAATGAACGCGAACGAAAACATTGGGACTTGTGTCATCAAATTGACGGCATTTTCTATTCTATATACAACGAGTTAGGGCATGGATTTCTTGAAGCTGTCTACGAAGAAGCGCTGTACATTGGCCTCACGGAAGCAGGATTGAGTGTCACACGACAAGTCGCTACCCCGATTTGGTTTCGTGGCAGAGTAATCGGCGAATACAAAGCTGATCTCCTTGTAAATAATGCAGTCCTGCTGGAGTTGAGGGCTGTCCGTGTGCTGGATTCGTCGCACGAAGCCCAAATCCTGAACTATTTGCGCGCAACAGAAATCGAAGTTGGTCTGCTGCTCAATTTTGGCTCTAAACCTATCTTTAAGAGATTCGTTTTCGAAAACAGCAATAAAGGAATTCGTGTTCATTCGCGTGCATTCGCGGCTAAATAGGTTTTGCATTTGAATAAAAACAGTCTCTCAATTCGCAACGGTCTCCTCATCGATCCCGCTGAGCATCTTGAGGGCAAATACGATCTCTTGCTCAAAGATGGTCGCGTGGTTGAAGTCGCTCCCCCAGGCAAGCTTCGCGGTAAGGCCGACGACAGCTTCAACGCGCGGGGATTGATCGTCGCTCCCGGCTTTATTGATATTCACGTCCATCTGCGCGAGCCCGGACAGGCACACAAAGAGACCATCGCCACCGGCACCCGGGCCGCCGCTGCCGGCGGATTTACTTCGGTCTGCACCATGCCAAACACCAGCCCGGTGAATGACTCGCCGGAGATCACGCGATGGATGCTCGATCCCGCCCGTGGCGCGCATGTGAATGTCTTTCCCGTCGCCGCCGCCACAGTTGGCAGCATTGGAGAACGCCTCACCGACTTTGCCGCGCTCAAGCGCGCCGGCGCAGTCGCGCTGAGCGATGATGGCAAGCCGATTCTGGGAGACGACATCATGCGCCAGACGCTCACCGCTGCCGCAGCGCTCAACATGCCTGTGGTTCAGCACGCGGAAGACTGTCGTATGACGCAAGGCTCAGTCATGAACGCCGGGCCAATGGCTTTTCGCCTTGGTCTGCGCGGATGGCCCGGCGAAGCGGAAAGCTCAATTGTCGAACGCGATATTCGCCTCACCGCTGAAACCAAGAGCCGCTATCACGTCGCGCATCTTTCTACTGCTGCTGCGCTTCGGGCCGTACGCAAGGCCAAGCGCGATCATCTGCGCGTGACCTGCGAGATCACGCCGCATCACTTCACGCTGCTCGATGAAGACGTGGGCCAGTACAACACCAACTACAAAATGAATCCGCCGTTGCGATCGCGTGAAGACCGCGAAGCGCTACTGGCAGGGCTGGCCGACGGTGCAGTGGATTGCGTCGCCACAGACCACGCTCCCCACGCCGCGCATGAAAAAAATCAGGAGTTCGACCGCGCGCCGTTCGGCATCACCGGCCTTGAGACCTCATTAGGCTTGTGTGTCTCAGTGCTGCATCACCGCCACAACATTCCCCTGCGTCGGATTGTTGAATTGCTTTCTGCCAATCCGGCGCGCGTGATGAACCTGCAAGGCCGCGGCACGCTGGCCATGGGCGCCCGCGCCGACGTTACGATCTTCGATCCGACAAAAAGATGGACTTACCACGCCGCACAATCGCACTCAAAATCAAAGAACTCGCCGTTCGATGGGAAGCAGCTGCAGGGGAGAGTGATGGCGACGGTGGTAGGTGGGGTTCTGACGTACAAAGCGCAATAGCTGATTAGAAATTGTATGAAACTCTTATTGATTTCATCCACGTTGGCTGCTATGAGCCTCTTGGCCAACACATCGGCTAGTCCGGAGCAGAATTTCTGGAAATGGTTTCAGACGAATGAAGCGGCTCTGTTTGATTTCGAGAAGAACCAAGAGGCGATTTTTGATCAGATTCTTGCCAAACTTCACCAGGTAAATCCTGATCTGACGTTTGAATTTGGACCGACAAAAAATGGGCGACGGGAATTTATCATTAGCGCTGATGGGATCAAAGCGGCATTCCCGAGTGTGGAAGCTCTTTATGCCTCAGCTCCGGCTATGCCCAGATGGCAATTCATTAAATTTCGTCCGCAACGTGCTCCTGCTGACATCTCTTACGGCAGCGTTCATGTGAAGGCAGATTCAGTACGTATCCAGCTCCAACCAGCGGGCGCAAAAACAAATATTGTGGTTTATCTCCCCGCATATTCAGAAGCTCAACACCAGAGCTTTATGGCCATCACCTTTTTGTTCCTCGATCAAGCGCTTGGTGAATACGACGTTGAGATGTTCGTGGACAAAATTGATATCAAATCAGTAAACGAAGTCCCGCCAGGAAGTTATTCACTTAAGCAATTGCCAGACGCGTTTGACAAAGCGTTGACTAAACATTGAAGCAACTAACGGCCTCTGTTTGCGAGCCCCCACTCGATAGTCTCATTTAATAATTCCCATCCTCGCCCCCACTTTCTTCAGAATCTCCAATGCCTTCGTGAGTTGGTCGTGCGTGTGCGTAGCAGTCATGATTGTCCGCAGACGCGCTTTGCCCTCTGCTACGGTTGGGAACGCAATGCCGGGCGTGAAGACGCCTTCGTTGAACAGTTCGCGGCTGAATTCCATAGCCAGGCGGCCTTCGCCAACGATGATCGGCGTAATCGGCGTCTCGCTGGCCGGAGTAATGCTGCCGCCAATGTTGAATCCCAGCAGTCCAAGTTCTTTCTTGAAGAACCGGGTATTCGCCCACAATTTATCCATCAATTCCGGCTCTTGCTCCAGCACGTCGAAAGCGGCAATGCAGGTGGCGGCCACGGACGGCGGATGCGAGGTAGAAAACAGAAATGGCCGCGCGCGATGATAGAGGAAGTCGATCAGCTCTTTTGAGCCGCAGACATAACCGCCCAGCGCGCCAATGGCCTTGGATAGCGTCCCCACTTGCACATCAACGCGGCCATGGACGTTGAAATGATCAGGTGTGCCCCGGCCGTTTTTGCCGAGAACGCCCGAAGCATGAGCGTCATCGACCATCATGATAGCGCCGTATTTTTCCGCCAGGTCGCACAGCGCCGGCAGCGGACCAACATCGCCATCCATGGAGAAAACACCGTCAGTAATGATCAGTTTGTGGCCGGGCTCGCCTGCAACTTCTTTCAGCAACTCTTCCGCGTGGGCCGTATCTTTATGGCGAAAAACTTTGATTTTCGCCCTGGAGAGCCGCGCACCGTCAATAATGCTGGCATGGTTCAGTTCGTCGGAGATAATGAAATCATCCTTGCCCAGAATGGCTGAAACTGTTCCCGCATTGGCCGCGAATCCCGACTGGAAGACCACGCATGCCTCTGTCTTTTTGAAGCGGGCAATCTTCTCTTCCAGTTCCATGTGGATGGACATGGTGCCGCTCACTGTGCGCACCGCGCCCGAACCGACGCCATATTTCTTCGTCGCCGCCAGGGCCGCTTCGCGCAGCTTGGGATGGGTCGTGAGCCCCAGATAATTGTTCGACGCCAGATTGATGACGCGCTTGCCGTCAAAAACACATTCCGGCATTTGCGGCTCTTCCAATACACGCAAGGCAAAGTGCGTGCCCTTCTGGCGGAGTTCGTTCATCTGGTCTGTCAGGTACGACAATTGCGGACGGGTGGCGGTAGTTGGCATGTCTCACTCCTGGGGAAAAAACTTTGCCGCTGATCTTCGCCGATGATCGCAGATCAAAATCATTTTGGCCGCGAATCATAGCGCGAATTAAATTTAAAGATAAATCGCATGTCTTTCTGCTTTTAGGGGTTTTGAAAGCTAAATTACTTAATTACTAATATCAAATTCTCGATTCGCGTTCTTTCGCGTGATTCGCGGCGAATTCTTAATCCGCGTTCATCAGCGTAAATCCGCGGCTAATTCTTCTGCACTCCATTCGGATACAACAAAATTTTACTCGACTCGCCTGTCCTCAGCCGGTCCATGCCCTTACTGAAGTCGGCCATCGGCATGCGATCTGTAATTACCGGGTCAAGATCAAGTTTGCCTGCTTTGAGCAGCGCGTTCATTTGAAACCATGTCTTGTACATCAGCCGGCCGTTAATGCCCTGCACGTGCGCGCCTTTAAAGATGATGTCGTTGGCCAGATTGAGTTCCATCGGCTTGGATGGAATCCCCAGCAGTGACGCTCTGCCGCCCAGCCGCAAAATCTTAAAGCCCAGGCGGATCGCGTCGGGATGGCCGGACATTTCCAGGATCACGTCCACGCCAGTGCCGCCTGTGGCTTCCATCACCTGCTCGTAGACGTTATCCTTCGCGGGATTCAGGACGTGATCGGCCTTCATCTTTTTTGCCAGCTTCTGCCGGTGATCATTAATTTCCAGCGCATACACTTCACTGGCGCCGCATGCGCGCGCCACCGCGATGCAGAACAATCCAATCGGCCCGCAGCCGATCACCGCCACATTCTTGGCGGCAATCTCGCCAGCCAGCACTGTGTGTACGGCGTTGCCCAGCGGATCAAGCACGCTGGCATAATCGGCCGGAATGCCGGGATCGATCTTCCAGATATTTGACTCGGGAATCTTCACGAACTCAGCAAAAGCGCCGTTGGCGTCCACGCCGATGATCTTTACGTGCTGGCAAATGTGGGCTTCACCGGTGCGGCACTGGTAACACTTGCCGCATGCCACGTGCATTTCGGCGGAAACAAAGTCGCCTTCCTTCACCGCGGTTACGTTCTTGCCTACCGCAACAACATGCCCGCAAAACTCATGGCCGGGAATCAGCGGCGGCTTGATGCGGTTCTGCGCCCACTGGTCCCAGTTGTATATGTGCAGATCTGTGCCGCAGACTGATGCCACTTTCACTTTCACCAGCACATCGTCCGGGCCAAATTGTGGAACGGGCATCTGCCGGACATCCGCTCCCGGTGCGGCCTCCGGTTTTACTACGGCAAGCATGGTTTCAGACATTCAATTCCTAAGTTATGACGAGATGAGAAAGGCAAACTCTTTATTTTAACAAACTGGCTTTGCGCCTTCGAGGTAGAACAACCCAGCATTCCCTCGCCCCAATGCCGGTCGCAAATCTTGTTTGCCAACGCTCCTCGAATGTTCCATAATTAAATAACTGGTTAATTAATGGCATCAGCTCTCAAATCCGGCAAGTCCGGCTCTCGTGGCGAGCCTGAAAAGACCCGCGCCGCTATCCTGAAAGCCGCACTGGAAGAGTTTTCCCATGAAGGCGTAACCGGAGCGCGAACAGACGAGATTGCCCGCCGCGCCGGCGTAAACAAAGCCTTGCTCTATTACTACTTCAAAGATAAAGAGGGCTTGTATGCTGCGGCGCTGGACCAGGTTTTTTCCGGCCTGCATGAACGTGTCACCGGGGTACTGGAGCGCTCTGATCTTCCGCCGCGGGAACGATTGCTGCTCTATGCGCAGACCCACTTTGACTACATTGCCAGCTCGCCCGTGTATCCCCGTCTGGTGCAACGCGAGTTTATGCGCAGCGCGGGTCGCGCTCTTACACCTGCTGCCAGCCGAATCATGGAGCGCCACGGCAAACCTTTGTATAACCGGCTGGAAAAACTAATCGAAGAAGGTATCAGCGCCGGGGATTTTCGGAAAGTCGATCCCGTCCAGACCGTGACTTCAATTATCGGCACCATTGTTTTCTATTTCATCAGCATGCCCGCGCAGCAATTTATGCATGCCGGTGATCCTGCATCTCCAGAGCGGATTGCGGCCCGCAGGGCTGCCGTGCTCGACTTTATTTGTGCGGCCATTTTTACTCCTGCCGCTGCACAGAAAGTCTGCAAATCATGAGCACACGTAACCGCTTCTTCGCGTTTCTTGGACTGCTGCTGGTGATTGCCGCCGTTTATTATTTTTTCTCTACCGACCACTCGTCTGATCTTGTCTTGATCGGCACGGTGGACGCCAACCAGGTCGTAGTCAGCCCCAAAATGAGCGGGCGCATTGAGCGTTTGGCCATTGATGAAGGCACCGAAGTCAAAGCCGGAGATACCATCGCAGTGCTTGACGCGGCGGAACTCACGGCCGATCGCCAGGCTGCTGAAGCCGTGTTGGCCAGCCTTCGCCACCAGGTTACTCAAACTCGCGCAACAGAAGAGCAGACTGCCGGCGAAACATCCAGCGGCGTAGTCAATGCAGAAGCGCGAGCGCGCGCCGCCCAGGCTACATTGCTTCAGGCGCAGGCTGACTTGCAGCGCATTCAGGGTGACACACGCAGGTCTGTCGCCTTGGCGAAGCAGGGCATCGCTTCTCAGCAACAGGCTGACCAGGCTGAAGCTCAACTCAAAGCCCAGGAAGCTTTGGTGCGCGCGGCAGAAGATCAATCTCGCGCGGCGGAAGCTGATCTGGCAACGGCGAAGGCGCACACGCGGCAGACGCAGGCTGCCGAAAGCACCGTTGCATCAACACGCGCTCAGCAATTGAATGCCAAGGCCCAGTTGGAAGCCGCTGAGACCCGCCTCGGCTACACCAAAGTTACCGCACCCGTAAGTGGTGTTGTAACTGTGCGCGCCGCACGCGAAGGCGAGGTCGTGAATCTCGGACAGCCCATCGCCATCATTACCGACCTCAACGACACATGGGTGCGCGCCGCCATCCCTGAGACGGAAGCCGTTCATATTGCGCTCGGCGACAAACTCAATGTCCGTCTGCCTTCCGGCGATATTGTCTCCGGCAAAATTATCTTCAAAGCTCCGGAAGCGGATTTCGCCACGCAACGCGACGTCAACCGGCGCAAGCGCGACATCAAGGCCATCGCGCTCAAGCTGCAGGTGGATAACAGCAAGAAGAATCTTGTTCCCGGAATGACCGCAGATGTCCTTGTTCCTAAATCCAAAATAGAAGGCCGCTGATGCCGACCCACGCGATTCAAGTCGTCGATATCGTGAAGCGCTTTGGGAACTTCACCGCTGTTGACGGTGTCTCTTTCGCGGTGGAAGAAGGTGAAATCTTTGGCCTGCTCGGACCCAACGGCGCGGGAAAGTCAACGCTGATCCGGATGATGACCACCCTGCTCGACATCACCTCCGGCACCGCCGTTATTGAAGGCGCCGACGTGCGTAAAGATCCCAATACCGCGCGGCGCTCCATGGGTGTGATTCCCCAAGCGATGACAAGCGACGGCGATCTCACTGTCTGGGAAAACCTGAGCATCTACTCCAAGCTCTATGGCATTCCCGCTGCCGACCGCGAAAAATCGATCGACGAACTGCTTACCCTAGTGGACCTCAACCAATGGCGCGATGCTCCGGCGCGAAATCTTTCCGGAGGCATGCGGCGGCGGCTGGAAATTGCGCGCGGCCTGGTGCATCGCCCGCGAATCTTTTTTCTCGATGAGCCCACTACGGGCCTTGATCCTGTCTCTCGTGTTGCCGTTTGGGAAATGATTACCAGCATCAAGCAGCAGCGAAACCTCACGGTCCTGATCACAACGCATTACATGGATGAAGCTGACCGTCTATGTGACCGCATTGCCATTGTCGACCACGGCAAGCTGGTGGCGTTGGATACGCCGCGCAATCTCAAGAACAGTATTCCCGGATCCAGCGTGATTGAGGCGCAATTTCTCCAACCTCCCGCAGATTGGCAAAGAAAGCTGGAAGGGCTGGCAGGCGTGAAATCCGTTCAGCCGGAAGGTGCGGACATGTACCGCATCCTCACTGAAGATGGTTCACGCACCACTACCGCCCTGGTAGAAACAGCCGTACACTCCAGTGTTGTGGTAAAAGCGCTGACAGTCCAGAGCACCACGCTGGATGACGTTTTTGTTCATTTCACCGGAAGACAGCTGCGCGACCAGATCGTTGACTCGCCTCTCTATCAGTCTCCCGTTGCCTGGGGCAAGTAAGTATGCGCACCTTTTTCAAGAGCGGGCGCATGATGGCAATCGTAGAGCGCGACCTGCGCAAATTCTTTCGCTCTCCTGCCCTGATGGTGGCTGCCATGGTCTTTCCTCTCGTGCAGCTCATCGTTCTGGGCAACGCCTTTGGCGGCAAAATCAAAGACGCAAAAATCGGAATCGTCTCACACGATGATGGTCCGCAAGCCATTCGCGTGATGGAAGCGCTACGCGCTGTTCAGAGCAACGCGCGCACCTTTCAGCCGATCATGTATCCAGACGAACAAGTCATGATCGCCGCGGTTCGTCGTGGCGACCTGAATGCCGGATTGGTGATTCCTCCGCAGTTTTCGCGCAACGTGTATGAGCAAACTCGCCCTCACATCGGCTTGGTGCTTGATAACACTGATAACTTCATGACTTCCACTTTTGAGGACGAGATGACTCAACTGGTGGCTGCGCTCAACCAACCAGACGTGACGCCGCGCGTGGTGCAGCAGATTGAGCTTCAGGTTGTAGAGTTATATCCCTACGTGGAATATATGAAATATCTCTTGCCCGGCTCCATTACGCTGGCGATGTTCGTGAGCGTAATGATCGGCGGCGGCATTGTTTATATCGATGACAAAGCCCGCGGGGTGCATGAAGGTTATCTGGTAACGCCCATCACCAAGCTGGAACTGGTAGCAGGTTTGAACGTGGCCGGCGCGCTCAAGGCGATGGGCGCAGGCATCGTGCTCACCGTACTTGGATCGTTGATTGCCGGCGTAGGTTCAACATTTCAACCGGCAAATTTTATCTGGCTGATTTTGCTGGTCGCCGCTACTTCATTCGCATTTATCTCCATGATGTTCGTAATGATGGTCCGGGTCAACGATCCTTTGATCCCGCGCGCGGTCTTTGGCATCTTAAACACGTTGCTCTATTTTCCCAGCGGCGCTATTTATCCGGTGCAGGCGTTTCCCAAGTGGCTGCAGTGGATCGCCTGGATCGATCCGTTTACTTATTCCGTTCGTGGTTTTAAATCGGTCCTGCTCAAGGGCGTAGGACTGGCTGCAATCTGGCCTGACCTGCTGTATCTTGGTGGGTTCGCTTTAGTCGCATTCGCGCTGTCAACATTGCTGTTTAAACGCACGCTCTAAAGGAACTTTCGCATGGCACTGATGGACGCAAAAGAATACGATCCGCGGCCGGCGGCAAAACGCCGTAAAATCATTGCGACCGTTGTTGTGGCGGCACTCGCCATCTCGGTCTACCTCTACCTTACGCGCTATGATTCTGAGAAAAAAGTAATCAACAATTTCTTTCAGGCAATCGAGCAAAAAGATTTTGATAAAGCCTATGGCATTTATCAGGGCGATCCCGACTGGAAACAGCATCCTGAGAAGTATTCGAAATACACGTTAGGCCAATTCACTGTGGACTGGGGCCCTTCGAGCGAATACGGCACCATCACCAGCCATCGGGTCGATTGTGTGCTGGAACCGCCCAAAAAAGAATTCGCCTCGCCCAGCGGCGTAGTGATCGTAGTCATCATCAACAATCGAGCTGAGCCCAGGTCCATGTGGGTAGAGAAAAAGAGTAAGACGATTAGCGATTCGCCGGTTTCGGTTGCTTGTCGCGGCGCGCAGTAAGGTAGCTACTCTTTTGCCGCAGCTGCAAACATGTTGCTTACCTTCTGCACCGTCGCCTCATTTTCTGCGCTCAGGCAGTTGTGTGACCGATCAATCTGGCGCATCAGTCCTGTCAGCACCTTGCCCGGCCCCGCCTCAATAAATGTCTGCACGCCTAATCCGATCAGTGTTTGCATGCATTTGGCCCATTGCACAGCGCCTGTGACTTGGCGCACCAATGCCTGGCGTGAGCCTTCAGCGGTGGCTTTCGGTGTGGCGTCAATGTTCGCAATCACCGGCAATTCAGGATTGTTGAAGTGGAGCTTTTGTAAATCTGCTTCCAGACGGTCTTGCGCCGGTCTCATTAGCTCGCAATGGAAAGGCGCGCTCACCATCAGCATCACGGCCTTCTTGGCTCCGCGTTGCTTAGCCAGATCGGCGGCACGTTCCACCGCTTTTTGATGTCCTGAAATTACGATCTGGTCCGGTGAATTGATGTTTGCCGGAGATACAACTTCGCCTTGTGCGGCGTCGGCGCAAACTTGTTGCAACTGGTCCAGGGCCATTCCCAGGATTGCCGCCATTCCGCCTTCACCGGCCGGCACTGCTTCCTGCATGTAGCGCCCTCGATCGCGTACCGTGCGCACGGCATCAGCAAAGGAAAGTGTTCCAGCAGCCACATGGGCGGAGTATTCACCCAGGCTGTGTCCAGCGGCAAATTGCGGAACAATTCCCTTCTCTTGCAGCACGCGCGCAACGGCGGTGCTCATCGTCAAGATGGCAGGCTGCGTATTCTCGGTGAGTTTAAGCTGATCTTCAGGGCCTTCAAAGCAGAGTTGAGAGATAGAAAATCCCAGGGCATCGTCAGCTTCCTGAAAAGTATGTCGCGCCACAGGATAGAGCGACGCCAGCTCTTGTCCCATTCCTGCTGCTTGTGATCCTTGTCCGGGAAACAGAAAGGCAACTGGGCCATGGCTCATGCGGGCTCTTCCTCCGCTTTGCCGTTAGCAACCAGCTCTTTCTCGATATTCGTATTGATTCCTGACTCGTAAAATTCCTTGGCCACGCGGATGGCGTTCTTCATGGCGTTGGCATTGGAGCGTCCATGGCCCACGATGGCGACGCCCTTGAGTCCGAGCAGCGGCGCTCCTCCGTATTCTGCGTAGTCGAGCTTGCGGCCAAAGTTGGCAAATGCTTTCCGCGCCAGCAACGCTCCTACCTGGGAAGTAATTGTCGACGTAAGCGATTCTTTCAGCAGGAAGCGCACCGCTTCCACCAGGCCTTCAGAAATCTTCAGCGCCACATTGCCGACAAAACCATCGCAGACGATGACATCGACCTTGCCGTTGTATAAATCGCGGCCTTCAACATTGCCCAAGAAATTGATCGGCAGGTCTTTGATTACGGAATGCGCCTTGCGTGTAAGGTCGTTGCCTTTGCCTTCTTCTTCACCAATCGAAAGAATTCCCACCGTAGGCTTGGTGTTCTTAAAGATCGCGCGATAGTACATTGCGCCCATCAGGGCAAACTGCGCCAGATTATGTGGCTTTGAATCCACATTGGCGCCAACATCAATCAGGATAGAAGGCTTGTCCTTACCTGCCTGCGTGGGAAACACGCTGGCCAGCGCAGGACGGTCAACTCCAGGAAGCGCGCCCAGCACCATTTTGGCCGCGGCCATCGCTGCGCCGGTGTTGCCTGCGGTTACGAACCCAACGGCTTGCTTCTCTCTTACCAGCCGCAAGCCAACGTGCATGCTGGAGTCTTTTTTGGTGCGCACCGCCTGCACGGCCTTTTCTTCCATCTCGATGACTTGCGTGGCGTTCACAACGTCAATTGGAAGGTTGCGGGCTGTAGGATGGCCCGCCAACTCCTTACGCAGCCGCTCTTCAGGACCTACCAGCAAGACTCGTACGCCATAGTTGCGCGCAGCCAGCAGGGCCCCTTCAATCTCGGGCCTGGGATGCCGGTCTGAACCCATTGCATCGACGGCGATGACGGTTTCCGCTGGCTTTGGCACTTAGGCGTTTTCTTTTACCTGCGCTACTTCACGGCCTTTGTAGTAGCCGCACTTTGGGCATACGCGATGCGGCATCTTCTTCTCGTGGCAGTTGGGACATTCCGATGCGGAATGCGCGGTAAGAAAGTCATGTGCGCGGCGACTCGAGGTGCGTGCTTTTGAGTGCCGCCGTTTTGGATTTGGCATTGGTTCCCTTTCTCCTGCGCCGGCACAAGCCTGCGCGATTTCTTTTATCGTTCCAATTTCTTGCGAATATCTTCCAGCGCTGACCATCGCGGATCGGGCATGGCCGTAACGCAGTTGCAGCTTTCCACGTTCATGTTCTTGCCGCACTGCGGGCACAGCCCTTTGCAGTTGGCGCGGCATAGCTGCTTCACCGGCAAAGCCAGCAGGATCTGCTCCTTCAACACATCTTCCAGCAGCAGCCCTTCACCTTGATAATAACCAATCTCAGTATCGGCCTCGCTAATCGCCACTTCATCTCCGCCCGCGTCAACGCCCAGTGGCCGATAGAGCAGGTCAAACTTTTCTGCCAGCGCATTATGCACCGGATCAAGGCAGCGGGCGCACTTAACTTCAACTTCCGTTGAAAAGCTCCCTACGAGCCTGATGTCCTCAACCACGTTCTTGCCGCCGCGGTTCTCGCGGATCAGTTCTGCCCGCCCTGCCGACTTCAAAGGCGCTGTCTGTACCTGGTCTTCCAGCAGCTCAATTGCGCCGGGCGCAAAAGACTCATCAAATTCCAGATTTCGGAGCTCAAGATCCTTTACTTTTATGAACATAAGGGGCGCTCCGGAACTCAAGTGGCTCTAGTTTTGTCGGGGGAACGCTGGGACGATCGGCGACCGATGCCTCACGATCGTTGACAATACTCTAAGGATAAAGGGCCTTCAGAGAGAGTGTCAAGGAATGCGCAGTGCTCTCGGAGCGATGACGCGCGATGTCGTCGATCTTTACCTATGAGAGGGGGTACCCCCTCCCCCCTTGTTCGACCCCATTCGACCCCAGATGACCCCAGTCGACCCCATGCTGAGCGCATCGGCAGAGGGTCGTAAGCCTTTGATAGGAGCCGGTGGCTGAGAGCTAGCTTCTTTTGTCAAAGACCGTCCACTGCACTATTTTCCCGCTCTGGAGCGAATCCCCAACTTTACCATTTGTTCGCCTTGCAGTCAAGAGAAAACAACGCGCGGCAGGGTCTTAGTTGTAGGCAGCTTGAACAGCTAAGAAACACGCTATCCCTACTATCAACTGTACTGAATTTTCGTAACGAGTTGGGTAATATTGTCAAAAAGGCCTCCAATTGGTAAGCATACGAAAGGAATTTATGGCACTGATACGTCCAACTTCCGCAGGCAAAGTGCAAAATTCGGATGATCACGCCACCGAGCCAAGAGCAGCAATGCAACGAGGGTTGACGATCGGGCCTTTCTATAAACTTTTGGAAGAGCGCATTTATGTGAAGACGAAGAAACGGATGATCGCTCTATGTGCGCTTAGGAGTCAACACGGCGATGAGCTCAAGCTATATGAGTGGGAATAGCGAGGGGACGAAAAGGGATGGAAGGTTGCGCTGGCCGCTGAACTGGATTTAGATTTCACCTGTCTCATCTATAACGTCTTTGAGTGATCTCCGGCGGCGCTCATCTGCTTTTGCCGCTTAATTACCCTTCGCCTTCGCGTATGCTCGGCTCTAGGTGCGGCAAGGGTCTTATTTCGGACCCATCTCAATTCGCGACATCTGGTTTTGCGCGTTTCTCACAAATCCCAAAACAAGCGCCGGAGCGAGACGCCCAAGCCCTTTGCTAACATTTGTATCACTTCCAGGCACGGCTCTTTCTTGGCCTTCTCCACGTCAGAGATGTACGACTCCCGCACACCGACTTTGTCGGCGAGTTCGCCTTGCAGCATATTCTTTTCCCGGCGCAGTTCGCGCACCCTCGCGCCAAAGCGTTTGCGGAATTCCGTGGACACCCCTTAAGGATCGGATCTGGCTCGCTCATTTCATTTCTACTATAGTAGATTTCGTACCAATTCTGATACTCGGGGTTCTTCATGGCAGCACGGCTTACCAGCAGAGAGCGGGCGGAACTCTATCGCCAGATTTTTCTGCTAAACCGCTCTTTCGATTTGATTGTGCAGCGGCTAGACGATCTGGCTCAAACCCGCATTTTCAAACTTCGCGACATCCGGGAAATGCGCGGCCTGGCTCAGGAACTTCAACTCGAAATTAACACTTCACTGCTCGGCCCTCTGGATTCACTGGAGCATGATGATTGGGGCGAATTCGGAAAGGTTCGTATTGCTATGGAAAAGCGACTAAGAGACCCTGACGACGTTTTTATTCATGCGGAAGAACGAAGAAAGGAACTTGCCAGACAGGGCAGGCAGTCCCGGCGCAAAACGCTGACCTCGTAATGGGTAGTTTTTAGGATTGCTATTTGCCGTATGGCATAGCCGTCCGCGCTAAACTTCGCGTCCTCGGGCGAGACAAGTGTCAGGGCACGAGTTTACTCGTGCCGTAAAGACCTAAAATCCAGCGGGCTTTAGCCTCCGGTTTTTCCACTTAGCACGCAGAGGATTTCAATCATAGAACGCACAGCAGCAAAATGGGTCAATCCCATTTGGAATTGACCCACTTGTAGAGAACGCAAATCTTCCGCAGGCATTCTTCTCCGCAGTTTGAAATGCAGTTATTGACGCTTTAGGTTAGAGATTGCGGGTTTCGGTTCCGGTAGCTTCCTGCACGTTGCTGGCGAAACGGTCAGCCTGTCCGCGAATGGCAGAAACCGTGGTGCGGACCTTGTCGCGTCCCTGGTTCGCAAGATCACGTGCTGAATCGGCCAGATCGCTGGCGCGCTGCGTGAGATTTTCGCGCGTTTCTTCGCCGCTCATCGGCGCAAAAAGAATGCCCAAACCAATACCAATACCCAACCCTGCCAAAAAGGATTTCATGCTTAAACTCCTGGTGAATTTGGCAGCCAGAATTGAGTGCCGCCTGCCTAATAGAGATTACGGATTCACTGTGAAAGGTTGCCGCATTTTCGGCTTGAAGTTTGGGGCAACGGGTCTGCTGCTCTGCTCAGCTCTGGAAATCGTACTCTGCTCAATCGGAGACGCTGAACGTTTATTTTGGCTTGGTGAGTTTCTGGCTCGCTAACTGTGCTGCGGGACTGCGCGGATCGTCTTTCTGCAATTGCTGATAGATCAAAGTCGCCTGCTGTGGGTCTGACGTTTCATACATCTCAGCCAGCTCCAGTTGGGCCTGTGACTTTGATACCGTCACCGTCGGGTGCTCTGAAAGGTCTTTATAAATTGCTATGGCATCCGCTGTGCGGTTCATTCCTCGATACATGGATGCCAGGGCCATCTTGGCCAAAGCTGCCACGTCCTTGTTGCTGAAGTCGGCTGCTGTCTTAAGCTCATGCTCCGCGCCGGCCTTGTCCCCGGCTTGCAGCATTGCGATTCCGCTCATATAGCGGGCAATCTTTCCCGGCGAAACCGTGGAGTATTTGTCGGCGATCGCCTGGAACTGCTTCTGCGCGGACTTGGCTCGATCGGTAACGGTTGGAAACGTTGGACCGGCATCTTCAGCAGGAGGCGGTGAACCGGGAGGCAGAATTTGTGCGTCCAGTGTGCGCATTGCCGCAGAGAGCTGCGTGTTGGCTTCATCCGATTGGCGGTTGCGCCACGTGATTACACCGGCGGCCAACAATATTGCAATCAGCGCAAGGCCCACTGTCCAAATCACGGTTTGGCGGTGGCCTGTGGCCCACGCGGCTGCGCCCTGGGCAGTTTCAGCAAACTTATCTTCTTTCAATTGACGACGGGTATAACCTGGCACTTGGAAACCTTTTCGGTGGGATAAGTGGCAATGAAACCTTGAGTTTAGCAAGAAATCAGCGCGATCGTCAAACGCTTCAGCCCATCTGAAGGCCCCGGACCGCTAAGTCCGGCGGGTTTCCAGCAGTGGAAAATGACGATCCGACGCTATGTCTCCCTGGCACGAATTACAAATTTAAAATGGAGCTTTTTGATCCGTGTAAATCAGTGTCATCCGTGTCATCTGTGGTGAGGTTTATTGGACAAGGCCTGAATAAACTGCCAGTAGTTTATTCTCTACTTGTTTGCCTTAGGCTGAGGGATCTACAACCCCATCTCTATGCCGGGCTTCAAACTTAAGAAAGACGCCACTTATCGGAAAAATAGCTAAGCGCTTGTGGAAGCGCTGACTGAGGCATTCATGCGCAAACTTGGTATCGCGATCGCCGTCATCGTAGTTCTACTGATCGCCGCGGCTTTGATCGTGCCGCGCCTGATTGACGTGAACCAATATCACGGGCAGATTCAATCGCAACTGGAAAAGCGCCTGGGACGGCAGGTTACGTTGGGCAATATGGGCCTGCGTCTCTTCCCACCGGCCTTCAATGTGGAAAACCCCACGATCGCCGAGGATCCTCTCTTTGCTACGGATCGTCCGTTCGCCGCGGCAGACAAGCTTGCCGTAAGCGTGGAGTTCTGGCCGTTGCTGCATAAACAACTTGAAGTTAAGTCGTTGGAACTGGTGCATCCTCACATTGAATTGGTGCGCAACGCTCAGGGCGTCTGGAATTTCGCCACGCTGGGGCAGGAACCAAAACCAGCCGCACCGCAAAAAACTCCTGCGAAGCCGGCGCAAGCCCCTACGCCTACAACCACTGCCGGGCCGCCAGGATCGCAGTCTCCTGCCGGCAAGGAGCCTGCAGGCCAGCTCACGCTGGCAAATCTATTCATCAATGACGGGCAGGTTGCGATTACCGACTTGCAAAAGCACCAGTCCCGCGCTGTCTATGACCATATTGATTTGAACGTCAGTGATTTCGCGCCCAACAAGCAATTCACCATGAAGCTCACGGCGCACCTTCCCGGTGAAGGCAAGCAGACCGTCATGCTCGAGGGCAAAGGCGGGCCCATCCAGCAGGCTGACATGCTGAATACGCCGTTCGATGGAACTTTGCGCATGGACCAGGTTTCCACCGGGGCGGCACAGAAATTTTTGAATTCGCAAGCCCTCAACGGAATCGACTCTGTCTTGTCGGGCGATGCCAAGGTAACAAACGCTTCGGGAAAAGTTACCTCTAGCGGCTCCATCAAGCTAGACAACACGCGCATTCGCAAAGTAGATGTCGGCTATCCCATTACGCTGAATTATGACGTAACGGATGACCTCACCAATGACGTGATTCAGGTCCGCAAAGGCAATATCAAGCTGGGCGGAACGCCGGTAACGATTGCCGGCGCCATCAACAGCAAGCCGGATCCGTCGCAAATTGATCTGAAACTTACAGCCTCGAACGCATCGATTGTCGAAATGGCGCGGCTGGCCTCAGCTTTTGGCGTTGCCTTTGATCCCGGCGCCGACGTCAAGGGGACGATCAATGCCGATCTCCAGGCCCGTGGACCTGCGAATAAACCGGCCATGAATGGACAAGTCTCCGCCAAAAATCTTGACATCAGCGGAAAAGATATTCCGCAACCGGTGCACGTGAATGACATTGAGCTTACGTTAACGCCGGATACAATCCGCTCCAATGATTTTGCCGCGAACGCCGGCTCCACCAGCGTCAACGCGAATTTCACGCTTTCCAATTACAGCGGCAACAACAGTACTATCAATGCCGCTCTGCGCGCACCGAATGCACGGCTTGGAGAAATCCTGAATATCGCCAAGGCAGCGGGTGTAAGCGCCGTGAATGGCGTCTCTGGGGATGGTGCCCTCAGCCTCAACGTACAGGCGCAGGGTCCTACCAAAAAAATGTCGGCACTCAACGTCTCCGGCACGGGAAAAATCAGCAATGCCAACCTGAAGCTGCCGTCGCTTACCAAGCCGCTCCAGGTGCGAAACTCTGACATTCAGTTCAACAAGAATTCCGTTGTATTACAGAATATTTCCGTTGGTCTGGGACAGGCCACCGCCAATGGCGCGCTGACGCTCAGGAACTTTGAAGCGCCTGTGGTGCAATTTACGCTGAATGCAGGCGGCCCTCTGGGCGAAATCCTTGACCTTGCCAGGACGGGCGGCGTAAGCGCTGTTGACGGCATTTCTGGCGACGGGAACCTGACGCTGGCTCTGAAAGGACAGGGGCCGATCAAAAACACCGCGGCGCTCGACCTCTCCGGCACAGGAAAGATCAGCAATGCCAACCTAAAACTGCCCTCGCTCAACAAACCGCTGCAGATTCGAAACTCTGACATTCAATTCAGCAAGAATTCCATTGGACTGCAGAACGTCAATGCCGGCATCGGACAGACGAACGCCAACGGCGTGCTGACGCTCAGGAATTTTGATGCGCCACAAGTTCAGTTCACGCTAAACGTCGACAAGGTAAACGTGGCTGAGATGCAGCAGATCTTCAACGCCGCACCTTCTCAGCCGAAACGCGCAGCCATGCGGCATGGCTTCTGGAGCATCGTGCCGAACGCTGAAGCGCAAGCGCCTGCCAATAACAATCAGCAACCCAGCATGCTAACCAAGATGACCGGCGGCGGAGCCGTAACGATCGGCACGATCCAGTATGACGACCTGCTTTTAAATAATGCCCATTCCAACGTGACACTTGATCACGGTGTGATCAAGATGAATCCCGTTACGGCCGATGTCTACAACGGAAAAGAAAATGGCGTCATCACCATTGACATGCGGCAGCCGCAGCCCGTGTACACCGTCAACTTGAAGACCGAAAAAGTTGATGCCAACAAATTGATCTCCTCCGTCTCTGATCTGAAGCAAACGCTCTATGGCATGCTGGCCTCAAACGTGAACGCCTCATTCAGTTCGGGCTCGTCCAGCGGGATTGCTCGCAGCCTGAACGGCAGTTTGGCTCTCAACCTCACCAACGGCAAGCTCATGAACGTTAACCTGCTCCACGAACTGGCATCCATAGGGAAATTCCTGGGCGCCAACTTTGATGCTGCGCAAAACTTTACCAACCTGGCCCAGCTGACTGGCAATTTCGACGTGAAGAACGGCGTGGCCCAAACCAACAATTTGAATGCAGTAATCGATGGCGGCACGTTGGCAGCCGCTGGACTGGTGAACCTGGCTGACCAATCCCTCAACCTGCATGTAACAACTGTACTGAAGAAAGAGCTGAGCCAGCAGGTAGGCGGCACACAAGTGGGTGGCTACATGAGCACAGCCCTGGCCAACAATCAGGGCGAGCTCGTGATGCCTGTGATCATTACCGGAACGTTCCAGCATCCGCGTGTTACTCCTGACGTTCAGCAGATCGCGCAGATGAAACTCAAAAACATGGTGCCGAATGCCAAAAATCCTGCCGAGCTGACCACTGGAATCCTGGGCGCCGTTCTCGGCCAGAAAAATCAGGGCGGCGCGGCTGGCCAGCCTGCCAACGGACAAAACAAAGGCGGTATTGGCGGCATTCTGGACGCGATTAGCGGGAAGCAGCAACAGCAGAACCAGCAGAACCAGCAAAATCCGCCGCAACAGCAGCAACAGCAGAACCCGGGGATCGGGAACAATGAGGGCCAGCCGAACCAGCCGCAGCAGCAAAGCTCTCCCGCGAATCAGGGACAGGAGCAGCAGAGCCAGCCCGAACAAAGCCAGCCTCAACACCAAACCACTCCTTCAGCGGCCGAGAATCAGTCACAGCAACCCACCGCTACGCCGACTCCTGCTGCACCCAACCTTGGCGACGTGCTGAATCAGGTGCTGAACAGGAAGAAGAAAGGTCAGGCGACGCCAACACCTACGCCGCCGCAGTAGCGGCTAGAGCGCTTTCAAAGTTGCTGTGTCCAAGTGAGGGTGGAGCAGGACTTCAGTCCTGCGTAAAGCTGCTAAAAAATCGGCTTTGAGGTAAAAACTCCGGGAATACATCAAACTTTAGAATTCAAACGGCAAAATGAGTGCGTGAGCTTTTAGCTGAGGTGAGACTTTGGGTTTCCGATAACGGCGATTACGCGCGATTCAAGCGATGTCGGCGATCCTAAGTTCCCCATCCGCCGCCTCCGGGTGACTCAATCCTCACGCGATCGCCTTTTTTCGCGCGCACACTGGCCTTTCCGGGAAGTATTTCAGTTGTACCATCCTGGCGGACAATTTTGGTTGATCCGCCGCGGCCGTCAGCAGCGTCCTGCAATCCGTATGGTCCGCGGCTGCGACGATCAGCCAGCAGTGTTACCTCAGAATCTGCCAGCAACTCCACTTCGCGCACAATACCATCCCCGCCGCGAAACTTGCCATTGCCTCCGCTGCCCTTGCGCAAAGAATATTCCGTCACCCGCAGCGGATACGCGTATTCCAGCGCCTCTGCCGGAGTATTGAGCGAGTTCGTCATGTGTGTATGCACGCCGCTCACACCGGCCCGATCAGGACGCGCTCCCATGCCCCCCGCAATCGTCTCATAGTAGGCAAAGGGCTCGCCTGTACGTTCATCGACGCCGCCGATCGTCAAATTATTCATTGTGCCGGAGGAACCAGCAGGTACGCGGTCTGGCATCGCCTTGGCCAGCGCGCGTAACAGCACGTCGACGATTCGCTGTGAAGTCTCAACGTTTCCGCCAGCAACAGCCGCAGGTGGCCGCGCATTCACCACCGTCCCCTTGGGCGCATTCATCTTCACTGGGCGCATGAGCCCTGCCGCCGCAGGAACGTCTTCCTGCAGGAGGCAGCGAAACACGTAGAAGCATGCGGAAAAAGCTATTGCATCCACCGCATTAATGCTGCCTGCAACTTGCGGTGAGCTGCCCGTGAAATCGACCGTCACCAGCGGCTTGCCTGCCGCCGCCTTTTGAAACGTAAGCGCCACCACGATCCGCACCGGCCCTGAACCTGCGCCGTCATCATCCAAAAAATCCTCGGCTTCGTACCGACCATGCGGCACCCTGCTCAAAAACGCCCGCATCAGCTTTTCTGAATACTCCTGCAACTCATCCATCACCTGACGCACGCGCGGCAGCCCGTAACGTTCCGTGATCTCAAGCAGACGCTCTGCTCCGGTGTGGCATGCGGCAATCTGTGCATTCAGGTCGCCTTCACGCTCTTCCGGCGTGCGTACGTTGTTGAGCAGCAGCCGGAAGACATCATCCTGCAACTTCCCTCCCGCAATCAGCTTGATGGGAGGAATGCGAATGCCTTCCTGATAAATTTCGCGACAGATACCCATCGATCCGGCATATGTTCCGCCGACATCGGCATGATGCGCTCGCGAAGCCACATAAAATGCCGGCTTCGCTGCGCGCGTGGTCTTGCCAATGAAGACTGGAGCGACCAGCGTGATATCCGGCAGGTGCGTGCCGCCGCAGAAAGGATCGTTCAGGATCGCCACATCGCCGGCGTTAAGCGTAAGCGTCTCTACCGCCGCGCGTACTGACATGGGCATCGATCCCAGATGCACCGGCATGTGATCGCCCATGGCGACGACTTCGCCTTCGCCATTAAAAACCGCGCAGGAATAGTCGCGCCGTTCTTTGATGTTGGGAGAAAACGCTGTGCGGCGCAGAGCAGCCCCCATCTCTTCCGCAATGGAGTGGAAGAGGCTCTTGAAGATTTCCAATTCAACCGGATCGCGCATAGCTTTAAACCTTACCACTGCTAACACTGTATTGAGAGATTTAAAAGCGAGAGTTTCGCATCAGTAGGTCAGCCGCTACAAACACAAAGAACACCACGGCAATCACGCCATTCATGGTAAAGAATGCAGCATTGAGCTTGCTAAGATCGTCGGACGCAACCAACGAATGCTCATAAGCAAGAAGTGCTGCCACCACCACCACTCCGGCGATTGCCAGCTTTCCAAGCCCAAACACCACAATCAACGCCACCAACAAGCCGAGCATGACCACATGCAAAGTCCGCGCCACGACGAGAGCTTTGCGAACACCCAGCGCCTGTGGAATTGAATTCAAAGAGTTGGCGCGATCAAACTCAATATCCTGGCATGCATACAAAACGTCAAAGCCGCCCACCCAGAACGTAACCGCCGCCGTAAGCAACAGAATGCGAGGATCAAGCGAGCCGCGCACGGCAATCCAGGCAGCCGCCGGAGCAATGCCTAGGGCGAATCCCAGCACCAGATGCGACCAGCGCGTGAACCGCTTGGTATAGGAATAAAACAACACCACGGCCAGCGCCACCGGCGAGAGTAACAGCGTTACGCGATTGAGCTTAGCAGCTCCGAAAATAAATAGTACGCACGCCACAATCACAAAGACCGTCGCAAATTTCTGTGAAAGCGTACCGGCAGGAATGGCGCGCATGGCCGTCCGAGGATTGGCCGCGTCAATTCTTGCGTCCGCAATGCGGTTAAAAGCCATGGCCGCGGACCGTGCGGAAATCATGCACAGGACGATCCAGCCGAGCTTTGCTGCGGTGGGCAGGCCGCCCGCAGCAAGCATGGCAGCACAGAGAGCAAATGGCAGCGCAAAAATGGAGTGCTCCCACTTGATCATCTCCAGCGTGGTTTTGATGTTGCTGAGCAGAGGCACAGAATATTGTAGCGGATGCGTATGCAGTATGGGGTTATGCTATTGGCTTTTAGCTATTGGCTTTTAGCTTTTGGCTCTTGATGACAGGCAGTAATAAAAAAAATGAAACATGATCCGTCAGGAATGCAGACCGTGTAAACCCTCCACACAAAGCCAAAAGCTAAGAGCCAATAGCCCAAAGCCGCTCTCAAAACCCCTGCTCGCCAATCAAAGGTACAAAGCGGCAGCCTTCCAACGTGCGCACGCTGGTGGTGCCATCTGAGTTTCGTTGGATAAGCTGCAACACTTGCTGTTCAGCATCCCCTATCGGGATCAGCAGGCGACCATTGATCGCAAGCTGGTCCAGCAGAGCTTGCGGGACGCGCGGAGCTGCGGCCGACACAATAATAGCGTCAAACGGTGCGGCTTCCGACAGCCCCAGAGACCCATCTCCGGTAACAATTTTTGCGTTGCGATATCCCAGTCGTTCCAGTGTTTTCTGTGCCGTCTCCGCCAGAGATGCATAGCGCTCCACGGCAAACACCTGGCTTGCGAGTTCGGCAAGCAGCGCCGTCTGGTATCCCGACCCAGCGCCAATTTCCAGAACGCGGTCTTCAGGCTTGATCTCCGCCGCTTGAATCATGGCTGCAATCATGTAAGGTTGTGATGTTGTCTGTTTTTCGGCAATTGGAATGGGATGGTCGGCATACGCCTCATTCCAATTTTGCTGGCTCACAAATTCATGCCGGGGCACGGTGCTCATCGCGGCGAGTAGGCGTTCATCGCGAATGCCACGCTGCCGCAGCTGGCTTTCCACCATTGAGAAGCGCTCGGCTGCAAACGGCTGTGTTCCATTGCCGTTCATGTTTCACTTTTTCCGCCTGCGTATGTGGATATCAAATCCCAGCACCCCATTCTGGTCACGCACCGCCACGATCGACACGTTCTTATCGATATTGTATTCCACCTGAATCACCGTCTCTGCGGATTGCGTGAGGCTTGTGACGTAGGTAAACGTAATGTCATTGCTGATTTGCTGTTCAATTGTGACGCGCGCGCTGGGGTTATTTTCTGAGCCGATAAACTGGGGATCGATTTTTACCCGGCTCGCCCCAAAGAGCCGCTGCACGCGGTCGCTGAACGTGGCGTTAAGCGCCTCGCCCAGGATCGCATTGGAAGCCGACGCCGTATCATTTGTGTTCACGCCAGGCTGGCTCGCGTTATAAACCCCTTGTCCGCGTGTGCGTCCAAACGCCAATAGCGCAATAATGTCAGAATTAGCCAGCGGCGGATCAGAGCGGTAAGTCATGCTGATTCCCTTGCCGCCAATCGCCTGTCCATGCAGGCCAATGGTTACGTCATAGCCCTGAACGCGGGCAGACATATCAAGATTTACTACCGGCTCGATAGAAAGCGGATTGCTGAAGGTAATGTCGCCGCGTTCCAGCCGGTACTTTGTGCCGTTGAAGAAAATATCGCCTTCAGCAATGTTCACCCTTCCCACAATTGCCGGCCTTGCCGCGGTGCCGCGCACGTGCAAATCAAGATCGCCGGAAAGCTTGGCCAATGAAGTTTCCACTTGGAGCTCCGGCGTGGAAGTAATGTGCATATCCAGGCGCATATTGTCCAGAAACGGATTCAGGGTAGAGATGATTGGCGCTTTTTTACTCTGCGCTAGATAGTTGGCAAAATCAAAATGCGGATTCATGCCAAATCGCGTAATCAGAATGTCCCCGGAAAGCAATGAGCTTTTTGCTGATCCTGTGTAGCGCAGCGTTGCATCGGCGGAAGAGCTCACGCCCGGCGGATAGCGCAGCCGGACGTCGCTACCTTTTGCAGTCAGGTCAAAATAGATACCATTGCGGTAAGCAATAAACCCGCCGACGTCGAGCTCGCCCCCGCCCGTGTGTGCCGTAAGCTTCTCAATCTGCATGCGGTCCTGGGCAAATATCAGGGATCCAGTGATGTGGCTCAGGCCATTCGGCAGATCAAGCAGTGAAGCAGAAGCATCTTTCAGCTCAAGTCTTCCGCTCAATTGTGGACGTGCTGAGGGTCCGGTGATGTTCACCGTAAATGTCGCGGGCCCATTCGCCACCAGGTTTGGATTGAATGCCTGCAACAGCTTCAGGTTGAACCGTCCGCGCGAACGCAGGTCGAGCTTGTGCTCGCCCGTGAGTTGCACAGTCCCTTTCGCATCAAGGTCGGTTTCCGTCCCGGTCAGGTGAAACTCATCCACTTTGAGCGATGCGTTTTCCAGCCCAAAATGGATTGGCCCATCATTCTGCAGCTTCACGTTTTCAACATCGGCAGAAAGCTGCGTAACGTTGCCGGTAATCACAAGGTTCCGCGGCTGCCTCATGGGACCCTTGATGTCAACTTCTCCGGCGATAGAAGAGTGGCCCGTGATCTGCCCTTGAAAATACGCGCGAATCAACGGGTCAAAGTCCAGATGAGAGAACTTCAGGGCGATTTGCCCGGGCCATTGGCCGCGAAGATGCACGGAGCCATCAACATTCAGCTCGGCGTTTTCAAACTTCGAGCGCCCTCGCAGCTGCACGTCTTCGCCATGCGTCTCCGCCACGATTGCCATGCTGCCGACAGTCTCATGGTTCAGCACAATATTGCGGAAATCGACTTCGCCATTGATGACTGGTGCATCCTCGGTGCCGGAACCGGCTAGGTGAAAACCCGCTTGTCCCTGCACGGAGAGGCGTGGCAGATCAAAGCGTTGAACGTTCGCGAAGTCAATATTGGAGCCGGTCAGGTCAAAGCGATAATTTTTGTTGCCAAGATCGTACGCCACCATTCCAGTAAGGCGTGCGCCATTGTGGGCCAATTGGATATTTTCCAGCCGAGCTTCGCTTCCGTTCAGCCGCAAGTCACTGGAAAAAGTCTTGAACGGCTCTCCATAGATTGTCAGCTTGCTGATCTGCACTTTGCCGCCGCCCTGCAAGTTGCGCAAAGTACCCGCGGCACGCACATCGGCGTTCACTATGCCGGTGAGTTCATAATTCGTCCCGCCCAGAGCTTGCATATCCGCCACATTTTCATTCTGGACATGCAAAGTGAGATTGAGCTGGCTTGTGTTGTCGTCGAAGTTGCCCTGGCGAAGTGTTGTGCTGGCGGAAAATCCCAGTTGCGCCGCGCCCCGGCGTAATGTTCCGCGTTGCAGAGAGAGCGCGGAAGGTGAGTACGTCAAGTCCGCGGAGAGAGCGTCCCAGTGTATTCGCGGAGCTTGAGTCCGCGCTCCTTTAGGGTGACTGGCTAAATGGAATTCCGTATCGAATTTTTCCAGCTCTAGATGGCCGCGCGTTGAGAGCGCATCCAGCTTCCCCAAAAATACTCCGTTGAACGATGATCTGCCTTCCAGCGCGATGGGAATCCGCGTTCCCGGATCCAGTGCATCCAGCGCCGGCTGTAGCTCGCGCAGATCGGTCGCATTCAGGGAAACATGAGCCTGCGCTTTTTCAGACCCCAACAATCCCGTGGCGTTTACACGGATCGAGCGCGTTGCCAGCGTGAGCCCCGCGACGTCCAGGATGCGAGCGTCACCGTGATAGGTAGCTTGCAGCTGCGCGGTGATTGGGACTTCCATAGGCGAAGGTGAAGCGGGCGGGGCTACATCCAGCTTCAAGTCAGAAACTGCGCGCTCCACAGGTCCTGTCCATGTTGAATTCACGTCACCAGAAATGCTTCCAGCCAATTCAATCTTGTCGATCGGCATCTTCGCCGATGAAATAGCCGCCGCTACTTTGCTGGCCTGAACTCCGGACAAATGAAGCCGCGCAATTCCTTGTTGCGTCAACATCTTCTTTCCGGTCTTCGGTGACGAACTCCAGTTCGTGATCTGTGCATCGCCTTGCACGGTGCCCCCGAAAGCATGCGCAATCAAGCGGGACAGAACGATTTTGTCTTGCGTGATCGAATACGGCGAAGTTACGTCAACGGAGGAAACATGGGCGGTCGCATCGCGCCATTCCAGCCCCCGTATGTTCAGGTTTCCTTGAGAAGAGTAACGGCTGTTCTGGTAAGAACCTTTACCGTTCAACTCAGCCCGCCCGGCGCGCAGCCGCTTCCACTTTGCCGTGTTGCCCACTTGAGCAAGATCCAATGAAGCCTGATATTGCAGCGTGAGTTCCGGGTTGTTGTAATTGCTGAGAGTTCCACTGGCATCGACTTTCGATCCGCCCGCCGCCAGCTTGAGCGATTTGATTTCCGTCTCTCCCGAGCGCAGAAGGAACCCCACATGCATTTCCGCTTGCATGGGTGGCGCATTTCTGTAGGCAATGGTCAGCGGCGTGAAATCCAGATGTCCGTCATAAGCTTTCTGGCTTGGAACATAGTTCATTCCTGCGGAGATATTCTTGCCGTCAAGGTCGAACGGGATTCTCTCCTGATCGAGCATCAAAGTCCCTTGCCGCACTGCAATCTGCTTGATCGCAAGATCGAAAAGATTCTGCGAAGAGGACTCCTCATAAGGCGTGCTCGGCTGGGGCGGCGGCTGGTTGGTGCTGCCGTCCGGATAGATCATCAAATGAAGCACAAAACGATCAATGGCAACGTTTTCCAAAGACATCTTGCGCGTGAAGAACGAAACGATCTTTACATCAACTCCGATGCGGTCAGCATGAGCATAGGGGACCTCGCCTGCCGCCTCGCGCCCGTGGATCGTCACATTGCGGGCCTCAAAATGCAGCGCCGAGAGGTTCCAGGTAAACGATTCCAGTTCCACCCTGCCACCCGTCATCTGCTGCAGTTCAGCAATCACTCTTTGCCGGACAGTCTCCCGGAAGGAACCGCTGTTCAAATAAATCAAGGCGCCAATCACGATGACGGCCAGGGCCAGACCAGTAAGGATGATGACGCGCCGGAGCTTACGCTTCTTCACGGGGGTAGCGGGCGGCGCGATGCTGACATCGATTTTGCTGCTCATGGCGAGGTCCCGGCGCTCGTGGCCGCCGCCGGCAGCATACGCTCAATGTGGGCCTGGGAGCGCAGAGTCTTCAGCCAGTTGCTCAAAAGCTCGTCAATGCGCTGCTCCGCAAGTATCTGCTCAATCTTGTCTGACACCTCTTCCAGTTTGGGCTCGGCAGCGTTGCGTTTGCGCACCTCGGGCAAAAAGCGGTCCTGATAGTAAGAGGCAATTGCTGCTTTATCAACGCGCACCAACCCGCGGAAACGCAGATCGATAAACCGGAGAATGCGCACCTGTGAAGTAAGCTGTTCTTCCACATCCTGCTGCGTAAGACCGTAGCCCGCAAGAATGATCTTCCAGGTTTCATCCTTTGCAGCGCCGGGGATGCCTTGGCGCACCTCTTCAATTTTGGCTTTCAACTCTGCCGGCGCAGGATCGAGCATAGCCGGATTCACAATCTGCTGGTCGAGCAGAGAGCGGTCAATCAAGCGTTCCATCACGGCGGTCCTGTCAGCATAGGTCAGTCGCTCGATAGGCTTGGCCTGCATCAGGAATTCCACGCGGGTAGCCTGATCGAGATCGCTTTCCAGAATCACGTGCCTGTTAACCACCGCTACCATTCGATCGACTACCTGCGCTTGCATGACCCCGGCAAGCACCAAGACGATCGCGAAATGGAAGCTCGCTCTCATCAGAAAGTCTGTCCAATGTTAAAAAAGAAATTGAAATGCTTTAGCACCTGTGAAGAAGGGACCGCCGGTGCAGCAGGTGCAGAAATAGGAAATGCCGGCGGGTTGAGGTTATAGCCAACATCAAAACTTACCGGCCCGATCGGGGTACGATAACGCGCGCCGGCGCCCACTGCGTGCGACACATAATTGAAATTGCAGGTTGCAGCAGCCGGAATCAAACAGGTGTTCCGGTTAGGCTGAGAGAACTTAAGAATGCTGTTGGCCATATCTCCAGCCGTGGAAAAAACGTTCCCCATATCATGAAACACCACCGCGCTTAAATTGTTGCCAACAAACGGCAGCGGCAATGGCGGCGTGCGCAATTCAAGATTATTCAAAAAGAGCGCTTCACCGCCCAGAGGGAAGCCGCTGGTGAGGTCGCGCGGGCCAGCCTGATTGATGCCGAAGCCCCGGTGCGACGTGCTTCCGCCGGCGAAGAAACGCTCAGGAAGCGGAGCAAAGTCAGTGGAAGCGAATGGCTCTTCCACGCCGATGCGCGTTGACCGGGCAAACACCCAGCGCCGTTTATGAAATTGGTAATAGCTGGAGTTCTGCACCACCACGCGGGTGAAGTTCGTCTGCGAGCCAAAGATCCCTGAGGCCACACCGAGGTCAAACGTGTTGAATGTCCCCTTGAGTGACTCGATGGGATTGTCCCGCGTATCGCGGACGTAGCTAAAGTCGGGCATGCCCACGCGCACGGCTTGCGAAAACAGCGGCACCAGGTTGGGATCGATGACTAGATTGCTGGTGCTCACGCGCCGGTAAATCAGTCGATATAGAAGTGTTGTGGCGCGGTTCATTTCCTGCTTAATTGACGCCGATCCTTCCAGCCGGGTTGAGGTAAAAGTGCTCACGTCATTGGTCTGCTGGTAGAAGGTCGTAAAATCCAGCGTAAGCTTCTGCGAATCGAAAAGCCGTGGAGCGCCATAACCAATCAGCGCCAGCTTCTCCAGATTTCCATAACGGGTCTTCAATGTAATGGTGTGGTCGCGTCCGCGAAAGTTTAGGCGCGTAACATCGAATGACACGCGGCCACTCACGCCGGTATCTCCCTGGGGATTGCTCGAGCTGCCGGGCTGTCCGGTTTGTACTTCAAGTCCCAGGCCATAATTAAACGTGTAGCGCCGCGCTTCAGCAAGTTGGAAGTTCACCTTCTTGCTGGTGGCATCGCCTTCAGGGTTCTGCACCGCTACGCCCACTTCATTGAAGATGCCCATGTCATACAGTCGGCGCTGGGAATCTAGCATCTGGCTCTGGCTCAACCTGTCGCCGGTGCCGATTTTGATTTCACGCTCCACCACAAATGGCCGCGTGTAGTTCACCCCGGAAATCAGGACCTTATCGACAAAGACCTGCGCGCCTTCCTCGATCTTGTAATTTACGTCGATCTTGTTGGGATTGTCCGCTTCCGGCTGCGTTGTATATTCGAACTTCACTTTGGGAAATCCCAGATTGTAGTACTGGTCTAGAATGACTGACTGATCAGTGATCACCATGGAATCAGAATATGGCTGGCCTTCTGAAGCCGTGATCAAGCCACGAATCTGGCCTTCAGGAAGAGCTTCATTGCCTTCAATCTTTAGCTTGCCCACAAGCGTCTGCGTGCCTTCCACCACAGTCAGGTTCACGCGGATGTGGCCTTCCTTGCCGTAATTGTCCTGCACCTCTGGCGTGATTTTGGCTTGCAGGAAGCCGTTGCTGCGGTAAAGATTTTCAATTGACTGCACGTCACGCGCAAGGATGGATTGGCTGAACAATCCGTATAACAGCAACCCCCCAGCCGGTTGCATCAGCATCTGTTCGCGCAGGTCTTCCCTGTTGAAATAATGGTTCCCCTGGATTGCCAGTTCCACCAGCTTGTGGCGTTGGCTCCTTTCGATGTGAAAAATAATGGTGCGCCGCTCCGTAGCTGAGTCCTGTTTCTGCTCATACGTAACCTTTACGTCAAAATAGCCCTTCGATTGAAAATAGTCGCGTATGTTGCGCGCCCCTTCATTCAGCAAATCATCATCAACGGCGCTTTCTTCAAACACTGGAACAAATTTCTTGACCAGGCCGCGGCGCAGTTTAGCGCCTTCCACTTTAACGTCCACTACCGGACCGCGGTTAATCTCGAAGGTGTAATCCAGCAGATTGGTCTCCGGATGGTAAGTGCGCTGCGTCATAGTGACCTGTGCTTCCAGCAGGTCTTTTTTTTGAAAGCGCTTTCTCAGCCGCTGCAGCGCTCGCGTCCGATGAGCTGCTGTAACTTTGTCTCCAGACCGCAGCTTGGCGATTTTTCGTACTTCTTCTGCACTATAACCGGGAGAACCTCCAACATTAATCGCTCCAATACGCGCAGGCTTGCCCGGCGTGACCATAAATCGCACCTTGACTTGCTGATTGCGCGAATCCCATTCGTAGAATGGCTTGATTGTGGCCTGGTAATAGCCATTTTCCTGGAGCGCGCGCTGCATCCCATCAATCCCGGCGGTGATTTTCTCTTCAGTGTACTGCTCACCCAGGTTGAGTTTGCTGGCATTCACCAGTTGGCTGTCAGTTGGATGACCGGGCGCGCCTTCCGCCAGAATGGACCCAAAGAAGTAGTTTTCGCGGGCATCAAAGGCCAACACCACTTCCCCCGTGGGATTGCGCTGTGCTTCTACCTGAATCTCCGCAAATCGGCCTGTGTTGTAAAGCGCCTGTACAGACTGTCTGACTTTGTATCGATCAAGCGGCTCGTTGGCCTTCTGCGGCAGAATTGACAGGAGACTATCCGTATCATCGATGCCAAGACCGTTCACCTGAATCTTTGCTACTTTGAGTCCCTGAAAGCTGTTGAGACCACTTGAAAGCTGCACCGCCGGGGCCGGACTGGCGGGCGAAGAAGCGGGCTCAGGCACCGGGGCGGCCGGGCTCGCGGTGCTTTGAGGTGATGGATCGGGTTTTGGGGTATTTTGAGGCGCACCAGTATCCTGGCTCTGAACGCAGCACACGCTCAGGCAGAGCACAACCATCAGGCACACTGAGCGGCAGCGCGGCAATAACAGCCCCTTAATTGAAGGTCGGTATGTGTAATACGATGGCTGCAGAGTGAACCTTAGTTGCACGCAAGCTTTTTAAGAGCATTGTAAGCTGCCCTGCAACGTAACGCATAAACCCCTTAGCCTTCAAACACCTATAATAAATGTGGCATGAAGTTTCAGGATCGATACTCGCGTCAGGTGCTTTTTCCCGGAATCGGGCCGGAAGGACAGCAGTCCCTGGCCAAGGGTCGGGTTGCGATTGTAGGCTGCGGGGCCACCGGGACTTGCGTTTCCGGTCTGCTCGCACGGGCAGGCGTAGGGCATTTAACAATTATCGATCGCGATTACGTTGAGCCCAGCAATCTACAACGCCAATCGTTGTTTGATGAAGCCGATGCTGCCGAATCGCTGCCCAAAGCGGTAGCCGCCGCGCGCAAGATCGCCGATTTCAACTCTGAGATTCAGGCGACGCCGGTGGTGGCTGATCTGACTCCAGAAAACATTGAGTCGGTTCTTGTTGAAGCCGATCTGATTCTGGACGCCACCGATAACTTTGAAACCCGCTATCTCATTAACGACTTCGCTGTAAAACACGGCAAACCCTGGATTTATGCTGCTGCCGTGGCTGCCTATGCGGTCACCATGAATGTGATTCCCGGCGAAACGGCGTGCCTGGCCTGTGTTTTCCCGGCTCCTCCTGAAGGCACGGTGGGAACCTGCGACACTGCGGGAATCCTGAACAGCGCGGTGAACTTAATCGGATCAATTCAGGCGACTGAGGCAATCAAATTCTTAGTGGGGGCAAAAGACAAGCTACGGCGAACCCTGCTCTCCTTCGACGTATGGAGCAATGAGCTTGCTGAAATCTCGGCGGCTAAGCCTCGCCAGGGCTGCCAGACCTGTGAAAAGCATGACTTTGTTCATTTGGCGGGCGAGCGCAGGCCACAAATCACCTTATGCGGCAGGAACTCTGTTCAAATCCATGAGCGCAATCGGCCAGTGGATTTCACTGAGATGTCGGCCCGTCTTGGCGTTCACGGAAAGGTGAAACACAATGCGTTCGTGCTTAAGTTTTGGCGTGATCCTTTCGAGATGACCCTTTTTCCAGACGGGCGGGCCATCATCAAAGGCACCGACGATACTGCTGTAGCACGCAGCCTCTATGCGCGCTTCGTGGGAAGCTAAGTTCCTCCCTCTCACAATCGCTGGGCATCCCCTATTTACTGGCCGGTAATCCAACCACATGTACGGGTGTCAGGGGTGATATATGCGTCGTAGGTCGATGCTGGTTTTGGCATTCTTTTTTTCGGCGGCAACCGTTGGACAATTCTCGGCTGGGGCACAAACAACTCCCGTTACGGCCGATCCGCTCAACACGCCGCTTATCGGTGCTGCTCCGGCAACGCCTTCGGCGACTTTCGCAGCTCCCTTTCCAGCACAGTGGGATCCGAAGCTTGGAATTCACGTGACTTGAAGTCGCGGC
>JADMIO010841967.1_pt1 | contig 53369 bp, 29 predicted proteins | sample 8958161 | NCBI WGS metagenome assembly JADMIO01 (sample SAMN16585339, study PRJNA669376) | soil metagenome | isolation source: Crop rotation soil | place: USA: Cullars Rotation, Alabama | collected 2011 | reverse complement strand
CTTTCCCCTCTGTTTTTGTCCGTGGAATGAACAATGGAAGTCCGAGCTCATCGCTAATAACTTCGTATAGCATACATTATACGAAGTTATATTCGATGCGGCCGATCTAGCAGAAAGTCAAAAGCCTCCGACCGGAGGCTTTTAACTTCTGTCACCTAGGTTACGCCCCGCCCTGCCACTCATCGCAGTACTGTTGTAATTCATTAAGCATTCTGCCGACATGGAAGCCATCACAAACGGCATGATGAACCTGAATCGCCAGCGGCATCAGCACCTTGTCGCCTTGCGTATAATATTTGCCCATGGTGAAAACGGGGGCGAAGAAGTTGTCCATATTGGCCACGTTTAAATCAAAACTGGTGAAACTCACCCAGGGATTGGCTGAGACGAAAAACATATTCTCAATAAACCCTTTAGGGAAATAGGCCAGGTTTTCACCGTAACACGCCACATCTTGCGAATATATGTGTAGAAACTGCCGGAAATCGTCGTGGTATTCACTCCAGAGCGATGAAAACGTTTCAGTTTGCTCATGGAAAACGGTGTAACAAGGGTGAACACTATCCCATATCACCAGCTCACCGTCTTTCATTGCCATACGAAATTCCGGATGAGCATTCATCAGGCGGGCAAGAATGTGAATAAAGGCCGGATAAAACTTGTGCTTATTTTTCTTTACGGTCTTTAAAAAGGCCGTAATATCCAGCTGAACGGTCTGGTTATAGGTACATTGAGCAACTGACTGAAATGCCTCAAAATGTTCTTTACGATGCCATTGGGATATATCAACGGTGGTATATCCAGTGATTTTTTTCTCCATTTTAGCTTCCTTAGCTCCTGAAAATCTCGATAACTCAAAAAATACGCCCGGTAGTGATCTTATTTCATTATGGTGAAAGTTGGAACCTCTTACGTGCCGATCAGATTAAAACGAAAGGCCCAGTCTTTCGACTGAGCCTTTCGTTTTATTTGACCATGTTGGTATGATTTAAATTAATACGACTCACTATAGGGTCAGTGCGGCCGCGACTTCAAGTCACGTGAATTCCAAGCTTCGGATCCCACTGTGCTGGAAAGACCTCACCGGGCCCGCGCGAGCGGCGATTGAGATACTCCGCATCCTCCTCCTGAATTTCCGCTGCATCCAGCATGACAATCCGCGCCACCTCAGCCGTCGCCGGCGTGCAGTAGATCGGCCCCGTGTAACCCGATCTCGCGATGAGTGGCAGGCGGCCACAATGATCCAGGTGGCCATGTGAAAGGATGATCGCGTTCAAGCCGAGATAGTCTTGCGGCAGGAGGCGATTCATCCGCTGCGCGAGATCGCGCGGGCCCTGATACATCCCAAGGTCCAGCAAAATGCGAAGACCGTTGAGCTCGATGAGGTGACACGATCCAGTCACCGTCCGATCGGCGCCGCAGAATTGAATGCGCATGAATACGAGCGTAAACCGGTGATGAATGCGAAGCAATTACCTCATTCGCCGCGCCTGCCGCCTCAATGGCAAGCCCGCGCGTGATCGTGGTTATTGGTGCACGATCGGATGCGCTTGCGGAGGCTCAGACCAACCTGTGAAATCCGGTAAGAACGCCTTGAGCCGCGCCTGCATATCCCCCATATCCATCGAACCCTTCAGCCAATAGTCGGTGGCGCCCTCATCCATTGCCTGCTCGATATAGCTGCGCTCGCTTACCGCGCTGTACATGATCACCGGGACCTCATGCGTCTGCGGATGGATGCGAATCTCGCGCAGGAGATCGATCCCGCTTTCGTAAGGCATCATCAAGTCAAGAATCATCAGGTCGGGCGTTTTTTCCCTGAGCTTTTCACGCGCCTCGGCGGCGCTGGTCGCACAGACGCATTCATGCCGCGCGCGTTTCAGGAAGGCTGCCAACACCTTGCAGGTATCGATGCTGTCATCGACGATCAGGACCATCCCCATGACGTGCTCCCGAGGTTCGGGTTTATCGCCGTTCGTCCACTGAAACATACTCGCGCTTTGGAGATCCGGCACCCGGAAAAATTGCCGCCCGAATCGGCTATGTTGGGTGGGTTACGCAATATGCAAGACCAGACATGCAATAACCCCGACAGGGCTCGAACCTGTAACCTGCGGCTTAGAAGGCCGCTGCTCTTCCAATTGAGCTACGGGGTCAAGAGTCGGGTTTCGGGGTTCGGGTGTCGGGTTTCGGGAAACGCAAAAGACCGCGCAATTGCAGCATTTGAATTTCCCGAAACCCGACACCCGAACCCCGAGACCCGACACCCGATTGTATCACACATTGAACAGGAAATGCGTGATGTCCCCGTCCTTCATCACGTAGGCCTTTCCTTCCGCCCGCATCTTTCCCGCAGCCTTGATGGCGGGCTCGGTTTTGTGCTGCTTGAGATCTTCCAGCGTGTAAATCTCGGCCCGGATGAACCCCTTTTCAAAGTCGGTGTGAATGACGCCCGCAGCCTGGGGGGCAGTGGCGCCGATGGGAATGGTCCAGGCGCGAATTTCCTTCGGACCGGCTGTGAAATAGCTCTGCAAACCGAGCAGGCGATACGCCTCGCGGCTCAGCGTCGCCAGGGCAGGCTCTTTCAAGCCCATGCTTTCGAGCATCTCTTTGCGATCGCCTTCCTCAAGTTCGGACAGTTCGCTTTCCAACTTTCCACAGACGGGAACGACGCCGCCCCCCTCCTGCTTGGCGCGCTCGCGGACGCGCTGAACGAGCGGCCCTTCGCCGTGGATGTCGTTTTCATCGACGTTGGCGACGTAAAGCACCTTCTTCCCCGTGATCAAGCCAAGGCTCTTGAGCGTTTTGGCCTCCTCGGCGTCGAATTCGAGCTGGCGAACCGGTTTGCCCTGGTTGAGCTGTTCTTTGCAGCGACGCAGGACTTCCGCGCGGGCGATCGCTTCCTTGTCGCCGCTGCGCGCCAGGCGCTCGGATTTGTCCAGCGACGAGCTGACCGTCTCCAAGTCCGCCAGCGCCAATTCAACATCGATCGTCTCGATGTCGCGGATCGGATCCACCGTTCCCTCGACATGGATCACATCGCCGCCCTCGAAACATCGCACGACATGCAAAATCGCATCGACCTCGCGAATATGCGACAGAAATTTGTTCCCTAAGCCTTCGCCCGTGCTCGCGCCGCGGACGATCCCCGCGATATCCACAATCCGCACGGCTGCCGGAATGATCTTTTCCGTCGCCATGAACTGGTTAATCACCTTCAAGCGATCATCCGGGACCGCCACGACGCCGACGTTGGGCTCGATCGTGGCGAACGGGTAATTGGCTGCCAGCGCCCCGGCAGCCGTGAGGGCGTTGAAGATGGTGCTCTTGCCAACGTTGGGCAAACCGACGATTCCGACTTCCAGTGCCATAGGGGGAGAAACTATACGGGGATTCGCTGCGTTTGTCTCATGAGCGGGCGAAGGGAAACGCGCCGCGGCGTTGGCTTCGTTCCGTAATACCGGCGATGAATTTGGCGCTGCAACCGGCGTTGGCGCTTGGCCATCGCGGTTTTGCTCGCGTTCAGCATGGCTTTGTTTCGCACGCTCGGCCAGCTCCCGGTCGGTTTGCTCTGCCTGCCACTGACGTCCCATGCGAAGCTCATCTTCGCGATACGGAGTCGTCGGCCGGGCCTTCTTCTCGCGCTCGTATTCGCGCATGAGTCTGAGCATCCCATTGCGCAGCGACGTCTCATAGCGATTGAGCAGGATGAATCCATTGCGCGGTTCCTGGCTGAACCGCCGGGCGAGCAACTGGGCGGACGTGAGCGTTGCTCCTTTTCCCGCCAGCTTGAGCTCTTCATCGAAAATGTCCGCCGAGGCTTCGGGCATGCGCGAGAGTTTCCACATGGCGCTGGCGATCTGGTCGAACAGGATTCGCTGGATGGCGGTGCGCGGTTGAAGCTCTTCATCGAGCTCGGCGACGAACTGGTTGAATGCGGGCTTGTCTTCCGTCTTTAAGCAGGCGGTGGCAGCGCACAGTCCGTGCTTCAAGGCGTTTCGCGAAGAGCGCTTCTTCCCCGCTGACGTCTTGGGGCCAGTGGACTTCAGCGCATTTCGCCGGTTCACCTCCGCCCGGCCGCCACGAACCTTTTTAGCAGCGACGCTCGCGTCGCTTGTCTTCTCCCCCTCAAGCGTCGCAAGCGACGCTGCTAAAAGGGGAGATTGAGGTTCCTTCAACGAACACCGTTCCACATCAAACGAAATGCATTCGATCGACATCGCGCCCATCTCCTTCGAGGGAGAACATGTCCCTCTATATTTACGGAGCGCGCTGCGCGATCGGGCGCGCAAACGCGCAACGCCCGCGCGCGAATGGCGGTTTCTCCGAGGCACTTAAGTCAAATAATTATATTTTTGCGCCCAGAGCGCTGCGCAATTGGGCGCCCAAATGCGCAATTCCCAACTTATGGCGCGCTCATCATGCGGGGTTGGCTGATGGATCCGGTTCCCCAACCGCCGTCGCCAAGCGGCTCAGAGCTTGGCGGAGGTCGGAGACTTCCCTCTCCAAGATGGCCACGCGCTCAGCGAGCGTGGCAGAGGCGCCGGTGAGGGGGGATAACGTCGAACTGGCGCTGGATTCGGCGATTGCATGCAGATCCGGACTCAGAAGCTGCGCAAAACGCTCGGCGCGCGATCCCGGCGACGGCGGCAACTCGCGAGCGAGGGGTTCTGCCCGGTCCATCAGCGCGCGAAGCATGACTTTTGCATCGTCAAGACTCTCCAGCGGATGCATCCGGCTGGCCCGACCGCGCAGTTCTCCCAGCGTCTGCGGACCGCGCAACAGAAGCTCCGCAAGAATCGCCAGTTCCCCACCGCGACAGTGCAGCGTCTCGCCGGCGGTGTGCTTGTACTTATGAACCCGGCTGCCCATCGTATCGACGCGGACGACCAGCTGCTTCTCGCGCAATTTCTCGACGGCGTCGAAGACCTGATCTTCCGTGAGCGCGAGAACCGGATCACGATTGTTCTTCTGATTGGCGCCGTTGGTGAGGGCGTTGATCGACAGCGGATACTGATCTGGGGTCGTCGTCGCCTTTTCGATCAGCACGCCTAGAACGCGCGACTCATCTGCATTGAGCTGGAGCATCAGAAACAGAATAGCCACCGATGGGGCACCGATAAACACCGATAAAGACAAATTTGAATTTGCACTCCATCGGTGTTCATCGGCGCCCCATCGGTGGCAAATATTCAATTCGTCGGCGTAAGTCCAAAGATCTGACGCAGGTTCGACTGAATCCATTCCTGGCTGCGCGGAAATTCGGCGTACGTCTTGATCTCCGCCAATCGCGGGTCGTCGCGCTTAACCTTTGCAGTCTGCAGAATCGCGTAATCCTGTAGCGATTCGGCGAAGACTTCCCAACGAATCGAATCGATCGGCCCATCCGGGCCGGGGTAAACGACGAACGGATCGCCATGCGGAATATCCGGCCACGCCCCGCCTGTCGCCATGTTGAACGGATCCACAAGAGTCTCACTCTCCATCATGTGCCAGTAGTTGTAGCCCCAGTGCAAGAATCCCTTCGCATCGAGCCGATAGAACAACCACCCGCTCATGCGAATCTTCGTCAACGGCGTATCCATGAACCGATTGATCCATCGCCCGCGCGGCGCGCAGCAGTAATAAACCCAGTGCGGAATTTTTTCGTCAATATACGCCTGAGCGGCTGACACCAGTGGAATCGGAATGTCGGTCAGGCCCTCGCGGCCGTAGCGGATGTCGCTGAGCGCATCCATTACCTTCATCCACGGCGCCAGCTCGTGCAGCACCTGGCGGGCCTTCTTGTAATTCTTCACATGCTGATCGCCGCCCGGCTCATCGGAAAGATGAAAAAACGACTTGTCGAGCAGATCATTCTTCCGCAGAAAATCGTGGAATTGCGGGAGAAACTGCTTCAAGAATGTGATGTACGTCTCGCTGGTCGCGCCGGTGTCGGGCGGCCAGAGCATTTCTGCCTTCCCGGATTTCCAGGAGTAAACTCGGATGGGATTTTCGACGCCCCAGTAGATCCATAAATGTGGCCACTCGAATTGCGTAATACCGCACTTTCTGGCGAGGTCGATGAAGCGTTGCGTGTTGCTCCAGTCGAATTCGTATTGACCGGCGGCGGGCGACTCGACTTTCAGGAGCTGTGCGGGCCGTTTGAACGTCTCGCGGCGCATGAAAAAGAGCGGAACGTAAACGACGTCATTTCCATGATCGACATAGTTGCGGAGATACTTTTCGGTGATTTCCCAGTGGCGTTCGTCTTCCCACATGCCGGTTTTGTAATAGTCCCAGATCGCTTCGCTGCGCCACCAATGCGTGACGGGGAAATTCTTTCGCGGCTGGATGACGAATTGCGAGACTTCGAGGATGGCGGTGAGTTCTTCGCTCTTTCCATCGCCCAGATCAAACTTTACTTTCAACGCATGGTCGCCCGGCTTGGCATCAGCCGGCACGCGCACGGTGATCCAGAACGGCTGGGTTTCGTTGAGGCCAACGTGCGCGGTTTGATCGGGAAAGAGCGGGTCAGGAACCAGGCCCGGTAGATGCCCTGCCCCTTCGAGATCATTGGGATCAGTTTCGACAGTGAAATGATGCATCGGCACAAACCCGACGCGCCGAACCTGAACATTGAGCCCCGTATCATGAGCGATGTCGCATTTCACGCGGATGGGGCGCGGCTGCTTATTTCGCACGCAGGCCTGGAACGAAAATCGCCCATTGCGAGCGGCGGGAACGCGCACTTGTCGGACATCTGTGGCTTCGGATCGTGGATAGACGCGCCGGAGAGAGGTCTCCAACCAAGCCGCCTGCGGTGCCGCGACGGCAGGCATGGAAAATGTGAGGATGACGAGGGCAGCGCAGAGAGTTCTCATAACTGCCCGTACGCGCACTTGAATGTGATGTTGATCACCCGCGAAGCGCTTGCAGCTCGGCGAGGCGCTTGCCGGTTGGCGGTTTCTTCGACTTCATCATCTCGACGAACGCGTCGAAGAGATACGTCGCATCATGCGGGCCGGGGCTGGCTTCGGGGTGATGTTGCACCGAAAAAACCGGCAAATCCTTGTGGCGGAAACCTTCGACGGTGTTGTCGTTGAGATTCAGGTGCGTCACCACGCCGCCAGCGGCTTCGAGGGATGTTTTTTCGATGGCAAAGCCGTGATTCTGGCTGGTGATTTCGACGCGGCCGGTATCGAGGTTCTTGACCGGTTGATTGCCGCCGCGATGGCCGAATTTGAGCTTGTAGGTCTTGGCGCCCAGCGCGAGCCCCAGTAGCTGATGCCCGAGGCAGATTCCAAATGTCGGCACCTTCCCGGCCGTCTGCTTGAGTGACGCAATCGCATAATCGACGGCAGCGGGATCGCCCGGGCCGTTGCTGATGAACAGGCCATCGGGATTGTGCTTCATAATTTCCTGCGGCGTCGATTCGGGGGGGAGGACCGTCACCTTGATCCCGCGCTCGGTCAGATGTCGCAGGATGTTGTGCTTCGCCCCGCAATCCAGTGCAACCACGTGCAAGCCATCGCCGCGCTCGACATTGCCGTGCGACCACTCGCCCTGGTCCTCATCCCAGCTGTAACCTGTGTTTGGCTTGACGGTTTTCACCCAATCCGAGCCGGACATGTCGACGACCTTCTTCACGCGGTCGAGCAGCTGCGCATCATCGAGAATCTCAGTGGAGAGCACCCCATTCATCGCCCCTTTGATGCGCAATTTTCGAACCAGCGCCCGCGTGTCGATTCCTGCGATGCCGATGATCTGGTTCCTGGCGAGATAATCTTCCAGGCTCATATCCGCGCGATAATTCGAATGCGCCGGCGCCAACTCCTTGATGATGAACCCCGCGACGTGCGGCTGCTTGCTTTCGATGTCTTCCTTGTTGATCCCATAGTTGCCGATGAGCGGATAGGTCATCGTCACGATCTGGCCTTTATAGGATGGATCAGTGAGAATTTCCTGATATCCGGTCATCGAAGTGTTAAACACGACTTCGCCTTCGGAGGTCCCAGTCGCGCCAAATGCGCGTCCGGTGAACACGGTTCCATCTTCGAGCGCGAGTTTGGCGATGCGATTTTCGCGTTGCATGTCGGCGGGATTATAGGGGCGGCTGGTGTGGGGTCTAGTCGATTGAGGAGAACAATCGATCAGACGCGTCGGACCACGACGATGGTCTGGTCGTCCTTGGGCTCATCCTGCTGCTGCCACCGCGTGGTGATGTCGCGGAGGGTTTCGATGACCTTCCGCGGTTCGCTTTCGCAGTGAGAATCGAGATGAGCGATGACGCGATCCATTCCCAGTTGCGCCCCGGCCGGGTCCATGGCTTCGAAAATCCCGTCGCTGACGATGGTGAGCGATCCGCCGGAAGTCAATTGGACCGGCGGCGCATCGTCTCCCATCAGATCCGGCATGACGCCAAGCGGCAGATCGGTTGGAACGAGCTCCTGTACTTTCTGCCGGGAATTGCAGCGCAGGAGGATCGGCCCGTGGCCGGCGCTCGCCCACTCAAGCGTGCCGTCGGGCGAGAGAAATCCGATGAACGCGGTGATGAACCGGTCGGCTTCAAGGTCGGCCGAAAGCCGCGCGTTCGCGCGATCGATCAACTTTCGCGGGTTGCGATCGATGTCGCAAAAGGCGCGAATCAGCGTTCGCACCTGGGAGACGACCAGCGTCGGGGCCAGGCCATGGCCCGAAGCATCGGCCAATAGAATCGCCAGTCGGCCATCCCCGGTTTTCCAGTAATCGAAGCAATCGCCTCCCGTCACCGAGGCGGATCGGGTCCAACCCATCGCCTGGATGCCGGGGATGTCGGGAACTTCGCGAGGAAGCATCGCTTCCTGCACCTTGCGCGCCAGATCCATCTCGTGCCGCATCGCGACTGCCCGTTCGGCTTCCTCCTGCAAACGGTAGCGTTGAATCGCGACGCCCGCTTGATCGGCCAATAGCTGGATCAGCGTCATGTCCGTCGAATCAAAATCGCGATCGCGTTTGTTGATCGCCTGAATGACGCCCAGCGGCTTGCGATCGAAGTTGACCATCGGCGCAGCCAGGATATTTCGCGTGACAAACCCGCTTTTGCGATCCGGTTCGCGATTGAAGCGCGGATCCTCGTAGGGCCGTGGTACGAGCAGAATCTCGTTGCTGGTAAATGCGGCGCCCACAATCCCCGCTGTCGTTGGCACGCGGATTTCCGAAGCGCCCAGCGCGATGCGCGTCCAGAGTTCGTTGCATTTTGAATCGTGCAGGAAAATGCTCGCCCGCTCAGTTCCCAGAAGCTCGCAGGCGGATTCGGCGATATGGGTAAGCAGCGCATCGAGGTCGGTCGTGACGGTGAGCATCCGCGCCACGTCGAGGACGCGCTTGGCCTGTTCAACCGAGATGTCCCCGATTTCGGGTAGGGCAGTCTGCATCGCCGCCATGGTGAACCTAACCAAGACCTGATTTCGCTCAAATGCAAGGTATGAGCCATCCACGCGCCCGTCAACCACAACCTCACCGGTTGGGAATAAAACCAGCCAGCGATGAACGCCTGGTGCGGAACTTGGGAAGACCTTGTGAATGATCCGCTCTTTCGTTACCGTCGATTTAGACAGAGGCTAGATGGCACGGGCTGCTGTTTTCCCGCCCTTTTTCGTGGTCGCGAGGCAGAGAGCATGAGCATCCAGGTGCTGGCGCATCACGCGCACGTCTTCCCGCAGGAAGTCAATCCCGGCGGAACGATCGATCGTCTACTCAAGTTGCTTGATGTCTGCGGAGTCGCCGAAGCCGTCTGCTTTGCGCCATTTGCGGCGCAGGTGAAGGGGCTGGGAATTGCACCAAATAAGTGGCTTGCCAAAGAGCTTCAAAAACGCGATCGGCTTTACGGATTTGCGACCATCGATTTTGAGCGCGACGATCTGAAAGATCAGGTTCGCGAAGCCTATGACCTGGGCTTTCGAGGTCTAAAGCTCCACCCTAACACCCAGCAATTCGACATCCTGGGCGCAAAGGCAATGGCCGTCTATTCAGCCGCTGACGAGCGAAAGATGTTTCTGACATTTCACAGCGGCGTGCATCACTATCGCCTGGAGCATTACCGGGTCACCAAATTTGACGAGGTGGTCCAGCAGTTCCCGGGGCTGCGCATCAGCCTCGAGCATGTGGGCGGGTATCATTTCTTCAACGAAGCATTGGCAGTCATCTTCAACAACATCCCATTCCCGCCCCTGCCCAATCAGAAGGGCCGCGTGTATGGCGGCCTGACGAGCGTCTTCACGCCGCACTATTGCCGCTTCTGGTATATGCCTAAGGAGCGCATGCAGGAATTGATTCTGCAAGTCGGGCCCGAGCAGCTCATTTTTGGCCTCGATTTTCCCTATAACCTCGAAGACAACACGCGATTGGCGCTGGAAACGATCAACGAAATGATTCCCAGCGAAGACGACCGTGCGCTGGTGCTGGGTGACAACCTGCGGCGGGAATTAGGGCTTGAAGTGAAATCCCACCTGTAACCTACTTCTCCGTCAACACAATCTTTCCGACGAACGCTTCCTGGGATTCCTCCTGCTTGGCGCACCACTCGCGATACAGTTCCGCCAGCGGATCCGCGCCCAGCTCCGCCGCCAGATCGCCGGCCGATTCGATGCATTTTGCGAAATCGGCCGACAGATAGGAGTTAACCATTTTGGCAGTCAGCTCGACGCGTCGCTTCTGGCGATCGGTGCATTCTTCCGCGCGGCAAAGGGCTTCATACGTCATCACGTGAGATAATTTTCCAACAACTTGAAGCCGCCCAATCGGTCGCAGGAGATAACGACCGTCAAGCAGCTCGGCGGTGCGAGCGCTGATGAGATTCTGCGTCCCGGTGACTTTGTTGGCCGATTCAAGGCGACTGGCGAGATTGACGCTGTCACCCAGCACGGTGTAATCGCTTCGCTCGGCCGGGCCTGCATCACCGACGACGTTGAAATCGGTTCCGATCCCCGCGCGCATCTTCAGATGCGGCAATCCCTCCGCCGACAGACGCTCGTTGAATGGCACGAGGGCAGCCTGCATTTGCAGGACCGTCTCAACCGCGTCCGAGGCGTGAGTTGGATTCTCTTCCGGTGCACCACAGACAAACATAATTCCGTCGCCAAGGAACTTGTTCACGTAGCCGTGATTGTTTCGAATGATCGGAACAACCAGGTCAAAATAATTGTTGAGAATTCCGACGGTTCGCTCGCCGAGTTTTTCGGAAATTCGCGTAAAGCCGGCCAGATCGGTGAAGACGACCGACAGCTCGCGCAGCTCGCCGTGCATACGGATCTTCTCCGGATGCGCCAGCACGTAATCCACCAACTTGGGATCAACGTACGATCGGAATCGCCCCGTAATGCGCGCCCGCTCCAGACCTTCAACCAGCAATCGCATCAACGTGCAGCCAGACCAGATCACCCCCGCTGCCACCACCACGCCCGCGCCGGCGAAATTTGAAAACAGATTGGCATAGTCGAACAACACGATGCTGCTGAACGCCAAAAATGCCGCCAGCGCGACGACCGTTGCAATGGCTGCCTTCCACGGCGAGAGCGCTGAGACCATTCCGGTTGTCAGCAATCCCATAAAAAGGATCGTGACGACATTCACCGATTGCGGCACCGGCTTCCAAAGTTCGCCGGTCATGATGCCGTTGAAGATCGATCCGTGGGTGACGACGCCGGGGCAACGCGCATGCAAACTCGTCGGCACGAAGTCGCTACCAGCCGCGGCAGTGGCGACCCAGCCGAAGAGGACCGCTTTGCCCGAAAGCCGCTCGCGAAGTTGAGATTCCTGGCGGCTTAAGCGCTCCAATAGCTCCGCATTGCGTGTGCGCACCTCGCGCAGCACGCCACTCGAGCTGGCGAACATGCGGTCCATCTCATCCTTGAAATCTTCCGGTCTTTTGTTTTCGTAAGGTTCAAGCCACCCCGCTTCGGACAATTCGTTCAACAGCGACGTAATGAGCTTGGCGCGGGCGGCAAAATCGTCGGGCGGCAGTGGATTCTCGACAAAAGCCTTCAGGCGATCTTCACCAAGTCGCTGCAGGAAGAATCGAACCGCCTCATCCGCCGCTTCATTGTTGGCGCGCAGGCTCTTACGCGTGAGACAAGTTTGCCAGACACTGTCAGCCGAGACGTTGGGATCGTAATCGGCTGACGCATACATTCGCGTCCAATCAGGCGGCCCAAACCACGGAATATTGACGCAAACTCCGGCATCGCGGCCAAGGTTGTTGCCGACGATCGTGTGGACCGGAACGTGAATCGGATCGCGATCGCGCGGAAGGAGTGTCACTTCGTGCTCCGTGATCTTGACGCGCTCCCGATCGGCTGGATCGATATCGAGCATCGCGCAGGCGAGCGCCAGGCCCGTCTGCGCGTAAAGGCCATTGTCATGGCTCAGCCAGAGGGGCATGTACCTGACGACGCCGTCGTCATTGGGGACGTAATCGACAAACGCGCTATATGCCGCCGCCTGTGCAAGCGGTGTAATCGGCGCAAGCACGTCGCGCGCGGAAAGGATGGGCGCGCTCTCATTTCCAATCCTCCGCGCAAAACGCCGCAGGGAATCCTGCGCACTCCAACGGTCAAATTCGGTCCGCAGCACTCGGAGCAGGGCCGACGACGCAATATTGGTGGCTGTTCGCGGAAGGAGGGAAACGCGCAATTGATCAAACGTCGGGCGCGGGGTTGCAGCCATGGCGCGATCGATTCGTTCATACGCCGCTTGACGAAGCGCGGCCGCGAACGTCTGCTGGACCTCGTGCGCCACGCCGGCGGGAAGCCTCGCTGACACATCCTGCGCGCTCAGCTCCAGGTCAGACTCAAGTGCCTTTCGCACCTGCTCCGCGACCGGCGAGCTCGCTTCGAGCGTGATGTCAAATGAAGCGGGCACGAGCACCTTGCCGAAGCGTTTGAACGAGTCAGCCAGCGCCTGGTTGGGGTCGATTTCGCGTTGAACGATGGCTGGGCCTGTCGTCGGATGCTCGACCTCATACACGACCGGCTGAGGCTCGGAGAAGATGACGTCGAAGGCGAGGACCTTTGCGCCGGCGCGGCCGATTTCATCGACGATTTCAGCGATTTTGGTTCGCGGCCAGGGCCAGGTATCGACCGACAACAGGGCTTGATCGTCGATGTTGACGTAGGCGAGCTGGGTCGTCGGTTTCTTCAGGAAGAACTGGCAGTGCCGCGCGCGTTGGTCGTAAAGCCATCGATCGAACGATTCGAATGTGCGGGCGTAATCGAGCGCGATCACCAGCAGCGTGAGCAGCACGCCGAGCACGCCGGTTCGAATCGCCAGTCTCTGCTCGGCGCGCGTCATACGTCTAGCGCTTCTTCTTGGCTGCTGGCTTGATCACTGGCGCCGCGGGTGAAACCTTGGCCGTCTTGGTCGCCTTCTTGGGCGCGGGGGACGGCGGAGGCGGTGGTGGCGGAAGCTCAGCGCCGACCGACGTAAAGGCCAGCGCGGGACGAGTCGCATCCACCGTCTGGGTGATCGTCTTGCCGACGTTCACACCATCTGACACATCGATCTTCGAGCCGTCGAGGAACACATCGACGGTCGCCTGGACCGTCGCACCGGCAGCGTGACGGCCGCCGATGTTGTAGATGCCGTCGTCAAACTTGTTGAAATAAACCACTTCGATACCGCCGTTGGCGCCGCCACGATGATCGAAGGCAGTGCGCCCGCCGCTGGGCGCGATGTTCAATCCAAGCTGCGGATAGACAAATTCGCCGCCGGGGGTCGCCTCGGTATCAGGCGTCGCGACACCCAGGTCAAGGTTGGCATCGCCGTTCCAGCGCAGGACGAAGTTCAATCGGCCCGGAAGCGCCGGGAGCAGCTCGGAATCGGTCGGAGGCGTGCCGCCGCGGACGATCTTGATCCCGCTGGAGCGATCGATCTCCACGAAGCTGCCGCGCGAGATGACTGTCGTGACCAGCTCGGCTTCCGATGAGCTTCGCGCGCCATCCAGCGTCGGATCGATCACGGATTCCGAAAGCGTCGCCTCGCCAGGGCTGTCGCTATCAGCATCCACGCGCATCTTCCCCGCGCCGGGTCCGCCAAAGGCGATCATTTGACGACGCATCGCCTGAAACTGCGCCCGACCGGTGAGGCTGGTCGCCTGCGGCGTAAACGGCGCCTGATCGAACAAGCTGACCTTCGTTCCGCGGACAGCCAGCGTCGCGTTGGGGCTGCGCAGGGTCGATTGATGTTCCAATCCGCCGCCTTCGAGATCGTAGCGCGTGCGGCCATATTTGATGCCAAGATCCGTCGTGACCTTGCCGCCCTCCTGAATGGCTTTGAGCACTTTGAGCTGCGTGAGTCGATCGACCGAAACGGTTTGATCCGGCGGAATGACGAACTGAATGGCGCCCGTCGGTCCGGTGCGGAACTCGGCTTTTTCCGTCAGTTCCATCCCCTTCGTCGCCGGCTTCCAGGGCGAGGCTTCATCAGCTCGAACTGATGCAAGTCCCTCGACGCCAGTGACGACGACTTTCCGCCCCGCTGCCTGCGTTGACGCTGGGCCGGTGGTCGCGAGGGCGAGGGTTCCCGGATCGGGGGCGATCATGGCGAGAATCGGCGTGATTTCATCTGAGATGTCGGGCGCCAGTTGCAGCATCGGTTTGCCGCTCTTCTGGGCCGCCACGGCGGCGCGGGTCTGACTGGGCAGCACGTTCGCAGGTGCGTTGGTCGGATCGCCGTCGCGGTAATCCTGCGCCTTGCCGATGACCCCGACAAATTCCCGCCCGGTGAAAACCTGGTTGGTGCTGCTGGTGGGGAGAATGTCAAGATATTCCAGCTCGCGAATCGCATAGCGCGGCGAAAGCCCGGTCAGGCGCACGGTCAGCCCGCCTTTGATATTGAGCGTGCGCGCGATGGAGTATGCGAGCGTGCCGCGCTGGAGCGCTTCGTCGGCGGGACGGTTGAAATTGGCGGGAATGAGACGACGTGACTTGAGCGTTTGAGTTCGCTGGGCGAAGCCTTGCGCATCGTCCTTGCCATCGAGATAGAGCAGCATGCCATGAAAGGCTTCGTCGTTGCTGACGAGGCTGCGCGTGGCCAGATGATGCCAGAAATCGAGCTGAGTGTCGGGTTCATTTCCGGCAAACTTTGGAAGCAATTGATCGGGAACAGTCGTCGTGTGACAACCCGCGACGAGGGCGATGGCCAACGTGATGGCGAAATATTTAGAAGGCATACGTCACCCCTGCGCTGATGAAGTGTCGCGGCTCATCGTCGGGGATGGCCGCGCCGGGGAAGAAGACGCCGTAACGAACCGCCAGCGTGACGTCGCTGGTGATTTCCCAGTTCACAAAAACATCCGGCTCCCACCCGAGATAACGCTTGTCGAGCGTGAACTCGTCGATGGGCGCATTCTGGTCCATTTTACCGTAGAAAAAAACGTCGGCGCCGATTTGAAACTTGCGCAGCGCGCCGTGATCGGGCAAAGGAAACGTCACTCCCCCGCCGCGAATCACGATGATGTTCGAGACGCTGGGGGCAAACGACGTGCCGGTATCGATCAGGCCAAACGCATTGAATGATCGGTCGCTGGTGCCGGGAACGTTGCCGCCGAAGGTGTTGGTGGTGTGCTGGCGATCAGGATCGCCGCTGGCTGCGATCAACTCGCCGCTGAAGCGCGTGCGGCGCTCGTCGTTGAGCAGGTAATCAAGGCGCGCATCCAGCGCCGTTGCGTAAATCGAATCCTCGCTCTGTTCGATCTGCACGAGATTGGGGCCGGCGATGATGAAGCTATTTGAAAGCGTCGATCCGCCTTGGTAGACGAGCTCGATGCCATACAGCAGGCGATCGGTCAGGCTGCCGGATGAGCCGACGGCGATGTAGTGGCTGTTGTAGTCGTAGGAGGTGTTGATCCCACTGATCGTGCCAAAATCGTCCTGGTTGTAATCGCGCTGCAGCAATCCATACACATACGGCTGATGCGTTCCTGTGCGGCGGCTGAGCATGGCGCCGTAGAATCCGCGCCTGGTGTTGTGATCGAAATTGGGGCGCGAGCTGTCGATGTCGACGGTGCGCGTCGGCGTGACGCCGGCGATCAGCTCGAGCGTGAATGGGCCGTAGAAAAAATCACCGCGCACGCCATCGAGCACCTGACCGATGGTCAATCCATTGCCCCAGTAGACCAGGTCGCGCCCGCCCTGAAGGATCATCCCCAGGTCGGATTGCGCCCATCCGCGCGAAGCCTGGTATCGATTGAGATCGAAACGGTAATACGCACGATCGAGGTCAGGATCGATGATCTCGTCGCCGCGCCCATCGAAGCTGTCACCGTCATTGAAATCGCGATAGCCGGTTCGGCCGCGGATGAACAGCTCCTGCGCGCCGTCGAGGTTCATGCGCGCGTATCCGACGACGTCATATTGGCGCAGGACGTGGTTGTCGCCGTTGGGATCATCCAGCGAAACGTAGGTGAAGGTGAGAAACGCGCCGTAGTCGATCAGAGCCCGCTGCTCGGGCGGGATGCGGTTGTCGATGCGCAGCTCGGTATCGCGGCGAATCTGATCAAGCTGGCGTTCGAAGCGTTCGTTCTCGGCGGATTGACCAAAAACCGGACCCTGCCCCGGCCGAGGCGTGTTCTGAGCGCGGGCAGCCGCCAAGGGGAGGCAGGCGATCAGGACGATGACGGGAATGAACTGGCGTATGTGCATGAGGCGATGGTGATTTGATTTCATCGGATCGAGCAAGTGAGGCGGATGATATAGAGCATCACGCATCCTTCCAAAATGACGCTCCGCCATCGCCAATTCAATGCCATCACCGCGAGCGCCGCCGACGCTTGAGCAGCGCCGGGGCAGCCAGCGCGATCAAGGCGATCGCCGAAGGCTCGGGAACGGCGGTGACGCCGGCGCTCAATTCGCCGCCGGTGGATTGCAGAATCTCCTTCACTTCCGGCTGGCTTAGCGCCATCACCGCGCCCAGGGGCGAGCCCTGCGCGTTGTAGTTGGAATCGAGCACGAAGTAGTCGTCGCCGTTGACAAGGCCGTCGTAGTTAAAATCGCCGTTGGAGAATCCAAAGGCGCCGGCGCTTTGGCCGACATGACTGTCGATGCGGAAGAAATCGTCGGCATCGATCATGCCATTGAGGTTGGCATCGCCGCCCCAGGTGTAAGCGACGATGACATCGCCCGAGGTGACGGTTTCGCCGCGGAAGGTCGAGGTGGCGCCCTCGACTTCCGAGGCCTTCATCGTGGCCAGGGTCGTGCGCATCTTCGGCAGGATGGCGTTGGATTGCGTGGTGACAATTCCAAATCCGTCCCAGGCGCCGAGATTGCGGCCGGCATCAACCAGGCCCGCGATGCCGGTGTACTTCGAACCGTCCCAGCCGCCGACCACGCCGTTTCGGACGATCAGCGCGCCGTCCTTGAGATCGAGCTTGGCCGAGCCCGTTGCAGAAATTGAATCCGTGACGAGAACCTTGTTGCCGCCGGCCATCAGCGTCGCGATGGCTGTGCCGGTGGTGCTGAAGCTGGCGACGTGCTGCGTCGAACCAAGCGTCAAGCTTCCCGCGCTGGCGGCGATGGTGAGCGTACGCGAGGAGGCGCTGCCGGCATCGGTATTCAATGCGATCGAGCCGCCATCGAGCTGCAGCCGCGCGCCGGTTCCGTGGGATTGTGCGCCGCGAACGACCATCGCCCCGGCGCCGCTCTTGGTGACCACGGCGTTGGCAGTCGTCGTCAGGCCACCGGGGAGATCGTACGTTCCAGTCGTGACGGCGAGATTCACGGCGCCGGACAATGATGACGCGCCAAGGGTCTTCACCGTGCCGGCGGAGATGCTGACCCCGCCCGTGAAGCTGTTATTGCCCGAAAGCACCAGCTGGCCGGCGCCGGCTTTGAGGATTCCACCCTTGCCCGAGACATCGGCTTCCACGATCAGCTCATCGTCAATCGACGGGCTATCCTCGACCGTGAACGTGCGCGTTGTATCAAGCGAAAGCTGGCCCATGATCTTGGCCGACTTGCTCGCAGCCAGGCTCGTGAGATTGCCGTTGAGCTTTAAGACGCCGCCGGAGGTCGTCACCGTTCCCGCGGTCATCGTCAACGACGCAACGGTGTCGCTTCTCCCGTTCAGGTCAAACTTACTATCTTCTACCCCGACGGCTGTGATGCTCAACGCGGATGTATCTGCAACCTGGTCCGAAGCCATCCATTTCACGACGCCCCCGCCAATCACATTCAGCGGGCCGGGGATCGCTGTCGTGCCAGCGGGCTTATTCAACTCGAGTGTGCCGAGGTTGACGTTGGTCGAGCCGGTGTAATCGTTTGCAGCGCTCCCGCCAAAGGTGAGCGTGCTGCCGCCCGCGTCCATGGTGAGCGGATGCGGCCCAGAAATGCCCGCGTTGATGCTGACCGGCACTGAATTCTGAACGATCGCCGGACCCGTCAAGGTTGACGCGCTGCCGAATTCCAGCGAGCGGCCGTTGGCGCCAGTGACCTTGAGGCGATTCTTCAGATTCAATCGCCCCAGCTTCATGACGCCAAGCGTCGAGGCGTCGTCGAGCCGATCGATGTCGATCGTGCTGTCGCCGACGACGGTGAGATCATTGCCGTAGTTCACGCTCGCGGCATTGTTGCGCAGGTGAAGGCGGGTGAGATCGAGGCCTGCTCCGCCGAGGGTGATGGTTCCCGTGCCGAGCGTGCCACCGCGGGCTTCGAGCGTGCCCTGCTGGATCGTCGTGCCCAGCGAATAGGTGTTGCCGGCGGTGAGGATTAATTTGCCCGGGCCCATCTTCTTGATGCCGCCGTTGATCGTGCCGGTGTCGGTCGGGAGATTTGTCACCTGCGCGGTCACAAGCATGTCGCTGACCGTATTGCCGATGGTGAAGGTGCGCAGGCCCTGTAGCGCAACGGTCCCTTTTTTGAGATTCGAGCCGCCGCCGGTGGGCAGAACCGAGAGGATCTGCGCCGTGCCGGTTGTGCTGCTGTTGAGCACGTCGGCGGACAGTTGCAGCTCGCCCGCATCGACCAGATCTTCGACCAGCTTGATGCTGGAGCTCTCGCTGGCGACGCCACTGAATGTAAGTCCTTCGGTTACGACGATGGTCTGCCGTGCGTTGGCTGTCATGGCGCTGACGCCGGAGGTGAGATTCGACGAGCCGGTGCCCTTGAGGCCCAGGATCGGGCCGGGCAGACCCGAGCCTTCCAGGATGGCGCTGCGGGTGGTGAAGGAGCTTGGCGTGGTGTTGGTTTCGTCGCCGACTTCAATCTTGCCGCCGTCTTTCACCTTGGTGGTGTCGGAGGAGAAATTGGCGCCATCGCGGATCTTCGCCTGACCAGCGATGTCCAAATCGGAAACCGAATCGCTCTTGGCGACGTCGAAGGTGGCGGCTGCGCCGATTCCGACTTTCGAGGTGTCGGCGATCTGCTGCGGCTGGTTAAGCGACAGCGTTCCGCCGTTCATGATGATGTCGCCGCGGATGGCGATGGTGCCGGCGGCCTTGTTCAAGATGAGCTTGCCGCCGCTGATAATGGTGTCGTCGGTGTAGGTGTTGGCAGCGGTGTCGGAAGGACCCGAGCCCAGCGTGAGACTGGCATCATCGCCAGACTTTTCGAGCGATCCCGGCCCAGTGATGCGTCCGGCGAGGGTCAGGTCGCGCACCGTTTCGATCGTGGCAGCGCCGGTGAGCGTGGTCACGCCGGTGAAGGCGAGGGTTCCCTCGGTGCCGTCATAGCGGAGGGTTGCGTTGCCGATGGTGAGCGATCCGAGCTCAAAAACGCCGGGCGTGCCCGAGGGCGTGAGCTTGGCGGTGTTGATGGTCGCGACCGTGCCGAAGTTATTCACGTCGCTGACGACAACATCGTAGCCGAACGTCGCCGGGGAGGCGTCGCTGCGCAGGTGCAGCTGCGAGCCCTGGTCCATCACGATGACGCCGCGCGAGCTGCCGGTGCCAAGTGCGTCGGTGTGATCGAGTTGGAGCGTGCCGCGGGCGACAGTCAGATGGCCGATGTAGGTGTTCGAACCTCCGATGTGCAGGACGCCCTGGCCGGATTTAGTCAGGGATCCACTGCCTGAAAGCTGGCTGGCGTTAGGTAGCGAGGCTGTGACGTCGAGAGGGATATCGATCTCACCCCCGCCGCTGCCGACTTCAAGCGTGCGCGAAGCGCTAAATGTGACGTCATCAACGACGTTGAGCGTTCCACCGTTGAAGTGAACGTCGTTGCCCGAAGCGCCAAGGTTGTTGTCGGCCTCGATTTGAAGAGTTCCCGCGTTGACGTACGTCGTCCCGCTGAACGAGTTGGCTGCATCCAGGATCAGCGTCCCACTTCCACTCTTGAGCAGGTCCATCGAGCCTGTGAGGGTCGCGGAGACGGTAAGGGCGGGCGCGCCGGTGGTCGTGACGGCGAGTTGGCCGTTGCCTGATGTCAGCGATCCACCGGAGATCGAAGCTGAGCCTGAGCCGCTCTTGATCAGGCCGCCCTTGCTGAGGGTCAACGTTTGTCCGTTCAAGGCGACGTCGACAGCCGTGGCGCTTTCGAGGATGAGCGTGGCTGCGTCGGTTGCCGTCACCGGCGCCCCGGGTGTGGCGGTGAGCTTGACGTTGTTGCCGGGGCCAAAGGCGGTGGTATAGCTCGTCATCGCTTCGACGCCATTGGCGGTGTAGATGGCGAAATCGCTGCCGCTGACGGTGGCCCATCCTTCCATGGGTGGCGGTGCGGCGTCGAAGAAAAGCTTGTTGGTCGTCCCGGCAGCGAACATCGCAAAATCGACGGTTGCTCCGGCAACAGGGGCAGCGAGCGACGCGAAATGCACCTCGGTGGTGCCGGCGACGCCTTCCTCCAGGCGAATCGTGGATGCGCCCCCCGAGAGGGTCAGTTGGCCCAATGTCTCACTGGAATTATCCGCTGCAGCGCCGACGAAATGGAATTCGCCGCCGGCGAGCGTGACGGCGGCGGAATCGCCGATGCGATCGTGTTGCGAATTGCCGGTATTGATCAGCGCAAACTTGCCTCCGGTATTGACGGTGAAGGGTCCGTTGCCGGTGAGCGTGGCGTCCTCATGCAGAGCAACCGCACCGCCGTTCACCTTGATCGGTCCGGAGAAACTGGCGGGATTGTCGAACGCCAGCGTGCCGGCTCCGGTCTTGAGCAGTTGATTGTTGCTGGTCGTCGAGCCATGGTGATTCAACTGGCCCGCCACCACGTCAATCGTTCCGCCGCCGGCGCCGATATCGATCGTGCGATTGGTATCAAAGCCCGTTCGGACTTGCAGCGTGCCGCCGTTGAGGCTGATCTCGTTTCCCGCTGCCCCAAGGTTCGCATCGGACCCGGCGCTCACCATGCCGCCATTGCCGGCGCTGATCGGTCCGGCAAAGGCCCCGGTTCCGTCCAGAATGACCGTTCCACCATTGACGGCAAGACTTCCGTTGAAGCTGAGCGCGCCCGAAAGGGTTAGCGAGCCACTTCCTTGCTTGGCAATTCCGCCGGTACCGCTGATGCCGCCTTCGAATTCAGTTGTCGCGCCGCCTGCACCCACGGTCAGGAACGAGGAGTTGAGCAACGAGACCGAGCCATTGCCGCTGAGCGAGGCAGCCATCTGGCTGGAGCGAATCTCAAGCGATCCATTTGTCCCAAGCTGCGGGCTTGATTGAATGTCGATGTTCGTGCTGGAAGGAATCGCGCCGGCGACGCGGGCGACGACGTTGCCGTCACGAATGCTCGTGCCGCCGACGTATGAGCTGGCCGAAAACAGGTCAAGCGTGCCGGGACCGGTCTTGATCAATCCGCCCTGGCCGGCCAGCGCGCCGTCGAGCGACAGCGTGGCGCCGCTATCAACCGTGATCGTCCCGCCACCCACAGCCAGCGTGATGTCATTGGAGCGCGTGAACGAATTGGAAACGAGCAGGCGCCCGCTGTCGAGCGTGAGGCTGCCCGAACCGAGGTTGTCGGTGGCGACGGCGAGCGTGCCCTGACCGGCGCCCGTGCTGCGAACATAAATCGGCGCGCTCAGTGAAGAATTGATCCCAGTGAGGCTCAGCGTTCCTTCGTTAATGACGATTCCGCGCTGCTGCGCGATCGAGCCGGCAAAGCTCAGGTCGCCGGAGATCGTCCAGGTGCCTGTGCCCTGCTTGATGATCCCGCCGGTCGTTCCAATGATGTTGCCCGCGTATACCTTGCTCGTGTTGTCGCCGCCGGCTGTGAGAACTCCTGTGGTGAGGTTGACGACTGACGTAGGATCACTGCTTTCAAGCGATGCGACGACGGTGCTGAAATCACGTAATTCCAGCGCGCTTCCGTTTTCCATCATCACTGCGGATGCAGCCGGAATGGCATCATTGCGCCCGAGCGCAATCGAGCCGCCGGAGATCATGGTCTGACCGGAATAGCTGTTTTCGGCCGTCAGCAGCAGCGTTCCGAGGGCGATTTTCTGAATTCCGCCGTTGGTGATGCGGGCGCTGATGCTCAAATCGTCCGAAGCCGCGCCGTCATCGACAGCGAAGACGCGGTCATCGCCGAGCAGATCGAGGGTGCCGCGAATCTGGTTCGCGCCGACGGTACCTGAGCTGATCAATGAGCCAGTGCTCGTTGGAGCAACATTCAGCGGGCCGGCGAGAACCAGCGTCCCCGGCGTTGCGGAGTCGGCTGCGAGAGTGATCTCGCCTTCTGTCATGGTCAGGCCGAATTCGCCAACTTTCAGAGATCCGCCGGCTCCAATGGTGTTCAGCGAGTCGAAGATATTCACTTCAGCAGCCGAGACGGTGCCGGTGGTGATTCCCATTGATCCGCCATCGACTCCGCGAACGCTGAGAGTGCCGGCGGAAACGCTGCCGCCGTTGGTGACGCTTAGCGTGCCCATGCCGGCGGAACCTATATCGATTGCTGCGCTGGTGGCCACGCGCGATTCCGCTCCATCCACGCCAAGCATGCCGTTGCCCTGGAGGTTGCCGCCGACAACGATGTTGCCGTCCGCAACGATGGCCCCGCCATTGGAGACGCCAACGCTGCCGCCTCCGCCCGCGCCGATGTTGAGGGCTCCAAGATTCGTTAATGTCCAGGATGAACCTGAGCCCGTAACGCTGACGGTTCCCGTCTCAGAAGGCCCCGCTACGGTGACCATCGCGTTCCCCTTGGAGCGAAGCGCGCCGCCGTCGGAGACGGTGAGAATCGACCCCACGGAGCTGCTGACACTCAGTTCGCCGACCACCAGTGTTTTGGTTTGGTCGATTCCCACGTTCTGGCCCAGGGGCGATGAGTTGTCGATATTGAGCGCGTTCAGTTCAAGCGTTCCAGAATCCCACTGGAAGCGGGTGGATTCGCTCGATACCAGCGACGCGGCGCGAATGGTGCCACCATTCAGTCCGATTTCGCTGGAACCGTTGTCGTGAAGGGTGATCGTTCCGCCGACATCGAGCGTTGCGCCTTCATCGATGTCGACTGAGCCGTTTCCTGAACTGAGCGACGGGTACGCGCCAACGCTGAGATTTCCGCTGATCTGAAGCCGCGAGCCTTCGCCTTGCAGAGTGACGCTACTGGCTCCCGGAGACGTGGCGATAAAGCCCGACGCTGCTGACACGGTTCCGCCACCAACGATATCGAGATTGGGCGACGAGCTTTCGCCCAGGACCTGCAGGCTTCCCAGCGTGGTCACGCTTCCCGCGCCGCTGACGGCGAGGGTGCCATGTTCGATAACGAGGTTGTCTCCGATCGACGACGTCCCGCTGAGCGTGAGCGTCTCGCTGCCCGTCTTGTAGATTGAGCCCGCGCCCGTGATCTGGCCGGAGAAGTCGCTGGGGTCATCGCTGCTATGGACGTTCAAGGTCGAGCCGACAATGACGTGGCCCGCTCCCATCAGGCCGGACATTCGTTGAATGGGCAATGTCCCGGACAAATCCGCAGTGGCGCCCGCATCGACGGTGAAGACTGAATTGACGTCGAGGGTTCGGCCCGCGGTAAGAGCAAGGGTGCCCGCGGCGACGGTGATATTGCTGTGGTAGGCAAACATGTTGCCCGAGAGGACAAGCGTTCCGCTGCCTGATTTGACGAGGTTGACGGCGCCGCTTTGGTGAATGAGATCGCCGGTCATCGTCAGCGTGCTGCCGGATGTCACTTCGATGCCGGTATCGCCGGCAGCCAGGTCGGTAAAGGTGCTGGCGGTTGAAAATGTTCCATCAGCGCGGATCTTGCCGCCCGGTTCAAGCGTGACCGATGCGCCGCCCATGTTGGCAGCCGAGGCGACGGTGACCGTGCCGGCGCCGGTGGAGATGTTGCTCAGGGTGTTGTTGCCGGTGAGCCGGATTTCCGCAATGCCGCCGTTGCGCAGGCCTAAACCGTTGGTGATGTTGCCGGAGAACGTGGTGGAGAGGTTATTGGTGTTGACCGTCAGTTGAGCGCCGCCGCCCAGAATCGTGCCGCTTCCGATCAGGGAGGCGATGGTTTCCTGGCGGGAGGTCATGTCCAGCGTGCCGCTGGGACCGATGTTGACCGTCGATCCGTTGTTGATCTGGTTGTTCGCTTGCAGAACAACGGTGCCGCCGAGGATTTCGAGCGGGCCGGCGATGGCATCGGTGCCGGCGGGCTTATTGAGATTCAACACGCCCGCCGAGACGGTGGTCAGGCCGCTGAGCGTGTTGGCGTTGGTTCCGCCGTAGGTGAGCGTTCCTGCGCCGAGTTTGGTGACGTTGGATGCGCCGGTGATCGCCCCGGTGATGCTCACGTCGGGATCGGCTGTGCCGTTGGCGATGGTGAAATTGTGGTTGACGAGATTGCTGGTGACGTTGACCGCCCCGCTGACGGTGGCGGCGGTGGTGGTCCCCGTGTAGTTGAGGTTCCCGCCCAGCCAGGTCTGGCTGGCGATGGTGGTCCCATTGGTGAGATTCAGATCACCGGTGATGAGCGTGCCGCCGCCGAAGATGGTCGTGCCGCCGTTGTCTATAAAGACATTGACAGTTTCGGTGTGGCCGTTGAGGTTGATCGTGCCGCCGGAGTTGAGCGTGATGTTGGACCCGTTGGGAATCTGCTCATCGCTCTGCCACAAGAGTGTTCCGCCGTTGACGACAACGCTGCCGCCGACGGCATTGACACCATTGGGCTTGCCTAGCACCAGCGTGCCCGCTGAGACGGTCGTCCCGGCGGTGAAGCTGTTGGCTGCCGTGCCGTTGAGGATCATCGTTCCATTGCCGGACTTGATGAGCGAGCCGGCGCCGACGACCGCGCCGGCCAAGGCCAGATCCGATCCGACGGTGTTGACGCTAAAAGTTGACGCGCCGTCGAGTGTGGTGATGCCCCCGACGGTGAGGTCATAACCGTTGCCGCCCGACAGAGTGAGGCTGCGCGATGGCCCGGTCATGGTGAGATCGCCCAGAAGGTGCGAGATCCCCGAACCGCTGTTCAGTCGATCGACGTTGATCGTCGCGTTTCCTGCGATGATCATGGGCCCGACGACGTTCATCGCGTTGTTGCTGGCCAGTTGCAGCGTGCTGGATGCGTTCATCGTGACGACGCCATTGCCAAGCGCGCCGGTCGTCTGCGCGCGCACCGTACCGCTGTTGACATTGACGGCGCCCAGGTTGTTAAAACCGCTTCCCGCAAGGGTGAGGTTGCCCGAGCCATTTTTATTGAGGATGGTCGCGGTCACGAGGCTGTTGATGGTGAGGGGGCCGCCGCCGCTGACCGTATTGATATCGAGCTGCGCCGCGTTGATGTTCATCCCGGCGGCAAATGTCGCTGTCCCCGAGCCCGTATCGTTGATCGTGCCAACGCCCGATCCGTTGTTGATTGTGAGCGTATGAGTTGGTCCTGACCCATTGGAAATCGTGTAGCCGCCGCTGGTGTTGGAGAAGTTGAGTCCGCCGACGGTCCACTCATTGCTCAGCGCTACCGTGCCGACACCGGTATTGGTGAAAATCGCGGTATCCAGGGGAGAGCTGGGAATGCCGGCGGTATCCCAGTTGCCCGTTGCACCCCATTCCGACGTCGCGGCGCCGCGCGTCCAGGTGTAATTGACGCCGGCGAGGCTGACGGTGACAGCACTGCCCAGGTTGAGCCGCGAATCGTCGCCCTTGATCGAGGTGAGCGTGGAATTGCTGTCTTTTAGATACTTGTGAGGCCGGGTGATCGCATCGCCGATGCGGGGAAGGAAACTGATTTGCGTGCTTCCGGCAGACGAAAAACTCGTTGGCGTGAAGGTGCCTGCGCCGATCTTGAAGCGGCGGTAAGTATCTGATCCGATGGTTTCGGTTCCGTCGGGAAGGAAGTATCCAGCCGAGCCGTTGGAGGCGATGAAAAAGCCGGAAGTCGCGCTCTGCGAGGAAGGGCCGACATCCAGATCACCATCCCCATCCCGATCGGCCGGCGTGGGATTCTGCGAGCCCGAACCGTTGTCGAAGGGAGAGATGAGCGAGGCGAGAAGGTTGCCCTGAAGGCCGCCGTTGGAGCTGGTCCAGATTCCCTGGGTGGCGTTAAAGCCTGTGTTCGATGCGGTGACATCCGGGTCGAGGACAAGTGCGAAGAGTTCGAGATTGGCTGTGGGCGAGGCGCTGCTGATGTTGACGGTCTTCCCTCCGCCGGCGACGCGCAGATCGAGGATCAGCTCAGGGACGGCCTGCGCAGAGGCGGAGGAAGCAGCCAACGCCGCGACGACGCCCGCACAGGCGCTGCCGAGCAATCGTCGGCGGTTTTTGATTTTGCGGATATGCGGTTTCATTGGTGCATCCTCTTCTGACGCGATGACGCCTTTGCAGCGCGCTTGCGACGGAGCAGCATTCCAGCGGCTGCGCCCGCGAGCAACGTGACGCTCGCCGGTTCCGGCACGGAGCGGGCTTCGATGCGCGCCATGATCTCATCAAGCTCGGGCGATTGCAGACCGCCGTTGGCGAAGTAGGCGTCAACCAACACCGAGTAGTCGTTATCGCGATCGACCACGCCGTCGTAATTGAAATCGCCGTTGACCCAGCCGGTGAGGCTTTGGTCGATGCCGATGTCGAAGCGGAGAAAATCATCGCCGTCGACCGTGCCGTCGAGATTGGCGTCGCCGAAATAGGTGTTCATCACCAGGATGGCGTTGGCATCGACGCCGGCCCCGTGGAAGGTCGCCTTGTTCAGCACGGAATTGTCGGCGACGCCCAACCCGCGCACATGCAACGCATCCTCGGCTGCTATCTCACTGATGATGCCGTTTCCGTCCCAGAACCCTCCTGCGAGGTTGAGGCCGGATTTGATCTGGTTGGTGATTTGAGCCAGCTTGGCTGGGCCGTTGCCGGATGTATAGCGGACGATCAGGTCGCCATCTTCGAGATTGACCTTGCCTTGCCAATCGTTGGTGGCGCCGGCGATGGCGAGCGAAGTGACGTCGATAAGGCGCGAACCGGTGGCCGCCAGAGTCGCGATGCGTCCGCCAGCGACCGTCAAAGTTGCGAGGTTCTGCGACGCGTTGAAGGTGACGTTTCCACCGCTGGCGTTAATGGAAAGGTTTTTGGCGGCGGGCCCAGCGTTGGTATCGAGGCTGACCAATCCCGCGCTGACGACGAGGGCGGCGCCGCTGGTCCAATTTTGCGTGCCTGCGATCGTTAATGTCCCTGATCCAGTCTTTGTCAGTGTGCCCGCGCCGGCCAGCGTTCCGGAGAAGGTGCTGGAGGAGTTACCAGTGCCGACGGTAAAGCCTCCGCTGTTGATGTTCACAGCACCTGTGCCGGTGAGCGCGCCTGCGCTCAGGGTTCCGCCGGCGACATTGAGCGTGCCGGAGGACCAGACTTTCAAGTTCGTCCCAGCGTTCACAGTGCCACCGGTATTGACGTTGAGGATGCCCACACCTCCTGCACTGGAGCCGGAGCCGCCAACGTAAACACTCCCGGCAATTGTGTTACCCCCACTCGCGGTTAAGGCGCCGCTGCTTCCGGCCGAATAGGCGATATGCACATTACCGCTGAAATCTGCGGTTCCGCCGGACTGGTTGAAGATCCCCGCGCCACCCTCACCGATTTCCCCGTCACCGACGACCGTCAAACTGCCGCTGGACAGGTCGTACTGACCCGTGGCGCCAGCGACACTGGCTACGCTGAGGCTGCGATTTGCTACACCCGTGCCGATCGTCGCCGTGCCGCCGGTCTGCGTGAACGTCCCGTCCCCCTCATAGCCGACATTCACATTGTTGTTCGAGACCAGTTGTCCGCTTCCCGAAAGCGCGTAACTTCCGTTCGAGCCGGCGTTCATTCCGATGAAGAGATTCCCGCTGCTCGCGAGCGCGCCGGCGGTGTTTGTCCCGCCCGTCTGAATGACGCTACCTGTCCCGGCAGCCCCAATGATCTGGAGACCATTTGTGCTGAGCGACTTGCCAGCTCCCAGCGTAAGTGTCGCTCCAAGCGCTCCGCCTGATTCAATTGAGAGAGTCGAATTAGTGATGTTTAAGGTGCCGGTGCTCCAGTTGAGGCGTGAAGCATTTCCACCGGTGTCCAGCGAACCAGCGTTGAGCGTTCCACCCGATAGGTTGACCACATTGGAGCCGGAGTTGTAGATCTTCAGCGTTCCCGATGCCGTCACCGTTGCGCCGGTGTTGACGTTCAGCGTACCGGTTCCACCAGCGCCGCCGCCGTGGCCGCCAACGTAAATCCCCACGGCTGACATCGTTCCGCCGCTGGTTGTATAGGTGCCATTGCCAGTTCCGAAGAGGCCCAGGTTCAGGTTACCGGTAATCGTGTTCGTGCCGGCTGACTGCGTGAATGTCCCGCTCCCGGCTGAGCCGACCGTTTCGTCGGCGTTGACGGTGATCGCGCCTGTGCCGCTAAGTGAATACGTTCCGGTGACACCGGATTGGCCGCCGACGTGCAATCCACTCGTTCCGATCGCGTGCGTTCCGCCGGTCTGAACGAATGCGCCCGCTCCACCGTATCCAACCGACGTGGTGCTGGTCGAAAGCATTCCACCGCTCATTGTGTAAGTGCCATCGCCGCTGGAGATATCGCCCAGACGAAGGAAGCTGCCGACGGTGACGGTCCCGCCACTTTGTGTGAAAGTTCCCACCCCGCTGTCGCCGACGACAAGGAAACTATCAAGCGTCAACGTCTTGCCCGCGCCCAGCGACATGTTGGCCCCAAGCGCGGTGCCCGGCTGGACGAGCATTGAGTTTGTGTGCAGCGTGCCGCTGGTCCAATTGAAGCGCGATGGGTCGCCCTCGGTGTCGATCGTACCGGCATTCAGCGTGCCGCCGGCGAGGTTGACGACGTTCGAGCCGGCATCATAGACCGTGAGCGCGCCGGTGCTGGTGACCGTTCCGCCAGTGTTCACGGTAAGCGTTCCGGTTCCCCCTGCGCCTGAACTTGATCCGCCCACGTAGATTTGAGCGGCGGTCACAGAGCCGCCGCTGATGGTGTAATCGCCTGCGCCGCCAGATGAGCTGCCAAGAAGAAGCGAGCCGGATGAGAGATTGTTCGTGCCGCCGGTCTGATCGAATGAAGCCGCCCCGGCCACGCCGATGATCTCGCCGCCCGCGGTCAAACTTCCGCTGGACAGGTTGTAGCTGGCCGCGGAGGCGGAGTTCAAACCCAGCTTCAGAACATTGGTGATGCTGGCGGTTCCACCCGTTTGATCGACCGCGCCGGCTCCGTCGAAGCCGACGATCACGTCGTTCCCGCCAGTCGCGGAGAAGCTTCCCGTCCCGCTGAGATTGAGTTCGCCGTCGCCGTCCTTTCCGATGTTGACGGCGCCGCTGCTGACAGTGACTGAGCCTGCGCTGAGGTTGTAGGTGCCCAGGCTTCCGAAAGAATTTCCAAGCGTCAGCGAATTGACGGTTGCGGCGCCTCCGCTCTGATTGAACGTCGCTGACGCCGATTCGCCGACGGTCAGCATCGCGCTGATGCCAATGCTCCCGCCAGTGAGATTGGTCACGCCGGTGCTGGCAGTTAAGCCACCAGTAATCGAACTGCCGCTGCCTGAAAGGTTGAGTGTCCCAGCGCCGATCTTGGTCACGCTCGTGGAGCTTGAAATCGCGCCGGTGACCGAAACATCCGGATTGGCAGTTCCATTGGCGATATTGAAATTGTGACTGGATACGCCGGTGAAATTGAGCAGCGCGTTGATGCTCGCAGTCGTGTTCGTGCCGGCGTAGATGACGTCGCCGCTGACATTGCTCAGGGAATTGATCGTCGTGCCGTTGCCCAGCGACAGGTTTCCACCCGAGACGATCAGCTGCCCGCCGTTCAGCGTGGTCGTCCCGCCGTTGTCAATAAATCCTGAGACTGTTTCGGTGTGGCCGTTCAAATCAATCGTTCCGCCGCTGTTCAGCGTGAGAATCGCATTGTTGGCGACCTGCTCATCGGCCAGCCATTGCACCGTCGCGCCGGAATTGACCGTGAAATCGCCGGGAATTGCGTTGACCTCGGTCGATTTATTCAGTCGAAGCGTGCCTGACTGAAGCGTCGTGCTACCGGAATAAATATTGGATGAGCTCCCGGCGAGGATGACCGTGCCGGTAAGCGTCGATCCGCTGACCGGAGTCGTGTTGACACCGTTGAAGTTGACGTTGGATCCGATGCCGGAAATGGCGCTGTTGATGGTGAGCACGGCGCCGGTCTTGGCGCCGATGTTGGCTGTCGCGCCGCCGTTAAGGGTAATTCCCATCGTCGAAGGGATGGTTCCCGTCGCCGACGTCGTCGTGCTTTGCAGGAAGGCGCCGTTACTCAGAGTAATCGCATCCGCCCCACTGGCCAGGCCAAGCGCCTCGCCGTTGTTGCCTGTCGTTCCAAACTCCAGGGTTCCGGCGCTGACGATCCACTTTCCGGTAAATCCATTGGTGACGCCGCTGGTGCGCAGGCTATACAAGCCCGCGCCTTCCTTGGTGACATTTCCGGAACCGAAAATGCCGCCCGTGTTGAGGACGGTATTGGTTCCGGCGATTTCGATCTTGCCCCCGCCGGAATTGATGGTGATCCCGCGCGTATTCCCGCTGAAATCCGCGGCGCCGTTTGAGGTCAGGTTGAACTTCAGCCTGGAGTTGTCGTTGAGGACGACCCATTCGGCCGGCACCACCGATGCTCCACCAATTCCCGCGATTCGATTGCCGCCGCCATTGTCTTCGAACGTCAGCGTGCTGCCATTGTTGACGATGAGCCGGCCGGTGTAAGTCATGGCGGCGCCGGCGACCTTGGCCAGAACCAGCGTCCCGCCGCCGTCGATGGCGTAGTTTCCGCTGCCGCTCATGCCCACGGTTGAAGAGGAGCCGCTTCCGTAGGTGAGGGTCTTGCCGGGCGCAATATAGAACCCGCCGGTGCTACCGGACGAGGTGGAAATCAGCGAGCGATCCAGAACGCTGTCCACCTCGGCGCGGAGTGAGCCGCCATTGAGTGTGACACCACCTGACCCAAGCTGCGGTTGAGTTGGGGAGGAGGGGTCCACAGCGATTGAGCCGCCGCTGATGAGCGTTCCGCCGGTATAGCCGTTGCCAAGGTCGCTCAACGTGAGCGTTCCCGATCCGGTCTTGACCAGACCATTGCCGGTCACGTTTCCCGCAAATGTCGCATTGGTCCCCGAACCGACATCGATGGTGTTGGCGCCCACCGATGAAAGCGAAACCGCTCTACTGATGGTCGCGGAGGTGAGCGGGCGAAGGGTGCCGCCGTTGATGGAAATTCCGCGACCGGCCGTTCCCAGGTTCGAATCGGAATTGAATTCGAGCGTGCCGGAATTGATCGTCGTCAGGCTGCCTGCCTGTGATCCGTAGGTGTTGGTTCCGGTTAATTGCAAAACGCCGCCGCCGCTCTTGGTAAGGCCACCGGTTCCACCGATTACGCTCGAGATCGCAAGCGTGCCGCCGGTCGGGGCGGTGACGATGGCTTCCTGTCCGAATTGAAGCGTGCCGCCGCCAGCGATGGTGCTGGTCCCGCTGGCCCCGCCCAGGACCGCGCCCGAATGCACGTTCAATTGTTGTCCATTGGCGATGGTGACCGTGCTGCCGCTGGTGATCTTGATGGAATTGACGCTGGTCGCGCCGCCAATGGAAACGCCGCTGCTCACGGTATTGTTCAGGGAGGCATTTCCACTGGCCAGGGGGATGTACTCGCCGGCTGTGAGCAGCCGCGCGAATCCGCTGTCGATCGTCACAAAATCCGTCCCACCGCCACTGATCGATGCATCCCCTACCACATACGGAAGAATCGAGATAGTCGATTGGCCATTGCTCCCGCCGCCGCCCTGCAGCGTGCCCGCGAGCTCGATCTTGCCGTTGGAGCCGTCCAGACCGCGCAGGAGCGCCGTCCCCAGATTCGAACGCGCAATCGGCTGCAGGACGTTGCTGGAATTAGCGAATCTCAACGACGTGGACGAGCCATTGGCGCTGACCGTGAAGACGGACTGCCCCGCCACATTAATGCCGCTGGCCACCTGCGTGACCGGGGTGCTGGCATTGCCGATCAGCTTCAGCTCGCCGTTGACCAGATCGATGGACGCTGATGAATTGATCCTTTGCGAGTTAACGGATGTGGTGTTGTCGAATGTAAGGGCCGAGCCCACGCCCACTTTATAAGCGGTGAATCCAGCGGGCATGACGCCTGCGCCGCGCACGATCACCGAGCCGGCCTTGATATCGAGCAGCGATCCCGTCAGGACAAAGACGCTGGCCGATGTCGGAAAGGCAGCATTGCCGTCATAGGTATAAATCAGGTCTCCGGCGCCTTCTTTGATGATGGCGCGGGCCGAGGCGCTGCGTCCGGCGATCGGGCCATTGAGCGTCAGGCTCCCCGCGGCGATGTCCACGCGCGAAGGATTGGTGTAACCCGCAATGACCGCTTCCGAACCGAACGATATTCCGCCGGAAAAGGTATTGTCGCCGCCGAGGTTCTGCAGAAACATCCCGTCGCCGCCGCTGTTAATTCCAAACCCGGCGAAAGTGAGCCACTCGAAGTTGCTGTAATGGAATCCAGCGGGTGACGATGAAGGCGCACGGAATGCGATCGCTGAACGTGACAGGCTGCTGGTCATCAGCACGCCCAGCGCATTGGTGGCCGTCGCGGGACCAAAAGCGCCGTTCTTTTCGACGATCAGACGGCCACCGGTCGGACGGAACAGAGCGTCAAACGTGTTGGGGGCGGCGCCGGTCAAGACGATGTCCCCCGTGCCGGTGGTGATGAGCCCGGCGCTGATGGCGCTGCCGTCCTGGTTCACGCCGTTCTTGATCACCCCCGAAATCGTCAGCGTGCCGGCTTGAGCGGAAATCGAGTTGTACTGCTTGTTGCCGGAGTTGGTTTCGAAACCGTTGAGCGTGATGTCGCCCGACCAGGTGTTGTTTCCGCTGGCGTTGTTCAGCATGCCCTGCGAAGCCACCGCCTGTGTGCCGGCGGTGTACGAACCGGCTATCGACAGGGGCATCGTGTAGTGATTGCTTCCGCTCAGTTGAAGCTGGCCGCCCTGGAAACCGGTGGTGAGCAGTTCGAACCAGCCGGCGTTTCCGATATCAACCGACGAGCCCAGGACGTTTGGGCTGCTGACACTGAGGATGCCCTGCTGGATATGCGTCCCGCCGCCATGCAGATTGGCTGAACTTCCTGTCAGGAGCAGCGTTCCGCTTCCCACTTTGGTCAACGCGCTGGCGGAGATGACGGAGCTGGTCGAAATCGAGCCAGAGCCGTAGGAGGCGAAGATTGCCTCGCCGGCTCCAAAGGCATCGCCAAAGGCCAGCGTGCCGCTGCTGAGGGTGCTTGGCCCGGTGGCGTTGGAGAGGATCATTCCCGAACTGACGGTGACCGTATTCCCGCCCAGGTTCAACGTGTTGCCCGCCGTGGCTGCCGCGGTGCCCGCGCCGCCGAACTCAATGGAGTTAATCGTCAAATCGCTGGGAGCCGTTTGATTGGTTGCGGGCGCGAAGTTCGTGCCGGCGCTGATCGTGGCGCTGTATTCGGAGGAGTTGAGATTGCGCACGCCGTTGGTGTCATAGGTGGCGAGGGTGGCGGTCGTGCCGGTCACCGCAGTTGTGGCGCCTGCGGCGACGCTGGCTGCGAGAATGCCTGTCAGGGTCGTCGCGGAAGAAGTTCCCAGGCCACTGACGCTGGGAGCGTTGCTGAAAAGCAGGCGCGTCCCGTTCACTCCCGTAGCGTTGTTCTGCCCCAGGAGATTTCCGCGCACCAGCAGGACCCCGCCCGGGGCGCGAGCATAGGTGCCAGCGGTCAGGGACGCGCCGAATGCTGCGCTGGTCTGGTTGGCGGAAGTGAGCGTGAGATGATTCATTCCGCCGGAATTGAGCACGATCGCGCCCATGGTTTCGGTTGAATCGGCGGAGGGATTTCCAAGCAGCGTGAGGTTTGAACCGCGCAACAAGACAGTAGCCGAATCGCCAAGACGGTTGGAGCTGTTTGTTGAGCTGTTGGTAATGCTCAGCGAACCCCTGGCTACATCAATGGTGGAGCTCCCGCTGATTCGTCCGGTACTACCGGTGAGCGTGAGGCCCATGTTTCGGATGAAGATCGATCCGCTGCCGGTGAAGTCGCCGTTCAGCGTTCCCGCAGGCAACGCACCCAAACCGGTCACGCCGCCCATGGTGATGGCGCCGCCGCCGGAAATCGTGCCGCTGTACGTGCCGCCGTTGATGACAGCGCCGAAGGAGACCGTTGCGGAATTCGCAACGCTCGTGGGCATGTTGGTAAGCGTGCTTTGCAGCGTTCCGCCGCTGACCACCGTTGAACCGCCAAACACCGAAGCGGAGGTGACATTGAACGTGCCAGTGCCGGTCTTGGTGAGAGTACCGGTGCCGGTGATCGTCCCGGAATAACCAGTCGACGTGTTGTCGCCGCCGACGGTCAACGTTCCACCTCCGAGCGTCACCGCGCCGGCCCCGGCGAGAGATCCGATGGTTTCGTTCAGATTCCCGTTAAAGACGAACGTCCCACCCGAGCTGATGGTCATCGCCGTGGTATCAGGCAGGCGATTGCTCACGCTGATCATGATCGAGCCGCTGGAGATGGTCGTGGGGCCGGTGTAAGTCTGCGCGCTGGCCAGTTCGAGTACCCCCGTGCCGGCGTAATTGATCGCCACATTGCCGCTGACCACGGTAGAGGTGTTGAAGCCGACGTTGCCCGTGACCGAGAGAGTGGACTGGGTCCCGCTGCTGTTGATGATCGACCCAGGACTGAAAATGGAGAGTGTGGGATTGAAGCCATTCAGATCGACCGTTCCACTGGCCGATCCGGCAAGTTGCGACCCACTGGGCAGCGCATCGTTCGAGCCCAGCATCACGGTTCCGGCGTTGACGTAGAGGTTTCCACTGGCGCTATAGGTGTTTGTCCCACTCAGGAGCAGTGTTCCGGCGCCTTCCTTGCGAAATGAATGGCTGCTTCCTCCACCACTGATCACGCCGCTGAGCGTAAGGGTCTTGCCGCTGGCCACGCTGAGCGAGGAAGTCACGCCCGATGCTAGCGATACGTTACGCGCGGAGCTAAACGTCTCCGTCACAGAAAGTGTTCCGGAATTCAAAGAGATGCTGTTGGAAGCGTTGCCGAGATTGTTGTCGGCTGAGATGCCAAGGGTTCCGGCGGAGATCGTGACGCCGCCGGTAAAGGTGTTGGACGTGGCCAGCGTGAGCGTGCCTGATCCGGTTTTGGTGAGACCTGAGGTGCCATCGACGTGCACGCCGACGATGCCGGCTGCGCCGGAAGAGATATCGACGGTGGAACTCCCCAGAACAATCGTGGCAGGGTCAAAGCCATTGGGCGCCAGGGTGACCGTGCCCTCCTCAAATCGCATTCCGGCGACGGTGTATGTGAATCCGCCTGTGAGTTGGACCGAATAAGCGCCGGTCGCATTCGTTCCGGCTGCGAAGACTGGTGTATTGCCATCGACCCAGAACGAGTTGGAAAGCATCCCCGATCCGGTGTCGTAGACGGACCAGTTGGCATCGTCCCAATTGCCGGCAGCGGTGGTACCGCCGGATGAACCTGCGCCAGATCCATTGATGTCCCAGAAGGAATCCGCGGCGCGCAGGGGAATTGCGCTTGCCGCGTACGCCAGCGCAGCAGCAGCGACGGCGCGCTTCAGCCGGCGCGATGAGGTATGCACGCTTAATCGTTTCGTCCGTACGGCGGCTGCGCCATCTTTGGTTGTCCTGGACATGCCTTACCCCAGTCAGGCGCGGAAATGATTACGCACGCGCTTATGTGAATTTCATCACCGCTGGTGATCCTTCACCCCGGGTGATCGATTACGCCTGATCCGCTACCAGCACATCCAGCGCGAGGCCGTTGGATCCAACCTCGAGACGGAAGAAATCGGTGCTGGCCGAGGCGTTGTATTCGTCGCGAACCTTGTCTTCCATGTACAGATAGTCGTAGCCGAGATTTCCGAAGACCTTGTCGATCTTGGTGTCAAACGTGTAACCCGCCTGCAAATTGTCGTTTCCGCCGCCGCCCTTGAGCGTGTCAGCGCCGGCCCCGCCGGACAGCAGATTGGCGCCCGCGTTTCCGATGAGCAAATCGTCGCCGCGCCCGCCCAATATCCCCTCTACGTCGCCGCGGAGAAAATCGTTCTCACCGGCCACGCCGTCGTTCGCTTTTCCATCCAGCGTGACCACGAGCTTGTCTGTGCGGAAGGTGTAATCCACGTAATCCCCGGCTCCGGCGCCGCCCGAGAGATCATCGACGCCGTCGTGCCCGAAGATCGCCGGCGAGCCGCCGCTGACGTAATCGTTGCCGTTTCCGCCTTGAACGATGTCGTTGTTGGCGCCGCCCGACAAACTGTCGTTGCCATCTCCGCCGACGATTAGATCGACACCCGCCCCGCCGCGCAGCGTGTCGTTTCCAGGGCCGCCGGAAACCGTCGAAGGACGCGTCAGTGGACTTTTCCCCGAACTCAGTTCGAGCAGCACGCGATCTTTTCCAGCGCCGCATTCAACCACGACTTTCAGCACGCTGGCGACGGGGAAATGATAAGTAACGGTGTTGATCGTGACATCGATTGTCGTCGCATTTTGCGTGACCTGGATGACGTCGTTGAGCGCGCCGCCGTTGGCATCGGTTCCGCCCAGAATGTGAAGTAGACCACCCGGTTCGATGACCGGCGGCGCGGTTGCTGGCGCCGCGATCGTTCCCTTTGCGACCGTCATGATGGCCTCAGGCGGTTCGGGGAACGGATCATCCACAATGATCGGATCCCCTTCGACCTGGTCGTAGCGGCCTTCGACGTTGGTGAAAATATCCTGGAAGCTCTCTTCGGGCTGCGACGTATCGATGTCCTCGCCGCCGTCGATGAAGTCGGCCTGGCCTTCATTGTTCACAAAGACATCGTTGCCGTCGCCGCCGAGCATCGCGTCAAAGCCGTAGCCGCCGGTGAGGGTGTCGCGGCCGCCCTTGCCTTCGAGGCTGTCATCGCCCAGGCCGCCGTCAAGAATGTCATGTCCGGCATTGCCGACGAGCGTGTCATCGCCGTCTTCGCCCTGGAGAATCGACGATCCAGCGCCCGCCACGATCGAATCATTGCCCGATCCGCCAATCAGGACGGCGGGCACGATGATCGGTGCATTTTCATCGGGAACCACGTCCACTTCGTCATCATTGGGAGGGGCAACGCCTTCATCGGTGAGTTTGTCGTCGCCATCCGCGCCATGCATGAAATCAACGCCGGCGCCCCCCTCGAGCGTGTCGTTATCGAGCCCGCCGTTCAGCGAATCGTTGCCCTTGCCGCCGCGAACGACGTCGTCGCCGTCGTCAGCCATCAGCTCATCGTTGCCGTCGCCCCCGTCGAGGATGTCATTCCCACCGCCGCCAAAGACGCTGTCGTTATCGACGCCGCCGTCGATCAAATCGTTGCCCTCGCCGCCCAGGAGCAGGTCCTTGTCGGGCGTGACATTGACGCCTGACACCAAGCCGCCGATGAGGCGATCGTCATCGTCGCCGCCGTTGGCGATGTCATTGCCAAAGCCGCCGACCAGCGTGTCGCGGCCGAAGCTTCCGTTCATCTGATCGTTGCCGGCGCCGCCATCGACGTAGTCGTTACCCATTCCTCCGCTGATGAAGTCATTGCCGTTTTGACCATAGATCGTGTCGTTGCCGCCGTTGCCGAAGATCGATTCGTGGGCGATTCCACCCTTGATCGAATCCCCCGCCGATCCGCCCTGGAAGACCTCGATATCGGCCTGCACGTTGTCTTTTTCGTTGGCTTCCCCATCGTCGTACAGAACGCCGACGCCGATAGTGAGCTTTTGCGTGCGCGACGAGTAATCGACCGTGTCGATGCCCGCTCCCCCCTTGAGCAGGTCGCCGCCTTTGCCGCCGTCGATCGTGTCGTTGCCGACGTCGCCGTTGAGTGAATCGTTGCCGCCGCCGCCGCGAAGCTTGTCGTCGCCGTCGCCACCATTGAGCGTCGCGGGGACCAGGACGTTATCCTTGAGCGTGACCGTGTCGCCGCCGCCGTTTGCGTTAACCACGATGGAATTGACGGTTTGAACGTAGGTCTTTTGAACGCCGTCGATGGTGACGATGTGGCCGCCGCTGACCTTGGAAATGGTGATGGAGTCGTCTGCCGGCGTGCCGGTGATCGTCATCTTGCCGACTGCAATGGATACACTGGCAGCCAGCAAACGACGGCGCTCTAGCCTCTCCAGCACAGTTGCACCCTTGGCGTTGACGACTAACCGATTCGAAGGCGGCCCGAATTGAACCGATGGACTGGTGCCAATAATAAACCCAAAACATGTTCCTGCAACTAAATAACGCAAATTTCAGGGTTCTACCGGATGGGCCTGCTAGCGCGCAGGATGGCACCCGCTTGTCATTTCACAAGTTATGCTCATCTCTAAGCTTGTGTAATAAATATTGACGGACGTAGAAAATACCGGACCGGAAGATGAAATTGCCGAAGTGGCTACTCAAAACCGAGCCCAGCACCTATGGCTGGGATGATCTAATTCGTGACAAGAAGACGACTTGGGACGGAGTCAGCAACGCATTGGCTCTCATCCATATTCGAGCCATGCAGAAGGGGGACCTCGTTCTCATCTATCACACAGGAAGCGAGCGAGCTGTCGTGGGAATTGCGGAAGTGGCGCGAAATCCTTACCCCGATCCCAAACAGAATGATGAGAAACTCACGGTCATCGACCTCAAACCAAAGAAAAAGCTTGCCCGTCCGGTCACCCTTGATCAGATCAAATCAGATGCTGCATTCAAAGGGTTTGACCTCGTCCGCATCTCGCGCTTAAGCGTCATGCCGGTCCCCGAAGCGATGTGGAAGCGCATCGAGCAACTCTCTGGCGGCAATTGAACGCCATGGATAGGGTGTAGTCACTGGAGTTCCGCGATGAGCCAAGCTGACAGCGCACCGGTCCCCCCTTCCCCGGCCCAGCCTCCACCGAGCGCGGATGGTGGCGATCCTGAAGTCGTTTATTTCGAAGGCCGACCCACCCTGCGTGCCGCCCAGCTTAAAGCGACCATCTGGCTGCTCATCGGAATCGCGCTGATCGCGTTGCCCATCGTCTCTCATATGCGGCGATGGCACTGGCCCGGGCTGGTCATGGCGATCTCGGTAATCCTGGGCATCGCCGCCATCGTGCTGCCGTGGCTGCTCATGCGCGCGACGCGCTATCGAATCACCAGCTATCGCATCGAGTACGAGCGCGGCATTCTCAAGAGGCGCATCGACACACTCGAACTGTGGCACGTCAACGACATCCAATTCGAGCAAGGGCTGGTCGATCGCATGTTCAATGTCGGCGACATCACCGTCCTGTCCAGCGACAAGACGACTCCCAAGCTCGAGCTCGAAGGTGTCCCTAGCCCGCGGGATGTCTTCAACAAGCTTCAGCAGCGCATCATCGTTGTGAAACGCCAACGCGGCGTGATCAAGATGGATGCGGGTTGATCTCGCCAGATTGCACGTTCATCAACATCGCCATCGCGCGTTAGCATCCATCTTTTGCAAAGGAGCTCACGATGGCTGAGCAAAACCGACCTGCCGCGAAAGAAACCGCGCCCGACCCAGCCAATAGCTACGAGCGCGCCGATCCCTCACGCGAAGCGGGCATGGGCCGACTCGATAACAACAAATCGACTCCCGCCCATCAGCCCGACAGCATGGGAAAAGCGGTAAAAAATCGGCAGGAGCCTCGCCAGATCAACGCGCACGATTCCAACAGCGCGCGCGGCAATCCCGTCACCCAACCAGATCATTCCATGCACGATGAAGAACCAATGGGCGCCGACCAGGCTCCCACCGACATCCACGACCCCCAGCACAAGCGCCACCCCCGCAAAGAGGGCAAGGGCGGCACGCCGTAAGGCGTTCCAGGGCGGCCGTTTCTGTAAAGATTCACCCCCCGCCTTGCGCCCAGCCGATTGACTGGGTATGGGTGTATTGCGCCAGGATCACACTCCGCCAGTCCGAATGCCCGCGCGAAAAATCGTCGCGCGCGAAGTGCCGGCGATGGAACCACTTCCCAAACTCGAGAAGGCCGACCTCGCGGAATTTGGCTGCGATATTTCGTATATCAGCCATGAGAGCATCCGACCCGAGACACTGGTCGGCGAGGAAGTCGTGCGCTTGAACATGCCCCAGCTCGCGCCGGCGATCTGGGGAACGTTCGAACGGCTTCGCGCGGTCTACGAGGGCGGCGGCTTTGTGCTGCATCCAATGCACGTGCGCGCGATGCTGGTCGAATCGGCGCAATCACATCACATCGAGCTTCCCACTCAGGTGGCGGGCGCGCTGCTTCAATTTTTCAGCACGCGTGTCAATCGGACTTTCTTCGCGCACCAGTCTTTGATGTGGCTGGCTGACACCGATTTCAAGGTTCACCTGTACGGCCACGGCTGGGACATGCATCCGACGCTCCGGCGCTTCGCCCGCGGCCCGGTTGAAAACGATGCGGCGAGGCTGGCCATCTACCGCGCCAGCAAGATCAACCTGCAGATGCATCCCGACGGCGTCGTGCAAGACCGCCTGCTCGAAGGCCTCTCCGTCGGTGGATTTTTTCTGCTCCGCTACTGCGCAGCCGACGTCATGGAGCGCATGCTGCCGCCGATCTGGAAATTCTGCTCCGAGCTGCAGATCAATTCCAACGACGACCTCAAGCAGAGCGCGTCATCTGGAATCTGGCGGCTGCTGAATTACCTGGGCAAGACATTCGACGTGGATGTGTTCCAGGCGTGGCCGAACATCGTCGGGATGCTGCGCGACGCAGCCGACGCCGATTTTGCAAGATCCGCCGCCGCTTTGTGGCCGGAGTATTCGGCCGTCGCGTACAGCTCGCGCGATGAATTGATTGGCCTGGCTTCGCGGTATCTCTACAACGTCCCGGAACGAATGGAGATCGCCGAGAACATGCGCGTGCGCGTGGCGCAACGCTTTGCGCACGTCCACCTGAACCGCAATCTGCTCACCAATCTCACGCCCCGCCGCACCGAAGTGGCTGCGTAGAACCCCCGATTTTCATCAAGGGATGTGCACTGTGACACGGGCACCTTATCTGTGCTGGCGGCGTGACGCATCCAGCACGGACAAGATGCCCGTGTCACAGTTGGCGTTTGTGGTGAAAGTCCGTGCTTACTTCCGCTGACCCGTCTGCACCGGGATCTCGCCGAACTGTTGTTCGTAGCGCTTGATCAATTGCGTCAGCGACATGGCCAGGCGCTTGGCGTTGGTGTAGCTCAGGATGGCGCGATCCGTCACCTTGAACAGAAGCTGGGCCTGGCCGCCCTGTGGATTGGGGTTGGGCATGTTAAAGCCGAGATCGACAATCACCTCTTCAGACGAGGTGTGGATGCGATAAGCGTTGCTGTAAAACGTGCGCAGCTCGCGCTCGTCCAGAAGCACCTGCACGCCTTGTCCTTCACCTTGTGAACTGGTCGCATCTTCAGACATAAGTATCCTTTCATGTATGGGCTGCGTATTGTGCAGGAAGAGAAGAGATTAGACAATCATCATCAATGTCTTCATCAACTATGCCGCGCACTTTATCGGACGCCGAGCTGCAAAATATCCTCCCGCGCGATCGGGTCGTGACCGATCCGTCGGAGCTGTTCGTCTACGAAAGCGACGGCTTTACGATCGCCAAAAGCCAACCGGGCGCGGTAGTATTCCCGACGAGCACGGAAGAGGTCGTTCGCATCGTCAAATTGCTTAACGAGCGCGATATCCAGATCGTCCCCCGCGGCTCGGGCACCGGCCTGACCGGCGGCTGCGTTGCCTACGAGAATGGCGTCATCGTCTCGACGGCGCGGATGAACAAAATCCTCAAGATCGACCTGGAAAATCGGTGCGCGCACGTGGAGGCGGGCGTGCGGAACCTGGCGCTATCCGATGCTGTCGCGCAGTTGCCGCTGAACGTCGAGATTGATGCGGATGACGTTCACGATGTGCATCCCACGACATCTCCAGCGCGCGATCCCGTCGCCGGCAGCGCCGGCGCAATTCAAAATCGGCAATCCAAAATCCAAAATCTCCCCAACCCCTACCACTTTGCCCCCGATCCCTCCAGCCAGCGCGCCAGCACCATCGGCGGCAACGCCTCCACCAACGCCGGCGGCATCCACACGCTCAAGGACTTCGTCTCCTCCAATCACGTCCTGGGCATGGAAATCGTCCTCTCCGACGGAACTGTCATCGAAGTGGGCGGCAAGGATGGAGCCTATGAATCGGGCCCCTTCGATCTCCCCGGCTTGATCTGCGGCCACGAAGGAACCTTTGGCATCGTCACCAAGCTCTGGGTGCGCCTGGTCCCCAAAGCCACCAGCTTCCGCACCATCGTCGCCCTCTTCAAAACGACCGCCGACGCCTGCAACGTGGTCAGCGAAATCATCGCCTCGGGCATGCTCCCCTCCGCGATTGAAATGCTCGATGGGCGAATGGTTGAGCTCATCGAGAGCAACTATCACTTCGGATTTCCCAGGGAAACGCAGGCTTTGTTGCTTGCGGAAATCGATGGTGTGGACGCCCTGCTTGATGGCCAGATGAACGACATCGTCGAAATCGCCAACAAGCATCACGTCACCAGCATCCAGACCAGCGGCGACCCCGAAACCCGCGCCAAGCTCTGGAAAGCGCGCAAGGCTGCGTTTGGCGCGATCGGAAAGATCAGCCCGAGCTATTGCACGCAGGATGCGTGTGTGCCGCGGAGCATGCTGGCGGATGTGCTGGCCGAGGTGGACAAAATCGGCAAGCAGTTTGGCTTGCAGATCAACAATGTCTTTCACGCCGGCGACGGCAACGTGCACCCCATTTTCCTCTACGACGATCGAAGCGAAATCGAAGTCCAGAACGTGATGGAAGCCGCCGAGGTGATGCTCAAATACTGCATCGACATCGGCGGCACGCTCACCGGCGAGCATGGCGTTGGCGTCGAGAAAATTCATCTCATGTCCTACCTCTTCGATCACGCGACAATGCGGCAGTTCCAATCGGTCAAGGATGCTTTTGATCCGAACGAACGGATCAACGCGGGCAAATTGATTCCCAGCGACAAAGTCGTTGTGACGCTACTGAAACCAGGCCGGCACGTTCCGCAGTGATCGCAAATGACGACTGATCGCCAGAAGCAACTTGACGAGGTTGTAAGACATTTCAAATCGCACGATTTCGCCGGCGCTGCGACGATGGCAAGCGCTGGCCGGAATGTCATAGAATGAGCGCATGCAATTGGTTGCGGTCCAATTCGACATTCAGTGGGAGAAACGCGACGCGAATCACGCGCGCGTGCGCGAATTGCTCCGCCACAACCCGCCGCACCCCGGCGATCTGGTCGCCCTGCCCGAGATGTTCGCCAGCGGCTTTAGCATGAACGTCGCGGAGATCGCGGAGGATGAAGCTCGATCGACCGAGGTCTTTCTCCGTGCAACGGCGAAAGAATTTCAAATTTATCTCATCGGCGGCCTGGTCACGCGCGGCAGCAATGGCCGCGGACGCAATGAAGCCGTCGTCGCGGCGCCCGATGGGTCAATCATCGCGCGATACTGCAAGCTGCACCCTTACTCACCCAGCACCGAGAACCAGCATTACAGCCCCGGCGACACGTTGATCACGTTCGACTGGAACGGCATCATCGTCGCCCCATTCATCTGCTACGACCTTCGCTTTCCCGAAATTTTCCGGGCTGCCATGCGCAAGGGCGCTGAGGTGATGGTCAACATTGCGAATTGGCCGACCGCGCGCGTGCATCACTGGACGACGCTTCTCGCAGCTCGGGCGATCGAGAACCAGTGCTACGTGATGGGTGTCAATCGCATCGGCAGCGACCCGAACGTGGAGTATCCGGGGCGAAGCATGATCGTCAGTCCGATGGGGCAGGTATCAGCCGATGCGGGGGATCGCGAAGGGACCTTCAGCGCGCCCTTCGATCGCGCCTCGGTGCGGACCTACCGCGAGAAACTCAAATTCCTCGCCGACGTGCGAAAGGATTTTCTCCCGCGATCGTAGAGGCGAAACTTATGTTCGCCCTTCTCCAGCGGATGAAAAGGGCCAAGACAAGCTCCGGCTCTGCAAAATCCACTTCAATTCCAGGTGATCAACCCAGGCTCAAACGGCGTCGCCATATCTTCATGCGATGGCAGGACGCGAATGGCAAACCCTTGCCGGCCGCTCGTCGAGCACTCGATCGTCCCGGTGAACAGATGCCGACCCGGCCCAAGTTGCTTCACATGCTGCATCGGGCGCGACTGCGGCTGTTCGATGGAGCCAGTGGCGTTGATTTTGCCGGCGTAGAGTTGCACGCTCACTTCGTCCGGGGAAATTTCCGGCAGGTCGAGCATGGCTTCCACTTCCATCTGCTGGCCGACCTTGTAATGCCCGTTCCCGCTGGTGTGCACGCCAACCACCTTGATTCCACCCCACTTGTGATGCAGGCGGTCTTTGAGCTGGGATAATTCGATGCTGCGCTTCATCCCTTCCGCTGCCAAACGCGTTCCGCGCTGCGATGCGGGGATATAAAACTTCTCCGCATAATCTCTGACCATGCGATTGGTATTGAACACCGGCGCGAGCTGCCGCATGCAATTCTTCATCCGACCAATCCACTCGCGCGGCATGTTGTCCACACCGCGCTTGTAAAACTGCGGAATGATCTGCTTCTCGAGAATGTCGTACAGCGCCTGACTCTCCAGGTGATCCTGCAACCCGCCATCGCTATAGGTCTCACCGCGCCCGATCGCCCACCCATTTTCCGGCGTGTACCCCTCCACCCACCACCCATCGAGGATCGAGCAGTTCGGCACGCCATTGACCGCTGCCTTCATCCCGCTCGTCCCACTCGCTTCCATTCCGCGCCTTGGTGTGTTCAGCCACACGTCCACACCCTGCACGAGGTATCGCGCGATGTTCATGTCATAGTTCTCAATAAACACGATCCTCCGCCGAATGGCTGGATCGCGCGCGAAGTTCACGATCGCCTTGATCAGCTCTTTGCCTTCGTTGTCGGCGGGATGCGCTTTTCCGGCGAACACGAACTGAATCGGCATCTTCGTATTCTCAAGCATCCTCCGCAGCCGATTCACATCCCGCAGGAGCAGCGCCCCGCGCTTGTACGATGCGAACCTGCGCGCAAATCCAATCGTCAGCGCCTCGGGATCCAGCACCTCTTCCGCCACCGCCAGGTCGTCGTAGCTCGCCCCGCGCTTGAGCAACTGCTCTTTGAGTGTTTGCCGCGTCCACCCCACCAGTCTCTCCCGGCATCGCTCATGCGCGCGCCACAGCTCCTCATCGGGAACCTGCATCACCCCTTCCCACACGCTCTGATCCGTCGGATCCGTCTGCCATTTGTTGCTCAGGTATCGATCCAGCACAAACTGAATGTCCGGCGCCAGCCAGGTCCTTGTATGAATCCCGTTGGTTACATGCTGAATTGGAACTTCATCCGCGGGCACCGCCGGCCAGATGTTGTGCCACATCTTTCGCGACACATCCCCGTGCAGCCAAGACACCGCATTGGCTCCATCCGCCAGCCGAATCGCCAGCACCGCCATCGAGAATCCCTGCTTCTTATTCCCGACGTCCTCCCTCCCCAGCGCTAGAAACCCATCCTCATTCAGCTTCAACGACGGATAGAAATCCTTGAAGTATTTGAGAATCAAATCAGGCGGAAACATATCAATGCCCGCAGGAACTGGCGTGTGCGTCGTGAATACATTTGTCGACATCACCTGCTGCCGCGCCTGATCAAACGTTAGCTGCGGATTCTCCTCCAGCATCGTGCGAATGCGCTCCAGCGCCAAAAACGCCGCGTGTCCTTCATTCATATGAAAGACCGTCGGCGTAATGTTCAGCTCCTCCAATGCCCGCACTCCACCAATCCCCAGCACCAGCTCCTGCTTGATGCGCAGCTCCGTCCCCGATCCATAAAGCCGGCTGGTGATGTCCCGGTCCGCCGGCGAATTCTCCGGCAGATTCGTATCCAGCAGATACAACGGAATGCGCCCGATCTGCACCTTCCACACCTTGGCAAACACCGCATTCTCCGGAAGATCCACGCGCACATGCACCGGCGACCCATCGGTGTACTTCATGGGCTCGACGGCCAGGTTGTAGAAATCCAATTCCGGATACGCCTCCTGCTGCCACCCCTCGCTCGACAAATACTGCTGAAAATATCCATTGCGATACAACAGCCCCACACCCACCAGCGGCAACCCCAGCTCACTGGCGCTCTTCAAATGATCACCCGCCAACACTCCAAGCCCACCCGAATAAATCGGCAGCGATTCGTGCAGCCCAAACTCCGCCGAGAAATACGCAACGCGCATCTCGGCCTTGTCTTTGTGCGTCGTATGAAACCACCCATGCTCATTCATGTGCTTCTGAAACGCGTCATACACGCGATGCAGATGCGCCAGATACCCCTCATCCTTCGCCGCCTGCGCCAGCTCCGCCTGCGGAATCGCCCCCAGGAGCTTCACCGGATTGTGGTACACCGCTTCCCACAACTCCCGGTCCAGCCGACGAAATAATTCCACCGCGTCGTAATGCCAGACCCACCACAAATTGTTCGCCATTTCCAAGAGAGGCTGAAGCGGGTCGGGCACATCGGGAAAGACCTGAAACGTTCGAATGTTGGCAATCGATTGATCGATCATGGGAGTCACCTGAGTCTTTAGACTCTTTTCATTTGATGTCAGCGCAACGAAACCACTGTTATTTTCGGCTTTTAGTCCGTTTTCCAGACACCTTCAAGCCGCAACTGGCCGAGTTTAGCGCGGAATCTGCCCAAAAGCCCGTAATGGACGCAGAGTGACCGATCGGAATTGACGAATTGTGGGAAGCGCGCGTGGGCCCGATCTTATCCTAATTCTGCGTGGCCCGTTTCCTTCCCGCCGCCATGGACGCGTTGAGTTGCGCCTGTTGTTCATCGCTCAGAACGGCCAGCCGCGCGTCCAGCCATGCGTGCGCGAGTGGGCCCTGCACTTCGCCCGCTTTGCGAACATTCTCCAGCAGCGCCGCCTGCGCCGCTTCCCGCTCCGCGCCGGGCGCAGCCGCGACGTACTTCATGAAGCTGGCGCTGACGGCTTTGCGCTGCGCCTCCGGACACGGAACATGCCCGCCAAAATCCTGCAGATGCTTAATCTGATCGGCAGACAAGCCCATCTCCAGTTGCAGGCTACGATTCTGGCGAACCTTCACAAGGGAATCCCACTCCACCGGATCAACCGGCGAACCTTCCCTGGGTTTGTATCCAAAGGAATAATCCCACGCGCCGCTTTTCAAAGGCTTGATGCTCACCGACCCGCTGCCGGAGTAGATGAAGACGCGACCATCCTCCCGCTGCACGATCCCACCCGTCTCCGGCGGAAACTCGCCAATCGGCGCGATCGCCGGCGCGCCTGATTTCGATTCCGTCGGTGCTACCGTGATCGTCTGCGGGCGCTTCTTCCCCATGAGCACAAACACCATGCCTGCAACAATCGCCACAAACAGCGCCCAGCCCAAGACCGTCCGCGATGAGAGCTTGCTCTTCATCCCAAACATCGTATCCAAGGCAATGGCCACGGCGAATTCAACCTGCTATTATTCCCCAGCCATTCGGCCCCATCGTCTAGTGGCCTAGGACACGGCCCTCTCAAGGCCGCGACACGGGTTCAAATCCCGTTGGGGTCATTTCGACAACTGAAACGCGACAATCGCTCGGCCGCCCCGGGCGATTGGCGTTTGTGGACATGGCGTGACGCATTGAAATGCCGTTGACGCCTGGCCAACTGGAGCAATGCGGTGAAAGTGCTGTTCATCGGAAATAGCTTCACCGCCCGAAACAATCTGCCCGCCCTCGTCGCGCAGATCGCAAAGGCCGCGGGCGAGCGGTTTGACCATCACCTCATCAGCGTTGGCGGCGCGTCTCTGCGAACCCACTGGAACAAGGGCGTCGCGGGCAAAGAGATTGATCGCGGGCAATACGACTTTGTCGTCCTGCAGGAGCAAAGCACTCTCCCGATCAAGAACCCTCAGCGGATGCGTGAAAATGTGCTGCTGTTTCACGATCGAATCAAGCGCTCGGGCGCGAAGACGGCGCTCTACATGACATGGGCAAGGCTTCATGCTCCGCAAACGCAAATAGCCATCACCCAGGCGTACACCGCCATCTCTCGCGAGATCGGCGCATTGCTCATTCCCGCCGGCGTTGCGTTTAAGAAGCTGCTGAGTGTCGCGGATCATCCGGACCTGCATCACCGCGATGAAAGCCATCCAACCTTGGCGGGATCGTACTTGGCTGCCTGCGTCATGTTTACTGTTCTATTTAAGAAGAAGACGACTGCTCTGGCCGTGCCCGTCAATGGCCTGACAACCACTGAGATAAACACGCTTCAACGAACCGCGACGGCAGTGGCAAGGGCCTGCAAGCACTAGATATGCTCAAGGTAAATATTTTTTTGTTGACCCCTCTCTTGTTTGCTTGTACTTACTTACATTGTAATTAGTTGTTACTAATCAAGGTCCTTCGGGAAGGAAAGCCATGAGAAATACCCTCTTTCGGCGGTGGTCCAGCTGCGCCTTCATTTGTCTCCTGCTTTGCTCCGCATCACTTTTCGCCGGGCCGGTCACCGGCATCGCGGTGCTGGGCGACAGCGTGGCGGATGAGTATCAGTTCGCCCAGATCATCGAGCCAGGCGGCGATCGGCGACTGGCGCGCAGTTTCACCGAAACGTTGACCACAACGCGCAGCCTCGACTTTGGCCCGCTTAGCAACGTCTCCCGCGGGGTCCCCCGCAACGAAGGATTCGAATACAACTGGGCACAGGAAGGCGAACGCTCCGACGAACTGATCGCCAATGGACAGCACACCGGCGCCGCGGCGCAGGCAGCTGCCGGAAAGGTGAACCTCGCCTGGATGTTCATCGGCGGAAATGATTTTCGCGACCTCTTCGATCCTGCTGTCGTCACATCGCCCGATCCCGGCGCTGCCATTCAATCCAAGGTTGGCACGCTGCTGACGAATGTGAACGTCGCTGTGCAAACGCTTCTGGCTGCCAATCCTTCGCTCAACGTCGTCATCAGCAACGCTCCGGATCTTCGCGGCATTCCCGGCCTCAAAGCCGCCATCGCATCGGTCCCCGAGCTGGGTCTCTTCGCTGCTGCCGTCGATCAAGGCGTGCAGGCCTACAACGCGCAGATCAAGTCCCTCGCCGACGGCAGCAACCGCATCGCGATGGTCGATGCCTACGGCTTCATGCAGGCGGCGGTGGCCGGCCTGCCGGTCGTCGTCGATGGCTTTTCCATGGACACCAACGTCCCCGGCAACGGCTCGACGCATTTCTTCGTCGATGCCATTCATCCCAACACGATGCCGTCGCTCATCCTGGGCAACATGTTCATCGAGGCGAGCAATGCAGAATTTCAATCCGGCATCACGCCCCTGACCGACCGGGAAATTCGCGCCAGCGTCGCTGCCCCAATCCCCCTGCCGGCTCCGGTGCTCAGCGGGATGATCGGGATGGGATGCGCTGGAATCGGCATTGTTCGCGCGCGTCGCAAGGCGGCGTGATCGCGACAGCGACGTTCTGTGGATCCATCGCGGGATGCTCCATCGGGGGGTGTCTCGCGATGTTTTTCAGTGCGGGCGAGTTGTGGCCGGACGCGTCGTCGGCTGGCCAATGAGACGAAGTGTTCCCATGCCGGCCGGCGAGATGTGCGGCTGCTTCCACATGACCGGCGCCCAGTTCATCGTAATCAATTGCCGCGGTGCGCCTTCAACCTCCGATCGAACCCATTCGTAACGCATCATGTGTGCGCGAAGCGTCATCGGCTTGAACTTGCTCAGCCCCAGTCTCCGCAGCACCGGCCCGGCTGGAATTTCCAGATCCGCGATCCAGCCAGTGACCTTCGACCCCTCTCTCGTAATCGAAGCCGCCGTGCGCACGCCCGGCAAGTTCCATGGAATGCTCATCCACAAATCGCGTCGCCTGACTTCCCGCGTGAGCGTCCCATCCGCATTGGAATCAGGATCGGCTGTCAGTAGGATCAACTGATCGAAGATCTGATTACGCGGACTCACCTCGATCTCAATCACCTGCCGCCCATCGCCATAGCCATCGATGAAGAATTCGACCACGTCGCCCTGGTAGTGCAATTGGTCGCGCCCCTCAAAAGGTGCGTAGATTTCATTATCGCGCATCGTAAACCGCACATAGAGAAAATCCTCGTCCCACAGCAACCGCACCTCGGTCGGCACGGCTTGGAGATTTTTGGATTCGGGGCCAGGGGAGAGCGCCAGCGAAGGAATGACCGTAGCCGATCGCCAAGCGGGATCATCAGGAGATGCATCGATCCGCGGCGTAACGGCGGCCGGGGCAACATCCATCGTTGGCCGCGCGAGCGCTTCCGTTATTGCCGCCCTCTCGCGCATCTCAGAACGGCAGCCGCCAGTTGCAGCGAGTAACCCGACGAATGCGATCAACGACAGAATGATCGTGTTTGGCATGCGCATACCCAAAGCCAATCCGCAATCTGCCTCTCAGATCGAGGCTGGAGGCTTCACAATGTAGGTCTTCACTCGTTTTCCTGCACGCAAACGCTTGAAAAGGCCGATAATTTCAGCAAGATCGGAGATAACTGATGAGATTAGTCAGGGATGATGACATGGATGTGATGGACGATCAGGATCTCCAAATCGAACCCGAAGACCGAACCCATTCCGAGCAGCCGGACGGCGCCGTCGAAGCTTCCACCGAGGAGCTTGGCGAGGATCTGTCCGAAGTGACAGACGACGTCGAGCTGCGCTTGCTGGAAGCATTGCTCTTCAGCACGCATCACCCGCTGACTGCCGGTCGCCTGGCGGAAATTCTCGAGCTCGAATCGACCAAACCAATCCGCCGCGGGATCAAGCAGCTCAACGAACAATACATTCAGTCCGATCGCTCGTTCCGCGTCGAGCAGGTCGCGGGCGGGTATCAGCTTTTGACGCTGCCCGAGTTTGGCGATGCACTCAAAAAGCTCCATCAGCGCGAAACCGACGCCAAGCTGACCAAGGCCGCCTTGGAGACTCTGGCGATCATCGCCTACAAGCAGCCAATTCTCCGCGCCGACATCGAAGCGATCCGCGGCGTCGCCTGCGGCGAAACCATCCGCAGCCTGATGGAAAAGCACCTGGTCAAAATCGCCGGCAGAGCCGAAGTCCCCGGCAGGCCCATCCTTTACGGTACGACCAAACGTTTCCTGGAACTTTTTGGTTTGAACAGTCTCAAGGATCTCCCGCAAGGCGACCAACAGCTTCCCACAAATCCGCCGCAAACCTCCTAGCGGCGATTCAGCGGCCCATGACTCACGATGACGCATTGCGCGAAGCAGTGGAACATTTCCACGCCAATCGCCTCGTCGATGCGGAATCAATCTGCCGCAAAGTTCTACAGGAAAATCCAGCTCAGCCGCACGCGCTGCATCTGCTGGGAAAAATCGCGCTGCGCTGCAATCACGCGCAGGCGGGCGCTAAGCTCATCGAACGCGCAGCCAGCGCCTTCAACGATCGTGGCGCGGAACTCAATCTATCCGGTGACATCTCCGGCGCGGAAGCGGCCTACCGGCTAGCCATTGAGCTGAATCCGAATCTCGTCAACGCCCTCACGAACCTCGCCAACAATCTGCGCGATCAGGCGCAGCTCGATGAATCGATCGCCCTTTCAAGGCGCGCCATGGAGTCCGATCCTCATGACCGCGAAGCGTGGCGCAGCCTGCTCTACGCAATGCACCTGCGAGGGACTGATACGCCTGAAAGCATTTTGCGGCAGAATCGTCAGTGGGCGACGCGGAACGCCGATGCGCTGGCACAGAATTCGTCATGGCCCAACACGCGCGAGCCGGACCGTCGGCTGCGCGTTGGATACGTGTCACGCGACCTCAACGGCCAACCCGTCGGGCAATTCCTGCTCCCCCTGCTGGAGCGGCATGACCGTTCGCAGTTTGAAGTCACCTGCTATTCGGATACGCCGCAGGAGGACGAGACGACGTGCCTCCTGCGCGCCGCTGCCCGGACGTGGCACTCAATCTCGCATCTGGATGACGCATCGGTCGCAGCGCTTATTCAGCGGGATGAAATTGACATCCTGGTGGATTTGGAAGGGCACACGTTCGGCAATCGCCTGCTTGTTTTTGCGCGCAGGCCAGCGCCCGTTCAGGTGTCGTGGCTGGGATATCCCGGAACGACCGGCCTGACCACAATCGACTATCGAATCACCGACGCACAGGCCGATCCGCCCGGAGAAACCGAGACCTTTCATACCGAACAACTTCATCGCCTGGACCAGGCATTCTTGTGCTATCGCGCCCCGGCGCAGGCCCCACCCGTGGGAGAATCTTGCGCGGGAAGGGATCAATGCGTGACGTTTGGCTCGTTCAATTACCTGGCCAAGCTTGCGCCTTCGACATTGAGGCTTTGGGCTCGCATTTTGTCTGCTGTTGCGGGGTCGAAGCTTCTGATCAAGTCGCCGGTGCTGGTCGATTCCGGGGTGCGCAAGCGCTTCTGGGAGATGGCTGCCCAACATGGAATCGCTGGCGATCGGTTGAATCTGTTGGGATATGAGCGTTCGGTGCGCGGGCATTTTGAACAGTATTCCCGGGTGGATATCGCACTGGATCCAATCGCATACAACGGGACGACGACGACGTGCGAGGCGATGTGGATGGGTGTCCCAGTGATCTCACTGGCAGGGCGAACGCACGCTTCGCGCGTGGGAGTCAGCTTGTTGACCCACGCGCGGAAAAGCGAGTGGATTGCGAAAGACCAGGACGAGTACGTCGCCCTTGCGTCTGGCCTGGCCGCCGATTCGGAATCGCGCAAACAAATACGTCACACGTTGCGTGAGCAGTTGCAAAGCTCGCCGCTCATGGATGAAACGGCATTCGCATCATCGATGGAACGCGCATACCGGAAGATGTGGAATGCCTGGTGTGCTACTTCGCCGGCGCCGTAGCAGGCGCGGCGGGCGCCGGTGCCGCGGCGGCGGGAGCAGATTCGGCCGGAGCGGGCGTTGCGGGGGCGGGCGCTGCGGGGGC